>Ga0179592_10000659_pt1 | contig 13839 bp, 11 predicted proteins | sample CZODoug2_1_08_16_FD_148623 | JGI IMG/M metagenome (GOLD analysis project Ga0179592, IMG submission 148623) | Vadose zone soil fungal communities from Angelo Coast Range Reserve, California, USA - CZODoug2_1_08_16fungal (Illumina Assembly) | ecosystem: Environmental > Terrestrial > Soil > Vadose...
CTGCTGATCGGCGACGCCAAAACGGTAGCGAAAAAGATCCTTTACGTGAATGAAGTTCTCGGTGGCATTTCGCGTGTCACATTCCAAATGGGTGTCTCTACGCTGCCACACGAAAAAATGCTGCACGCCATAGAAATCCTCGGCAGCCAAGTTGCGCCGATTGTCCGGAGAGAGCTCGGCGTTATCAACCCAACTCGACCGCGCGGACGCCCGGCCAAGGTCTTCTAACAGATCGCCGCACAATTCTCTTTTGGACCCAATGGGCGGGTGTTTTTTGTTCGTTTCTCGATTGTTTCCGAATATGGACCTCAGTTCCTCCCCGTTCAAAAGAAACTTCGTCCATAGTCAATTTCATCAAATGGATGCCATGCCCGTTTTCGGCTTCCAGGTTTTCGACCGCCAGAGGATTAGGAACAGTATTGGCATCGAATCCTCGTCCTTGATCTCTGACGACGATGAAGACTCCCTTGGCACCTTCGCAGCAGCAACGGACATGAACCAGCTTGCGCGCGTCCATGCTATTGCCGTGGAGGATCGCGTTACCTACGGCTTCCCGAAGCGCGAGTTCAACCGACTGCTCCTCTCCGGGAACGCAACCGGATCCAGCGATCAGGCTCATAAGCCAGTCCACGAACGGTGAGATCAGACCGGTCTCACTCCGCAGCCAAGTGTGCACCTCCAGCGGAGCACCGAAACGCGGTTTGTGCCGAGCAGACTGCAAAGATTTGAAACTGCCGACCCAAATCATTTCAGCAGCCTCCCGGCGTCACTCTTTCGCGCCGTTAAGAAAGACGAGCATCGTCACGGAGTTGGGAAAGTCTTTCCGAACATAGGAGCGCCACTTTTCGATTGTTCTCGCGTGGCCTCATCCTGAATCACATCCCAATGCTCGACCAGAACGCCATCCTTGACGCGAACGATGTCCGCCGCAATCCAGTTCACGGACTGTCCGAAGCCCGAAAATCGCCCGTGCACGATTACGAAATCTCCCTCAGCCACGACCGTTCCCGGTTCGTACTTCAACGTTGGTGGGATGCCCTTGATAAGACTGAAAAGACCCTCGCGGCCAGGTGCGATATGAGCACTGTGTTGAACATAGTCAGGCGACCAGTAGCGTTCCGCTGCTGTGTAATCGCGCTTGTTGAACAGGGTTTCGAACGCTTCGAGAACGATTGCCTTATTCTTTGCTTCTGTTGATTCACTCATTTCACTCCTTTTCTGTGAAGGTTTAAGCCCGCCTGGAGGCGGCTCTGGAATTAATGAGCCAGCTTTCCTCCATCCACCGGGATAGAGGAGCCAGTCATGTACGACGCGTTTGCCGAACCCACAAAAGCGATCACGTGAGCGATCTCCTCCGGTGTTGCCAGACGCTTGAGGGGTACTGTCGAGACGAGCGCGGCCTTATTCTCATCTGTGTTGGTGAAGCGTGTGAGCATGCCCGTATCCGTAGTGCCCACAGCGATTACGTTTACCCGAACTCCAGTCCCCGCGACTTCAAGTGCTGCGGATTTTGTCAGCCCCTCTACCGCATGTTTGCTGGCCACATAGACCGATGCCCCAGCAGCGCCGACACTTCCATAGGTCGACGAGATATTGACGATGCTTCCGCTCCCCTGTGGCAGCATCACCCGTAGTTCGTGCTTCATGCTTAGCAGCACACCAAGTACGTTGGTATCAAACGTAGCCGCATAGCTCTCTGCGGTCTGTTCTGTTACGAGACCCCGCAATCCTTCTGTCCCGGCATTATTGACTGCAATATCCAGGCGACCAAAACGCGCGACAGTCTTGTCGATGAGTGCCCGGATATCATCGTCGTGTCGAACGTCGGTTTTTACGAATTCCGCTTCTGCACCAAGTTCGCGTAGTTCCTTCTCGAGCTTTTTGCCTTCCTGCTCACGACGGCCGGAGACAACGACGCGCGCGCCCTCTCTAGCGAAAGCGACTGCAGTGGCGCGACCGATTCCTGTCAGCGCGCCGGTAATCAACACAACTGGTGAACTCATGGCACTACCTCCGTTGATCTCGACCCATGCAAGCTGAGCATGACTGAGAAGTCTGCTAAGCCGCTCCCGGATAGCTCAGATCAAGTCATTGGATGGCGTAAGCCGTTGGTTGTAGCGCCGTTGAAGCATACTTTGTTACGCTGGGAGCAATGCTTTGCAGGCATGGGAGTGAGGATGGAACTACGACCTCTGCGCTATTTCGTCGCGGTCGCGGCCGCGGCGGCATCGAACTTACACCGGCAGGCCGAGCCTTTCTCGAACACGCCCGCTCGTCTGGTGGCAAGGACCTGGTGGCAACGGTTCTTTGACCCCGTTGGAGAGTTTCTTAAACCAACGATTTCCTCATTCGCAGGAGGGGTCAAACCTCCATCGAAGGTTCGAATCCTTCCATCTCATCGCGTGATATCGAACATTTGAGGTTTAACTGAGGAATACTTCCTCGAGCAAATGCGGTGCCTTCCCAGAACGGAAACTTCTGGCCCGTTTCGCGAAATCCACATCTCCTGTAACTGATGCTACTTTGAACTCAGATCAGTCCTACTTGTCGCTGGGTCTTCGTATACTCTTACGTCGGGGATTCTGCGGTGCTCGACCTCCTACCGGAACTTTCCTTCGGGAGACCGATCAGCCCTGGCATGGCGGCAAAGCTCCCCTCACTCTTGACGAGGCCAAAGCGTCCATCGCTCTTTCCGCAGTTTCAGGCGGAATGTACGAAATCGGTGACGACCTCCCTACACTCGGAGGGGATCCGCAGCGCCTGGCGTTGGTTCAGAATCAAGACTTGATCGAGGTGATTAAATTGGGCAGGGCCTCGAAACCGCTAGACCTCATGAGCTATTCGCCCGAGGATAGCCAACCAAGCATTTTTTGGCTTGAGGAAGATCGTCGCCAGGGCATGCTGACTATCTTCAACTGGACCGACCAGCATCATTCGCGTTCCATCGAGTTCTCCAGCCTGGGCTTACCTGCTTCAGGTCAGTACACAGTCTCGGATGTGTTCGATGGCAAAGCCGTGGCAACTCCGAATCCCAACTCCGTCGTTGTGGACCTGCCTCCTCATTCAGCTCGCGTACTCAAGATCATAAAAACGGGTTCTCCCGCACAGCCACCGTTTATCAAAGTGACCATATGCCAAGCGTGAAGACAGTAGCGGTCGCAACCTTTCGTGCTCAGCCGGCGACTTCCAACGACGCTGTGGTTAGCTATATTTGGAATTTTGGGGACGGTGTCACGCTAGAGGGCCCAGAAGTTTCTCATGCCTATACAAAACCGGGAACGTATCAGGTGGTCGTAACTGCAGCCGGTCTGGGAGGTCTTTCGACAGAAGAGCGCTTCAGCCTCACGGTAGCCGGTTCAGTGTCGACGAGGTTTGCCCCTGCAGAAAAGCAGCGTTATCAGCAACCCAAGGGAGCGCGACCGTGATGCAGCGTTTTCCGCTCGCGCTGTTGGGGCTATGCCCCTGGTGGATGGTCGAGAATCGCCTCAGTCTTCGGATCCCAATAAATCTTCTTCCCGGACCAATAGGCGTGCGCGGCCATCATGCAGGCTACGGAGTGCGAAAACCCGTTGTGCACGGTGGCGTTCGGTTGCGTCCGGCTGCGCAAACAATCCAGCCAGTTGATCATGTGAGACGGATCTTCGTCGCCTATTCCCATGGGGGGAAGGGTCTTATCGCCGAGTAGCAGGATGTCTTTGACGGCGCGCTGCTTGTCGACTTCGGTGTCATCTTCATGATTTCCCTTCTCTTCCACCATTTGCCAGCGCGGGCTGCCTTCTCCGCCGTGATTGATCATTGTGGCTTTCTTTCCCATGATGCGCGTGAAACTGGGCGCATCATTGCCGAAGCTCGTGGCATAGCTCACCAGAAAACCTTTTGGATAGGTGAATAGGGCATGGAAGGTATCGGGATTCTCGCGGCCGTCATGCCAAGCGAAAATGCCACCATTGGTCACGACCGACTGCGGAAAGCTCTCGTCCATGAAGTAGTGACAGAGATCAATGCCATGGCTCATCCACTGGTCAGAGATGCCGCTGGAAAATTCCTTGTAGAGACGAAATTCAAAATAAAGCTGTGGATCAAACGGGCGGTGCGGCTTGTTCACTAGCCAGGCATGCCAGTCCGTATCCTGTTCGCGAATCATCTTCACTTCGGTACGACCGCGCCATCGAGGCCCATGATAGTTCCATTCAATTTCGTACTTTGTGACTTCGCCGAGCACGCCGGAAAGCACCAGATCGCGGACGGCAATCTGATATGGCTCGCTGCGGTGCTGGGTGCCAATCTGGACGATGAGATTCCGGGCAACGACTGCATCGCGCGCCGCTTTGACCTCTTCAAGAACATTTCCCATGGGCTTCTCGCAATAGGCGTCCTTGCCCGCTTCGACTGTCATTTGCAGCAGCGGCGAGTGCGAGTGCTCGGGAGTGGAAATCATCACCGCGTCCACATCCCTTAGGGCCAGTAGCTCTTGCGGATGTTGAAGCGAGCGGGGCGTTTTGCCGAAATACTTTTGGTTGGCGGCAACCGCTTGTTCGCGATTGTGAGCCCATAAGTCGCAGACGGCCGTCACTTCCACGCTTTTCTTGTCTTTGAGTAACGCGACTATGCCATCGAGCTCTCTGCCGCGATTGCCAATACCGATGTGCCCGAGTGAAATCCGCTCATTTGCTCCGGCTATACGCGCATATGACAGCGCCGTGGTGCTCAATGTCGCGCTTCCGGCAGCCACAACCGCGCCCTTCTCCAAGAACTCCCTTCGGTTGATCTTGGTATCTGATCTGTCCATCGGTTTCTCCTCTGGATTTGAAGTTGTCGCAGAGCTCCGTCTCTTTCTAACTCGCGATTCTACCTCCATTTGCAACACCGAGAGAATGTACTCAAGTGACGTCAGATGGCGTATCGGAAATGACAACCGCACAGCAAAGAACCGCAAAGCAGCTGCGCCCGGCAGTCGATTGCCGTGAATGTCAAATCCATTGTTACCGTCACAGGCTGTGATATAAAACACTTTCCATGAAGCGGGTACAAAGCACTTAGATGTCTGCGGCCACGGAGAGAATACCAGCATGATCGTTAGAGTTTTTGAAGATAAGTTTTCTCTCAGCAAAGCCGCTGCCGAGCAAGCGTCGGCCGCAGTGCGCGGTGCGATCCGCGATCGCGGCTGCGCCCGAATCGTCGTCGCAACGGGAACGTCCCAGATGGATTTTCTGGACGCACTGACCAACACGGAAAACATCGACTGGCAGCGAGTGGAGATGTTTCACCTTGATGAGTACGTCGGTCTTCCGATCACTCATCCCGCCAGCTTTCGCAAATATCTTCTGGAACGATTAATTCATAAGGCTGAAATTGCAAAGTATCATTTGCTTGACGGCGACAGTGATCCTGTTGAAGTTGTCCGCCGCGTTGGCAACGCTCTGCGATCAGCGCCCGTGGACGTGGCTTTCGTCGGCATCGGTGAGAACGGGCATCTGGCGTTTAACGATCCTCCGGCGGATTTCCAAACAGAAGAGCCGTACCTCATCGTCGAACTCGATGAGGCTTGCCTGCGCCAGCAAGTCGGAGAGGGCTGGTTTGCAAGTATTTCGGAAGTCCCTCGCCGAGCCATCTCCATGTCGGTAAGACAGATTCTGAAGGCAAAAGAAATCATTTGCGTCGTGCCTGACGCGCGAAAAGCGCCGGCGGTTAAACTCTGCTTCGAAGGTGAAGTCAATCCGATGGCGCCGGCCTCCATTCTGCGGACACATCCTGCGGCCACGATTTACCTGGATCGGGACTCCGCCAGTTTGCTTAGTCCCGGCGCACTCATGGGGCTTGCCGCTCCCGCTTGACGCGTGATCGCATGACTTCCCTGACCACGTTACTCACATCAGCTTGCGCAGGATTTCTGTGCCGATAGCCGGACAAATGAATCCGGCCGAGAAGCGCATCATTCCCTCCTTACGCTGGTGGATTGGCGGAATTCTCTTCGCCTCAACGGTGATCAATTACATTGACCGCCAAACACTCTCCATTCTTGCGCCCTTTTTGAAGCAGGACTATCACTGGACCAACGTAGACTACGCCAATATTGCTGTCGCCTTTCGCATCGCCTATTCCCTAGGACAGACTGTGTGCGGGCGACTAATGGATCGCATAGGCACGCGGCGTGGACTGACTATCAGCGTGACTTGGTATTCGATCGTCTCCCTTTTGACCTCGCTCGCCAATGGCATTTCAAGCTTTGCTCTGTTTCGTTTTCTGCTCGGGGCGGGCGAATCCGCCAACTGGCCCGGTGCGAGCAAGGCTGTTTCGGAATGGTTTCCTAAGCGCGAACGCGGACTAGCGGCTGCGTTCTACGACAGCGGCTCATCCGTCGGGGGTGCGGTCGCGCCATTCCTGATTTTGCCGGTGTACTTTCGCTGGGGATGGCGTGTCGCGTTTGTCATTCCGGGCCTGCTCGGATTCTTGTGGCTGATCGGGTGGCGCCGGCTGTATTACCTGCCTCAGGATCACCCGCGTATCAGTGATGCCGAGCGGAGCATGATTCTTGCCGAAACTCTGGACGGACAAACCGCGGGAAAGCCGCGGTTGCGATGGCGCGACCTTTTGAAGCTGCCCCAGACTTGGGGAACGATCATTTCCAAAGCCCTTACCGATCCCGTTTGGTTCTTTGTTACGGACTGGTTTCCCATTTACCTGGTTGCGAAAGGAATTTCTCTTAAGAGCGGACTGCTGGCTGTCTGGGTTCCCTTTCTCGCTGCCGACTTGGGCAATTTGTTCGGCGGTGGCGTTTCTGGGTACTTGATTCGGCGTGGCTGGTCGCTCGGCGCCGCGCGTAAAGCGCTGGTTGTTTTTGGCGGCGTCGGCGTGTTGCTTCTTATCCCGACAATTTTCACCGTGAATCTGTACCTGATCAGCATGCTTTTCGGGCTCGCCACGTTTTCCTACGCCTCCTTTTCGACGATTGCAAACGTGCTGCCCACTGACCTCTATACGAGCGATTCCGTTGCTACGGTGAGCGGCCTGAGCGGAACCGGGGCGGGAATCGGCACCATCATCGCGTTCGAATTGATCGGGCACTTTTCCGATGCGCGCCAGGCAGCGGGCACGCATACTTTCGACCCGATTGTGATCGTCGCCGGACTTATTCCGTTTATTGGGATGATCCTGGTCCTGCTGCTCGTGCGCAATACGCGCGCAACCGATCAGGGACTCGTGCGACGCATATGAACTGCCTGCAACTGCCGGGCTCATGTCTCTACGCCCCTCATGTGGCGCTGGAGAAATTCTTCGCGGTGCTCGCGGTCGCGAAAAGCTTCCGTGCCGCCGGCTCGGGTGGTAGAGAGGCCGGCACTCACGCCGCCGAATTCAAGGCAATCTTGAAGACCTGCTCCGCGAATGAATTTGTGCAGGAAGCCTGCGTTAAAACTGTCTCCTGCCCCAACAGCATCAACGGGCTGAACGGGGAGTGAAGCAGCACGAAAGCGCTCTTTCCCGCGTTTGGCGACCACGCCTTGCGCACCGCACTTGATGACAATGACGGGAACGAGATGGGACAAGATATCGAGCGCGGTATTAACATCTCCTGTGCCTGCGACTTTGCAAGCTTCGTGTTCGTTCGGCAGAAAAACATCGACGCTTTTGAGCACGGCCTTGACGTCATCGGCCCAAAGATTATCCGGGTCATCGTTGGTATCGAGTGACGTGGTAAGGCCAGCCTGCTTCATTTGAAAAAACAGTTCAGGCAGTTTGGGACGCAGCGTGCGTAACAGAAAAAAGGAGGAAAGGTGGAAATGCGCCGCGTCCCGCAGATAGTCCAGGTCAAGATGCGTTTGGTCCAAATCAAAAGTCGTGCCCGGATAAGTCAGAATGCGCCGCTTCTCGGCGAGAGGAAGGATCACAGTTACGCCGGTAGTCTTGCTCGGAAGGCGTTTCACGCCCGAAACGTCAACTCCGCCCTCCGACAAACGCTCCACACAGAACTTCCCGAGCGGATCGCCTCCAATACAAGAGGTGAACCCAACACGGCTGCCGAGGAGAGAAATATTGTGAGCAAAGATTGCGGAAGAGCTGCCGAGCGTCAGCGCAAAATCGTTTGCCAGTTGCTCTCTCTCGGGTTCAAGCCCTGGGGGAAGACCGTAGAGGATCAAATCGCAGTTCAGTTCACCAAGAACGCTGATATCAAAACGCTTCACCGACCGTTCTCCTTAGACTTGCAACCGTTCCATGTGAACGCTTTGCTCAAAGCGCGAAACATCCTCCCGTACGATGCGGCCGGGGAGTGCTGCCAGGCAGTTCGACGCTCCGCAAGCAACGGCGAGCGCCAAGCTGCGCTCAAATGAAAGATCACTTGCTGCAGCAAAGGCTAATCCAGCCAGCGCGGAATCACCACACCCAACTGTGGACTTTCCCTGCACAGGAGTGGTCCAGGCGTGAATTGCCAACTGATCTTGTTTCCGCATACCGACGATGCCGCGATCGCCGAGGCTGACAGCGGCGGAGTTCGCGCCTAGGTCGAGCAGCCTGCGCGCGGCTCGCGCCGCGGAAATAGGGTCGCGTATGGCAACCTCAGTGACAAACTCCGCTTCCTCCCGATTAATCTTGACCAGGTCTGGTCCGGCGGCCAATGCTTTGGAGAGTGGTAAACCACTGGAATCGACAAACGCCAGACAGTTCGCTGATCGTGCTGAGCTGACGATTGCGGCGTAAGCCTCGGTTGGAACCCCGGGAGACAGGCTTCCAGAGATCACCGCGATTTTCTTGCTGACTGCAATTTGAAAGGCGCTCGTACACACTTGCTGAAATTCTGACCATTCGGATCGCGTAATCGTTCCTCCCGGCTCAAGAACCTCTGTGACTTCTCCGCCGCTGTCCAAGATTTCCAGGTTGACGCGCGATGCATCGCAAGTGGACACCGGCATAGTTGCTATCTCCAAGAGGCCCAGCCCAGCAAGCAACTCGCTGCCCGTGACGCCTCCGGAGAAACCAATCCAGGTCGGAGTCACGCCCAAGCCCTTGAGTGCCATGGCAACATGAGCACTCTTGCCTCCCGGGGTTCGACAAACTTCCACGGCACGATTGACTCGGCCTGGAATGAATCCCTTCACTGTCAGCCGCGTGTCGATCGCGGGATTCAAGCTCACGCAAAAAAATGCGACTGCGCGTTGATCGGGTTGGGCAGCAGGATTATTCATCTGCGGGATAGTTTTCCAACCACGGCGTGGCAGCTTTCAGCCCTTCGTTGATACTTCGCATGTTTTGCGCGCCCTGGGTCTCTAGCCATTCCCGAAGCGCATCCGCTCCTCCGCGGACGAACACGCCCACGCCATCTTTCCACGTTGCGCGTCCGCAGAGCACCCCGCAAAAATGGACACCCGCTTCCGAGGCCAGTGCGAGGGCCTCATTGAACGCGCGATTGCTAACTCCAGCAGAGAGAAACAGAAACGGTTTGTCAGTTACCGCCGCGGTATTTCGAAAAAGCTCTAGAGCTTCGGCGCGTGTATGCACGAACACACCCGAAGAATCCGAAGAACCTTCGACATAGGCCATAGTTACAGGCACACCAACTTTCAAAACATCCACGCAATAGTAAGACTTTGAGAATTCTTGCATTGCACTGACGAGAATAGCCGCCTTGCAGCGCGCAAATTGAGGACTTTTTTCGTCCAGTCCATCCTGGTATGGAACAATTTCCAGGAAGAAGGGCACGTCATAGCCGGCGCATTCCGAGCCGACACGTTCGACCCAAACATGTTTGCGCTCCTGTATTTCACGTGGGTCGGACAAGCCATAGTACAGAAGAACCTTTACGCACTGCGCGCCCACATCGACCAATCTACGCACCGACCAGTTCTCAAGAAGCCGAGGAAGGCGGGAAGGAACGGCAGGATCATACCCACTAACTTCATAAGCCATAAGCAAGCCGGAGGACGGAGCGCGCTGGCTGGCAGCATGCAAGCCGTACTCCGGCTCGAGTAGCACCGCGCTCGCATGCGGGGAGAGCACGCGAACGACAATGGATTTGAATTCCTCAAGCTGGTCCCGTGGAACCGAACTCTTTTCAATCTTCAATTCGGCGGAGAAAAGACGACGCAACGCGTCGCGTTGGTCAATCGCAAGAGCGCCAATGACGCCGCGAGAATCCGAGACACCTTCGAGTCTTTTTCGCTTGCCGGGCGACAGCCTCACTCCAATCCTCCGCTCCAAGGCTATTGCGATCGCACATGCCGAATGCGCAAGGCGATATCCTCTATGGCTCTATTTCACCACCTCGACACGCCAAGGTGCCAAGAATCTGCGCAAGCACAGTTTCAGGCAAAAAAAGGGGCGAAGCCATAGGCCGCCCCTTTCTTCCTATCAATTATGCGCCGTGCCGTGAATTAGAACGTGATCCGCAGCCTCAATCGCACGGTACGTCTGCTGTCCACGCCTTCCTGCGAAAAAGTCTGGAAAGCGCGTCCGAAGTCCGGGTTCGGAGTGATGTCGGCTGACGTGATAGGCTTCAGCTGCAATGTGTTTGGGTCCACATGGATATTGAACCCGCCGAGATAGGCAAAAGTACCGCCTCCACCGGCGAAGTCCTGGTTCGGCGCTCGCAAGGAGTGATTGAAGAGGTTGTTAACGTCAGCCCCGAGGGCGGCATTCACCCTCTCTCCGATCCGAAACTCCTTGTGCAAACCGAGATTCACTCCCCACGCGCCGGGCCCCCACAACAAGTTCCGCTTGGCGACCTGCAGATTGTCAAACACGTCGGCTCCTGCGGTTGGTGGCGCAAATGCATTTGGATCGAAGAGCTGGTCTCCAACATGGTGATTGTAGTTGCCCACGACCAGAGGGCGAAAGCTGATGAAGTCACTAAAGTCTCCGACCGCCGCAACCGACGAGACGGCGATGTTACCCGGAAAGGTGCTCGGGCTGTTCTGACAATTGTCACAGGACCAGAAGGGCGTAAACGCTGTTCCCGTTTTTGCAAACATCTGGAAAGTTGTCCGCCAGCCCCCAACCACGGCATCAGCCCATCTGGAAATCGACGTGCCCAATTTCTTACCTCGGCCAACAGGCAAGTCATAGAGTCCATACAAAACGAACCGGTGGCGAGACACCCACGCATCCGTGCCGTAATCACGGTCAGGATTGAATGGATTGTAGGCAATGCCACCGAGGCTGTCATTGCCAGTGTCCAGACCTGTGGATTTCTGATCCACGTAGCTATAGGAAGCATTGAGCATGAACCCGCTTGCGTAGCGGCGCTCAACCTGTGTCTGGAAAATGTTCGACTGGCCATGGCCGAAATTTCCGAAACTCTCCAAAAAGTCTCCTAACGCAGGGAAAGGTAGCCGGGCTATCTCTGCTGGCGAAGGGAGGCAATCTCCGTTATCCGGATCGCAGGGAGTGACTCCATCACCGGTGGTTGTGGCAAAACCGACATTACTTGGTTTGAGCTCGTTCAGGTCTTTGCCCGCGATCAGTCCCTTCGAGGTAACGCCGATATAGGAGAGGCGGACCGACGTTTTCAGCCCCAACTCCCGTTCATAGGTGGCGTTGTACTGGTGAATCATCGGCTGGTGAAGCCCAACTGGAACCGCATTTATCGAAGGGGCGCCCCCCAAAGTCCTGAGATCGCCGCCGGTTAGCGGACTAAAACCGTGGGAAAATCCTGGCCAAGGCTGTAATGGTGTCGGATTTGCCGTCTTCGTGAGCCGCTGATTGAAGGCGTTGGTCGAGAGCGGGTCGCGAATCCCATGTGCGGCCGCGGTCGGGAAATAAATGCCATACCCGCCACGCACTACGGACTTGGTACCAACACGCAATGCGACGCCGATTCTAGGCGCAAAGTTGTTTTTGTCGGTGCGGACCAAACCGCGGCCGATACCTAAACCTGACTTGTCGGCAGGAACTACGGGAAACGAGGCGGGAATCCGAGGATCCAGAAATTGAATCGTATTTGAGGACGGAACGATGATTCGTCCTATTCCGTTATTGCCGGTCGGATCGAAATTGAGCAAAATGTCGTTCTTGTCGATAAATGGTGATATTAGTTCGTAGCGTAACCCAAGATTGATTGTCAGCCTCGCGGTCATCTTCCAATCATCCTGGAAAAAGTAACCCTGTTCCCAGTTGTGCACGTCCATGGGTGGCCGCGCCTGAGAAACATAAGTGACGCTCGTAGGCGGCAGTCCGAGCAAGAAATCCGTGAACGGATCCGTTTTGGATCCAAAGCATGGGTTTGCTTGGCAGCCGGTGGGGTTGGCGTACGTCATAGTGCCACGAGGATCGCTACGGCCGGAAGCGAAGCCGTCTTGTCCAACGTTTCGCACCAGATCGGCACCCATCTTCAGATTGTGTTTGTTCAGCACCCAGGTAAGCGTATCCCCAAATGTGGCAAGGTATTGACTCAACGGCCGTTCCGTGTTGCGTCCGCCACTTCCGATGCCGATAAAAGAAGAGCCATAACTGATTGCCGTATGTCCGTGCGTATTAAGCTGTGACTGGCCGACGACTGCCGCGTAGGCGGTAACGTCGCTCGAATCAAAGCCGATGCTAGAGAGGAAACCGTCCAGGGTTGTAATGCTATGACGAAAACTGTACTCACGATTGAATCCGCCACGCAGTTCATTAATCAGGTTATTGTGAATCGTGCGCAGGTAGGAGCCGGAGACAGTATTATTCCGACGGTCGTTCTGAATAAGACCCAGCCCGGTAAAAGGTGCCACTATTGGTGAACTTGCACCCGCAAAAGCTGAGACGTTGTAAACCGCGTAAACGTGATCTTTAGCCGTAAAATCGTGGTCGACCCGGAGGGTTCCCAAATCCCGAGTTGAGCCGCCTGGAAGTAGAGTCTGGAATCCTCCGGTGATGCGGCCGGTGCCTGTATCTATGCCCACCGCGGTGCTTATTTTCGGAAAGTATGAATTGATGAGCTTTTGCACGTCCGGATTGAGAAGACGCGAGGGAATGGTAACAAACCGTTGGCCTGCGCCCTGATACGTGTCAGCTGCCTTTTCAGCCGGGGTCAGTGTCACACTCGCTGGCACATCAGGAAGTAACGTGGGATTGCTAGTCTCGAGAGAGAAGTCCCCTCCCCAGAACGCTGGATGAGGTAGTTTATTGTTGAAAATATTTACCGGCGACCTGGCGTAGTTCCGTTCATAGGCAGCAAAAAACCACGTCTTCTTGACTCCAGGAACCGGTCCGCCTAAGGATCCTCCAATATCGTTGAAATTGAAATAAGGAGTTGGATAGCGCGTGACGAACTGATTGGGCACGAAGTTGCTCATACCTTCTTTGTCTTGTATCTGTAGCGCTGCCAGGGCCGAATTCTTGTTGTTGTAAAACGCTGAGCCGTGAAGCTGTGATTCGCCACGTTTTGTGGTCACACGAATGTTGGCAATGCCAGCATATTCGGCGCTGAAATCATTCGAGAGGACGTTGAGTTCGCCTACGGCTTCTAGTGACGGTTCGCTTTGCGTGTGTTCGCCGAAAACCGCGTCGGTGGAGCGCTGACTGTCAAGCGTAAAGTTGGCGCCATAGCTCTGGAATCCCAGGAACTTGAACTCGCCATCCTGAACGCCCTGTGTAATGTTGGGGTTTAAGTACAGGAATGAGTACACATCGCGACTGTCGCGCGGAAGCTCAACAATTTCTTGGTTAGAAATCGTTGTGCTGATGGTTTGGTTCTCGGTGTTGATGGCCGGCGCCTCCATCGATACGACCACGATTTCCTGTGCCGCAGACACCTTGAGTACGGCATCGACGCTCGCCGTGTCACTGCCGTTCAAGACGATGTCCGTGGTTTCTCTCTTGTTCATTCCAGGGGCTGTGATTGTAACCTTATAGGTGCCGGGCTTCAGCCCG
>Ga0179592_10000664_pt1 | contig 13803 bp, 14 predicted proteins | sample CZODoug2_1_08_16_FD_148623 | JGI IMG/M metagenome (GOLD analysis project Ga0179592, IMG submission 148623) | Vadose zone soil fungal communities from Angelo Coast Range Reserve, California, USA - CZODoug2_1_08_16fungal (Illumina Assembly) | ecosystem: Environmental > Terrestrial > Soil > Vadose...
CGTTCGCAGGGACGACTCATTGAAAATTCCATATGCGATAGCCTTGGGAGAGGCCCGGACGGGCCTCGGCTTCGTCACCGCGCCAAGCCGAGGAGCAGAAGGAGCGCGCGGTCGAGGTGTTCGGACGTTTCCGCGTCGATGCGGCCAATAACCCGCCGAATGCCGTCGCGGCGGAGCGCGACCAGTTTATCCGTCATGATCTGCGACCGGAGACGAAGACCGTTCTCCGGCGCAACCTCGATCAGCGGCCGGAGCAAAAGTCTGTCCTGCAAGTCCGACGAAACAGGACAGACCAGGATTGTCGAAAGGCCGGCGTTGAATTCGCCGCCTTGAACAACGATGCCGGGCCGCGGCCTCCCGAGATCGCTCGGGACGACCATCAGCACGACATCGCCGCGCGTTATTTCCACGATTCCCAATCGTAGACCGACTCGATCCAATCATCGATCGTGTCATTTTCCGGGTGCTTCGCCATTAGCTTTGCCTCACGGCGGATCTCCGCCAGCACCTTGGGATCGCGCAAATCCGGCACCCAATGCTGCACCGGCCGCAGCCCCTGCGCGCGCAGCCTCTCGCGGCGCGAAGCCATGCGCTGCTGCGGGGTGCGGGGTTTTGACTTTTTCGGGGTGGTGGCCATGGATCTGAGCGTAACATGTTACGCTGCAGAGCTCAACTGAGAGAGTAGCGTAGGACCCGGTTACGATCGGCTATTGCGAAACAGCCTTTTCGATCCTTTCTCGATTCTCGATCTGGCGATCAATGACAGTCGTTGAGACTGTGAATTCGTCTGCAATTGACACTGTATCGCGTCCATCATCCAGCATTGAATCTATCTCGGAAATAGGTGCTAGAAATTCTGCAGCAAATGCTCGCCCGGCCGCTTGACGATAAGCAGAACGTAGTTCGTTAACCGGTGCTCGGCCTTCATCAAGGAAACAAGATGCGTCGCCCACAGCGCGAGCAAAACTAAATAAATGCGAAGCTCTAGCTTCCGACGCGCCACCGTGATTGCGAAGATGGATGTAGATTGCGTCAGCGTGATCGCTTCGAAGGGCTCGTAACCCGTCTATTTGTGCTGCTAATTCAAATGTTTTTTGGGCGCCAAGCTTTTCGGCCAAAGTCTTGAAAGATTTGAATCGGTCGCCCACTCCAAGGTTGAGAGCTGACCGCATGGCTTGCGCGCGACGATACCCAAGAGCCCAACTCTGCTCAAATTCTCGTGCTGGCGCCCGCCGAGCTAAATCTGACGCTATATGTCTAAGCTCGCCTATTCTTGCCTTGTAAGGCGAGCGGTGTTCAGCAGATTTAATCCATTCCACAAGGCGATCTTGATTCGCAGAGCCTACGCCAGAGAGAAATTCTGAAAGTGCCTCACCACCAAATATCTCACAGGCGTTTGAGATTGCGGCCGCATCTTTGTCGCTAATTTGGTAAGGGTCCAAACCAAGCGCGCCCGCCGCCTCACAGAACGCCGCTTCATCTGGGTTGGACATCGAATCTTGCACGCGTGCCCATCTAAGCGCGGCGCTAGTCGTCGAAACATTTTGCGATTCAAGACGCTCTAAGACTACTCGTATAAAAGACGCTAGCTGGTCTTGGGCATTCCGTCGGTTGGTTAACTCGGTCGGTCCCACCCAAAAGCGAACATTTGGATTCTCATATGTAAGTTGGTGAGCCGAGAATTCGAAGACGTTTCCGTCGAAGCTCATGCGAATATCGGGAACTGCGTAACCGCTGCGATGTTTCATTAAGGAGATTTCACGATCTCTTCCTCCGAACAAAGTCCACCAGTCGTGAGCTAGGCCCTCCGCGAGGCTATAAAGAGATATCGTCAGATGATCGTAATTCTCTCCTCCGCGCAGATGGAGTGTTACATTTTGCTCCGCTAGGAAAAGGCTAAAATCTCCAATTGTCGCGCACTCTTCTTGCGCGGCGTTGGGAGCTCCATCGATCCACTCAATCGAATATCGCAAGGCGCTCACTCTCGTCGGCAGGCCAGCCTTTGTATTGGCCCAGGACACTATTCAGACAATAGCCAATCCAAATCTTATTTGTTGCGGCGTCACGATACCAGATCCGCGCCGGAAAATCCTTGTCACTTTCATAGTACTTAACTTGGCCTGCTCTTAAAGCATTTTGTATCCAAATCGTGGCCGTTAGGCGCTCCGCTTCAGTGATAAGAGGGCAAATTGTGGTTTGTTGCTTCTTTGGCCTTATTGCTTCACCTGATTGGTTAACGTAGCCGTGAGGAAGTCCACCCCACCAACGCTTCGACTTGTGTTCGGCGCTACCGACATAGCAGGCACTGTTGATTTGCTCTTCTGACAGAGGCGGGCGTATCGGAATTTGCCTTGGACGACTCGGCAAGGCTAGCATTCCCTAGGTAAAGATTTTAAGGTGCAATCGGTCCTCAACTATCCACCTTGAGCGCCGCTATAAGCGCTTCCTGCGGGATGTCGACCTTGCCGAACTGCCGCATCTTCTTCTTGCCTTCCTTCTGACGCTCGTCTGCATGCATAAAAAAATCGAGAATCGGCCGCAGCAATTCTAGTGCGACCGCTTGTGTTATTTCTGCCATAAGCCTCTCCCCATAGAACAACACCCGACTCTACCTCTGATTGGTAGTTGCGGGAAGCTATGAACCCACTCGCAAGGTCTCAGGCAAAGTCTCTGTAGCCAGTCCTGAACATTGCTCCCTTCGCACCGATCCAAGTCACTGGGCAGGAGACAGTTGTCGTCTTTTTCCTGCCTTTTGCACCTTGACCTTTACGAGAACTTTGTATGTTTTGGCTGCCGTGTTTTTCGTCATTTGTGGCGGACCGACGTGCGCGGTGTGAGTGCGGCTCAGAGAGATTGGCTGGGCAGGGTCCCGTTCCCTTTCGGGACGCAGCTTGTTCAAGGCCACACGAGAACCCGCCAAACCAATCTCATTGAACGAAATGCAAAAAGCCGCGATTGCTCGCGGCTTTTATTCAGCTACCAAGCGCGAAGTGTCCCGGCTATCGACGCGCTTTGCGCTTGTTACTTGGTAGGGCGGTAGCCTACACCCGGCTGAAGAGCACATGAACAGCCACACACCGTTCGGGCATTCAAGCCCCAAATTCCCGTCGGGGTTCTATTTTCCCTACACGCGAACGCGCGCGTGAGGCTGGATTGCCGCCGGTTTCGATGGGTTTGGCAAGGGTCCCACAGATCACACGCGCTGCGATGATGGCGTCATGCCGCTGATTTGCCCGACGTGTCAAATGGTTTCGTAAGATGCGTCGGCATCACGCCGGCAGCCGTCGGCTACTTTGCATGGGGTTGTTTTCGATATTTTTGTTGTCCGGTCACAGAAGCCCCAGACCGGACCTGATCTCATCATGCTTTAGCGGTTGAGCGTTCGCCTCAGCTATCCACCTTCAGCGCCGCGATAAACGCTTCCTGCGGGATGTCGACCTTGCCGAACTGCCGCATCTTCTTCTTGCCTTCCTTCTGCTTCTCCAGAAGTTTGCGCTTGCGGGTGATGTCGCCGCCGTAGCACTTCGCGGTGACGTCCTTGCGCAGCGCGCGCACGGTTTCGCGCGCGATCACCTTGCCGCCGATCGCCGCCTGGATCGGGATCTGGAACATGTGCGGCGGGATCAATTCCTTCATCTTCTCGACCATGGCGCGGCCGCGGCCCTCGGCACGCTGGCGGTGCACCAGCATCGACAGCGCATCGACCGGCTCGTTGTTGACCAGGATCTGCATCTTGACGAGATCGGCCGGCTTGTAGTCGGTGAGATGGTAGTCGAACGAGGCATAGCCTTTTGAAACCGACTTCAGCCGGTCGTAGAAATCGAACACCACTTCGTTGAGCGGCAGCTCGTATGTCACCATCGCGCGATTGCCGACGTAGGTGAGCTCCTTCTGCGAACCGCGGCGGTCCTGGCACAGCTTCAGCACGCTGCCGAGATATTCGTCGGGCGTCAGTATAGTGGCCTCGATCCACGGCTCCTGGATTTCGGCGATCTTCACCACGTCGGGCATGTCGATCGGATTGTGAATCTCGATTTCCTGTCCGTCGGTGAGGTGCATCTTGTAGATCACCGATGGCGCGGTCGCGATCAGGTTGAGATCGAATTCGCGATGCAGCCGCTCCTGGATGATCTCGAGATGCAACAGGCCGAGGAAGCCGCAGCGGAACCCGAAGCCCAGTGCCGCCGAGGTTTCCATCTCGAACGAGAAGCTGGCGTCATTGAGGCGCAGCTTGCCCATCGCCGCGCGCAGCGTTTCGAAGTCGTCGGCGTCGACGGGAAACAGGCCGCAGAACACCACGGGGATCGCCGGCTTGAAGCCCGGCAGCATTTGCGTCACCGGCTTCCTGTCGTCGGTGATGGTGTCGCCGACGCGGGTGTCGGCGACTTCCTTGATCGCGGCGGTGATGAAGCCGATCTCGCCGGGGCCGAGTTCATCGATCTGCGTCATCTTCGGCGTGAAGAAGCCGACGCGCTCGACGTCATAGGCGGCGTTGGTGCCCATCATCCGGATGCGCTGGCCCTTTTTCATCACGCCGTCGACGATTCTGACCAGCACCACGACGCCGAGATAGACGTCGTACCAGCTATCGACCAACAGCGCCTTCAGCGACGCGTCGTGGTCGCCTTTCGGCGCCGGCAGCCGGTGCACGATGGCCTCCAGCACCTCGTCGATGCCAAGACCGGTCTTTGCCGAGATCATCACCGCGTCCGACGCGTCGATGCCGATCACGTCCTCGATCTGGCGCTTGACCTGGTCCGGTTCCGCCGCCGGCAGGTCGATCTTGTTGAGGACTGGTACGATCTCGTGGCCGGCATCGAGCGCGTGGTAGACGTTGGCGAGCGTCTGCGCCTCGACGCCCTGGCTGGCATCGACCACCAGCAGCGAGCCTTCGCAGGCCGCCAGCGAGCGGGAAACCTCGTAGGCGAAGTCGACATGGCCGGGCGTGTCGATCAGATTGAGGATGTAGGTCTTGCCGTCCTTGGCCGAATAGGTCAGCCGCACGGTCTGCGCCTTGATGGTGATGCCGCGCTCGCGCTCGATATCCATCGAATCGAGCACCTGTTCCTTCATCTCGCGCGCCTGCAAGCCCCCGGTGATCTGGATCAGGCGGTCGGCCAGCGTCGATTTGCCATGGTCGATATGCGCAACAATGGCGAAGTTGCGGATGTTGGAAATAGGGATGGATGTCATGGGCGCGGGATAGCATTCGCGCTCCGGGGCGGCAACCATAATGCGCCGTTTTTACGGGGCTTGTTCACGCCAAGCTGATTCCACTGACGTCAAAAACGCGCTACGCACAAGGTCATGTCAACTGCATCAATTTTGCCCGCAACGTCGCGTATGCGGCGCCGGCCAACCATCCGGCGGCTCGCGGCATGGCTTGCGGCGCGGGCCAGCGACCCAACAGCCAGCCTGTGGCTGGTGATCGGTTTTGCCGCCGCGCATGCCGTGCTGTGGACGCTGATCCTGATAAATCTCAAAGCCGCGCAGGACGTTCATATGGACGTCGCGGAAGCCTTCGCCTGGGGGCAGAAATTCCAGTTCGGCTATGGCAAGCATCCGCCGCTGGCGGGATGGGTCGCGGGTGTCTGGTTCGGGATTTTCCCGGTAGCCAACTGGGCAACTTACGCGCTGGCGATGGCGACGCTCGGCTGCGGCCTCGTGGTCTGCTGGCTGATCAGCTTGCGCGTGGTCGATCGCCGCCGCGCCTTCTTCGTCGTGGTGATGCTCGCGCTGTATCCGATCTTCAACTTCAAGGGCTTCAAATATAATCCGGATCTGCTGCAGCTGGTGACACTGCCGCTGCTGGTGCTGGCCTATCTGCATGCGTTCGAGAAGCGCTCGTTGCGATCAGGCCTGTGGCTTGGCCTGGCTGGCGCGCTGGCGCTGATGACCAAATACTGGGTGCTGACGATGATCGGGGCCATCGGAATAGCCGCGCTTCTTCACCCGACCGGCTGCGGTTCCTGCGCTCGCCGGCGCCGTGGGTCGCGATTGTCACTCTCGTCGTCGTCATGATTCCACATCTGGTCTGGCTGAAACAGGTGGACTTCGTGCCGCTGACGTATGCCGGCGACGTCTACGGGCTGTCGAGCCGCGCGCAGAGCATTCAACTCGTCCTCGGTTATGTCGGTCACAATCTGGCGCTGCTTGCGGTGCCGGTGGCGCTGGCGGCATTGGCGCTGGCATGGACGCCGCGATGGTGGACCACCCTGGCGCGGCAGCCGTTGGCGCTGTTCACACGCGCATGGTCGCGCGGTGCCAACGCAAGCGTGAATGCGTCGCAGGCGCTCAATGTCTGGATCATCCAGATCGTGGTGGCGGTCGGACCGCCGCTCGGCGGTCTGATTTTCACGGTCTACATGAAAACCGATTGGGGTATCTCGCTGTTCTTCTTGACGCCGCTGGCGCTGGTCGCGATTCCGTCGCTGCGGCTTCGCAAGATGGCGCTGTTTTACATCGCCGCGATCTGGCTCGTGATCACGCTCGCGGTGCTCGCCGCGTCGCCCACGATCGCCGCCCGCGAGATGGCTGCGAATCCCAATGGAGCTTCAGGCTATGGCGCGCGCTCGGAACTTGCCCGCGAACTGACCGAGGCCTGGCGGACACGTTTCCACACCCGATGGGCCGTGGTCGCCGGCACCACCGAGATCGGTGAGCCGATCACGTTCTACAGCCCGGATCATCCGGCGCCGTTCACGCCGGGCGAGATCTGGTCGTCCGGGTTGACATCGCTTGAGGAAGCCAAGCGGCTCGGGTTCATCGGCGTCTGCGATACGTCAGATAACCGGCTGCCGGTCTGTGAGGCCTGGATGGCAGCGAATGCTGATAACGCCGAGCGGCTCGCCATCACCACGCAACGGTTCTTCCACGGGCATCCCGGTCCCGCGAATAGCTGGAAAGTCTATATCGTGCCGCCGTCGAAGTAAGCTTTCACAACCGGACCGACGAACGGGAACCTCAGGGAATCAACATATGAATCTCGATCTGACCGGAAAGATTGCGCTTGTTACCGGATCGACCCGGGGCATTGGATTAGCCTCCGCCGCCGGGCTCGCGCAAATGGGCGCCGAAGTCATCGTCAACGGGCGGGAAGCGACTGCAGTTGCTGACGCGATCGCCAGGATCAGGCAGACAGCGCCGGGCGCCAATGCGCATGCGGCTGTGTTCGATCTTGGCGGCGCCAAAGGCTGTGCCGGACTGGTCGCGCAATTCCCCGCGGTCGACATTCTCGTCAACAATCTTGGAATCTACGAGCCAAAGGCGTTTTTCGACATCAAGGATGATGACTGGACCAAGATGTTCGAGATCAACGTCATGAGCGGTGTGCGCCTTACCCGGCATTATCTGAAGCGAATGCTGGATCACAAGGAGTGGGGCCGCGTCGTGTTCGTATCCAGCGAATCCGCGATCTTTGTACCGAAAGAGATGGTCCATTACGGCTTCTCGAAAGCCGCGCAGCTTTATATCGCGCGCGGCGCAGCCGAACAAACCAAGGCAACCAATATAACGGTAAACGCGGTTTTGCCGGGCCCGACCTGGGTCGAGATGGCGCCGGTCCGGCTTGCGGCTCGCGCCAAGGGGCTGGGGACGACGGCTGATGAACTGGCGGCGCGGACGTTCACCGAACGCCGGCCGGCGTCGCTGCTGCAGCGCTACGCGACCCCGGAAGAAGTGGCGAATCTGATCTGCTACGTCTGCTCGAAGGCGGCGAGCGCGACCAACGGCGCCGCCTTGCGCGTCGATGGCGGTATTGTCACCAATCCGTTCTGAGAGCGTGCGCCGGGCCGTCACGATCAAGGCGCCGCTTGAGGTTTCGAAGAGCGTCGGATCTCAGCGGATCAAGTGCCTTCTTCGTTGAACTTGCTGGCGACCAGTTCGGTGATGGCGTCGACGGCAGCCTGGGCCTCGGGGCCAATCGCGGAGACGACGATCGTGGTCCCCGGTCCAGCCGACAGCATCATCAGCCCCATGATCGAGGTACCGCCGACGGTCTCGCCGCCGCGCGTCACCCAGACTTCGGCATTGAAGCGCTCGACCATCTGAACGAATTTCGCCGAGGCGCGCGCGTGCAGACCGCGTTTGTTGATGATCGGGATTTCCCGGGACACCGCGCCCGGCGGGACGCTTGGCCCGGGATCATTCTCGGGCGACGCGGCGTCGTCGCTCATTTGCCGGCGAGAACCCGACTGGCGATGGTGACGTATTTGCGGCCAGCTTCCTGGGCCATGGCGATGGCGTCGGGAAGCGACCGCTCTTCGCGAACCTTGGCAAGCTTGACCAGCATGGGAAGATTGATCCCCGCGAGCACTTCCACCTTGGGGCGGCTCATGCAGGAGATCGCGAGGTTGGAGGGCGTGCCGCCGAACATGTCGGTAAGGATGGCGACGCCATCGCCGCTGTCGACGCGGTTGACGGCTTCAATGATGTCGCTTCGGCACAAATCGGAGTCGTCTTCGGCTCCGATCGTGACAGCTTCGATTTGCTTTTGCGGACCCATTACATGTTCGAGCGCCGCCTTGAACTCGTCGGCAAGGCGCCCATGGGTCACAAGTACTAGACCAATCATCGGAAACTCCTCGCGGGTGCTTTTTGGTGCACCGCACGAACACGCGCCACTTTGACCATCCAGAGCCCCCGCGCAAGAGGGCATCTGCGGGATTCTCCCGGAATTTAACCGTTTGGGGAAGAGCCTGTGCCGGTCTATTCGGTCGCGATTGTGTGCGTTATATGGTTACCAATTCCCTTCAGACAATCGGCAGAAGGTTGGCTTAAAGTCGAACTCCCAGTTGTCGTCAGGGCAGCGACAACCAACGGGAGTGCCGCATAACCCGCGGCCACGGGAATACGCGGTATTTCTACACCGAAAATGCGCGTTGTGAGCGCTTCCGGCGGCGGCAGGCGCTCCGCATCCGCAGCGCAGAGATCGACCACCAGGCCCACGATGGCCGCACCGGCGAGCTCGCAGCGTCGAATACCAAGCCCCCGAATCTCGATCAGCCCGGCCAATTCGGGTACCGGCCGGACCACAATTTCTTCGTCGGCTGTGTCAAGATGGACACGGTCATCGCCGACCAGCACGGCCTTGGGTACTTGCCCCGAGCGCCCGGCGAGGATGAGATCGAACGCCAGCCGCGACTTGCCGGCCCCCGAGGGTCCGCGGATCAGCACGGCACGATTTCCTACCAGCACCGCGGAGGCGTGGACGCTCGCGCTGGCAGCCTCCGTCATGGCGCCGGCAGCCTGACCACAAAGCGCGCGCCTGCGATGGTCGCCTCGCCATCGAGGCCGGTCGGACCGACGCGGTTTTCCGCCCAGATGCGCCCGCCATGGGCCTCTATGATCTGCTTCGAGATCGACAGCCCCAGCCCGGAATTCTGGCCAAAACCCTGATGTGGCCGGTCGGTGTAGAAGCGCTCGAAGATCCGCTCCAGCGCATCCTCGCGAATCCCCGGCCCATCGTCATCGATGACGATTTCAATCTCCGACCGCACGCGGCGGCAGACGATGCGCACCTTGCCGCCGGGCTCGGAAAAGGATTGGGCGTTAACCAGCAAATTGGAGATCACCTGCCCGAGCCGCGAATCATGGCCCGGCACCGAGAAGATGTCCGCGAGGCCGCGGCCCTCGAAGCGGCATTCGACGACGATGTCGTTGCCGAGCCGGGTCTCGTTGGCGACCGACGTCAGGGTCGTGAGCAGGCGGCGAAGATCGACCAGCGTCATATCCTGCCGCTGCAGTTCGGCATCGAGCCGGCTTGCATCGGAAATATCGGAGATCAGCCGATCGAGCCGCTTGACGTCATGCTCGATCACCGCGAGCAGCCGCGAGCGGCTGGTCTCGCTCTTCGCCAGCGGCAGCGTTTCGACCGCGGACCGCAGCGATGTCAGCGGGTTTTTCAATTCATGGGCGACATCGGCGGCGAACATCTCGATCGCCTCGATGCGGTTATAGAGCGCGTCGGTCATGTCGCGCAGCGCACCGGAGAGATGTCCGATTTCGTCGCGACGGCGGGTGAAATCGGGGATCTCGACGCGGGTGCGGATACGGCGGCGGACGCGTTCGGCGCTGTCGGCGAGCCTGCGTACCGGGCCCGCAATGGTGCTCGCCAGCAGCAACGACAGCACGATCATGACCGCGGACGCGACGCCGCCGACTTTCAGAATCGCGAGGCGCTCCGCGGTCACCATCTGATCGATGTCGTCGCCCTGGGTCGAAAGCATCAGCGCGCCATGCACCGCGCGGGTTCGCTGCACCGGCACCGCGACCGAGACGATCACCTCGCCGCGGTCGTTGACCCGCACCATGCTGCTCTTCTGGCCGTTCAGCGCCTGCGCGACCTCCTGATAGCCGCTGCCGTTCTCGGGCCCGAGTTCGCGATAGATCGGCAGATCGCCGCGATTGAGCCAGGTGCGGATCGCGATCATCGTTCGCTCCGCGATGCCCGGCTTCTCGACCGACGGCGGCGGCAGTTCGAACCGCAGCACGTCGCCGCGGCCGTAGAGAGTGCGGCTGTCGAGAATGAGGCCGCCGTCGCGGTCGAAAATGCGGGCGCGGGTCTTGGTCGGCAAAATCAGCCGCCGCAACACCGGCGCGACGCGTTCCGGATTGATCGGAAAATCCAGCCCGGAATATTCGTCCGGCGCACCATAGGTTTCACCGGGCTTCAGATCGAGCAGCCGGTCGGGATCGATGGTGATGGCATTGGTGTCGACCGTCGCGGAGGCCGCGATCGCGCCGGCGATGATCTCGGCCGATATCTGCAGGCTTTGCGCCCGCGCGTCGATCAGGCCGGCGCGGAACTGCGAGAGATAAAGGATGCTCGCGACCAGCGCGACCAGGCCGGCGAGATTCAGCGATACGATACGGCGCGTGAGGCTGGAGAAGCTGAGCGCGAAGAAAAACTGCCCAGCCCTGCGCAGCCAGCCGAGCGGCCGCTGCCAGCCCTGCGCGGGCGGGTTCTCGAACGCAACGCCATCCAGAACGAGGGACGATGAGGCGTCCTCGGCACTCGGGTTTGGATCAGGCTGCGTTCGATCAAGCAATGGCCAAAACTGCCGGTTGTTGCGATGCGCGTTGCCTTCGCATCCTGCCCCAGACGGGCGGGGACGTCAGTGGGCAGCTGCGGATAGCCGCCCTCGAATCAGATCTCCTTGAAGCGGTAGCCCACTCCGTAGAGGGTTTCGATCATCTCGAAATCGTCGTCCACGACTTTGAACTTCTTGCGCAGTCGCTTGATGTGGCTGTCGATGGTGCGATCGTCGACATAGACCTGGTCGTCATAGGCCGCATCCATCAGGGCGTTGCGGCTTTTCACGACGCCGGGACGGGTGGCCAGCGCCTGCAGGATCAGAAATTCCGTCACCGTCAGCGTCACCGGTTCGTTCTTCCAGGTGCAGGTGTGACGCTCGGGATCCATACGCAAAAGTCCACGGTCCAGCGCCTTGGCATCGGTTTCCTTCGGCACGGCGGTGGGATCTTTCGGCGCTGCGCGTCGCAGTACCGCCTTCACCCGCTCGACCAGCAGGCGCTGCGAAAACGGCTTGCGGATGAAATCGTCGGCGCCCATCTTGAGCCCGAACAACTCGTCGATTTCCTCGTCCTTGGAGGTGAGAAAAATTACCGGCAGATCGGATTTCTGCCGCAACCTACGCAGAGTCTCCATGCCGTCCATGCGCGGCATCTTGATGTCGAGGATCGCAAGGTCCGGTGGACTGGTGCGGAAGCCGTCAAGCGCCGAGGCGCCATCCGTATAGGTCATGATGCGATAACCTTCGGCTTCGAGCGCAATCGAGACGGATGTAAGAATGTTGCGGTCGTCATCGACCAAGGCGATTGTGGGCATGAGCCTGCTTTCCGAAAGTGACTGAAACACGGGGGCAATCCAGCTATGCGCCGCATAAGTGGCTTCGTACGCGGTCAACGAGCAATGCAAGCTGGGCTGAAGTGTGACCGAGTTCCGCAAAACGACCGAATGAACCAATGGTTCCGATCTATGTATACACCAGTTTAGGCAGAAAAAGGCCCTTATTGCAATGAGATGTGGGGATATGGTTGATGCAGCCCACCGCTGATTTTGATGCAGCCAGATTAGCTCGGTCGCTGCTGCGGCGCAGCCGCCAGGGGGCTTTGGCTACTCTGATGGCCCGCAGCGGCGATCCTTATTGCTCGCTGGCGAATGTCGCAACCCATGCCGACGGCTCACCGATTCTGCTGATTTCGCGCCTGGCGCTGCACACCCAGAACATCCTGGCCGATGCCCGGATCTCGTTGATGCTGGACGAGCGCGCCGAAGGCGACCCGCTTGAGGGATCGCGAATCATGCTGGCGGGCCGGGCGGAGGAGGCCAGCGGCGATGACGTGGCGATGTTGCGCCGGCGCTACCTCAACGCCCATCCTTCCGCGGAAGCCTTTGTAGATTTTAGGGATTTCTCTTTTTTTCGGATCCGGCCGCATGCGGCTCATCTGGTCGCGGGTTTCGGGCGGATCGTAGATCTCAAGCCCGAGCAGTTCTTGACTGAGATTTCGGATGCCGGCGCGCTGCTTGACGCCGAGCAGGGCGCCGTCGAGCATATGAACGAGGATCATCGCGACGCGATCAACCTTTATGCGACCAAGCTGCTCGGCGCCGACCTCGCGGATTGGCGCTGCACCGGCTGCGATCCTGATGGGGTCGACATGCAGGCCGAGACAGCAACGCTGCGGCTGGATTTTCCGGAGCGCGTGACCGGCCCGGGAGAGCTGCGCAAGATGCTGGTGAAGCTGGCGGACGAGGCGCGCGCGAGGCTATAGCGGATACTCTCGGGGCGAGCTCACCACAAAATTTGGCGATCCATCTCAATGATAACGCATCCGCCAAAAACGCCGAGGGCGCAGCCCGTCAAGTTCGCGAATTGTGCGTCGCACAAGGAATTTGATGATTTCCAGGGCGTCGCGGATCGTCGCGCTACATTGTCGCGCTATGGTGACGCTAACAATCGTTAATACCCCGCCGATCACGGGCCCGCGCTGCAGCAAGCGTTTGAGCGGGATCAATGACCCGCGGTTGAATAAACCAAAAACTGAGGGATCGGCTTGGCAATCCCCGCGTTCACCAGTATTAGGTCACTGGACCGAAGCCGGAAGGCTATATTGAAGGCCACCGCGACAGCGCGTTTGGCGGCATTCGCGCGATTGATATTCGCGGGTTCGAGGAGGATTTTCCGTGCAAGAGACGGGCGTGCGCAACGGTGCCTTCGGCGCCGACAAATTCGGCTTAAAAAACCTCAAGGGCGTGAACTGGAATTTTGGTGCGCCTCAACTTTATGAGCATTCCCTAGCTGCCGGCGAAGCGGTGCTTTCCGCGGATGGCGCCCTGTGCGCGGACACCGGCGTATTCACAGGCCGCAGCCCCAAAGACAAGTTCACCGTTCGCGACGCCCTGACCGACAAGAGCATGTGGTGGGCTGGCAACCAGTCGATTACGTCGGAACAATTCGAAGCGCTCTACGCCGATTTCGTTGGGCATGCCGAAGGCATGACGCTGTTCGCGCAGGATCTCTACGGCGGCGCCGATCCAACCCTCAGGGTCAAGACCCGCGTCTTTACCGAACTTGCCTGGCATTCACTGTTCATCCGCACGCTGTTGATCCGCCCGGAGACATCCGAGCTCGCGAACTTCGTGCCTGAGCTGACGATCATCGATCTGCCGAGCTTCCGCGCCGATCCCAAACGCCACGGCGTGCGTTCGGAGAACGTGGTTGCAATCGATTTCGCCCGCAAGATCGTCCTGATCGGCGGGTCTTATTATGCCGGCGAGAT
>Ga0179592_10000665_pt1 | contig 13796 bp, 16 predicted proteins | sample CZODoug2_1_08_16_FD_148623 | JGI IMG/M metagenome (GOLD analysis project Ga0179592, IMG submission 148623) | Vadose zone soil fungal communities from Angelo Coast Range Reserve, California, USA - CZODoug2_1_08_16fungal (Illumina Assembly) | ecosystem: Environmental > Terrestrial > Soil > Vadose...
ATGCCGAGGGAGGATTTCCCCTGAGTCGCATTGTCTGCCGCATGGACTGGGTGCCTGACGGTCAGTCGCACATCGACGATCTGATTGAGTTTGAAGCGAGGGTCAATGATGTGTGGTGTCGCCACGAAGATGCGGTCATCTGCACCTACCACCTTTCGAAATTCAGCGGAGATACTGTGATTGATATCATGCGCACGCATCCGTTGGTCGTCGTCGGCGGCATTCTCCAGCACAATCCGTTCTTCGTGCCGCCGGGGGAGTTCCTGCATGAAATTCGCGCACGGCGGGCAGGGCAGCCTGCGCGGCCCGCGACGGTAGGCTGACCATGAAAGTGCAACTCGAACATCCCGCCGACGAGATCAAGCGCCTTCAACGTTGCATTAATGATCTGGTCAGCCTCCTCGCTCTTCCTGCCATGTGGAGTGGCAGCAAACCCTGTGACATCGTTCATACCTTGCTCGACTCACTCCTTCGCATGCTCGATCTGGACTTCGTGTATGCGAGCTTGACAAACCTAGTCGACGCGGCGCCCTCCGAGACGGTCAGGGTCGCTCAATCGCAAGAACAGATGTTCCGACCGCGAGAGCTCTGTACGTTCCTCAATCGCTGGTCGGGAGATGACCCACAAAAACCTTATCTCCAGGAACGCAGTCACATTGGAGACGAAGAGGTTTCACTCGTGTCCTGGCCTCTCGGGGTTCAGCGTGAAATCGGGGTAATCGTAGCTGGGTCTCGTCGAGCAGATTTCCCGCGGGATACCGAGGCACTTCTTCTGGGCATAGCGGCTAACCAGGCGTTGACCGGGCTACAACAGGCACGACTGTTGACCGAACAGAAGCGCGTTGCCGACGAACTCGATCAAAGCGTCGCGCAACGGACTGCAGAACTTGCAGCAGCCAACGAAGTGCTGAGAAAGGAAGTCGCCGAACGCAGGCGCGCGGAGGACGCACTCAAGCGCAGTGAAGCGTTTCTAGCCGAAGGCCAACGTCTCAGTCGAGTGGGCAGTTTTTCCTGGCGATTGGACACGGACGAAATCACGTTTTCGGAGGAGCTCTATCGCATCTTCGAGTTTGACTGCGATGCGGCTGTGATGCTTGAGCAGATTGTTGGTCGAGTCCACCCGGAAGACGTCCCCTTGTTGTCTGAGAAGATAGATCTGGCGCGAAGGAACATTAACGACCATGATTACGCAATCAGGCTACGGATGCCAGACGGCCGGGTCAAGTACTTGCGTACGAAGTCTTACGGGATCCGCGACCGAGACGGGCGGCTGGAACATGTCGGCGCGATTCAAGACGCGACGGAACACCGGCTCTCGGAAGAGGCGCTCGCCAAGGTAAGTTCGGAACTCGCGCACGTGACAAGGGTATCGAGCCTCGGAGTCTTGACAGCATCGATCGCACACGAGATCAACCAGCCTCTGTCGGGCATCGTCACCAACGCCAGCACTTGTTTGCGGATGCTGGCTGCCGATCCTCCAAATGTCGACGGCGCGCGCGAAACTGCGCGCCGTACGATTCGCGATGGCAATCGTGCGTCTGATGTGATCACGCGATTGCGCGCGCTCTGTAGCAAGAAAGAGACCACGATCGAATCGCTGGACCTGAATGAAGCTATACGGGAAGTGATTGCGCTGTCGTTGAGTGAACTTCAGAGAAACCGAGTGATTCTGCGGACTGAACTTGCCGACGACCTCCCGCTTATCACGGGCGATCGAGTCCAGCTTCAGCAGGTCGTCCTGAACCTGCTCCGGAACGCATCAGATGCGATGAGCGCCGTCGATGATCGTCCGAGACACATGGTGATCACGACCGAACGGGAGGAAGGGGATCGTGTGCGACTGACCGTGCAAGATGCCGGAGTGGGTTTGGACCCCCAGGCTATGGACAGACTTTTCGAAGCATTCTACACAACTAAGAATGACGGTATGGGGATGGGACTATCCGTAAGTCGCTCCATTATCGAGAGACATCATGGCCGTCTATGGGCTGCACCGAATGATGGTCCCGGAGCCACGTTTTCATTTTCTATTCCTTGCGGTCCGGCGAGTGCGACGGGCGCCCGCAGTCTTGGCGTCATTGGAACGCCTGCCGCGAAGGATGCAAAGCGTGTCCAGGGGAATCCGTGATGGTTCGACTTTCACTAGTATCGGTTGTCGATGACGACGAGTCTGTGCGCGAGTCGCTACCCGACTTGCTCCGGGAGTTGGGCTTTGCGGCCCATGCGTTCTCGTCGGCGGAAGAGTTCCTCAAGTCTGATTACATCGACCAGACTAGGTGTCTGATCCTGGACATCGCCATGCCGGGCATGACAGGACCGGATCTCCAGCAAGAATTGAAACTTCGCCGGAAAGAGATTCCGATCGTCTTCATCACCGCTCACAGAGATGAGACCGTCCGCCCACGAGTGCTCGAACAAGGTGCCGTGGAGTGCCTGTTCAAACCATTCAGCGACACGGCTTTGCTTAACGCGCTCAATGCCGCGCTTCGAGTGAGTTAAGAGGTGTATATGAGTGCATCGAGCGCACCCGGCCAATCGAAGTCATCACCTAAATCGCACGCCACACCAATCGTTTTTGTTGTTGACGACGACATCTCGGTGCGCGAATCGCTGGAGTTGTTGATCCGCTCCGAGGGCTGGCAGCCCGAGACATTCGAGTCAGCACAGGAATTCCTTGCACACCCACGAGCGCTCGTTCCAAGCTGCCTCGTGCTCGACGTTTCTCTTCCGGGCCTTAACGGTCTTGAGCTGCAGAAGCGCGTCGCTGTCGAACGGACCGACATGCCAATCATATTCATCACTGGTTATGGTGATGTGCCTATGACGGTGCAGGCCATGAAGGCGGGCGCTGTGGAATTTTTGACCAAGCCATTCGGCGACAACGTGTTGCTGAGCGCCATCCGGCATGCCCTTGACCGCAGCCACTCTGCATTGGGTCGCGAGGCGGAGATGCAGGTGCTTCGTGATTGCTATGCGTTACTCACCCGTCGCGAAGGCGAGGTCATGGCGCTCGTGGTCTCCGGCCTGTTGAATAAACAAGTCGGTGGTGAGCTCGGAATCAGCGAGATTACGGTGAAGGCACACCGAGGCCAGGTGATGCAGAAAATGAAGGCGGCCTCTTTCGCCGATTTGGTGAAAAAGGCCGCGAGACTCGGCCTCGCCTCTGCGCCGAAAAGCTAACACTCCACCGCCCAGTCAAAACTAGAGGCCCAGATCACTCAATCCTGGGTGGTCTTCGGGACGGCGCCCGAGCGGCCAGTGATATTTGCGATCTGATTCCAAAATGGGAAGGTCGTTGATTGACGCAAACCGTGTGGCCATGAGCCCGTCATCATTGAATTCCCAGTTTTCATTGCCATAGGAGCGATACCAGTGACCCGAGTCGTCGTGCCATTCGTAAGCGAAGCGCACCGCGATGTGGTTCCCGGTGAACGCCCATAGTTCCTTGATGAGCCTGTAGTCCAACTCCTTGGCCCACTTGCGAGAGAGGAAAGCAATGATTTCGTTTCGTCCGTTGACGAACTCCGAGCGGTTCCTCCATCGTGAGTCGATCGCGTATGCCAGAGCTACCGTTGCAGGATCGCGAGTATTCCAAGCATCTTCAGCGAGGCGCACCTTTTGCATAGCGCTGTCGCGTGTGAAAGGCGGGAAAGGGGGGCGGGCGGGCGTCGTTGCTGTTGCCATGATTTCTTCTCCTTGGACTGATTCTTTCGGCATATCCATAAACTCACGTACTCGTGCGGCGATCTCGTCTGGGGCGGTGTCGAGGGCGAAATGGCTGCCATCGACAATGTGAACCTACGGGAGGGCACTGTTATTAGGATTTTCTGGCTCCGCTTCCAACTGTTCGCCCGACTATTTTTTGTGCGTTTGTACCGCAGCAATCGTCCCCACACTTTCGGGTTCGCCTCAATGGGATTGCCTGCGCGTCAGCAAGAGATAAATGACCGCCAGCAGCATCACCATGAGAGCATCGACAAAGTACCAGCCATATCCCAACACGAAAATGTGACTGAGAATCACGGCAGTCATCCATACAACAGCCAATCCCGCTCCCAATCTGGCTGTCTTCGGGATCAGGAGCAGAACCGCCACCACCGTTTCGAAGGCTCCTGACCCTAGCCGGAATACCGGCTGCGATACCAACCCGTGAACCGCTTGCGACATCTGCGTGAACAGGGTCACCGCATCTGGCACCCCTGCAAACTTGAGAAAGATGGCGGCATACAGAAGGTTCACTGATACCAACAGGCGAATTGCCAGTAGTGCGAGCCTTTTGCCCATAAAATCTTGCCCCCTTGACCACCTCGAACCGGCCAATGCCTCGCGAATGGTAGTACTCATTTCGGCATCTTCATGAACTGACCGATAAGCGCCGCAATTTCATCCGCTGCCGTATCCAGCGCGAAATGACCACCATCGACAATGTGGACTTCAGCATTGGGCACATCTCGCCGGTAGGATTCCGGCTCCGAGGAATCAAACGATGACTCATACTTGCCCCAAATCACCAGCAGGCGCGGCTGCTTCTCACGCATCCAAGCTTGCCACCTGGGATAGTTTTCAACGTTGGTGCGGTAGTCGTAGAAGAGGTCGCTCTGAATCTCGACCTGGCCGGGCTGATTGAGAAAAGCAAATTCATCCGTCCACAGATCGGCGTCATAGCGTTCCACGTTGGGATCGCTTCCGACATGGCGCGTCCGCGTCGTCTGCAACGACAGGAGGTTGGTACGAAGCGCGCTTTCATTGGCGGCGCGATCGGCCCAAAAGGCCCGGCGGGTCTTCCAATTCGCCCCCAAGCCTTCGTTGTGCGCTACAGCGTCCTGGACGATGAGAGACTCGATCCGGTCCGGATGGGCCAAGGCCATGCGAAAACCTACGGGGCCGCCGTAATCCTGCATGTAAAGCGTGTACCGCGAGAGTCCCAGCGCTTCGGTGAAGTGATTCATGATTTCGGCTATGTGATCGAATGTGTACGCGAATTTTTTTGGGTCCGGCGAGTCGCTGTGGCCAAAGCCCGGATAGTCGGGCGCTACCAGGTGATAACGATCGGAAAGCCGAGAGAACAGGGGCTCGAACATCCGGGATGAGGAAGGAAGCCCGTGCAACAGCAAAAGCGTTGGCGCGTCTTTCGGCCCGGCCTCTCTGTAAAAGATGGAGAGTCCATCGATCTGTATCTTGCGATAAAAGGTTGAGTACTCCACGGGCCGTTCCTTTCCCTGGGCGTGGGCCGGCAGTTGAAATATTGCGAGCATCATAGAAACCACTAGCGCCCTGCGGGAGACATGCACGCGTTGGGTCCGACGCGGCGAGCTGAAAAGACGCATCGTTTAACTCCTCTTAGGCGAGCTCATGCAACACACAGATCACTTCCCCTGCCTATTGCGTTGAACCAATTCGTCCAGGCTGAACGGAAGATGTGCGCAGTGATCGCGCCATTTCACTGCGCTTTAGTGAGCAGCGTCGGCTGTCCTCACGCACGGCTGTTTCTCCCTATTACGAATTCGAATGTCTTTGACGGCGATTTGCGGTCCACTCAATGACCGGCCCGGCGATTTTGGACACTTCCTCGACCAACGAGGTCAAAAAAGCCAATACGTCGGTGCAAGTAGAAAGATTGGCACTCTGCCCAGCCCATAGGGGCAGGAGATCCGATCTGCCCGCCGCCTCTGCCGGGATCGCGAGGTTTCTGACGAGTCTTCGTTGCAACGGATACGGTAGAATAGCGGTTCCCTCCTGGTTTAACTCCTCCAGCAAGCGGTTGTGGATTCCCCGCGCGAGTCTTCCGGTGAAGGCCTTTGTCAGCGCGGTGTGCCCGGCTTTTTTCCCTCGTAAAGCCTGGCGAAGAAGGAGGATGGCGCCGGACTCCTCGCACGCCAGGAATGCCGTTCCCATTTGCACGGCCTCTGCGCCAAGAGCCAGGGCGGCGATTACGCCGCGCGCATCTGCGATGCCACCGGCGGCGATCACCGGCACGTTGACCATGTCGGTAATCTGAGGGACGAGCGAAAAGGTGCCGGTAAGTGAATCCTCCGCGGCGCGGAGGAATGAACCGCGATGACCCCCGGCCTCGAAGCCGGAAGCGGCGATGGCATCTACGCCAGCCTCCTGAAGTGCCGCCGCCTCATCGGGTGTTGTCGCCGTGCCGATCGTGACGATGCTCTTCGCCCGGCACTCCTCTAAAATTTCCCGTGGCGGAATTCCGACGATGAAGCTGAATGCCGGTACGTTCGCGTCCAGCAACACGCGAGCCTGATCTTCAAATCGGACCGGCGAATACGGCTTGTACGCTGGAAGAGGCGCTCCCAAGGCGGCGAGATGGCCGGCAAGCGGCGCCAGGCTCCTGATGAAGGCGCTTTCATCTGATGTTCGGGCGCCTGCGTCTTCCATCGATACCCACAAGTTCATTGCGAAAGGTTTAGAGGTAAGGGAGCGAATTTCAGCGATCACGTCTTTGATCGCTTCCGGCGGCAAGCCGTGTGCACCGAACGATCCAAGTCCGCCAAAGTTGGAGACCGCTGCCGTCAATCTTTGCGATGACAGTCCGCCGAGCGGTCCTTGAATGATGGGATAGTTGATCCCGAGTTTCGACGTGAGCCCGTTCCGATTCCAGGCAGGCATCAGGAGACCTCAAAGATCACTTCCAGCTCGACTGGCGTGCCGAGCGGAAGGCTCGCTACCCCGTACACCAATCGGCTAGGGTTCTTGTCTTTTCCGAAAACTTCCTGCATCAACTCTGAAGCACCGTCAGCCACCCTCGGCTGCTCGCGGACATCTCCCGAAGTGGCGACCGCGACGCCAAGCCGGACAACCCGCGTCACTTTGTCGAGCGATCCCAGATGCTGCCTCGCGACAGCGAGGGCATTGAGCGTCGCCAGCCGAGCCGCCTTCTGGCCTGCTTCCAAATCGAGTTCCGCACCGACGCGCCCGATGAATTTCGCTTCGCGGCCTACAGTGGGAAGCATTCCCGTCAAGAAAAGCAGGTTGCCCGTCTGTACCGCCTCCGCATAAATACCGAACGGCTCGGGCGGTGTCGGAAGCTGGATGCCAAGTTCTTGCAATCGCCGCTCGGCGCTGGTGGGCCGAGAGCTCCCCCGGGCTACCATTTCCCCGCATGCACGCCGCCATCTACGTGCAAGATTTCACCAGTGGTGAACGTGGCGTCCGTCAGGAACAAAACTGCATCTACGACTTCTTTGATTTCACCCATCCTGCCCATGGGGTGCAATCCTTTCAGAGACTCATAGGTCTCGGGTTTATGCATCGGAGTTTTGATGACGCCCAAGGCAACGGTGTTCACACGAATGCCATCCTTGGCATACTCAATTGCGAGTGCGCGCGTGACCGCATGCAAACTGCCCTTGGCCATAACTTGGACGGCCACCGGTACGCCTGCGATCGGCTGGTCCACGAGGGCGGTTGACACGTTGACGATGCTGCCGCTCTTCTGCTGCAACATCCGCTTCACCGCTAACTGTGAAACGTAGAGAAAGCCAGCAAGCGTCGTAGAGACCAAAGCGTTTAGATCTTCGGTCGTGTACTCGGTGAAAGGCTTGGGGATAAAAATGCCCGCATTGTTTACCAGCACATCGATCCGACCGAAGCGGGAAACGGCAGTATCCACAATCTTTGCGGCCGTGCGCGGGTCGCCGATGTCTCCGTCGACGAGTGCAACATTCGCGGCTGCCGGGAATGCATTTGCTTTGGTAATGTTTCGCGAGTTTGCGACTACGCTGTAACCTCGTTTCAGGAACGCTTCGACGAGTCCCGCGCCGATCCCCTGTGAGGCGCCGGTAACGATTGCTGTTTTCTTGTCTGACATACCTACCCCTTTGTTTGAAAGCTCGGACGCAATAAACATTTGTGATTAAGCCAGCCCTCTAGCGGCGAAACAATTGGACGAAGGTATTGGCGATACCTTCGTATCAGTCGGCGCGACGATCTGGCTTCAGACTGCCGTTTCCATCAACTCTGCCGGGAGCGCGCCAATCCCTCGCGCAATACACCCCCTTCCTGCTCTTCGAGCAGTCTCGCCAACTTGGCGTGTCCAAAACATGCTGAACCACGACTCAGGCTTTTGCGATGCTCCAAAGGAGCGTACTCAAGAAAGCCTACATCCTTTCTTCAAGACAGCTATCTAACCGCCGTGAGCGAATAACTGCGGATCCAGTTTTTCGGGTCCGAGAGGTGTTTCATGCGCGAGCAAAACTCAGCAACAACCATGAACCGTCGGGAGATGCTCAAACTTTCAGCGGTTGCCACGTTGGTTGGAACAGCTGCCTTTCCCGACAAGATTCAAGCGACGCAAACTGTCGCCATGAAACCCATATCTTTGCCCGAACTGCCACCGAAGGCGTCGGAGGATCTCGCGGCTACGCTCTTTCCTGGCTTCGTGCAGACTGAAGTTCGCACCAGCGGAGCGACCATCCCTGTTTTCCACAAAGGCGACGGACCACCAGTGCTCCTTCTGCATGGATATCCCGAGACCCACGTGACCTGGCACAAAGTGGCGCCTAGACTTGCCGAGAGGTTCTCGGTCTACTTACCTGATCTGCGAGGATACGGGGATTCGAGCCGCTCGGCCGACGGAGATCGCCACCTCAATTACTCGTTTCGCGCAATGGCGTTGGACCAGGTCGAGACGATGCGTCATTTTGGGCACGAGCAGTTCCTTGTGGGTGCCCACGATCGCGGTGCTCGCGTCGCACATCGGCTCTGTCTCGACTCTCCCAAGAGCGTCAAAAAGGTTTGTCTCATGGACATCGCTCCAACGTTGACGATGTATCGACAAACCAATCAAGAGTTTGCGACGAAGTACATGTGGTGGTTCTTCCTTATCCAAGCGGCGCCCCTGCCTGAACATCTCATTGGACTCGATCCTCAGTACTATCTGGGAGATATCCTTAGCGGACTGAACAAGACGCCGGGAGCCCTCACGCCTGAAGCAGTGAGCGAGTATGTTCGGTGCTTCTGCTGCACGTCGACGATTCATGCTACGTGCGAGGATTTCAGGGCGGCTGCGGATATCGGTCTTGAGATGGACGAAGCGGATGAACGTGCGGGCAACAAGATCGTGGCACCGGTTCACGTCCTCTGGGGGGCAAAAAACAGCGTAGGGCAGTTGTGGGACGTCCTCGCGACCTGGCGGGCGAAAGCGGCCTCAACGGTTACCGGGCGCGGTCTCGATTGCGGCCATTTTCTCCAAGAAGAACGTCCCGAGGAAACCTTCGAGGAACTGCAGCACTTCTTCGGCACAGTGTAATTCGCCGCACGACACAAGAAAGGCCAAGGAGACTGACATGAACCATCAAATCACCCTGGAAGTTGCCGAAAAAATGATCCACGCCGCGAGAAGCAAAGCCGAGGAATTAAAAATATTGGAAGATATCGCGGTTGTAGACGCAAGCGGAAATCTCAAGGCGTTCGTTCGTATGGATGGCGCCTGGCTTGGCAGTATTGACATCGCCATCCGAAAAGCTCGAACGGCCCGTTATTTTGATATGGACACAGCCGAAATCGGGAAGATGTCACAGCCGGGCCAGCCTCTTTACGGGGTCGAACACAGCAATGGCGGTCTGATCACTTTTGGCGGCGGAATACCCATCAAAGATGTCGATGGAACGGTCATTGGCGCAATCGGCGTCAGCGGCAGCACTGTAGACAACGACGTTAAAGTCGCCAATGCTGCAGTGGAAGCTTGTAACGGCCGCAAGTTTGCTACCGCGTGAGACCGTTTCACTCGCGAGCGAGGAGGACCAGAGAACTTGATTTGTATGGCAGCGGCAGAAGTGCCCATTGTATTGACCATTGGACATTCGACCCGCACATGGGAAGCGTTCCTTGAACTTCTGCGAGTGCACCACGTCAAGCGGGTTATCGATGTACGCAGCATCCCCAAATCTAGACACAATCCTCAATTCAACCGGGCGATCCTTTCGAAAAGGTTGCGGGCCGCAAAGATCGGCTACGTGCATTTGCGAAAGCTCGGGGGCTTGCGTCATCCACGACGCGATTCGCCGAACATGGGCTGGCGTAACGCTTCATTTCGGGGCTTTGCTGATTATATGCAGACCTCTGAATTTGATGCAGGGTTACAGCGATTGATGATATTGGCCCGGCAGAAACGGAGCACGCTCATGTGCGCGGAAGCGGTTCCATGGCGTTGTCACCGTTCGCTCATTGCCGATGCGCTGACGGTGCGCGGAGTTCACGTCGAAGACATTCTGAGCAAGAATCGTACTCAGGCTCATTCGCTGATTCCTTTTGCACGCGTGCAAGGTTATCGCATCATCTACCCGGTCCCCAATGGTGGCGACGGGCGAGTCTTACAGCTAAATCGTATTCCGAAGAGTTTACGGAAGATCCAAAAAACAAAGATATGAGAACGTCATGAAGAATGCCTGCTGTTCCTAAACAAGCTGAAAGACGAAGTGAATTACTACGAGATCTCGTATAGGAAGCTCAACGAACGTAGTGGCCATCGACCACTTTTGGTATCAAACGCTATGGTTCGAAGAGCCAAAGTTTGAGGACTGCCCATAGCACAAGTCTTATCGCCCCCAGGAAACACATACATCCGACGACCAATTGAGAGCCGGTGAGATTGAGTTCGCGAACAGCCGTATGACGAACTGACTCGGCATTGCGGATCTGTGTCTTGGGAGCTACTTGGTCGGCGCTGGTCAAGGTGACCAAGAATGGAATGAGTTTGGCGTTCATTCTCGGTTCTTCGACGCGAATCATAGCTTCCTCCTTGATGGCTCCTGGTGTGCCCACCACCTATTTCGTCGTCAATTGGATAACCGCGAAGGACAAAGGATGCGTTCTTTCGTAGCCGCATCTGCGGCTCGATACGAAGGTATTGTCGATACCTTCGTTCAATTGTTTCCTCCCCGTTCCCCTGGCTTAATCGCGCATGTTCAAGGCGCAGAAGCATCGCCGAGATAGGCGACATCGTTAACACCGTTCTGTATCTGGCTCGCGCACGTCAAGTCACGGGCCCCGTGCTTCACGTCGACGGCGGTGCTCATGGCGGGCGCTGACAGCGCTGGGAACGAAGAAAGGTAGGGTAGAAGCGATGTGCGTTATAGACGTTCAGCCAGCGGTCGGAAACGAGGACTCATGCGACGAACGTTGGCTCGTCGCGAAGGCCAAGTCAGGACATGAGGGCGCTTTCGGAGAACTGTATAAGCGTCACCAACCTAGGACTTATCGCACGGCTCTCCGCATACTTCGCAATCAACAGGATGCGGAAGATGCGGTGCAAATGGCGTTTCAGCGAGCGCTCGTGAACTTGGAGCGATTCCGCGAAGACTCGACTTTCTCGACCTGGCTAACGCGCATAGCGATCAACGAAGCCTTGATGCTGTTGCGCCAGCGTCGCACAAGGGAACCACTTCTTGAGAACCGGGTGGATGCCGATCAAGGGTACGGTGACCTCGACATTGCGGACGGCGGCCCTACGCCTGAAGAAGTCCTTTGCGAAACCGAACGTCGGGCGGCATTGCTTCAGGCAGTTGGTCAACTTCGAGAGAAGTTGAGGATCATCGTTCTCCACCGCGATCTGAAAGGTTCGACAAGCGCGGAAACTGCCAAATTCCTGGGTCTTACGGTCAGCACCGTTAAGGCTCGTACATTCCGCGCTCGAAAGTTTCTTCGAAAGCACCTTGAACGGAAGCTAATGGGGGCCGGCTTACTGCCCAGCCAACAAAAGAGAAAGGCATGACGGCCATGCAGAGAGTGCTTTTGCTCCGGCAGCATTCTGGCACGATAATTCCAGGATTCACTGGAAGTAGTCTCAGTTGCGATTCGCCGCTTCGGCCGCTTCGGAATGCCGCTTCGTCTCTAGCAGGCATCTGTGTTAGGATAACTCTCGCATGAGCGCGCAGATATTTGTAGGCGGTTTGGGGGCGGTTGCGCCGGAAACAGCCGCATTCTTTGACACAGAGTGCAGATCGTGCGCTATATGCAAATCTTGCAAAGGCCTTATTTGCAAGGTTTTACGCTAAGTTGTTGATTCCACGGCTGGGGACGTAGTTCAGTTGGTTAGAACGCTGCCCTGTCGCTGGTTAGAGTCCCACACTGTCACGGCCAATTTTCACCAATTCGCTTTCCCTGTTCGACAAAACCCGGCATATAGACATATATAAGGATGCTTTTCGTGGGTAGTTTCACCTCTCCGCCGTGCGAGACAATCGGGCTCGACCAACCTGCCAGAAGTCCCGCACTTAGGGGCTTGTCCCTGAAATTTGCACATCTCGAATCTGATTGGAAGTCGGCCACGAACACGGCCTCTCGACAGTAAGAGTTCTGTCTGGTTTTTCGGCTTAACTGGCCAATCGTGATGCCCGCGCGAGCTTAACTCTCGCAGAATCTAAAATTTCGAGGCGCGTGCACAGACTGGACCATCGCTCTTCCCCGGAGAAACACTCCGTACGTTGCTAGATGCCATGAGAACCCGTTTTTTCCGGTTAGCTCGTAACTCACTCAGTAGAGTAAGCTGTACCTTGTAGATAACTTTCGGTTTCTCCGGAAGTTTGGTTAGATTTAGATTTGGATCGTGGTTCCCCTTGAAGGACAAGCATGCGCGTAGGTCAGGACATCGCCGTCCGTTTTCCAGGGCTATATTTGGTACATCACAATATCCCAGGGCAGAAAGTAGACTGGCATGACTGGGCTCAGCATGTGCTATTCATTCCCCTGCAAGGGCAAATCGAAATTCTGTTGCGATCAGGTTCGCTGCTGGGTGGACCGGGGAAGATGCTATATGTGCCGCCAAACACCTCGCTTAACTTTCAAGCTAGCGAGGCTTCGGGAGAACGGCTGGTCTGTCTGATCGATCACACGCGTTGGCGAACCGTGACCTCCTTCCAATCCGGTCCGGCGATCTGCCCAGCGCATCAGCTGTGCAAAGAACTCCTCTTCTACCTGCTGCTAAATCCGAAAACAAAGTCCGCAAAATCTCTGGTTTCTACTTTTATCCAAGTCCTCGCCGAAAGTTTAGAATCGGCTCAGCAGGCCTCACTGCTGGAGGTGATCCACCTGGAAGCCAAGGCCCGAGACAAAAGGGTGCGAAAAGCGTTGACGATTTTGCTCCGAGATCACCCGACGCGAGTTCGAATGGCCACAGTCGCTCAAGAGGCAGGGCTAAGTCTCCGCAATCTCGGCCGTCTCTTTCAAGATCAAGTCGGGCTCTCCCCCAAGCAAGCGCTGACCCATTACCGCATCGCCGCGGCAAGAGATCTCCTACTGACTGGCAGCACGGTAAGCGAGGCAGCCTACGCCACGGGCTACGTTTCTCTCGCACAATTCATCACTATGTTCCGTCGGCTCACTGGGCAGCTTCCCTCTCAAGTAATTCACCTTGGCCGAAAACAGTAGAAACATGGCCTATACCTGAAGACTCTATGTCGCACGGCCGACGTCTATGATATCGACGCTATGAAATTTAGGGACGCATAGCGGCAACAGGAGCGGCTTTGCAGCACAAGACGAAGAAAGGAGCTTTAATGGCCCGGTGGACTTTCTTGAACTGGGGGCGAGCACAATGGATATACATTTGATCCGATAGAACTCGCCGAATTCCTCCTGGCTTCCTGGGAGGGAGCAATTCTCCGCATGAAGGTCGAGCGCAGCCCTGCTGCGCTCGAGCGTTTCAAGACAATCGCTTTTCAAACCGTATTCAAGGAGCTGAAATGAATATCCTCACTGATGTTGCACTACCCCAGGTAAATGTTCTGGGGTCCACCATGGCCTACCGGGAAGCGGGAGAGTGCGAAGCTCCGGTTGCGCTTTTT
>Ga0179592_10000666_pt1 | contig 13795 bp, 13 predicted proteins | sample CZODoug2_1_08_16_FD_148623 | JGI IMG/M metagenome (GOLD analysis project Ga0179592, IMG submission 148623) | Vadose zone soil fungal communities from Angelo Coast Range Reserve, California, USA - CZODoug2_1_08_16fungal (Illumina Assembly) | ecosystem: Environmental > Terrestrial > Soil > Vadose...
CTCGGATCGTTCGGCCGTTGGGTCAATCCTGCGCATCAACCGCACGCCGTTCACCATTATCGGTGTATCCCCCGAAGGCTTCCACGGCACACGCTCGGGACTGGATTACGAGATGTGGATGCCGCTGACGATGTACGGCCAATTGACCCACACAGGGACTTGGATGTTGCGCGACCGCAACACGCGCAACTTCATGTTGTTCGCGCGCCTCGCGCCCGGCGTAACCATCGAGCAGGCGCGTGCGGAAGTGCAAGCATTGGCAAATCGTATGGCGGTGGCCGACGCGGACTCGAACCAAGGAATTGGCGCGACTGTGTTGCCGGTTTGGCAGTCGCACTTCGGGACCCAGGCGATGCTCCTGACGCCGATTACCATCTTGATGGGAGCCAGCGGCGTCGTGCTGCTGATTGTTTGCGCTAACCTGGCAAACCTGCTGCTGGCGCGCGCGACGGGGCGGCTGAAAGAGTTTAGCGTGCGGCTCGCGATTGGCGCGCGGCCCACGCGGCTGATACGGCAGCTTCTCACCGAAACACTGCTGATGGCGGTGGCCGGTTCGGTGTGCGGCTTGATGCTGGCAAACTTGCTGGGCGGCGCATTGCGCTGGCTGATTCCCGCAGTCGCGAGGCCGGCAATGTTGCAACCGCCGCTTGACGCGCAGGTCCTCGCATTCACCATGGCGCTGGCATTTGGCGTCGCGATTCTTGCGGGACTGGCTCCGGCACTGCACGCTTCGCGGGCCAACGTCAACGAGATGCTGAAGGAGGGCGGCCGCAGCGGGACTTCGGGCGGGCATTCGCACCGGTTACGCGGGCTGCTGGTGACCTCCGAGGTGGCTCTGGCCGTTATTGCCTTAGTGGGCGCAGGATTGTTTCTAAAGAGTTTCCAAACCGCGCGGGCCATCGATCCGGGCTTCAAGCCGGAAGGCGTGGCGCTGGCGCGCTTCGATTTTTCCTCGGCCGGCTATGATGCGCGGCAGACCGACAGTTTTTGCCGGCGCCTCCGCGAGCAGTTGGAGCGGCAGCCTGGAGTGAGTGCGGTCAGCTACGACGACTCACCGCCTTTAGGATTTAGCGGCGGAAACTGGGAAACGCTTGAGGTCGAGGGCTACGTTCCAGGACCAAACGAGAATATGAAGATCTACCGGGACCTGGTATCGCCTGGCTACTTCGAGACGATGAAGATACCGCGGCTGGAAGGGCGCGATTTCGACCTGCGCGATGACGCCACTTCGCCAAAGGTGATGATCGTCAACCAGGAGTTTGTGCGGCGCTTCCTGGCGAATCGCAGCGTGCTCGGGCGCAAGGTGCATGGCTGGGGCCAATGGTTCACGATCGTGGGAGTGGCTAAAGACAGCAAGTGTCACCGGGTCTCGGAGAGTCCGCAGCCTTACTTTTACATTCCCATCCGGCAGATTTTCCGGCCGGAGTATGGTTTGACGTTCGATGTGCGAACCTCCGGATCGGTAAATGAAGCGATTGCGGCGCTGCGCCGTGAGGCAAATGCGATTGATCCGGAGCTGACCATCTTCGATGCTGAGCCGATGACGGAGTATGTTGCCGCGTCGCTATTCGGTGCCAAGGTCGCGGCGAGCCTCTTGAGCGTGCTGAGTGGGCTGGGCCTGCTGCTGGCAGCCATCGGTCTGTACAGCGTCATGGCGTATGCCGTGGCGCAGCGGACCGGCGAAATCGGGATTCGTGTCACGTTAGGCGCGCAGCCGAGGGACATCATGCGGCTGGTAATCCGGCAAGGGTTAGCGTTCGCGGCGGCGGGCCTGGTTGTGGGTTCGCTGGCGGCTGCTGCGCTGGCGCGCGTTGTGGCGGCGATGCTGGTGGGGGTGGGTCCGGCTGATCCGCAGGTGTATGCCGCGGCGGCTGCATTTACGGCATTAGTCACGCTAGCCTCGGCGGCCATCCCCGCGTGGCGCGCGCTGCGTGTGGACCCGGCAGTGGCGCTCCGCTGGCAATAGAGTTAGGCTGCCCGTTTCAGCGAAATCTAACCATTTCCAGGCCTGCCCCACTCGTGCAAGCGTCGTCAGCCTTGGCTGAGGCCCTTATTGACGACCCCTTTTACTGGGCCTATCGCCGACGATTTTGGAACCGACCTGACAGCGCGCAAGCACGCTCTGAGCCGCTATTTTCATTACTCCCTGGCGGAAGCGGAGCGCATCGGTAGGTGCACTATAAAGAGTGCGTGGTAATGCGAAGAGACGGCTAGAGAGCTTTCGCTTCTTTCCCAGCGGTTTTTCTTCCTTCCTTGCTTCCTTATCTGCCTCCGGTACAATCGCTGCGCTTCCATCCGGGGGAGAAATGAGTTTCCGCCAGCGTCTCGACGAAGTCCGAACCGGCTTCGAGCGCCCCTTCTGGGTCGCCAACATCAGCGAGATTTTCGAGCGCCTCTCCTACTACGGCGCTTTCGCCTCGCTTGGGCTGTACCTCCACGAAAAACTGAATTTCTCTACGCAACAAACCGGAACGTTAACCGGCTGGTTCGGCGGGATGGTCTGGTTCCTGGCCATTTTTGGCGGAGCCGTGGCGGACAAGATTGGATTTCGCCGTGCTCTATCGACGGCCTATCTGATTCTGGCTGCGGCTTACTTTCTGATCGGATCGATTGGAGATTCGTGGCTGGCGCCAGTCCGCAACGCGGTTCCGCTCGCTCTTTTTGTGGGTGTGGTTCTGCTGCTGCCGGCGCTGGGAATTTCCCTGGTAAAACCCTGCGTGGTGGGAACCACGGCGCGCGCTTCCAAAGACAGCGTGCGGCAAATCGGATACTCGATTTACTACACGATGGTGAATATCGGCAGTCTTGCCGGCCCGTACATTGCTTCTTGGGCGCACGCGCATCTTGGCGTGGAAAAAGTGTTTCGCATTTCCGCAGCCAGCGTGTTTGCCATGTTCTTCTTCGTGTTGTTTTTCTTTCGCGAGCCGCCGAAAGCAGGCGATGCTCCGCCGCCGAGTCTTGGACAGGTGGCGAGGAATTTTCTGACGATTTTGTGGCCGCCGCGATTTCTTATATTCCTGCTGATTTTCACCGGCTACTGGGTTGTCTATTGGCAGCAGTACACGACGCTGCCGGGATTCATCACGGACTATGTGAACGCGAACAAGGGCGTGGCGGAGTTGATCCTCATCACGGACCCTCTGATCGTGATTTTCCTGACCATCGCCGTGAATCACTTGATCCGGAATATGGCGCCGCTGCGCGCAGTGATTCTTGGAACGGTAATCACTTCGCTTTCCTGGCTGATTCTGGCATTCTGGCCGACCGTGCCGGGAACCGTAGCATCGCTCGCGGTGCTTGGGCTTGGAGAAATTATTCAACAGCCGCCGTATTACTCGTACATATCGAAGCTGGCGCCTCCCGGCCAACAAGGAATCTATATGGGATTTGCCTTTCTACCGCTTGGGCTAGGTTCGATTTTTGGCGGAATGTTGGGCGGATACCTGGTCCATCACTATGCGGAGGTGCTGCACCAATCGCAACGAGTTTGGCTGAGCATTACGGCGATTGGATTGGTGACGGCGGCGTTGCTGCTGGTTTATGACCGGGCGATCCGGCCCCAGACGGCGGCTAGTTGACCATGCGCCTCAGCGAAGTGAGCGCCTGCTTCGCCAGCGAATAGCGCGGCTCAATCTCCAGCGCTTCCTGGAAGCAGCGCATCGCGTGGCTGTACATCTCTTTTCCCAGGTAGGCGCGGCCCAGGTTGTAGTGCGGAAAGTGGCGTGGCTCGTAGCGGCGCGCTTCCGTCGCCCGCTCCAGCCAGGGAATCGCTTCCTCGAACTTGCCCAACTCGATCAGGTACGCGCCGATGTCGTTGTAAGGATTGCCAAACTCCGGATCGAGCTCGATGGCCCGTTTGCATTCGGCGATGGCCTCTTCGACGCGCCCCTGGAAATGATAAGTCCAGCCCAGAAACGTATGGGCCTCGGCCGTGGGATGCAATTCGAGTGATGATTGATACAGCTCGACGGCGCGGTCATAGTCGCCTTCCATCTGCGCCTGGTAAGCGTCTTGCAAAACTTCCCATGCCCGCGTGAGTGTCTCCATGCTCATGGACACATAGTTAGCACACGGTCTTGCGGGGGTCAAAAGTACGAAAGTCCAAGGCGTGCAGGAAAGGAACCTGTACCTTGTGACGGGCAGCGCGGCGGGGAAAGGGAGAAGAAGTGGAAATTAAGCAGGCAAACAGAGAAAATGGTTGAGTTCGCGCGCGGCTTCATCCTTCAGCGCTACGGACATTTTGCGAGGGGGGCATCGTGAGGCGGAATTATCTGGTTCTTGGAATTGCAACTCTGGCGGTGGCGGGAGCGCTCCTGGCGCAGGATCAGCCCGAAAAAACAGCGCCGAAAAAAGCAGCGAGTCACGCCGCCGCGGGCTCCGCGGTGCGGGGCAAGGAAGTATTCGAAAAGAAGTGCGCCGTGTGCCATTTCGCTGACAGCGACGCTAAGAAAATCGGACCGGGGCTCAAGGGACTTTCCAAGCGCGGCACTTTCACCGTGAACGGCAACAAGGTCACGACGGAATCACTGACCACATGGATCGAAAACGGCGACTCCATGATGCCCGGCATGAAGGAAACCCTCGAGCCGGCCCAAATCAAAGACGTCGTCGCTTACGTCAAAACACTTTAGGCGCACCACAAAAGAGAAAAACCCCCGAAGGCCTGATCGCTCAAGCCGGCGGGGGCTCAAACTCAATTAAAAATACGCCTACTTCAGGATGGCGTCTTTGAACGCCTTCGACGGACGCAGGCGAACCACGGTCTTCGCCTTGATCTTGATCGCCTCGCCGGTCTGTGGGTTGCGGCCCATGCGCGCCTTGCGGTGCGCCTTCACAACGCGGCCGATCCCCGGGATCACGAACTTGCCCGCTGCGCCCTTGGCTTCCCTGACCGCGAGCTTGAAAAGCTCTTCAAAGAATTGAGCGGCGGATTTCTTCGATGCGCCGAGTTTCTCGGCGATGTGTCCCACAACCTTGGTCTTACTCAGTGGCTTGGCTGCCATCTAGTATGCTTATCCTCCTGATTTTTCTTTCCACTTCGATTCGTATCGAAGCAGGCCGCGAGCTCACTACCCCCATTGATCTGCGGAAAAACTCGGGCCGCAAGGGACTATAGCCAAGACATGGGCGAAACGCAAGCAAAAATCGCAAAAAAGGCCGGAAAAATGCAGGTTTTTTGCAGGGGGTGTGGAAATCGCCGCTAAAACAGCGGGTTGCAAGCGATTCCAGCGTCGCTCCGGCGGGTCTGCGGGTTGAATTGAGTTGCAATTCTCCCGTTTGAAACGGCCAGGACGAGGCCGGGGCGGCAAAACGCCTGCGGCTACAGAGTCGCCAAGTCGGAGTAGAAATGGGCAATGGCCTTGATGCCGCCAAAATAGTTTTCTAGGGCAATGTGTTCATCGGGGGCGTGGGCGTTTTCGTCGGGCAGGCCGAAGCCGATCAGGACGCACGGAACTTTGAAGGTGTCGTGCATTTGCGTTACGAAAGGGATGGAGCCGCCTTCGCGAATGAAAACGGCCTTTTTGCCGAAGCCTTTTTCCAGGGCGGTTTGTGCCTTCTTGAAAATCGGATCCTGGTAAGAAGCCACCCAGGGCTTCCCGATGCTCAAAACTTCAAACTTGCAGTGAACAGTTTTCGGCAAGAGCTTTCGAATGTGTTTCTCGACGAGTTTGGCGATCTTGCGAGGATCCTGGTTGGGAACAAGACGGGTCGAGAATTTAGCAAAGGCCTTGGAGGGAATGACGGTCTTGGCGCCTTCGCCCTGATAACCGCCCCAGACGCCGTTCAATTCGAACGTCGGGCGAATCCACAGACGTTCGACGGTGGTGAATCCGGCCTCGCCGAAATAGCCGGGTGCGCCGACAGCTTTTTCGAAATCCTTTTTCTTCCAGGGCAGCGCATTCAGAGACTTGCGCTCGGCATTCGAAACCTTGGCAACATGATCATAGAAGCCGGGAATGGTGACCCGAAAATTCTGGTCGTGAAGCTTTGCGAACAGCTCCGTCAAAATCGTGAGCGGATTCGGGACCGCACCGCCGTAGACACCAGAGTGGAGATCGCGCTCCGGGCCGGTCAGCTCGATTTGATAATAATTCAATCCCCGCAAGCCGTACGTTATGGAAGGGACTCCTTTCCCAAGCATCGAAGTATCGGAGACTACCAGCGCGTCGGCCTTCAGCTTTTCCTTGTTGTTCTGGACGTAATCCCAGAGACTTACGCTGCCGACTTCTTCTTCGCCTTCAATCAAGATCTTCACGTTGATGGGAAGCTTGCCGCTTACTTTCTGGAGGGATTCGAATGCTTTGAGGTGAATGTGGACCTGGCCTTTGTCGTCGGCAGTGCCGCGGCCGAAGAGATTGCCATTGCGCACGGCGGGTTCGAACGGCGGCGAAGTCCAAAGATCGAGGGGCTCGGCAGGCTGAACGTCGTAGTGGCCGTAGAAAAGGATGGTTGGCTTACCGGGGGCTTCCAGGGATTCCGCGTAGACGAGCGGGTGGAGATTCGTTGGGACGATCTCGACGTGTTTGAATCCAGCGGCACGAAAATGATCGGCGACCCAGCGCGCGCCACGCTCGATGTCGGGTTTGTGTTCGCTTTTCGCGCTGACGCTCGGAATTCGCAGCAGCTCACACAGCTCCGCGAGATGCTGGTCGCGGTGGCCCTCGATAAATTCAGTAAGGTTCATAATAGGCCCTCAGGGGACATGAGTCCTTTCCGATATGAAAACGCAAAACTTGATGCGAATATTTGCGGCGGCGGAATGATTGCGGAACTGCGAATGACCTGCCGTGGCCGCTCGCCTATTTTAGGGCCGCGATAGCTTTGCGCACAAGCAAACGGGTTGTGCTGGAGTGCGAGTGTAAGGAACAGCAGCAGGACACGAAGATTGAAGCGTAAACAGTTGGATCTAGCGTCTACAGAGATCATCGGAAAAGCTCTCAGACTTCGACGATGGAAATATTAAATCGGGCCGGATCAACACCGGGCTCAGTACGCATACGCCTTGAGGAACACGAAAACCACGACGCCGGTGATGGAAACGTAGAGCCAAATGGGGAACGTCAAGCGTGCGATTCGGCGGTGCATGGCGAACCGGCCAGTCAGAGAGAAAAAAAACGTGGTGAGGACCATGGGCAGCGCGACGACGGAAAGGATTACGTGGCTGGCCAAAATGGAAAGGTACAGCGTGCGCACCGGGCCGTGGCCGGGAAAAATCGTGTCGCCGTGCAGCGCATGATTCACGATGTAGCTGATGAGAAAAGCGGAAGAGAACACGAAAGCCAGCAGCATGCTCGTGCGATGCGCTTCCTTGTTGCGATGTTTGATGAAATACAATCCCACGCAGAGCGTAATCGCGCACAATCCGTTCAGAAGCGCGTTGAGGGCGGGCAAAAACATCCAGCGCCCGGCAAAATCAGCCGAAGCATGATGCACGTACAGCAGCCACAGCAGGAATGACACAGCGAGGCCGCTCACCACGACGATCGCTCCAACCACGGGGCGCGGATTCATTTCAGCCTGTTCCATGCTGACAATTAAATCACAAAAATCCGCAGGGAAGTCATATAGAGCCCGCCGCAAGAGCGGCAACGTCTCGGGTGTCTCTCAGAGCTCCCTTTGGAATCGTGGCTTAGCTGCCGCAACATTCCGCAAAGTTGCGGCTGCGGAACACCTGTACGGAGGGACAGATTGACGGTGGGGCGAGGGCGTCTGAAGATGGCGGTATGAGCGAAATTACCACAGCAACGCCGCGGCGCAGCGGCCGCGTGTTCCACAAGATTCGCGTGCAAGCGCAAGGCCGCGCGCACAATCGGAAGAAATTCAAAGAGACTTGCGAGACGGTGGTGGTGAACGCGCACGGCGGCTTGCTGCTGCTGAAGCATGAAGTGGCCAACGGCGAGATGCTGGTGATTACCAACCCGGAGACGCAGGAAGAGCTGGAATGCCGCATCGTGTATTTGGGCGAGCCCGGAGACAAAGGGCAGCGGGTCGGAGTGGAGTTTCTAACGCCTGCGCCACGATTCTGGGGAGTGGAATTCAGTGGGGAATCCACCATTCAGTAATTCTTTATTCCTGCCTGCACTGACTACGCTAATCTTCACGGAAGACCGACAGGCGTCGCGCTAACGAATTGGATTGACAGGCGCACGCTGAGTGGAAAGTTTTGCGGCAACCGCGGAGCCGCGTTTGAAAAACCAATCGCCTAACCTCCACAGAAGAAGGATTCCGACGAGCGCGCCGTAAAAAAGCGGCTTGCGGACGTTGGACTTCACCAGCCAGTAGTAGTGAATTACGCCACAAACGGCAGTGACGTATATCGCGCGATGAAGCATTTGCCAGCGCTTCCCGCCAAGGCGGCGAATCCAGCCAGCCGTGGAAGTAATCGCAAGAGGAATCAGCAGGACAAAACCGAGAAAGCCGACGGTGATGAAGGGGCGCTTGGCAACGTCTTTCAGCATTCCCGAAAAATCGAAGGACTGGTCCGGGCCAAGATAGGTGAGGAAGTGGAGGGAGACGTAGAAAAAGGCGAAGAGGCCAAGCATGCGGCGGAAACGGATGAGGTCGGGCAGCTTGAAGAGTTTGCGGAACGGCGTGATGCAAAGTGTGAAGACGAGGAAACGGAGAGTCCAATCGCCGGTAGCGTGCTGGAGGTATTCGACGGGATTCGCGCCGAGGTTGCTCTTGAGGGCGCGCCAGACGAGATCGCAAAAGGGGATCAGGCAGAGCAGGAAAACCGCGGCTTTTGTCCACTTGCTGATGAGGAGTGCGCGCACCTGCGGATCCGAAGCTAAAAATTTTTCTTCAGGTCCATGCCGTTGTACATGGCGGCAACCTGATCGCCGTAGCCATTGAACATGAGCGTGGGGCGCTTGAAGAATTCGCCGAGGCGGCGCTCCTTGGCCTGACTCCAGCGGGGATGGTCCACGGTGGGGTTCACGTTGGCGTAGAAGCCGTATTCGTTGGAAGCGAGGCGGTTCCACGTGGTCGGTGGCATTTTTTCCTGGAACTTGATTTTGACCAGCGACTTGGCGCTTTTGAAACCATATTTCCAGGGAAGAGTAATGCGGACCGGAGCGCCGTCCTGAGGCGGAAGAGTTCCGCCGTACATGCCGACGCAGAGGAGAGCGAGCGGGTTCATGGCTTCGTTCATGCGGAGGCCTTCGACGTAGGGGAAGTCGATGCCGGCGTATTTTGCCTCCGGCATCTGGCGAGGATCGAAGTAGCTTTCGAAGGCAACGAACTTGGCATTGGGCGTGGGCTCGACGAGTTTGACGAGATTGCTGAAGGAGAAGCCGATCCACGGAACGACGATGGACCAGGCTTCGACGCAGCGGTGGCGGTAGATGCGCTCTTCGAGCGGGGCAATCTTGAAGATTTCGTCCGTGGTGAATTTGCGAGGCTTCTTGACTTCGCCTTCGACGGAGACGGTCCAGGGAGCGGTCCGGAAATTCTGCGAATTCTTGGCGGGATCGCTCTTGTCAGTGCCGAATTCGTAGAAATTGTTGTAATGGGTGACGTCTTGGTAGGTGTTTTGCTTTTCGGTGGTGCTGAAAGAGCTCTTTGCCAGGCCGGTGAGCTTTGTCGCGGCAAGCACGGTCTGCGGCGGCAGGGCCAAATCAAAGAGGCCTTTTCCCGCGAAGGCCGCTGCGCTCACGATTCCCATAGCGCGGAGAAAATTCCGGCGGTCCAGGTAGACGGACTTCGGCGTGACGTCAGCGTAAGTCAAATCTGGGGCTTTTCGGATTAACATTGTTTGCCTTCCCATGCTGCGCTGAGACTGGGTCATTCTTATTTTACGTGCATTTCCATAAATTGGATGCCAGAACCTGCGTGTGTGGATTCTTTAATCGATTGTAAAGGACTTGCAAACGGATTCGTGCTGACTGCCCATGAGAGTTGGTTTCCAGGGAAAAGTTACGAGGGAAATTGAGGCGGGGCAGGGTGGTGCGCTCTTCGCGGGCTAGCCGTGGAGTTTTTTGAGGACTTTTTGGGCGGCTTCGACGCCATGGTATTGGGCTTCCTCGAAGATGGAGATGCCGCTGAGGTCGGAGTTGGCGAAAAGGATGCGATCGTTTAATCGCTTGAGACGGCGGCGTCCTTCGGAGAAAATCGAGCCGACGGCGGGGCGGATCATGGCGTGGCCCATGCGCATGATGTCGATGCGGGAAACACACTGGCGGATATCGGAGTGGACGCGCTCGAGGTCCTGAAGAATGGCTTCCTTCCAGTAGGCCCAATCCTTTTCGAGGAGGAGCTGGCGGTTTTGCGCGGGAGCGCCCTCGGCGAGGGCCCAGTAAAACGTCCAGACGGTGCGGTCGACGTGAGTGCGAAGGCTTTGGTGCATGGCGTCGACGTAGCCTAGCGTGGGGGAATCGAGGAAAACAGTGTCCCAGGAGGGTTCGGCGCCGCGGGAGTCGGGGTAGCGATCGAGAGTGAGGTTGGCGGTCAGCCATGGGGAGTAGACAAAATCGTGGAGGCGCGGGTAATCCTCGAGAAGATAGGGAGCAAGAAAAGTGGGCGCGGCGAAGATGACGAATTCGGATTGAAATTCGGTTTCGCCGGCAAAGACGCTTGCGCCGCGGCGCGTCTGCGTGATTTGGTGCACCATTTGATTCGTTCGGATGTTTGCGCCGACGCGTTCGAGGAGGCGGCGGGTGATCCAGCCGTTGCCTTCAGGCCAGGTCAGCGGGCCTTTTTCCTCAAACTCGCGCGAAGAAAAGTAGTGGATGCCGGCCCATGCGGAGGTGTCACTGGCGAGGGCGCCGTAATCGTCGCGGCAGGCGTAGTTCATGTACCAGTGCAGCAAGCGCGAGTCGAAACCGTTTTGGCGAAGCCAATCGGAAAAGGAGAGGCGATCGAGATCCTGAAATTTTGAAGAGAAGCCGAGTTCGAGGGGGATGGTGAAACAGCCGCTCTTGCGAAATTCGGTGAAGAGATTTTCGAGACGCTGAAACTGGTCGCGGTCATCTTGCTTGAGGCCGACGGCGGGTTCGATGCCTTCCTGCCAGCGGCCGTAGAGAAACAAGCGCTCTTGCGGTGAAAAGGCAAGATATCGTTCTTCCCATTGGCCATTTTTCAAGACGCCGAGATCCTCGAAAAGTTCACGGACGTATGCGGCCTTCGGCCCGGGCACAGGGACATAGTGGGCGGCCCAGGGATAGGCGGTGATTTCGTTTTCGCCCCAGCGGGCGTTGCCGCCGGGCTGGGCGTTCATTTCGAGAAGAACGAAATCGGTGAAGCCGCGCTTGCGCAGTCGCCAAGCAGCGCTGAGACCGGCAATGCCGCCTCCGATGATGACGACGGGAACTTTTTCGACGCGCCTGGCCGCTGGGAAAGTGGCGCGGTCGCGCAAGAGATGGCCCATCTGGAAGGAATCGTTGACGAACCCACCCTCGATCTTTTTTTCACTTTTAAGGGAAAGGCCGACGAGCGCCGCGCTGCCGAGACCGAGGAACTTGCGGCGGTCCAGCTTCAATGACTGATGTCCTTCCAGTCGTTCTGGTAGGCGCGGACAAGGACCTGGCTGTTGAGTTGATTGGCGGGCATGGGGAGCGGGGCCATGTCCGGCGGAAACTGAAACAGCGAAGGAAGGCCGTCCACGCTGACGAAACGCAATCCGACGGGAAGCGATTTTGGAGGAACGTATTCGTGCGCGCCCGCCAGGACGAAACCCCATTCGCCGAAGGAGGGGACGTAGACGTGGTAGGGATAGGTTTGCAGGCCGGCCTGCTTCAAGGTTTGAGCGATGCACCAAAAGGAATCGCGGGCGAACATGGGCGAGGTGCTTTGCACCACTAGCAAACCTTGCGCGCTGAGATGACGCGAGACGGCGCGGTAAAACGCGGTGGTGTAAAGCTTGCCGAGAGAATAGTTCGTGGGGTCGGGAAAATCGATGACGATGAAGTCGAAATTGTCGGCGTTCGAATCCACCCAGGGAAAGGCGTCAGCGTTGATGACGTGCACGCGCGAGGAAAGCAGAGATTTGTCATTAAGCTTGGTCAGCATGGGATTCGACGAAAAAATTCGGGTCATCTCGGGATCGAGATCAACCAGAGTGATGTTCTCGACCTGCGGATACTTCAGGATTTCGCGAGCGGCGAGGCCATCGCCCCCTCCAAGAATCAAGACGCGGCGCGGAGCCGGAACGGCAGCCAGGCCGGGATGGACGAGCGCTTCATGGTAGCGGTATTCGTCGCGGGAACTGAATTGCAGATGGCTGTTGAGAAAAAGACGCAGGTCGTCCTTGAAGCGCGTGAGGACGAGATGCTGATAACGGGTGTCGCGGGCAAAGATAATTTCGTCGGCGTAGATATTGTCTTCCGCGGTGGCGGTGATCTGTTTGGCTTCGGCAAGTCCCACCCCTAAAGCGAACAAAACGACAAGGCAGGCAAGGCGCAGACCGCGCCTGGCGGAGAGTTGATTGGCAAAAAGGAAAGTGCTCCAGAGCGCGACGCCCGCGTTGATCAAGCCGAATAACATAGCCGAACGCACCAGACCGAGGCGCGGAACCAGCAGGATGGGAAAAAGCAGAGAGGCGGCGAGCGCGCCGAGATAGTCGAAGGTCAGGACGTGGGCGATGACGTCGCGGAATTGGTAGCGGTCACGGACGATACGCATCAGCAAAGGAATCTCAAGGCCGACCAGAACGCCCATTACGACGACGAGCGCGTAAAGGATCAATTCGAAACCCTGGGTGAAGGCAAAGGCAAGCATCAGCAGGGCGGAGGAAAAACCGCCGATAACGCCGAGGAGAAGCTCGATCCACACGAAGCGATTGACGAGGCCGCGATTGATGTAGCGGGAAAGCGCGCTGCCGATGCCCATGGCGAAAAGGTACGTGCCGATGATGGTGGAGAATTGAAAGACGCTGTCTCCAACGAGATAGCTGGCGAGAGTGCCGGCGACAAGCTCGTAGATGAGCCCGCAAGCCGCCACCAGCAGCACGGAAATGAACACCAGGATGCCCATGGCCTAATGAATTGCGGCGGCAATGATGATGCAAATGCCAAGAGACATGGCGCCGACGAGTATGGCGAGGGCCATGTTGTGCTCCTGAACGATTTCTTTCCAAAGATGGTAGGGGGTGAGCTTGTCCATCACCATGAACGCGATGACGAAGATGAGAATTCCCACAAACGCGAAGACCAGTGCAGCGACGATGTTGCCGAGCGGGACAAGGTTCATCTTATTTGCCTCCTGTGTAGTGGTGATAGCCGGCGTAAACCGAGCGATACGAGCCGGGATTATCGCGGACGGACTTCGGAACGTTCTTGAGTTGATTGACGGTGTCGAGGCTCCAGCCTCGGTATTGGCCGAAAGCCGCCGTGCCCAGAGTTAAGAAACCGTAGAGAAGATAGAATTTTCGAAACATTAGCTGTCGTCCTCCGAGCTTCCTGTTAATCCGGAAATTTGCATGGGTGGATGATCGCTCTCCGACCAGCGCGAGCGTTCGAAGGTGTAGGCGCGCCAGGAAATCACGAGAGCAGGAACGAGCAAAGCGAGAAACGCAATGCCGTAGATTCCGAAAACGGGAACGTCGCGGCGCACTTCCACGGAATAGGGAATGCGGGGAAGCGACGGATCCACTTCCGGCTCAATGCGCAAGAAGTAGTGGCCGGGAGGAACGCTGGGGACCACTACGGTGTCAGTTTGTTTTCCTTCGGACCAGGATCCATCGCTATCGTAACCGTGGTAGTAGCTGACCTCGCGGCCGAAATCCCAGGCTTGTCCGGTGTCCTGGTTGATGAGCGCATAATTCAAATAAATCCAGTGGTTGCTGACAGGCGCGAACGTT
>Ga0179592_10000667_pt1 | contig 13792 bp, 16 predicted proteins | sample CZODoug2_1_08_16_FD_148623 | JGI IMG/M metagenome (GOLD analysis project Ga0179592, IMG submission 148623) | Vadose zone soil fungal communities from Angelo Coast Range Reserve, California, USA - CZODoug2_1_08_16fungal (Illumina Assembly) | ecosystem: Environmental > Terrestrial > Soil > Vadose...
CTTGCGCAGGCGCCGGAGCTTGCCGAAAGCAGCCATCCACGGCTTGCCGCTGCCGTTGTCAGTCCGGAGTTTGTCAGCGAGAGCCTCCGAGATGAGCGCCCGAAGCGGAATCCCACGTTCGGCAGCAACGGATTTGGCGCGGCGAAAAATAGCGTCGGGAATTTCGAGCGTCGTCTTCATGCCCTACATGTTCCCATATTTATGGGTGACCGTCAACTGGCTAACTTTTGGACGTACGATGTCGTCGCTAGCGGTCTGTCGGTACAGAAGCTTCACGAACTCGGGCCGGTCTTATGCTCAGCAAGGAGGGCATCCGTTTGATTGCTCGCAGAACTCCAAAACTGATCTTCCGTGAGTTGCTTTTGATGCAAGCCCCTCAGCGAGCAAGGTGCCGAGTTCTTCGGGTGTTCCCGAGAAACCCGGCACGGTGCGTTGCTCAACGCCCGTCAAAGCAGCCTCAACAGCTTTGTCAATGGATTCGTAAGCACCCCGCCTGAGGACAGCCCGAATCCGGCGCTCTTGTTCCGGCGTGAGATGAATCGTCATGATGCTACTGCTCCCTGGGTTCGTCATCTTTAGGACAGCGGAAGAATTGCGGTCGGGCAAGTCGAATTCGGCGTCCTGTTCGGGCGGCCGGCACGCTCAGGCGGGAATTATGATGCCTAGCGAGGGGCCCGAAATAGGTCGCCTGTGACAGTGTAGGATTCTAACCACCTGAACTACGTCCCCAACCGTGGAATCAACGACTTGCCGTAAAGCCTTAAGGAATAAGGCTGTTGCAGGTTTCGCATACAGCGCACGTTCTGCATCCCTTGTCAAGGAATGCGGCTGTTTCCGGCGCAACCGCCCCCAAACCGCCTACAAATCTCTGTGCGCTCATGCGAGTTTCATACGAACACAGAACGCGCAACAGGCGAAGCGGAGTCCGATGAATCTTGACGAATCGAGCCAGCCGATTCCTGATCGAAATTGCGGAGTATGAATGGGAAAAAAATGGACTCAGCCGCAGAACCCGGAAGGCGCGGCTGAAAAACAGTGCGTTTGGATTGCGAGCTTCCCAAGCTTCCTCTAGTAAACCCTAACACGCTGAGCTGGCGGCACTTATCTCAAGTCAAAGTACTTGGAATTGGAAAATGATGGAAAATGGAACCGTCTTGGCGTCGAACTTCTGCGCTGATTCGCTTGCCAAGCCAAGCAGGGGCCACTGCCCTAAACCTGTCTTGCAGCAGGGCACGGTTTGCCTTCGTGTCCCTTCGCCCTGTGGTGCTTGATCTCGGCGTATAAGTTCTCACGTCGTTGTTGCACTTCCGCGCGTTCTTCATCCCCATGTACCAGATCAGGACTGAGCAGATTGAGTTTGTTATTCAGAGCGGTGAGCCGACTCACCAGTTCGTCCTTCACTTGGCAGTTCATCAATTCATTGTACTCTCCTATCCCTACCGGGATTCTGTTTTTGACCGGATCTTCGCGTATCGCAAGCCGCATTTCAACTTTCGTGTCACCTGTCCGGCTGACCACTATCGCCGTCACCCGGTTGGATGCTTACATGGTGACTAGCGATGGGAAGTAGCTTAAGGACAAGAAATGCTGAAGCTAGACTACGTATCCCGCATTTTGACCATTATCTCGACGGTTTTAATTGGAAAAAAACTATGGCAAGGCTGGGTCATTGCGGGGAGCGAATAGCATCATAATTCGTGTGATTGGTATGCGAAGCGCTCAATTTGGATTCGTTCCCGCTAATCTTTTCTGCATCGGTCTCTACGCGAACAATCTATGGAATTGGCGACCGAAAACCCAGGTGTAAGCGACCCCGCCAATGTCAAGTGGTTTACTCGCGGCCAATAAGAGCCAAGAAAGTTGGGACCTTACGTTGGTTTTTTGAGAGTGCTCGCGACCGCTACAAGCCAAACGTCGGGGTCGTCGGACACGTTGCCGCCATCCGCCTCGGGGAAGCTCTCGGCGCTGTGGAATCGCAGGGCCACGACCGGGATATGAGGATACTGTTGCTTGAACCAGTGAATCATCGCTGCTCGAACAGGATACGGAGCGGAAAAGCCGATGACAATCAAATCAGCAGCCGCAATCACAGCAGCATCCAATCCAAAGGCCTTATCGTTGCCCAGCACGGATGTGACGTGGTAACCGCGGGATTCAAGCATTCGAGCGCGGGTGATGAGCAGTCCATGATAGTACGCAACTTGTAAAATGTTAGCCACAGCTGGGCTCAGTAGGGGCAAAGAGAGCTTACTCCGTTTGCGCCGCCACACAACAACTGGTTTTCCTTCAATATTCCTTTATGTGACCCGCGTAGGTTGCTAGGATGAGTCGCGCAGCCCGGAGTGAAGCCGCCTTCGGCACGTCTCAAGTGAGAAGAACGAAGTTGTGTGTTGCCTGCACTGATGCTTTGTCCGCCACGGCTTAACTCAATTGCGTCGTCCAAGGATTTGGATGACCCGAAAGTCGGATCACCCAGCGCGCTCGTGATACAGCTTCTCTCCGAGCCGCCCGACAGCGAGCAGGATTCCGTGGAGGAGAGCCTGCGGCCGGGGCGGACATCCCGGAATGTAAACGTCGACGGGCACGACGTTGTCGACGCCTCCCAGTGAGGCGTAATTCTTGCCAAAGATGCCGCCGCTTATGCCGCAGGCACCAACCGCGACCACGACTTTTGGTTCTGGCATAGCTTGGTAGGTCTTTAACAGTGCCATCTCCATATTCCGGGTGACAGGTCCGGTGACCAGGAGCATGTCGGCGTGACGAGGAGATGCCACAAATTGTATTCCGAAGCGTTCGATGTCATGGATCGGATTGTTGAGCGCGACAATCTCCACTTCGCATCCGTTGCATGAGCCAGCATCCACTTCTCGGATGGCGAGAGAGCGCCCCAGGAATTTGTAGATCTTTTCACGCGCTTTCTGCCCAACGCTATCGACGTCTGCTTCGACGTTTCCTGAGCCCCGATGCACTGCTCCCAATTGCCGATGCGTCCGGTCGGCATTCAACTTGTATTCTGCTGTGAGGACGAGGTTGCGGCGGTTCTTTGTCGCCAGTTCAAATTCTTGGGTGATTCGGACGGCTTTGTCGGAAGAGGCTTCGGCGCATAAGCCACAGAAGACACACAGGCCATAATCGATGGTCACTTCGCGAGAGTCGTCGCTGTCGCGAAGAGAGATTGCCCCGGTTGGGCACACTTCCGCAGCGGGCCGGGCGTCCGTCCATTTTTCGAAATCGAAGTGCGGCCGGCCGCGAAAGTGTTCGGAAATGTGTGCCAGTTCGGCTGGGTAGGCCTTCGTTACAATGCCGGTACGGATCGTCTTCCGGATGATCTTGAACATCGCTTATCGATCCGTTCCCGAGTAGGTGAGATTGAAACTCTTATTGATAACCGGGAAGTCCGCAATGATATTTCCTTGAACCGCCTCCACCAGGGCTGGCCAGTTGTTGAGCGACGGATCCTTGATCTTGCAACGTTCGAGGTGATTGTCGCGGCCGGTGCGAATCCAATGGATGATTTCGCCACGCCATCCCTCGACGGCGCTCAACGCGCACCGGTCCGCAGGAATGGGCGGGACTTGCGCACGAAACTCTCCGTGCAGACTCTCTTCTGCAGCGTTCCGGACAATGCCTAGGGATTCGTTCACCTCGTCGATTCGCACTTGCATCCGGTGACTCACGTCGCCGATTTGATAAACGGGAACGTGGAAGGAGTAGCGGCTATAGGCCGCATACGGGTGATCGCGCCGAACATCCAGATCCATCCCTGAGGCGCGTCCGGCCACACCCACGATGCCCAAATCCTTTGCCTTCTCGGGGCGAAGGACTCCGGTCTGTTCCAAGCGGTCCCGAGTAGAGTCGGAGGACTCAATCAACGCGACGAGATCCTGAAATTCGCTTGCGAAAGCATCGATTGCGGCGCTGAGCGAGACCAGTTGAACGGCATCCCAGCCCCTTCGCACGCCGCCGACGCAGACCATCCCACGCAAGAGACGATTGCCCGTCAACTTTTCGTTCAGGCTGACTAGCATCTCCTTCAAGCGGCTGGCGTGCGCATTCGCGATAACGAAACCAACGTCCGTCGCGATCGCCCCGATATCGGCAACGTGATTGCAAACTCGTTCGAGCTCCAAAAGGATCGTTCGCATGATCCGAGCCCGCAACGGAACTTCCATCTGAGCCGCGCGTTCAATGGCCTGACAGAAAGCTGTGCCATGAGAAAAACTCGAATCCCCGGAAATGCTCTCTGCGAGAAACACAGCCCTATGTATGGGCAACTTCTCAAAAAGCTTTTCGGTGCCTTTATGCGTGTAAAACATGCGAAGCTGCAAATACAGGATGGGCTCACCGGCCACCGCGAAATTGAAATGGCCGGGCTCGATGGTTCCGGCGTGAACCGGCCCCACCGGCACTTGAAAGACGCCCTCGCCCAAAGCGGGCCGGTAGATGTGGCGTTCTCCCTCGAAAGCTGGCAGCACCGTCTCCAGAGCAAAGTCCTTGCGCAACGGATGAACGTCCGGCCAGTTGTCATGCAGCGCGACTCTGCGAGGATTGGGGTGTCCGACAGCTTTCACCCCAAACCAATCCTGGATTTCGCGCTCTTGCCAATTCACGGCTGGGAGTTGGGCTGAGAGCGACGGAAACTCGGGATCGTCGGCGCGCACTGGAGCCCGCACAATCAGGTAGCGGGTGTCGCCCTTCCGTTCAAATACGTAGTAGTTGAAGAAAACACCTTCCGCGAAACACCGGTCCTCGGCGAACACGGTAACCAGTCTGGCTTCGACCTCGCTCCGCAGGTATTCGGTCAGAGGCCGAACGTCTGGATCACCGAGGAAAAGATAGACTTCCTCTTCGCGGTCCGCAGAGATCGATTGAATCTGCGCACCAAACTTCTGTTGAAGGGCCTCAAAGAATGTGGACATGGCTTGCCTCATCGTCCGCTCGTCACAATATCTACCGCGCCCTGAATGAGCCGGAACAAGGGAGCGGGTATCCAGAAACCCATGACAATAATCACCAGAGCCAAGCCCACCACAGAGGACTTCTTCCAGCGGCAGGTCTCGGCTGACGGAAAGCCTGGGTCCGGACCAAGAACGAGGTTGGCGATGTGGATGAGGAATCCGGAGAAAATCGCCACGAGAAAGGTGATGAACAGAATCGCTAGAAGGAGATAGCCACGGCTGAATCCCGCGCGGAGGATCGTGAACTCACTCAGGAACAAACTGAAGGGAGGTGCTCCGGTGACTGCAAGAGTCACCATGAGAAAAGCGGCACCGGTCAAGGGCATCGAATGGATCAAGCCGCCTTTGGCCTCGCGGAATAGGTCGGTCTTTAGTTGTTGCTGGACATTTCCGGCGCAAAAGAAAAGTAAGGGTTTCGTAATCGAATGAAATGTCATGTGCAGAAGCATTCCCAGGACGCCCAATGGTCCTCCGAAGCCGAGGGCCAGCACCATGATCCCGCTGTGGTCAATACTGGAATAGGCCAGCATACGCCTGAAGTTCTTCTGGACGAGGATGAATGGAACTGCTACTCCCATCGAAAGCAGTCCGAAAAGAATCAAGAGATGAGAAGCAAAGTCGGAGCCCAGGCATTTGGAGCTTAGAATGTAGAATCGCACGAGACCGTAGAGAGCGCAGTTGAGGACTCCTGCCGCGAGCATGGCCGCCCCCGGGATGGGTGCCTCGCTGTACGCGTCCGGCTTCCAGGTATGCATGGGAGCGATGCCTGCTTTCGTTCCATACCCCAGCAGAATCAAAATAAACGCCAGCCGCATGGTCGGCTTATCAAACTGGGAGGCGTTTCCGACCAGAACAGACCAATTCAGACCCGCCAGCGTGTCCGTTCCGAGGGCTTGATGAGCGGAATAGTAGGTCAGAATCGTGCCGAACAGGGCCATGGAGAGGCCAACGCCCCCGATGATGGCGTACTTCCAGGCAGCTTCAAGAGAGGTTTCGCGGCCGTAGAACATAACCAGGGACACGGACGCTAATGTGGTTCCTTCGATCGCTACCCAGAGTATTCCAAGGTTGTTGGCGAGGGCGACGAGAATCATGGAAAAAACAAAGAGAGGAGTAAGCGCGTAGTATTCTCGTAGTTTATTAACGGCGCGTCCGCCGCCAAGTTTTTCGCCCTCCTGGAAAACTCCGTTACTCTCGTCGTGACGAAAATAGCCAACAGCATAGATCGAACACACCAGGGCCACAAAAGCGGACAGGAGAACGACCAACGCACTCAAAGCGTCCGCGTAAAAGAATCCATCCCAAACTGAAACGGGGCCGCTCCGAAGAACCCGAACGCCCAGCGCGGCTGCCAAACACAGCAGAACGGCGAAGGCAGCGAGATTGATCGCCTCCATGAAGTGCCGTTTTCGGAGGACGAAAGCCAGAGGACTGGCGACCAGAGGAACGATAAGGAGCCAGAGCAAAATCATACGTTTGTCTACTCTCGCAACTTCCGAAGCTTGCTGACATCCATCGAATCGAACGCCTCGCGGATTCGGAAGACGAGAATGCCGAGAATCATTACTGCGACCAGAACATCAAAAAAAATACCGAGTTCAACGACTAACGGCATTCCGTAGGTCAACGAGATCGCCGCCAGGAAGAGGCCATTCTCCAGGGAAAGCAGCCCAAGTACCTGCGTCAAGGCTTTGCGGCGATTCAGCATGGTGAAGAAACCGATCAGGAACAGCGCGATCGCGACAGCGAGCGTGTTGTGCCCGAGTGCCGCTCGCACAGAGGTCTCCTCGGGATGGTAAAAGGACTGCGCGACAACGTAGCCTACCAGAGTTAGACAACCGGAGATGAGAATCGACAGCGGGGCGTTGATCAGCGGTTCAATCTCCCGCCGGATTTCGATTCTTCTCACTAGGCGCTCCAGCAACCAAGGAAGCAGTCCCGCTTTCAATATGAGCGTCAGCAAGGCGGCGATATAGATGTGGCTGGCGTGGTTGAAGTACGCGATGATGCCGGCGATCGCCGCTAAGAGGAACGATTGCGCCGCGAAAATACGAATGCTCGAAACCAACCAGCGCTGCCCGACCGCGGCGATCTGCAGGACAAGGACCAGTGCCGCCATCAGCGTGATGATTCTGTCGCCGAACTCTGGGTCTTGGAGGAAGGTCATGCAAGCCTCAGAATAGGAATGTAGAGATGAGCGCAAGCGCTCCAAAGATGAAAGAAACCATGAGCAGTTCCGGCACTCGGAAGAGGCGCAGTTTCGCGTTCGTGGTTTCCACCAGAACTATGAGACCCGCCAGCAGAAGCATCTTGATAAGGTAGAAAACTAGACCAAGACCAAGTCCTCGGATCGTCCAGTCAGAACTCAAACCAAACGGGAAGAAGGTGTTGACCACCAAGGTCATGAGGACGAGCTGCTTGATGGAAGCGCCATATTCGATCAGAGCGAGGTATGGTCCGGAATACTCAAGGATCATCGCTTCATGAATCATGGTTAGTTCGAGATGCGTCGCCGGGTTGTCAACCGGGATGCGGCCTGTTTCGGCAATCAGCACGATGAACAACGCCGCAAACGCCAACATCTGCGACGGCGCCAGAAACTTCCAGCTTTGGCTCACGGCGACCTTGGCCATTTCGCTAAGGTTTGTGGAGCTTGCTGCCAAGGCCACAGTGAAAATCGCGAGCATCATGGCAGGCTCGGCGATTGCGGAGAGCGTCATTTCCCGGCTGCTGCCGAGGCCGCCGAACGAACTGCCTGCGTCGAGCCCGCCAAGAGCAAGGAAGAAGCGTCCAAGCGCTAAGAGATAGACGACCGCGAGAACACCACCGAACAGGCTCAGAGGAGCGTCTGTCGTAGTCATAGGAATCATGAGTCCGACAAGAGCAGCGGTCACAAAGACAACGTACGGAGTCGCGGAGAAAATCCACGACGCGGTCTCCGGAATGACCATCCCTTTGCGAAATAACTTGAAGATGTCGCGATAGGATTGAAGGATGTTCGGCCCGCGACGTGTCTGCAGTCTGGCCTTCAGAGTCTTGATGATGCCGCTGACGAGCGGAGCAGCGAGCAACACCAATACCAATTGCAGACCTGCTTTGGCTATCAGGCCGGTCACGGGCGAACTCCAAAGAGCAAAAGCAAGACGAGGGTTACAAAGATGTATGCCAAGTAGGCGTGAATGCTCCCGGCCTGAATGGCTCGCATTCTGGTGGCGAAGCGCAGCAGGAGATCTTTGAGCGGAACGTATAGCCGTTTCTCAAACGTGGGTTCGATCTCACTCTCGAAATGGATCGCTTTTGGAAAATACGGGGATACATCGAAGACAGTTTGAATCTCGCGACGCGGCTGGTACAAAACGGAGAAGATCATCCGCAGTGCTTTTGAGAATGCGGTGGCGGTGTACTCGTTGTCTTCGGAGAGACCGGGCAAGCCGCAGTCCCACACTGGGCCCCGCTTCCGTGCGAACCGCCTCGTCCCGATAGATACTAGGAGAACACCAGGAATCACCAAGATCAGGAGCCCGATGCCAATCGCCGCGGTGGATACCGAACCTCCGTGACGTATTCCCCCAGAGAGCACCCATCCATGCGAGCTGATGAGATTGCTGCCAACTCTCTGTCCGAGTAGTTGCTCCGTCAGCGCGTCGAACGCAGGGAGAAACCAAGTAACCCCTAGGCCCAACGCTAGGCAGGCCATTGTCAGCCAGCCCATGCCCACCAGCATGGATCGAGGTGCTTCGTGTACTTGGCGGGACTCGGCGCCGCGCGGCAGGGCAAGGAAGGTAATCCCGAATGCTTTCACAAAACAAGCGGCGGCCAGGGCTCCTGTCAACGCGAGCATCGAACCAGCGAGCGGGAACAGGATTCGCGTCAAGCCCCCGGTCGCGCCAAATCCAGCCAGTAGGCTCTGGTAGGTGAGCCACTCGCTGACAAATCCGTTCAATGGGGGAAGCCCGGAAATGGCCACGGCCCCGATCAGGAAACAGAAAGCTGTTACTGGCATTGGGCGGATCAGCCCGCCCAATTCCTCCATGTTTCGCGTCCCTGTCGAATGGAGCACCGACCCGGCTCCGAGGAACAGAAGACACTTGAAGATGGCGTGATTGAGAGTGTGAAACATCGCGGCGATCAGGGCTACCGCTGCGAGTTGGGGATGTCCGGCAACGCGGAACACCAAAGCAGCGCCAAGGCCGATGAGGATGATCCCTATATTCTCAATACTGTGGTAGGCCAATAATCGTTTGAGGTCATGTTCCATTAAGGCGTACAAGACACCGAGAACGGCAGAGGCTACGCCCACGATGAGCACCAGCAAGCCGGCCCATGACGGCAGCACACCTAGTCCATCCAGGAAAATGCGCACCATGCCATAGATCCCTGCCTTGAGCACGATTCCGGAAAGCAGAGACGAGACGTTGCTCGGAGCAACGGGGTGGGCTGCAGGAAGCCAGATGTGGAACGGAATAACACCGGCCTTGATGCCGAAGCCGACAAAGAACAGCCCAAACGCGACAGCTTGCTGGCTGCTGGATAAATGCACGGCGGCGGTGCGGAAGTTCGCAAAGTCCGCGCTGCCGCTAACCTGCATCAATAGGGCGAAACCAAGGAGCAAGCACCCGGCATCGATGTGGGCCATGACGATGTAGAGCAATCCGGCTCGCCGGGTTTCCCGGTCTTCGTGATAAAACGTGACCAGACCATAGGCAGCGAGCGCCATCACTTCCCATCCGATCAAGAACAAAAAGGCATTAGCGGCGGTAAAAACGATCGTCAAGCTGAGAAGCAAAAGATGAAATAAGAATCCGAAGAATCCGATGTTCCTCTTGCGCTCGAATTCTTTCAAATAGCTGTAGGAGTAGATGGAAACCGCTCCTGCAAGGATCGCGAGCGTTAAGTTGAAGAAGCCAGCGAGAGCATCGTAGTCGAAGCTGTACGCAAACAGTGGAATTCCTGAAGAGATCGACCAGCGAACAGGCGTGCCTTGAAGAATCCCGAATACCGCAGCGAACCCACCAAAGATCGCGCCTGCCAAGGCGCTGCCGCAACAAATGTAACGGCAGAGCGCAGGCGTTCGCCAGGTCACAAGACTAGCCAGTGCGCCGGTCAGGTAGGCCGCAAGACTAAGTGTGAAGGTCGCACCAACCGGAAGCGTGTTCATCTTAGGTCGTACTCAACCGTCCAATATTTCATCATAAAGCGGCCCTCCTCTTTGAGACCCCGGGGATTTTCCTTTACGAGCAAAGACAACCAAGTCGTCGTCTCCTGATGTGACTATGGAAATCTGATTGCTAAAACTCTTGCCGATTCGGCGTATGTTCGCTTCATCATCGTCCCCGCACAAATTCACAATCATGAGTCCCGAAGAAGTCAAAGCGTGATAACAGTTATTGTAAAATACCTGACTGCATAACTCGGGCGGCTGTCCGTCCAGATTAAATCCGTCAACGATCAGTACATCAGTTTTCTGGGGTGCTCTGGCCATGTAATTAGCGCCATCTTCACAAAGAACCCGAAACTTGTGATCATTCTCAGGAATATAGAAACGATCGCGCAAGGCAATCACATGTGGATTGATCTCAACGATGGTGATGTCCGCATGCGGCAAATGACGATGGCACCATTTCGCCATCGATCCGCTACCAAGCCCGATCATGGCGATGGATCGCGGCAACAGGTTGAATTTTAGAAAACTCGTCATGATTCGTGTGTAGGTTAATAACAGGTCAACCGGCGCTTCCTTTCGCATTTGACTCTGAATTGAGCCGGCTTTGAAGTAAAGCGACACCGTGCCTTCGTCTTCCTCGATGAACGGTTTCGGCATCAAAGAGTCTTCGCGAACAACAGAAACCATGCTCAGCCGTTTTGCGGTCTGCATCAATCGGATTCATCCTTTGATGGGGTTTTTCGAGAGTTCTGCTCCAAGACTGGGGCTCGATACTGCGCGCGAAAGTCTTTGGTTCCCGTCGCGTCGACGCATGCACAAACTCATTTGGGTTACTCTTTGGTTTGGAAACGGCGCATCCGATTGTTGCGCCTTGAACCAACGAGCCATTCGTCTTTACTAATAGCCTCGCGCTTATCTTCTTCCATCCAACCATCGCTTGACGACACGATTCTGCGACACCGAAACCAGCACTCGCAAATCGGAAGAACCAAAAGCGCGTGATCTCTGAGTGCTTGAATGCGGCGGACAGAAGAGGCTAGTCTTTGTGGTGAATAATTCGGCGCACTGGTTCAGAGAAAATCGAAAAGCTTCACATTCCCGTTGCTCAGCATCAAACGCCTCCTTAGGGCAAATCTTGACTTGGTGCCAGAATCCACGTTTTTCGTCGCAGATCACCAGCACCTCCTTTTCTTTGTGCGCCACTGATCTCGCTGGTCGGATGCTAGTCCGATTGCGGAGCCAAACGACGATCTGCGTATGTCCATGTGAGCAGGCCGAAGCGGCTGGTCTTGGACATTGAGTATCCCTGCCAACTCCACTGCTCTCGTTCTCAAAGCGAACCTCTTCGTATTCAGGCTACTTCCGACCGGAGCCATAGGACTCGGACAAGATCCGAACCATGCCGGCGTTCCGACTCGGCTTGAGGAAAATTGCGTACGCGTGTTCTCCTGTCCAATCGCCAGGATCGGAGAACTCTCCGTCGGCCCATCCCCCTGGGGGCATCTCAATCCACTTGAGATTCGGGTCGTTGTCTTCCTGTACGGCTGGGAGTCGCTGTGCCGAGGTACTGGATAAACTCGTCCAATCTGATGGCAGCGCTGTCCGTGCGACGAGTTGTCCAATCGGTATATTTGTCGCTGTGCGAACCGGATAGAAGATGGAATGGTTTCCCCTGTTGCTTAGTCGGAACCGCACGGAGAACCCGCCTCGCTCTCGCGGCCCTTCGAGGCGAGATAGTGTCAAGCTCACAGATGCTGCTGAACCCGGTCCGGAGTTTGAATCGGACGCAGTTCTCACATGACCAACCTGATTCGCCAGAACAAATAAGACAGCGACCGTCGCGAAAAACCACGCGCGCTTGATGTTGGCCTTTCGTTCTTCGCCTGCGTCACCATCATTGGGGGAAAGCAAACGCTGCTTGTCGCCATTTGTTTTGCTCGAAGACGAAGGCTCTACCCAAGGTAAAAACACAGACAACTTGGGGCCGCGAAACATGACCGTCTCCCGCTATCTGCTGTACCGTGCCTACGCGGCAGATCGCTCTGCGACTTTTCTAAGTGCTTACCCTCTGTACGCCTATCGGGTATACGAACTCATGCAACTCGATGACAGCACTTGACATAGTGAACTTCGCAGATTAGAGTATGCGTGTAACCGAGGATGAGCATGCCACAGCAGATTGCCAACTTCAAGGCCGAGTTCTTCAAGGCCCTCGCGCATCCCATCCGCATCCGGATCTTGGACTGTCTTCGGGATGGTGAGAAGGGGGTCAACGAGCTCAGCGAAATTCTGAAAATTGAACCTGCGAACGTTTCTCAGCAGCTTGCAATTCTGCGAGTGCGCAACATCGTGATTGGACGCAAAGCTGGGAGCAATGTGTATTACTCCGTCTCCGACACGACTCTGTTCCGTCTTCTTGACGTGGCCAAAGATATCTTTAACAACCACTTGGTGGGCGTGCGAGACATGCTTCAGCAGATGGAGGCGGTGCAGTAGGGAGAAAAAAATTTGTCCGCCATCTGCAAATGCTCGCATATGCAACAGCGTTTCCAGGCTGCTCGGTTCGTCCGTGGGTCTGGGCGAGGAGATCGGTAACCATGCCAGACTACTACACCTCTCAGCAGTTAGCCCACACCCTAGGAATCGCCGAGGCCACCATTACGGCACTCCAGACGAAGGGTTTACTCCAGCCAACGGTAAAGGACGGTAGGTCTTTCTTTTCTTCTCGGCAAGCGCACTGCTTACGTGCGGCAGTTCGGTGGGCACGCAAAGACAAAATAGATTTGCAAGAGGCCTTCGCGAGGGTGGAAGAACGCTGGCTGGCGCACACGAGCGCGACGAAGGATTAGGTTATGGCAACAAGGAGTTGGCATTCGCGTGGCTTGCCAAGTTGGCGCATTTGGCTCCTCTCCCGCCTTGGTCGCTTGCGAAACATCAAGAACGTAGCCCCAGGGGAGCTCCCGTTTGCTGGTGGATTAGTTCTTCTTTTGGCGGCTTCCATAGTTTGCCGAGCGTTCCCGATGGCGGCGACCGCCGCAGGACTCGCCCTCATTCTGCAAGAGATCGTTGACCCATCTCCTCTCTTCTTAACGGTCCCTTGGGAAGCTCTGGAATTCCTGTTGAGCCGTAAGGCGCGCGCGAACCACTTCCGGCTCCATCGGACGCAAAGTCTGCTTCGAGAGTCTGGAGACCCGCTCGCCAAAATAGACGGCTGCGCGACTCGTGACGGTTTTCTCTTAATAGGAGCCACCTTTAACGAGGCTCAGATTCAGTGGGCATCACAGTCTGCGTGGCGAGCTATGTGCCAAAAACCCTCCGCAAAGGAAGCTGCGACCGGCTGCAAGACGATGCAGTTTCTGCTTGCTTCATGGTTAATCGCTGGAGGCTTAGCCGCGCTAAGCCTTTTCCGGGGAGTTGATCTCGGTAGCGGATTGTTGCTGTGTGCATTGTGTGGCGCTGCTGGCCAGCTCTTAGCCAGACCGGCTGAGAAGCTGTTGGGCCCGTGGCTTGGCCGCGTGGCTTGCTCCAATAAGGAAACTTGGCCGAGCCGTTTGGAAGTGGAGTGCCTCGCGATCCCGCGGTTTCTGTGGTTCAAGAGGAGTCTGGTTTTCCAAGTGCGGCGAACGCCAGCGTAGGAGCAGAACGAGGGTTAAACCAGATGAGCGTGCGG
>Ga0179592_10000668_pt1 | contig 13784 bp, 11 predicted proteins | sample CZODoug2_1_08_16_FD_148623 | JGI IMG/M metagenome (GOLD analysis project Ga0179592, IMG submission 148623) | Vadose zone soil fungal communities from Angelo Coast Range Reserve, California, USA - CZODoug2_1_08_16fungal (Illumina Assembly) | ecosystem: Environmental > Terrestrial > Soil > Vadose...
TTAGCTGCGATCTGACTGTTGGCACCGATTTGGCTGTTCGCGCCAATCTGACTGGTGACGCCTACCTTGTTCGCCCCAATCTGGCTGTTCGCCCCGATCTGACTATTAGCGCCGATCTGACTGTTGGCACCGATTTGGCTGTTCGCGCCAATCTGACTGGTGACGCCTACCTTGTTCGCACCAATCTGGCTGTTCGCCCCGATCTGACTATTAGCGCCGATCTGACTGTTGGCACCAATTTGGCTGTTCGCCCCAATCTGACTGGTGACGCCTACCTTGTTAGCGCCGATCTGACTGTTAGCGCCGATCTGACTGTTGGCACCGATTTGGCTGTTCGCCCCAATCTGACTGTTGGAACAAAGCTGGCTGCTCGCGACGATCTGGATGCTAGGCTTGGGAAGGGCCTCTCCGTTGTCCGCATACAGACCGGAAACGCCCGTAAACGCCAGGCCCGTGAACGATACGAGCTCTCCGACAGCCAATTTATCGCCCGCTAATGCGTGGAGTGCGCCAGTGTAGTTGACAGCATATTCGCCGATTCGAAGGTTGCCGGTTGCAGAGTTTATCGAGGTTACTAGGCCCTGCAAAAATAGCTTTGTCGCTCCCGGAACATACGAGCTCGATGTCATTGGCGTTACGCTAGAAACGCTATAGGTACCGTTTGCAGTGACGACACCTTTGATTGTGACCATGTCACCAACAGGAATGCTGCCTTGTGAGCAAGGGACGACCACCCACTGTCCGAGCACGCGAATCTTCGACTGCGCAGAATCAACACCGTCGACCGGTCCTTGCAATAAAACGTGGCTGTTGACTAGGAGTTGAATACTGGTCGCCGATACCGCAGCATTTGCCGGCGATACGTTAACAAACGGGCAACTAGCGACGAATCCTATTGCCAGCGCGCGCAGTAGTACTCGATGAGTAACATCGTCGACATTAATGCGCATCTTTTTTCATCCCTTCAATCGTAGGTATTTGAGCAAACTCTCGATCATCTTCGTCATTGATCACAAAGTGATACAACCCAATTCCCGTGTTAACTGGATCCTTATCATTTGGTCCAGGCGCGGCTCTTGAGCTCAGCCAGTTATCGATGTCATCCGCAAACAGTTGTCCCCGGTTGCGCACATACTTATCAAATGCTTGGAGGTCGTCCCTCGTTAGGCGGGTATCGGAAATAATTGTTCTTTCGAAGAGTCCCTTACCGCCGCCAGACTCTGCTCGGAGATTTATTTCAAAGCTCTCACAAATATTGTGCACAACGTGGGCAAAGTGACTGATGCTTACGGCGCTCAATGGATCTGGAACATACGAGCGCTTAATGGCTCGAAAGAAACCGCTGCCCACACTGACTACGCATCCCGTTCTAATCGACTCGTCGAGTAACTCCTTTGCCGGAGTACCGGGGCAATATTTGAGAGCCAACTCAGTGAAAGTAACCGGGCTCCCACGGGTGGCCTCGCCGCTGGCTTCGAATGGCACATCAACGAGCACACCGTACGGGCCGCTGGAACGAGAATCTGTAAACCACCCGGCCAGAACACGCGAGACAGGGCTGCTCTGGTCATCCTCGTACTGAAAATTGGCGGAAGCGGGCGCGGCTAAAATTTCGGCGATGTCATTTGTATCAACGTTTAACATCACTGCAATTGCCTCCCTGGTCGCTTTGTCGCCGGCAGCAGCTATCTGCTTTTTCGCCACATCCACATACGTGCCCTTGATCGCCTGACTAAACTCGCGAACCGATACCCCGTTTTTGATCGCTAGTCGGACTAGCGGCTTCAGGAGATGTCGAAACGCTGCAAGTAAGTTGCTCTTAACAGATTGCGGCACTCTCGACATAATACCGGCAAAATGTTGCACCAATCCACATTTCTAACAAATTTATTGGCTTTATCCGATAGATTTTTTCGCTAAAGGCTGTTATGGAGGGTTCCCCTGAAGGAAAACCCTTAAAAACGGCGGAACCCCCGACACACTATTCGTAGATACCTTCTCCAATTGGGCTCCGACAGCGAGTGGCCACCACCAAGTGAGCGGACCATGGGACGGAAACAAGCATGTTTTTTGTCCGTGGTGTTTACGGGTTCTATTTTATTGGTCGGTTGCGGGCACCATTCGGATCCTGAGGTCGCTACCGCTGCTCTCTTGAGGCGTGGCCTCAGCGGCGACCTCTCCTCCCTAGACCCGGCTTCGGCTGCCGACACATTCTCCATTCAGGTCCTGCAAGACCTGTACGAAGGTCTGACTGCCGAATCCCCGACAGGGTCCGCCACCCCAGCGGTCGCCTCGTCCTGGTCAGTCGATGTTTCGGGCACCCAGTACACCTTCCACCTCCGCCCCGACGCGCATTGGTCGAACGGCAAGCCGGTCCGCGCCCAGGATTTCCTTACTGCCTGGCGCCGCGTGCTCGATCCCAAGCAAGGATCCCCGGTGGCCGACGACCTGCGCCTGATTTCGGGTGCCGGGGCGATCATTGCCGGTCAGGCGGCGCCGGAAACCCTAGGGGTAGCCGCCCCGAGCGACGACGTGTTGATCGTCAATTTGAGCCAACCGGCGGCCTACCTGCCGCAAATCCTCGCTCACTCGGCGGCGTTTCCGGTCTATTCCGATGCCGCCGCACGAACCCATTCCGCGGGCGAGTGGGTCTCGAACGGACCCTATGTCCTTTCCCAGTGGCAGCCGGGGACGGCGCTGGAACTGACCAAGAATCCCGCCTATTGGGACAAGGCCAACGTCCACATTCCCACGGTCGAGTACCAGATCAGCTCCGATGACGGCTCGCAATATGCCCGCTATCGCGCGGGCCAGATCGACCTCACCGACTCGGTGCCGGCCAACATGCTCCCCGCGCTCCGCGCCGAGCACTCGAGCGAACTGGTCATTGCACCCTTTCTCGCCACCGCCTACTACGGCCTGAACTTGTCCAACAAGACCTTGGGATCGAGCCTCGCCCTTCGCAAGGCGCTCGCCATGGCGGTCGATCGACGGCAGCTCGTCGAAACCCTGGGATTCGGCCAGGTCGGCGCCTTTAGCTTCGTACCGCCCGGGACCTGGAATTACGATCCTCAATCTTGGGCTTGGAACAGCGCGAACGACGCGGACCGCATCGCCGAAGCCAAACGGCTGTACGCCCAGGCCGGCTTCACCGCCGCATCGCCGCTGCACCTGCGCCTGCTGTTCAACTCCAATCCCGTCATCCGGCGCACGGCGATTCTCACCGCCGCCATGTGGAAGGAAACTCTCGGCGTGGACACCGAATTTACCGATGAGGAATACAAGGTGTTCCTGACCTCGCGGCACGACAAGTCGCGCTGGGATGTGGCGCGCTTGGGCTGGAACGCGGATTTCAACGACGCCAGCAACTTCCTCGACACCTTTCGAGCCCACTCCTCGAACAATGACCCAGGGTTCGAGAACCCAGCGTTCGACGCATTAGTCGATCAAGCCGCGGCCACCAGCGAGCTTGAGAAGCGGCGGCACCTGCTCGAAAGCGCGGAGCGCGTGATGCTCGACGACTACCCCATCGTCCCGCTGTACTTTTTCGTCTCGAAGGCGCTGGTCAGGCCCTATGTCCACGGGTTCAAGCCCAGCCCATTGAACCACATGCCGTCCAAGGCATTGACCCTCGTTGCCCACTAATCTTCTTCATCACCTGCTTAGGCCCGCCCGCGGCGGCGCGGCCGGCGTGGTGGTCGTGTTTGCAATCCTTCTCACCATCGCGGCCAAAGCCGGGCTCCTCGGCATCCCGTTGGCGCTAATCCTGATCTCCTGGCTCTTCAAATACGCCTACGTCCTGTTTGACCACGTCGTTCGCGGCGTCGACGAACCGCCGGCGCTCGACATCAATATGGTGAACCCCTTGAGTGAACAGCGCCCCATCGCCCAGATCATCATTCTGGCGGCCGTTGCCGCTCTCGTAAAAATGGCGGCCGTGACGCTCTCGCCCGCGGCTGGCACGGTCCTGGCCGTCGTCGCCCTCTTCTTCTTCCCGGCCTCGGTGGCCATCCTCGGCCTGGAGGGCAACGTGCTCAAAGCCGTCTACCCCGTGGCGCTGGTTCGCATGGTGGCCGGGCTCGGCATCCTATATGCGGCGGTCCTCGGCATCATCGCCGGCGTGATTCTGGCCTTGGCCTTGATCGGCAAACTAGGACTCTGGATGCCGGTGCAAATCGCTGTCGGCATGTTCGCGGTCCTCTCCATATGCAGTACCTTGGGCGGCGCCCTGTATGAGCGGCGCCACGAACTGGGCCTCGACACCTGGCACTCGCCGGAGCGCACCGCCGAGAAGGAACGCCAGGCGGATCTCAAGCAAAGCGAGCAGGTCGTGACCGAGGCCTATGGCCAGGTTCGGGTGGGTGCTCACGCGAAGGCTTGGGACTTGCTGCAATCATGGCTGGCATCACGCGGTCGCGCAGTCGAGGATTACCGCTGGGTGCGGGACCGGGTGGTTTCATGGCCCGATGCCCGCTATGCCGATCGCCTCTCCCAAGAGTATGTTGATAGGCTGCTGGCAGCGAAGCGCGACGGCGAGGCGCTCGATGCCGTGCGAGATCGACTGCAATTGGATAAGGCCTTTCGTCCCGCATCGGCGGCGGCTACGCTGCGCATTGCGCAGTTGGCTGCGAGCGGCGGTGGTGCCGCGGGCGTCGCACGGGTCCTGTTGAGCGATTTCGGCGAACGGTTTGCAGGGGATCCGCTGGTTGAGACCGCTGCTGCGCTCGCGCGTCATTTAGGGGATTGATGCCTGGCATCCGCAGCGAATCGCGCCTCAAGTTGGTGCATCGCTGCGGCGCAGTATCGGTAAGTTGATGATTGATTGCGAAACCACCCGCCTCGGCATGGAATTCGCTGTTACCGCACTCGAGGGGATCTTTTGGCCAACAAACCGTACAGCGAAATGCATCTGAGCGAAGGTAGTACACGGCAGCACTACCTAAGCTACGACCATTGGCTCAAAGAGCAGCCCGCCGAGCGCTTGAGCCAGAAGCGCGCCGAGGCCGATGCCCTGTTTCACCGCGTTGGAATCACCTTCGCCGTCTACGGCCAGGAAGAGGGCGCCGAACGCCTCATCCCCTTCGACATCGTGCCGCGCGTCATACCCCTGGAAGAATGGATCCGGCTGGAAGGCGGCTTGAAGCAGCGCGTTCGAGCTCTGAACGCCTTCATTCACGATATCTACCACGACCAGCAGATCCTGAAGGCGGGCGTCATCCCCCCGGAACAGGTGCTGTGCAACTCCCAATACCGCCCGGAGATGCAAGGCGTCGACGTGCCCGGCGGCATCTACGCCCACATCGCCGGCATCGACATCGTGCGCGACGATGCCGGGGAATTCCGCGTGCTCGAGGACAACCTGCGGGTGCCTTCGGGCGTCTCGTACATGCTCGAGAACCGCAAGATGATGATGCGCCTGTTTCCCGAGCTGTTCTCCGCGCACCGCGTCGCGCCGGTCGATCACTATCCCGACGTCCTGCTCGACAATTTGCGCAGCGTCGCCCCCACCGGCGTGGCCGATCCCACCGTGGTCTTGATGACCGCGGGCGCCCACAACAGCGCCTACTTCGAGCATGCCTTTCTCGCCCAACAGATGGGCATCGAACTGGTCGAGGGCCAGGACCTCTTCGTCCGCGACGAAGCGGTGTTCATGCGCACCACGCAGGGTCCGCAGCGCGTCGATGTCATCTACCGCCGCATCGACGATGATTTTCTCGATCCCCTGGTGTTCCGGCCGGATTCCATGCTGGGCGTGCCGGGATTGTTGACCGCGTACCGCGCCGGCCGCATCACCATCGCCAACGCCATCGGTACCGGCGTGGCCGACGATAAATCCATCTATCCCTACGTGCCGGAGATGATCCGCTTCTATCTCGGCCAATCGCCCATCATCGGCAACGTGCACACCTGGATGCTGCGCAAGAAGGAGGATCTCGACTACGTGCTGGCGCATCTGCCCGAACTCGTGGTCAAGGAGGTGCATGGCGCCGGCGGCTACGGCATGCTCATCGGTCCCGCCGCAACCAAGGACGAGATCGAGGCGTTCCGTCGTCAGATCATCGCCACCCCGGAGCGCTACATCGCGCAGCCGACGCTGGCCTTGTCGACCTGTCCCACGTTTGCAGGTGTCGGCCTCGCGCCGCGGCACATCGATCTTCGCCCCTTCGTTCTGTCCGGCCGCGACGTGACCATCGTTCCGGGCGGACTCACGCGGGTGGCGCTGCGCGAAGGGTCGCTGGTGGTCAATTCCTCGCAGGGCGGCGGCACCAAGGACACCTGGGTGCTGGAAGCTTTTTAAGATGCTGAGCCGCACCGCCGACCACATGTATTGGATGTCGCGCTACATCGAGCGAGCGGAAAGCCTCGCCCGTCTGGTCGACGCGCACTATCGCATGTCGCTGTTGCCGCACGACGGCGAAACTCTCGCTCTCTCCTTGGGCGCGACCATGCGGGCGCTGCACATGGAGGAACCGTACCGCGAGCGGTACGACAGCATCGAGCCGCGCGCCGTGTTCGAGTTCGTCAGCCTCGACCGCGAATTCAGCGGCAGCATCTTCAGCTGCCTGCGGGCGGCGCGCGAGAATGCCCGCGCGGTGCGCGGCTCGTTGACCTCCGAATTGTGGGAAACCCTCAACTCCACCTGGCTGGAGGTGCGCACGCTGGTGTCGCGCAACTCGCCGCACCCGGACATCGGCCAGTTCGTCGAATGGGTCAAGGAACGCTCGCACCTCACGCGCGGGGTCACCATCGGCACCATGTTGCGGGACGAGGCCTTCCACTTTACGCGCATCGGGACGTTTCTCGAGCGCGCCGACAGCACGGCGCGCATTCTCACCGCTCACCAGACGGATTTGAAACCCGGCGCCGATGCGGGTTCGGTTCCGGATCCGTTCGAATGGAGTGTGCTGCTGCGCGCCCTCTCGGCCTTCGAGGTGTATCGGAGGGTCTACCGCGACGTCATCACGCCGGTGCGCGTGGCGCAGCTCCTGATCCTGCGCGACGACATGCCGCGCTCGTTGCTACGCTGCTGTAAAGAGGTATATTCGAACCTGAAGTCGGTGCGCAATGAGCACTCCGCCGAAACGGAACGGCGCGCGGGGGAGATTCATGCGACCCTGCACTTCACTCGGATGGAAGACGTCCTGGTTCACGGCTTGCCTGAGTTTCTCGAGCAGTTCCTGGCCAGATTGCGGGATCTCGGCGATCGCATCGCGTCCGACTTCTTGGTGCCACCGGCGGAGGCGTAAGTCCTTTATGCAGATGCACATTCGACATGAAACATGGTATCGCTACGAGCGGCCGGTCAAGTACAGCGTGCAAAGCCTGCATCTGACCCCGCGCCGGGACTTGAGCCAGCGAGCGCTGACGTGGAGCATCGCCGCGCCCGGGCGCCGCTTGGAACAGATCGACGCCTACGGCAACATTTCCCACCTTCTCACCATCGAAGAGCCGCACCGGGAGATTCAGATCGTGGTGCACGGCGTGGTCGAGACGGCGGATACCGAGGGTCGCCAGGACGACGGTCCCCTGTCGCCGCTGGCGTATCTGGCCCCCACCGCATTGACCGCCCCCAATGATGAGCTCAAGGCCTTCGCCCATCAGGTCATGAACGGCGCCAAGGATCCCAAGGAGCGCGCCCAAGCGCTGGCCGAAGCGGTGTTCGACGCGGTCCGCTACAAGTCCGGCACCAGCGATGTGCAGGACAGCGCTGCGGTCGCGTTCAAGAGCGGCGAAGGCGTTTGCCAGGATCACGCCCACGTGTACATCGCCTCCGCGCGCTCGGTCGGCATGCCGGCTCGCTACGTGAGCGGTTATATCTACACCGGCAACACCGGCGACTCCAGCGAAGCCGCCAGCCACGCCTGGGTGGACATCTGGCTGGGACCGGAAATCGGATGGCAGAGCATTGACGTGACCCATAAACGGACCGCCGTGCGCACCTATTGCCGGTTGGCCGTCGGACGCGATTACCTGGACGCGGCGCCCGTGCGCGGGGTTCGCCAGGGCGGCGGCGGCGAGAAAATGGAAGCCAACGTGCTGGTTGCCGACTCGGCCCAACGGCAGCAGCAGTGATGTAGAATTTCCGGTCATGACTTACTGCGTTGGGCTGTTGGTCGATACCGGCCTCGTGTTCCTCTCCGATTCACGGACCAACGCCGGTGTCGACCAGATCAACACCTTTCGCAAGATGGCGACCTTCCAGCAGCCGGAGGATCGGGTGTTGGTGCTCCTGTCGGCGGGGAACCTCGCCATCTCCCAGGCCGTGGTCAACCTGCTGCATGAGGTTCCCGAGGACTCCGATCTGCCCGCCCGGATCTTCCGCGCCAAAGACATGTTCAACGCCGCCCGCGTGATCGGCGATGCGCTGCGCGAGATCCATGCGCGCGACGCCGAGATGCTCAAAGAACAGGGACACGAGTTCAACGCCACCTTCATCCTGGGCGGCCAGATTCACGGCGAGGAGCCGCGCCTGTTCCACATCTACTCCGCGGGCAATTTCATCGAGTCCTCCGTCGACACGCCGTACTTTCAGATCGGCGAGTCCAAGTACGGCAAGCCCATCATCGACCGCGTGGTGACCCGCAGCTCGAGCCTCGCCCAGGCCGCGAAGTGCGCCTTGATATCCATGGATTCGACCATCCGTTCGAATTTGACGGTCGGGCCGCCGCTCGATCTCGCCATCATCCGCCGGGATGAATTCAAGCTCGCGACCCATATCAGCATCGATAACGACAACGACTATTTCAAGATGATTCGCACCCGCTGGGGCTACGCGTTGAAAGAGGTCTTCGCCGAACTGCCGAACCCTAACTGGTAAGCCCCATGACACGGAGGTCCCTTCCGCGAATCTTGTGGACGGCCGCCCTGGTCACGATTTCAGCGGCGGTGCTCGCGGTGCTGGCGGCGGCGCTGGCGCCCTACCTCTACGCCGAGATCGGGCTTCGCCAAACCGACGCGCTGGTGAGAACGCGGCCTGAGCAGCCCGTGCGGGGCGCCTGGTTCGGCGACTATTTCATCGTCGAAACCCTCGACGCGACGACCTTTGCGATCGGCGAGCCCCGCTACTACCAGCTCAACTACAGTTATCTGATCGTCGGCTCGCAGCGCGCCGTGCTGTTCGACGCGGGCACCGGCAACCGCGACATCGTTCCGGTGGTGCGCTCGCTCACGAAGGTTCCCGTGACGGTCATTCCCTCACACCTCCATTTCGATCACGTCGGCGCGCTCGGCCGCTTCGACCACACGGCGCTCGTGGATATTGCGTCCTTGAGAAAGCGTGCCGACGCCGATGACGGGACCCTCAAACTCGGGCGCTATGAGTTCCTTGGGTTTGCGGACGGCCTGCCGGCGCCGCCGCGCTTCGTGGTAGACGAGTGGTGGTTCCCGGGGACGGACATCGATCTCGGTGGTCGGCGCGTGAAGGTGCTGCACACGCCGGGGCACACCCCGACGTCCGTGTCGCTGTACGACGCCGAGCGGCACTGGCTGTTTGCCGGCGATCTGATCTATCCGGGGAAGCTCTACGCCTTTCTGCCGGGGGCGAGCCGGCGCGATTATCTCAAGACCACGCGGCGGCTGCTGGAGACCATCGATCCCAGCACCATCATCTATACCGCACACGTAGCCGACGATCCGGTCATCATCACTGCGCCGGCCGTCGAAGTGGCGGACTTGCGCGCGCTCGAAGCCACGCTCGTCGCCATCGAGAACGGCACGGCGCTATCCGCGGGTTCTTATCCGCGAATTTTTCCGGTCCGCGGGCCGATCACCTTCGCCACCGGCTTCGCCTGGAACAACCGCTGATCGCCGGGTCGGTGAACTTAATGACTGATCAGCGGCGCCGCGGCGTCCGGCGATTGCACAGCGCCTTCCTCCCAGGGCAGTTCCGCGAGCTTCGGCAGCATCCACAGCCACCCGATGAGCCCCAGCAGGGTCACCGCGGCCGCCAGCAGAAAGGCGGCCGTGAAATGATGCGTGCTCGCGACGATGAACCCGGTGGCGGCGGGCGCCACCACGCCGGCGAAGCTGGCCGCCGTATTCTGGACGCCCACCCAACGCCCGGCGGCTCGGGGGCCCGCCAGTATCTGCGAAATGGCATAGAAGCCCGGCGACGAGCCGCCGATGAGTACTTGGAATAAAAACATCGCGCCCAACGCCACCGGCTTGGATGCCACCGCCATGCACAGCATGCAAGCCACCGTACCCCCATGTGCGATCGCCATGGTGGCTTTGTACACCAGGTTCGGCGTGCGGCCGCGCTTGATCAAGATATCCGTGGCCCAACCGGCCAGCATCGCGGACAGCGCATTGATGACATAGGCGGCGCCGGCAAGCTGCGCCATTTCGGTGGTGGAGAAGCCGCGCTCGCGCACCAGGTAGAACGGCAGCCAGGTCAACATGAAATAGAACGAATAGTTTAAAGAGAACGACCCCAGCGACGTGCCCCACAGCGACGGTTGTTTCAGTATCGTGCCTAAGGTCGGCGTATCCGCATCGCTGCGGCGCACGGCGCTTTGCGGCAGCTTGACCCGCCACCAAGGCAGAAGCCACAGCAAGGACAGGCTGCCGAAGGTAACAAACGCGGCGCGCCAACCGTACTGCGCCATGATGAGGCCGCCCGCAAAGGTCCCGACCGCAGGCCCCAGCAAATAGCCGCAGGCCACGACACCGTTGGCGAAACCCAGGTTCTTGACCGGCACCACCACCGCCAGGAGTTTCGAGACGCTCGGGAACGCGACGCTCTCGCCGAGGCCGAGCAGCAGGCGCAGCCCCAGCAACACAGGGAACGAGTGCGCCACGCCGACGCTCATCGTGGCCACCGCCCACACGGTGAGTCCCGCCGCCAGGATGCGATGCGCGCCGTAGCGTTCGGCGAGCCAACCCACCGGTATCTGGGTCAGGGTGTACGTCCAGAAAAATGCGGAGAACAGCAGGCCGAGCTGCCTCTCGCTCAATTGCAGATCATCCTGGATCAGGTGGGCCGCGGTGGGCAGCGCCCCCCGATCCACATAGTTGATGAACACCACGGCGGCCAGCAGGAACACCACGGAGTGCGCCGAGCGCGTGGGCTGCACTGCGACAGGCTCGGCGGAAATCAGCCGGCGTAGTCCGGCGCGCTGCGGTCCAACAGGCGCTTCAATGCCTCGAAATGCAGTAGGGCGCGGTCCCGGCCGCCCACCGTGCTGCCGCTCTGAAACTGCGCCACCGTCGCCTTGACCACCGGCTCCGGTATCAGGCGCAGGGGCCTGCCGGTCGAAAGCGCGAGCACCTGGGCTTGCGCGGCTCTCTCCAGGAAGTACAGCCGCTCGAAGGCCTGCGCCGGCGATTGACCCACCACCAGCACGCCGTGATTGCGCATCATGAGCACCGACTTCGTTCCCAGCGCGCGCGCCAGGCGCTCGCCCTCGGTGTGATCGTAGGCGAGGCCGTTGTAATCGCACTCATAGGCAATATCGTCGTAGAACCCCAGCGCACTTTGACCCGCCATTTCCAAGCGCGGATTCTCCAGCATGCACAACGCGGTCGCGTACGGCATGTGCGTGTGCAGGACACAGCGTGCCTGCTGCGACAGCCGGTGAACGGGCAGATGAATGTAGAGCGCGGTGTCCTCGATGGGACCGCGGCCGCTCAACATGCGGCCGTTGAAATCGATCACCATGAAATCGCTCGCCCGTACCTCCGACCAATACAATCCGAAGGGCGCGAGCAGGAAGCGATCCGTGTAGCCGGGTACCAGCAGGGTCAAATGGTTGTCGATGCCCTCATTCATGCCGAAGTGCGCAGCCAACCGATAGCAGGCGGCGAGATCGACTCGGGCGCTGCGCTCGGCATCGGCATCGGCGGCCGACGAGACAGGTTTCAGGCTGGCATTCACGGCGACGGTCTCCAACGATGACTTTCGGCCGAGTATACACATGCCCGTCATATTGCCGGACCAAAATGGAGACTGGCCGTCCGAGAACTAGAAGCTCCATTGCCGACAATCGATCTGGTCTATTTCAACGCCGGCGGCGGCCATCGCTCCGCCGCACTCGCCCTCGAAGCCGTCATCCACGAACAAGCGCGGCCTTGGGCTGTGCGCCTCGTCAACCTGATGCAGATCCTCGATCCCCAGGACGTGTTCCGCAAAACCATGGGAATGGAATGGGAGGATCTGTACAACACCCGCTTGGCGCGTGGATGGAGCCTCGGGCTCGCTCAGGAACTCAAATTTCTGCAGGCGCTGATCCGCCTGGCCCACCCGGCGATGGCGGGCAGATTGCGCCGCTATTGGCGCAGGACCAAGCCGGATATGGTCGTCTCCCTGATACCCAACTTCAATCGGCCCATGTTTGAAGGATTGGCCGGCGCCCGGCCGGCGGCGCCGTATGTCACCATCCTGACCGACTTCGCCGATCTGCCGCCGCACTTCTGGATCGAACCGGACCAGGCGCAACATTTCATCTGCGGCACGCCCAAGGCCGTGGCGCAGGCGCACGCCATGGGCTACGGCTTAGGCAGGGTTCACCCCGTGTCCGGCATGATCGTGCGGCCGGATTTCTACCAACGCTCGAGCGTAGATCGGCGCGCCGAGCTCATCAAATTGAATTTGGATCCGGACCGGCCCACCGGCATCGTCCTGTTCGGCGGACACGGTTCGAAGGCCATGCAAGGCATTGCGCGTCGGCTCAAGGACACTCAGCTCATCATGATCTGCGGCCACAATGCGGCGCTCGCCGAGCGGCTCCTGGGCATGCCCTCGGCCGCGCCCCGGCTCGTGGTCGGCTTTACCTCGAAGGTCCGCGACTTCATGCAGCTCAGCGATTTCTTCATCGGCAAACCCGGCCCCGGCAGTATCAGCGAAGCCATCCAGCAAGGATTGCCGGTCATCGTGGTCAACAACACCTGGACCATGCCGCAGGAGCGCTACAACGCCCAGTGGGTGTCGGAGACCCGCACCGGCATCGTGCTGGATTCCTTCAAGGACATTCGCGCGGGCGTCGATGAAGTCATCGCCCGTCTCCCGGAACTGCGTGCGCGGGTCGCGCGCATCGAGAATCGCGCCGTCTTCGAAATTCCCGAGATCCTCGATCGCCTGTTGCACGCGGAGCGGCTCGCAGCGGCGCACCTCCGCGACCTTCCGCGTGCGCGGGGTCTTCGGGAGCCGTACCGACAAACCGGCGCACCGATCCGGTAGAATTGCCGGTTTAGCGGCGCTGCGGCCGACCAACCCCGCGGCGGTCGTCCAACCCGCGCGGCGGCAACCCACCGAAGGATCCGGCTTGGCTACGTTTTTGCTCGCGTTCGGGGCGTTGTTCTCCATCGTCAACCCCCTGTCCGGCGCGTTTATTTTCTTCGGTGCGACCCTGGAGCTCGAGCCCAAGGTGCGCTCCGCCGTCTCGCGCTGGGTGGCGATCTACGCGTTCTGCATCGTGGCCGCTTCGCTGTACATCGGCGCGTATGTCTTGATTTTTTTCGGCATCTCGATTCCGGTGCTGCGGGTGGCGGGAGGCATCATCGTCGCCATGTCGGGCTGGCGCATGTTGACCGAGCCCGATGCCACCGAACAGCGGCGCAGTGAAACGCCGCGTCCCTGGTCGGTCGACGTGCCGCCCAGCCGGCTGGCCTTCTATCCCTTGACCATGCCGCTGACCACCGGTCCCGGCACCATCTCGGTGGCCATTTCCATCGGCGCCGGCCGGCCCAGCCCCTTGCATCCGACTCTGCTGCTCGAGTTCTTCTTGGAAACCCTGGCCGCCGTCGCCCTGTTGTCGCTGCTGGTCTATGCGTTCTATCGCAATTCA
>Ga0179592_10000669_pt1 | contig 13760 bp, 7 predicted proteins | sample CZODoug2_1_08_16_FD_148623 | JGI IMG/M metagenome (GOLD analysis project Ga0179592, IMG submission 148623) | Vadose zone soil fungal communities from Angelo Coast Range Reserve, California, USA - CZODoug2_1_08_16fungal (Illumina Assembly) | ecosystem: Environmental > Terrestrial > Soil > Vadose...
TTTCGCAAAGCAACTTCGCGTCTGCTGGACGATTGAAAAGCCGGTCGCCATCGTCGGTGTCGTGGCCGATGCCCGCCAGGCACAGCTTCAACAGGTTCCCACCCCTACCATCTTTCTCTCCAATTCGCAGGCGCCTAAGTATTTCGCCACTCTCGTTGTCCGCGCCACCGGCGACCCGCGCCAGATCGCACGCTCCGCCGAAGGCGCCGTCCACCGCGTCGACCCTGACCAGGCTATCTCCGACATTCAAACCATGGAAACCGTCCTTTCCGATTCGGTTTCCAGTCCGCGTTTTCAGGCGATTTTGTTGCTCGTTTTCGCAGGTCTTGCCGTTGCGCTCGCGATGATCGGCGTTTACGGCATCGTTTCCTACTCCGTCAGCCAGCGCACCAATGAAATCGGCATCCGCGTCGCCATGGGCGCTCGTTCCTCGGACATCGTTCGTCTGGTTCTACGCGAAGCGCTCGCTCTTTCTGGGATCGCTCTGGGTCTCGGCCTCGCTGGTTCCCTGGCCCTGAGCCGCGTCCTGCAAACGCTTCTCTTCGAAGTCACACCGACCGACCCGATCACTTTCGCCTCGGTCTGTTGCCTCGTTCTCGTGGTATCCGCTCTCGCGGCGGTGTGGCCCGCGCGGCGCGCCGTGCGGGTCGATCCATTGGTGGCGCTGCGTTACGAATGATTTTTCGGAAGTTTGCAGTAAGTCTTCAGAGATTCGAATCGCGAGTGGCAGAGGGTGTTATGAGAAGGCTGCGTGCATGGCTGTTGCGGCTGGGTGGACTCTTCGGGAGAGCGCGGCGGGAGCGCGAACTCGCCGCAGAGATGGAAAGCCATCTCCAAATGCACATTGAGGACAATCTGCGGGCGGGCATGAGCGCTGCAGAGGCACGAAGGCAGGCTCTTATGAAGCTCGGCGGGATCGAGCAAACGAAAGAGATGGTTCGCGAGCGCAGAGGGCTGCCGATGCTGGACGTGCTGCTGCAGGATCTGCGTTTCGGCGTGCGAATGTTGCGAAAGAATCCAGCCTTCACCGCCGTTGCCGTGCTGACCCTGGCCCTCGGCATCGGCGTCAACACCGCCATCTTTACGGCCTTTGATGCGCTCGTCTTGCGCCCGCGGCCGGTGAAGGATCCCGGCAGTCTGGCCTCCGTCTTTCGCACCACTCCCGGCGAAACCCATGGCTGGTTTTCCTACCCCGATTACATCTACTATCGCGACCACAGTAGCTCGTTCTCTGATCTTTCTCTGTTTGCCTTCGGCATGGCCGTCACTTCTTCCGACCTGCCTGCCACCAGTCCGGAAGCCACCCCCCGCATCGCTGGTGCCGTTGGCTTCCAGCTCCCGCAATTGCTTCAGGGCGGCGCTCAACCCATCATGTGTTTTTTTGTTTCTGGCAACTACTTCCCAATGCTGGGAGCCACTCCTCTCTTAGGCCGCATCCTCCTGCCCGAAGATGACCAAGCCAATGCCCTGCCGGTTGTCCTGATGAGCGGTAATTCCTGGCAGCGGCGCTTTCATTCCGACCCAAAAATTGTCGGCTCAGTTCTCCATCTGAATGGTGTGGCCTTTACAGTCGTCGGTGTTACGCCTCTCGATTACCTTGCTACCGCTGCATCTGTTCCCGATCTTTGGGCGCCCATCCCTGCAAAAATCGCGTTGGGCGTAATAACCCGCCAGGAATTAGAAAATCGCCTGGTGCCGGCCGGCTTCCCCAGCGGTCGATTGAAACAGGGCGTCTCGCTTTTCGGCGCGCAAGCCGAAGTCAATGTCCTCGCAACGCAGTTGCGAACGCAGTACCCCGAAGCCGAGGGCAAGATGAGTGTGAGTGTTGTCTCCGGTCGGAATAACCTCTCTGGACTTGACCCTGAGGCGTGGGCCGTCGTCGCTGCTGCCATGACGGCCGTCGCTTTGCTCCTGCTCATCGCCGGTGCGAACGTTGCAAGCTTGTTGCTTGCCCGCGCTGCCGCCCGGCGCAAAGAAATTGCCGTGCGCCTGGCGGTCGGCGCGGGCCGCTGGCGCCTCGTACGCCAGTTGCTGACAGAAAGCATCATGATGGCCCTTCTCGCCGGAGCGCTCGGCTTGCCTCTGGCTGGATGGATGCTCCACCTTTTGATCGTCGAGATCGCTGCGGCTCTCCCGTCGTTCTGGGGCACCATCGCACTTGAGATCTCTCCCGACATCCGCATCTTCGCCTACACTCTGCTTGTTTCCTGCGCGGCCGGAATCGCGTTTGGCCTCGTGCCCGCTTTGCAGGCCTCGAAGTCCGACGTTAACTCTGCTCTCAAAGAAGAGGGCAGCGCCTTCGGCCGGCATTTGAGCCGCTCGCGGCTGCGCGGAATTCTCATCGCTGGACAAATGGCTGCATGCCTCGTCCTGCTCATCAGCTCCGCTCTGCTGCTCCGCGGCTCGCAGCGCGCCCTCAAGATCGATCCGGGTTTCGAGGCGCGGCGCGTGGCCTACCTGGAAATGTACAATCCCGCGAACCTGCACTACTCCCCGTCACGTTTGCTCCAGCTTAATCGCGACCTCATTCAACGGATCGCCGGTCTTCCCGGTGTGCACTCTGTGGCACAAGCCTCGCGCGGTCCGTTTGGGGGCATCCGGTGGGTGCCTGTATCTCCCGTCGACGCTGCGCCTTCCATCCCCGGCACTAACGGAAACGAACCACCTGTCGCTGGATACAGCTTCGTGACGCCAGACTACTTTGGCACGCTCAGCATTCCCATCGTTCGCGGCCGTAACTTCGCGCTGCGCGAAGCCGAGGGAGAGTCGCCAGTCGTCGTTATCAGCGAAGCCACCGCTCGACGCTTCTGGCCCGGCGAAGATCCCTTAGGCAAGCGCCTCAAGATCGGCTCGGAAAAGGGGACCACGTCCTTCCCCGGAGAGAAGGGTCCGTTCGTGGCGAGCAGCGAAGTGATCGGCGTTGCCCGGGATGTGCGCAGCATGGACCTGCGCAAAATTGATGAAGCCTACGTGTACTTGCCGCTCTCGCAGACCCATCGGTGGACAAGCACTCTGCTCGCGCGTACCGAAGGCGACCCCACGCCTTTGCTCCCGGCGATCGGCCAAGAGGTTCGCCGCGTGGACGCCAATCTCCCCGTCATGGGCGCCCCGTTGTATACGATGATCTCCATGAATCCTTATTTTGTAGTCTCCCGCATCGGCGGGGTGCTTGCGAGCATCGTCGGCATGCTTGGGCTTTTGCTGGCGTGCATGGGCGTGTATGGCATGGTCAGCTACAGCGTCGCTCAGCGCACCCGGGAAATCGGCATACGCATGGCGCTTGGCGCGCAAAGTGTTCAGGTGCTCCGGCACGTTGTGCGCGAAGGCTTCCAGCCCATTCTCGCCGGGATAGTGATTGGCATCGTCGCTTCTGCTGGCGTCTCGCGCCTGATGGCCGCGACGCTTTTCGGCCTCAATCCCATGGATGCGGTTTCTTTTTCCGGCGTGTCGCTTTTGCTGGGAGCCATCGCGCTGCTTGCTACCTGGCTCCCCGCACGCCGGGCGACCGGGGTGGATCCGATGGTGGCGCTGCGCCACGAATGATTATTGTAGTGGCCGGTCTTCAGACCGGTCCGTGTCGAGGAACGATTATGAGGCAGTTGCGTGCCTGGTTTGTGCGGCTTTGCGGATTCTTCCTCAGGAACCGTAGCGAGCGCGATCTTGTTGCGGAGATGGAGAGCCATCTCCAGATGCACATCGAAGACAATCTGCGGGCGGGCATGAGTTCGGAAATCGCACGTCGGGAGGCACTGATGAAATTAGGCGGCGTTGAACAAACGAAGGAAATCTACCGCGACCGGCGCGGTCTTCCATTAATTGAAACACTTTTCCAGGATTTGCGCTTCGCCGCTCGGATGCTGCTGAAAAATCCCGGCTTCACCGCGATTGCCGTTCTGACCCTGGTGCTTGGCATCGGCGCTACCACCGCCATCTTCAGCGTGGTCTACGGGGTTCTCTTGCGTCCGCTTCCCTACCCGAATCCCGACCAGATCGTTCAGTTGTGGGAGGTTAATGCCAAGGGCGGTCGGATGAACTTCCCGGAGCCGAATTTCACAGACATCCGCAGTGCCTCCCAAACCCTCGAGGCTCTAGCTGAATGCAACGCTGGGCCCTTCACTATTACTGGCGGGACGGAACCGACCCGAACTTTTGCCGCATCGGTTTCCCGGGATTTCTTCAAAGTGATGCGCGTCTCCCCTCTTCTCGGCAGAAGTTTTAGCCCAGAAGATCAGCGCGAAGGCGCGGCGCCAGTATTGCTGGTCAGCCATAGCTATTGGCGGCAGCACCTCGGCGGTTCCAACGAACTTTCGAAACTCAAACTTGTCGCGGATCACAAAGTTTTTTCCGTCGTCGGAGTGATGCCGGAAGGGTTTCGCTTCCCCGCTGCGGCGGACCTCTGGATTCCGCGTGAACTCTATCCTCCAGACAGCCAAAGCCGTACCGCGCACAACTGGCACGTTTTCGGCCGTGTGCGCGAAGGCGTTGCACTCTCGCAGGCGCGCGCTGAGCTTTCCTCCATCGCTCACCGGCTGAATCAGCAATACGGCCAGGACATAGACATGACCGACGCAGCAGCCGACCGTCTGAGAGACGCGATGACCTCCGATATACGCGCAGCCTTACTTCTGCTGCTCGGCGCGGTCAGTTTTCTCTTGCTGGTGGCATGCGCCAATGTGGCCAATCTTCTCTTGGCCCAGGCGGCGCGCCGCGATCGTGAACTGGCCATCCGCGCGGCCCTTGGAGCCGACCGCCGCCGTTTGGTCTGGCAATTTCTGATTGAGTCGGCATTGCTTTGCACCATAAGCGCAATCATTGGAGCGCTCGCGGCTCGCTGGGGCGTGAATGTTCTTTTGGCGCAGGCTCCCAAGAATCTGCCGCGCCTCGACGCCATCTCTCTCAACAGGCCGGTGCTGTTGTTTGCTGTGGGCTTGTCGTGCGTCATGGCCGTAGCCCTCGGCACCTTCACCGCAATGCGCGCGACCTCTGGTGATGTCCGCGATGCTCTCGCCGAGGGCGGCCGCGAACAGATCGGCGGTCGGCGTGCGCGGCGATTCGGTCAGACGATTGTGGCCGGTCAACTCGCGATTACCCTGGTGTTGCTGGTCGGCGCCGGACTTCTCGGCCGCAGCCTGATCCGCGTTCTTTCCGTGGAGCCCGGATTTCGCATCGAGCACGTGGTCACCATGGATCTTGCATTCGCCCCTCTTAGAGATAACAACGACGCGCTAAAAGCGCTTCACGTGAACAAGCTCAACAGTTTATTCGAACGCCTGCATGCCATCCCCGGTGTCGAAGCAGTGGGCGGTGCGAACGCGTTGCCGCTCGTGAGTGACTTCCTCGCCGGCGGAGCTTTTCTCATACTCAATCCGCGCGACGTGCCCACGCGGATGGAAGACTTCGAACAGCTATCTCACAATCCTTCCATCACCGGCTATGCCGACTACTTGGTGGCCAGCGAAGACTACTTCCGGGTGCTGGCTATTCCGCTTCTGCGTGGCCGATTTTTCGATAATCGAGATGTGATGAACGCGCCTCACGTCGCCGTCATTAGCGATTCTCTTGCGCGCACCCGCTGGCCAAACGAAGACCCACTCGGCAAGACGATTGAATTCGCCAACATGGACGGCGACTTGCGCTTGCTCACCATCGTTGGCATCGTCGGCGACGTGCGTAATCACAGCCTCGAAGCACCTCCGAGCCCCACAGTCTACGTAAACTACCGTCAGCGGCCACAATCATCCGATCTCTTCACCATTGTGATGCGGACCAGTTTGCCTCCAGAAGGCGTGATTCCCGCGGCGCGCGAGATTGTCCGCGGCGTCGATCCAGACGTCCCGCCGCAGTTCCGCACGTTCGCCCAAGTTTTCACTTCTTCCCTGGCCGCGCGGCGATTCAATCTCACTCTGGTGTTGGCGTTCGCGGGAACGGCGTTGCTTCTCGCGGTAGCCGGCATCTATGGAGTAACGGCTTACAGCGTTACGCGCCGCACGCGCGAAATAGGCGTTCGCATAGCCCTCGGAGCTGCGCGTGGCGACGTGCTCCGCCTCGTGCTCGGTCAGGGCATGTGGACGACCGCGATCGGCGTGTCTATCGGCATTGCGGGTTCGTTCGCGCTGACTCGCACGACGCAGTCGCTCCTGTTCGGAGTAAGCCCCACCGATGCGGTCACATTGGCCGGAGTTTCGCTCTTGCTCGCAGGTGTTTCCCTATTGGCATGCTGGATTCCCACGCGCCGCGCCATGCGCGTCGATCCCATCGTCGCCTTGCGTTACGAGTGAAGCATCACTTTCGAGTTTCTAATTTCGAGTTTCTGTCCTAGGGCTTTTTCTTTTTGAAGAGGCCGCCGAGGCTGCTGATGGCGTCGGCCGGATTTTGCCCCTGCGCCAATGTCTTGGTGGTGCCGGCGGCGGAAGTGCCCGCGCATCCAAGCTGCGATTTCAGCATGCCCGCCGCAAGACCGCCAACATCGGGAATAAATTTTGGATCGGAACCCGTGCCGTGAATCAGGAAAGGCACGGTTGTCGTACCACCCTTACATCCACCTGCGGCGCCCGTGACTTGCGTCAGTAGGCCACCAATACCGCCTGCGGCACCACTGGTTGTGCCGCCCGCCGTGCTCGCAGGCGCAGCCGCTGCGTTGGCGAGGTTTGCGACCATTTTGAAATCGAGATTGTTCTTTGAGTCGATCGTGCCAAGACCGGTGAGACTGCCGAGTGGGGGAAGGACCGCCAAGAAATTGTCAGCCTTCAGACCATCCGGCGCCATGTGGAGATCGGTGGTGAGTTTTTCGATGTTCAGGTCGTTGCCGGTCTTTACGCCGGTGATCATCGAGATGGCGGACAATTTCGAGCCGAGATCAAAGCCGACAAGCTTGGTGTTGTAAACGCCAACGGTGCCGTTGGTGACGAGTCTGTTGGTGGGACCAGTGATATTGAGATCGGTATTGAGCGTGCCGCCCTGAAGCGAAGCACCTTTGGGAAGATTGATGCCGAGAGCGGGAAGAAAGGCTTCGAGATCTTTTGCGGGCATGTCCTTGCCTTCGAGCTTGATGTTGACCTTGGTGGCTTCGCCAGCGGATTCGTACGTGCCGCCGAGATGAGCAGCGGCGCTGCCGATCTTCAGAGTGGAAGGTTCGAGGACGCCGGCGTTTTTGGCAAGATTATATTTGGTATTGAAATCCACGGTGAGGGAAACGCCGGCCGGCGAACCACCAGCGATGAGCAGGGCTTTGGAAAGTTTGGCGGTGCCCTTGGTTTCGGCTTCGCCGCCTTTCGATTCCAGCGTGCTATCGAGATCGAGAAGGCCCCCGAGTCCGAGGGAAGGATCGAGGAAACCCGTCGAGGCGAGATTCAAAGAGCTGATATTGAGCTTGGCGGAGAGCGGAGTCAGCGAAGTGTCGGCCTGATCGATAGGGCCGACAGTGCCATCGAGCTTGAACTTGCCGCCGGAAGGGAGATCGGCGGCGACGGTGACGGGAAACTTCGAGGTTATGGAAACTTCGGAGGCGGTCACATTGACGTGATCGTAGGTGTTGCGCTTCTGCGAATTCGTGGTGCCGACGATGACACTCCCGTTATTGAGCTCAAATTTCTTGATGGAGAGGTCCGCGGCAGAGTTTGACGAACTCGAAGATTTTGCTGCCGAGCCACCGAGCGAAGAATAGTTCCACAGGCCGGCGCCATTGTGAAGCAGGGTCACTTGCGGGCTATCAATCGTGACGCCAGTGACCTTCAGAGTTTTTGAGAAAATCAGCGGCATCATTTCAGCACCGACCTTGACAGATTTGGCGGTGAGGAAAGGAGAAGAGCTGAATTTGGGATCGTCGCCGATGGAGAGATTTTCAGCGGACAGCGAGCCGCTGATCAGCGAGAGGCTGAGATTGCCAACCTCGACTTTGCGGCCGAGCGCCGCCGAAGCTTTTTCTTCAATGGTGGGGTGGAATTGATTGACGGGAATCAAAAACGGCGCGACGAGAACTAGAACGATCAACACGCCTACGACGATGAGGACAATCTTCAAAGTTTTGTTCATGACGACCTCCGACGCAGAAGGAACGGGCGATCCCCCAGACGCAGAGAGGGGAGGATAGCACGGGGACAATATACATGCTGGAGGGTGTAGTCGTATGTCCGATTGGGGACACTTTGCGTTTGGCAGATTTTCATCTCGCTAGGTACGACTGGAAGTAATGGTTAGTTAGTAACTTCTGGAGTTATTTTGCTCCTCGGTGAAAGGATGACAGGTGTACACCCTGGTGTACACCCCCCATCCAATGCCTGAATGTCAAAAGAAAGGAGTTGCGGAATTTACAATCTGGAAATGCATGAAAAGAAAGAACGAGGATGAGAGGAGGTGACTGGAGGGGGATATGTTCCAGAATGGGAAGAATACCCCACACACCCCCGGTGTTTTCGTAAGAGTGAGAAACAAAAGAGATAAGTCGCGGAAACGTACCAGTATGAAGGTACAACCAGAAAGAACAATTGCCATCGCCAGAGAGGGTTAGAAGGACCGCGTGGCGGGGGCGCATGGTTCGCGGGGCACGGAAGAATCGTGCCGACTTAACGAAACCATCATAGCATATTGGTACCGTATGTCAATGATTACTTGTAAGTGGTTTGGATGCTGGGGGATAGGAGGGGATAGGAGGGTGTCTGTTTGAATCGGCATCGGGAAATACGTAAAATCCAGCGTTTCTGGCGCAAAGAGGCTGAAATCGTATCGGAGCACAAACCCAACGCGAGAGATCGAGGCACGCGGCAACCGGCAGAGCGAACCCCGCACCCTTTGATGAACCAGAACCCAAAGGGATGCGGCACCCAAGAGCGTCTCGCCACGGCAAGGGTGCTCCACCCGCCCGCACGGTGGGGGAGAGGCGAAGAAGGCGCAGCCGTGCTGCGCCCCTACCAGGGATAACCAGGGATTGGGGGGTAAAGAGTCAGGCGGCGGCTACAAAATCTGGGACACACGCAGAATCGGGGCGAGGGTCAGCCGGCGAGGGGATCGACGACGGCGCCGAGAAAGACGACGACGCCGGAAAAATCATCGCAAATTGCAAAGACAAAGGGGCGGTTTACGATCATCTCGAAGGGGGGCGGAGGTGGCGCTTCGTTCAAGGCCGCGCCGCACATGAGCATCGACACCGCGGCGGCTTCGGTGCCCTTTTCATTGACTTCGACAAAATCTTTCTGCATTACGCCCATTAAATAGAGAGGCTTGCGGCCGCTGATGCCTTCGAGTGCCGCGCGGGCCGGGTCGAAGACCTGCGACATGCCTAGCGCTTTCAGCGGGGCGCTCAAATCGGCTTGGGTTTCGATGCGGAAGCACGGCAGCCGAATGTGGCCGTCTCGTTCGCCCATGGCGCGAGTCCAGCTTGTTCCGACGGTGCTGGTCAGCTCCGCGCAAAACTTTGGGAACGGCGTGTCCTTTGGAGGAAGCACAACGCGCATGCTCATCCCGCCTTTGTACGGCAGGCGGATGATCTGAGCGCCGCCTCTTTCAGCGTAGCGAAATTCCCCTGACTGCCGCATCAAGGGTACGAGCTGTTTCGCGCCGTCCTGCAGGGTGAATTGCTCCTCGCGTGTCTCCGCGATCTCGAACGGCACCTTCCATAGTCCTTTGAAATACACCGCGTTCATGGTCACCACCGGCGAAAAAGGCTCCAAGGAGTCGACGACCGAGGGAATTCGCCCCCGCGTTTTCTCGTGGGCCCAGCGGTTAACCGTACCTGCGGAGAGAGGAGCACGAAAGTCCAAAGTCTGCACTTCCGCCCAGTAATACTCCTTCAATGTGTTCACGTACTCCGGCTTGGGAACGAAACCGTCATCGCACCAGAGGGAGTTGGCGGTGAGCATCTCCAGACCGCGGCGCTCGGTCTCGGTCTCCAGTTGAAAGCCCAGGGGCCGCCCAAGCCGCTCATAGTGGTTGGAGACGTAATCGGGGTATTCGTCCAGGCGCAGCGTATCCATGATGGACTTTCGAGTTTCGCCCGTAGAGCCCTCGCAAAGCATGGCCAGCACGACGCGGGCGCTATAGGGAGAAATGGCCAGGTTGCGTTTGGCCGGCTTCAATGCTTCGAACAGGCGGAAAGCGAACTGGGTGCTGGGGAGTGTGGAGTTCTCGCCTGAGACGGCGCGCTGGAGGGGCTCGGTCTTCGAGGGTTTGCGGAGCCAAGAAAAAATGGAAGACATAGAGAAATTCTCGCGTTGGTTGTCCCTACTCTCTGGCGGAATAATCACTGGCACCGTTGCCGGATTGCTCGCGCAAAGGGAGGGAGCTTCCTGCCGACTATACGCTAACAAACTGAATTGTCACGCCATCGACGGGCAGGCAAGGCCGCGCGGTCTACGGAACATCAAGAACAGCCCCGGGAGATTCGGCGCGTGGAGCATCCGCATCGTAACTGTGGAGAGTGACGAAGACCCGCGTCTGTATAACTCACAAGCGCTGGTGCCAGATGTTTCTTGACGGCGACGCGCGATGAGGGGATAAGGGTGGCTCAGATCGGTATGCAATTGAGAAAGCAGGCCTCCGAGAGGATCGAGGTGCATCATGCAGACGGCCCAACCAACGGCCAGCCCACTGGGAATTCTCCTGTTAGTCGCCGCGATTTACCTGGTTTTCAGGAGTCCCAAGAAACTGCAGACGCTTGGCAGGATGGGAATTGCTTTCGTAGTGACCGTGCTGCTGTTCATCGTACGGGGCGCACTCCAGCGCAGGGGCGACCCGCAGGCGTTGGGAGCAATTAGCGGATTGGTTGGGCTGCTCGTCGCGGTGATTGCGGGATGGTGGCACACCCGTTCTCTCAAACGCGGCAGCATGGAAACAGCTGAACGGCCGGGTTCAAAACCATAGCGTGCGTGAAAGGCAAATCGCTTTGTCGCAAGAATCAGCGGAAAAGCGCGTGGCGAAGGGCTTTGCCAGACGAATCAAGGCAAGATGGTTCGCCTCCGTGCGAGCTGTCAGCCGTTACTCCGAGATATCTGGTTCTTCTAGCGTCCGGCTCGCGTGCTCTTTCTCTCGCGTGCCAGAGGTCACTTCACCTCGACTTTCACGCGCATCCAAGGATGGATGCGGCACTCAAAAAGATGTTCACCTTTCGACAGACCCGTGATGTGGACCTGGCTGCAAACGCGAGGGCGGAACGTCTCGGGAGCCACTGAGCAGGGTTCACTGCTCGTGAGGCGAGACTTGCTTACCGCTCGTCCTCAGAAGAGTCTGCTGGCGGCCAACTCTTCGAGCTGCCGTGCTCGTCCACTACCAGCGAGTTCGAGCCCGGCGGCAGAACCTGAAGAGACTTTAAGAATTCAATAAGGTCGTTTTGTTGGCCTGGGGACAAGCCATCAAATGCCTTCCTCGAAGTGAGCGCTTCACCGCTGTGGGCTTCGACAGCTTCCCTGGCGGTCGTGAACTTCCCGTGATGCATAAAGGCCCCGCCTTGGTTGTAGAAGCCCCACAGCTTGCGGGTGATGAATTTGCAGTTTCCCGCAAAGAATCCAGGCGACCCAGCCGGCTGGTTCTGGTCGAGGGGTTCGCATTCCGGGTCAGTCTTCGGGTCGCTGGTCGCGCTGATGTCATGCAGTTTGAGGTCTGTGTAAGCCGGCACCATAACCAACCCGTCGTGAGCTCTCAGCCGCGGAAGCGGCAGCATATTGCTGGTCAGGTCCACCGTAAGTGCTGCTGCACTGACCGGATAGTTCGTGGGTCCGAGCTGCAAGTTCGGTGCATTGGGACCGGTGGCAGGGTTGTACGGATTAGGCTCAAAGTAAATCCAGCCGGGTTGCCCCGATAGGCCGGGATTGTTGCTTGCAGTAAGCGGCAGGGATGCGTGGCAGGTTGCGCAGCCGATCTTATTGAACTCGGCCTCTCCCGCCAGGTTGGCCTGCTCCACCGCCGGATCGTTTGGAATCACGCGACCCGGAACGGGCAATGTAGCCTGGAAAAGGGAAACTGCGGTCAGGTCCGCTACGGTCAGTTCGTTGGTAAAGCCATCGCCATCAGGGTCGGCATTGAGCCCGAAGCGTTCTTCGGACTGCATGCCGTGGTGATGGTTGAACGCATTGTTGCTGAACTGCCTTATGGAGATTACGTTACCAACTTGATGCAAAGGCCGAATGATCAGGCTCGGCGGCGTCGCGCCCTTACTGGACAAGCTCGGGGCCGCCAAGCCTTGCACTTGGGAAGTATTCCAGGTCCCGTCCGCGTTGTGCGTCAGAGTGCCGAAGGTAACCCCCTTCGACATCAACTGCGTGCTGTTACCCGGAAGCGTCGCGTCGCGTTCTGCCTGCAGGTCCGCAGTCATCTGCCGGGCCAGCATCTCGACGAAACCGGACCCGTTCATGCCGACCGTCTTCCTGTCGTTAGTGGCGTTCTCCATCGTGACGAGTTTTCCGGATTCATCCACAGCACCGCGCGTCGTAATGCCGTCGCTGTGATCGAATGTCAAATGATCAAAGCGCTGCGCAAGGACGAAGACTTCCGTCACGCGGTCGCCGCCAGCACCCGCGACTGGCGCATTGTGACAACCAGAGCATGAGTTTGCATCCGGCGAGGAGATGCGGTCGAAATTCCTCGGAAATACCAGCGGGGAGCTGGGATCCGAAATGGGAGCGCCAGTTCCTTTCGTCATGGGGCGCCCCGCACCCTCCTGGACCGTGAACTTCGCATTGAAAAGCTGGGCCCCGAATTGAATCAACTGCAATTTCGGAGTGGTAAATTCCTCGCCGTCCTGTAAGTGTACGGGTATCGCCACTTCGCGCCCAACTTGTGAGCTGGGGCTTTGCCCCCAAGCTGCGACCGCGACGAAGGACGACAGGAGAACAAGCCATGTGCACGTTTGACGCTGAGTCTTGGTCATAAGACGCCCTTTTCTTGTTCCGCCGACTGCACGTTACGAAAGAATCGAAGCATGCAGCCGCGTCGGCTGCCAGTAACTAGCAAACAGCAGACGCGGCCGCACAGTGTCATGGGACGTTAAACGCAGCCACGGCGACTCCATGGCCTGCATCTCCGTCTGCGGGGGCACCCAATCCTGGAGGGCCAAGGACTGGCAACTGAGGAGTAAGCAATTGCCGGGCGAGCTTTCGGTTATCCGTGGCACTTGCCGGTCCGTGACCGAACATGATGAACAATACAACTGCTCCATGAGAGAAATGCAAGTCCCGGAACCTTCCGGTAAAGCGCGCTCGGCCGCTTTTGCCCGCGATGGTGCCGTCCATGCGGCCAAACACTCCAGCCGGGTTTTCGGCTGGCAGGAAGAAATCCTGGTCCTGACAAACGCCCGGCTTCCCTCCCGAATAGTTTCCACATTTCGTTGGATCATCGATGTACGCAAACCAGATGGTGTATGCGTCACCTGGGGTAAGGTTTTCGGTATGCATCGTGGCGTTCACTAGGTTTTCGTCGATACATAATTCGGCCGAGCCTTCAACGGCCGAGCCGTGGGGTGCGACGGGTGCTTTCAGCAATTGATCGCAGTCGGCCGCCGCGCGCGGGACAAAGGTGAGCGTTAACAGACCGACGAAAAGACAGGCCAAGCGACTTATTCTTAGGCTCTTCATGTTGGTTCTCCTTCTTTCTTGTTCAGGAATTGCTCGGGAAAGCGCCGGCGGCTTGTGATGTGCTTGGCCGTCGATTTCGGAGTCTCGAGCACAAAAACAGCGGCAACTTTCGTCGGGAAGAGTGAAGGTGTCAATCCTTGCCGCCCCTATTTGTTCCCAAAGTTTTCTCCATTCCTAACCTAATGAAAAGCAGGCACTTCG
>Ga0179592_10000671_pt1 | contig 13755 bp, 10 predicted proteins | sample CZODoug2_1_08_16_FD_148623 | JGI IMG/M metagenome (GOLD analysis project Ga0179592, IMG submission 148623) | Vadose zone soil fungal communities from Angelo Coast Range Reserve, California, USA - CZODoug2_1_08_16fungal (Illumina Assembly) | ecosystem: Environmental > Terrestrial > Soil > Vadose...
ATGAAGCCCCAGGCAGGCAAGAGAATGATCACCAGAATCGTCCACAGGGCAGCGCTCATCCCGCGGCGCGAGGCATCGCGGTTGACGTAAGCGAGTAAGAAAATAATGGTCGCCATGCAAAGACTTACCAACGTGACGATTCCCGCCAACGCTAGCGAGGCCAACGCCGGATTGTCCCGCAATTCCCATGGGAACATTTCATTCCCGTTGGGATTGTGCGCCTGCGCTAGATTCACGGTAGTGGCGATCACCAGCGCCAGTACGTAAAGGATGGCCACAAGCGCCATCAGCCAGCGCGGAATAATCCGAAACTCTTCCCAGAACCTGAGGTTTTCCTTTTTCCGACGCAAGCGGATGAGCCGCTTCCGCTCGTTGAATGAACCTGACACGCGTTGCGAATAATCCGACATCCCTTTCCTCTCTCTCCACTCGTCCGAGTTAGCTTCCCTGGCTCATCCAATCGGGCTCGTCGCCTCTTCGCGAATTTTCCATCAGCAGGACCGCTGCGGCAAAGAGCGCGGGAATCGTCCACCACAAACCGAAGCCGACTTCCCAAACCAGTTTCGGAACGCCGGTGCGCTCGCCGAACCACGCGAAGAGCCGCCAGACATAAGGCGCGCTAGCGATGCCGAATGCCCACGAGAGCGCGCAGGCGAACCAGAGTGCCCGGCGCTTCGGCGCCTGCTCGCGCAATTCCTGGGCGCGCAGGCGCACGCGAAATTGTGTGCGCCTGGCGAGCCCGCTGGGGAGAGGAATCGCCGTTGTGCGCAACCCGCGCAGTGCTTCATCCGTTTGGCGCACGAGCTCGGCACACTGCCTGCAATCTTGCAAATGTGCGGTGAGCCAATCGCGCTCGCCTTGCGAGATGCCTTCGACGCGCTCCTGCGCGACCAATTGTTTGGCGCGAGCGTGAGATTCCGGGTTCATGCGGTGCCTCCCTGGAGTGCTCCGCGAAGTGCTTCGAGGCCGCGGTACAGGCGCGATTTCACTGTGGAAAGTGGAATGCTAAGCACGCCGGCCATCTCTTCGATTTGCAATTCTTCCTGGAAGCGCAGCACGAGGACCTCGCGATAAATCGCGGGGATTTTCTGCAGAGATGCCTGGACGGTTTCTTCATTCTCCTGGCTGAGGACCTGGTGCAGAGGCGAGGGCTCGTTTTCGTTCACGAGTTGCAGGGGATGTTCCTGTTCGGGATCGGTCAGGGTATCGAGGCTCTGTGGTTTCTTTGTCCTTTGCCAATCAATGACCAGGTGGCGAGCGATGGCGAAGAGCCAGGCTTCGAATTTCGACTTGCCGTCGTACTGGTGGCCGCGCTCGAGAACGCGGATCCAGGTTTCCTGAAAGAAATCTTCGGCGCGTTCTCTGTTTCCCGTGACGTACACCAGGTAGCGGAACAGGCGGTATTGATACTGCTCGATCAAGCGATCGAGCAGATCGGGGTCGCGCTTCTGCAGGCCGCGCGCAATGGATTTTGCTTCATCGCCCATCAGCGTGGAAAAAAACAAAGTTGGTCCCGGCGTGGCCGGGGTCCAGAAGAAACTGGACCGTTGCGGGGGCAAACATGAAATTGAGGCGCTCATTCTAACTGGTATACGGGCGAGCGTGCGGAAAAGACGCAAACAGGCGAGTTGGAGTGCTTCATCTCTGGAAATCATTTGGAGGGGTACCCCACCCCCGGTAGTTTTTCGCGAAGAGTACGGAAATGCGAGAAAAGAAAGGAGTTGAGTTTTGCATGAGTGCAAAAAAGGGCAAAAGACCGCGAAAGAGTATGAAAAAAAAGGGGATAGGAGATAGGGAATATGAGGACCAGTTGATTGAATAAGGGTCGTGGGCAGACCCCAGCGGGGGGTACACCCTGGGGTACACCCCTGGGTACACCCCCCATGAAAGATGGATCGTTTTCAAAACAAAGGACTTGCTGAAAAAGCATTTTGTAAATTGCTGAATTGAAAGAGGATGGACGACGAGAGATTTTGTTACTTGTGAAGATGCGGGAAGGTGGGAACACGAGGCGGAGCGATTGTGCTGGCGACTAACTATCAAACACGATGTTACCCCATAAGTACCATACTTGTCAAGATAAAGTTGAAGGTAAATTGGGGCGAAAGTGAAGCTGCGGGAGCCGCGGGGAGATTTCTACGCCTCGCCGGGCGAGTTGGGAGTTCGAGATGTAGTAGACTCGGCGCGCTATGTATTGTCCACAATGCAAAGCGGAGTATCGGCAAGGGTTTACGCGATGCGCCGACTGTGACGTGGAACTGGTGCATGAACCGCCCCCAGCAGCGCATGGTTTGGGCGCCACAGGCGAAGCGAGTTCGCATGCGGAAGACTCGGAGGATCCTTTTTGCTCCTTTTGGCGGGGTGATGACCCGCGCCTTCATGCCGAACTCTGCGAACTGCTCACCGAGGAAGGTATTTCCCACAAGACGGTCCGGCGCGAGGATCATCTGTTCAATCTGAACATCAAGAGCGCCTTTCAGATCGGGATCCCGTTTTCACAGTTTGAGAAGGCGGAAGCCGCGATCAAAGATGCTTATGGAACGGAGGAAGAACAGGAGGATGCCGCGCGACTTCTGCCTTATCGAAAAGGCTACGCGCCGGCAGTTCGAGCCACACTTGCCTGGCGGCCGTTGGCGAAGGGATTTACCCGAACGGGAGACGGCCAGAGCGAAGAAACCGAGAATGGTGGGAGGGCGGCTCTTGAAGAGGCCGCTGCGGAGGACAACTCCGAGAACCGGCAGCCGGACTGGGATCCCACGAACTGGAATCCGGAAGAGGCCACGGTGCGAGTGTGGTCGAGCGAATACTCTTATCCCGGAGAGATGATCGAGATGGCGCTGAGGGAAAATCAGATTCATGCGCGCTTCGAAAAAGCGGACGGAAAAAACGCAATCTTCGTTTTGCCAGAAGACGAAGTGCGCGCCAGCGAAATTGTAAGAGAAATCATCGAAGGTGAGCAGCCGAGGTAAGCCGTTCGTAGTGGCACATTCAAAACAAGGAGCGCTGGGCTTTCGCGCGCATTCAGGGTGGGCGGCGGTTGTCGCGGTGCGCGTTGATAAGGGCGTACCTGCGGTGCTCGCGCGGCAGAGAGTTCATCTCGTTGAAACTTTCACGTATGAATTCCGCCAGCCCTATCACACCGCAAAAAAGATGCCGCCAGGTGAAGGCCGCGAATTCATCTCGCGGATGCGGACGGAGGCAAGGCGGCTGGCTTACCGCGCCATCCGGGAGCTTGCATCTAGAACGCAAGAACAGGGAGTGAAACTCACGCGATGCGGACTGCTGCTTGCCTCTGGTAGACCGCTTCCCGCACTGGACAAGATTCTTGCCTCGCATGCGCTGATACACACCGCGGACGGCGAACTCTTCCGCGAAGCTCTTCTCCATGCCAGCGCCCGTTGCGGCCTCCGCGATTTCAGAGTCAAAGAACGAGAACTCCTGGACCGCGCCGGGCGAGCCTTCCGACTCAAGCCTGCTGAGATCATGCGCTGCGTCACCGAATTGGGGCGCCCACTTGGCTCGCCGTGGTCGCAGGACGAAAAGTTCGCCACCGTGGCCGCATGGCTTGCGTTGGGCGCTTCCCGGGAAAGAAGCGGCAAAACGACAACGTGAAACGTGGCGCAAATCCGGATCGTGGGTCAATTTCCGGATACGCCGAAATCCACCAGGCTGGAATTTTTTACGACAAAGCGCTGCAGCCCACTGCTCAGGAGGAATTTCCCAGAGCGCCGTTTCTGGACAACTTCCGTGTAGCCTACAATCCGGGAGTTGATCGGCTCGGTCAACACTGCCGCGCTTTTCACTCTGTGTGCGGATTAGGTAGTGAGAAGCACTGGTTGTCCGACGGATCTGGTACAAATGCCAATATTCCAAACCGGTGGCACAGCTAGTGCAGCTTCGCGTACTCTGCCTTGGCTTGCCTAAAGATTGGAATATCTGGATCGGCGTCTTTCCAGAGTGCGAGGAAATCTTGATACGCGGCACGGGCCTTTGCCGTATCGCCCTGCAAAACGTAGGCGCGCCCGAGTTGCAGATGCGCCAGGGCTCCGATGGGTTCGTTCAGCACGATTCCCCTATGATCGAGGATCTTCTGAAACTCTGCCGCAGCTTCCCGGCCACGGTGAGCCGCAAGAAAGGCCTCTCCTCGCACATAAACGGGGTACAAATTGGCCCAATTGTAAAAGCCATATGCTGGTAAACCGAGTTCATACGGAGCAGCGACCGCAACCATATCAATCGCCTGCTGAAGGTTTGAATGCAAGAGCGCTATCTTTGCGCGAAGAGTCGGCAGGTAATTAAACTGCACATCCGTGTCTTCGGGGAACCTCTTGGCCAAATCATTAGCCAATGCTTGCGCCCGGCTCGCGTCCTCTGCGTAAGCAAGTGCTAGCGCCGCGCCATAATCCGTGTCTAACCCGGTCGAACGTCCCTCTGCGACCGTGGCCTGCTGCCGTGCTTTGGAGGCATTCCCGAATAAGGCTTCCCGCAAGGCAGATGCGGCATAGTAATCCGAGGCAGTTTCTTTCTGTCCCGCTAGCTCAGCAGAACCTGCAGCCCGGCGGGAAAACTCACGGGCTTTCCCCAGATGTCCGAAATAGGCAGCTGTGTCGGCCTCCAGTGCCAACAACAAGTCTTCGTGTCCCGGCACACCTGTGGCACGAGCCAACTGTCTCGCCATTTCGGCAGTGTTATCCCGATAGAAGGCGATTCCATAAAGAATGGCTGTCAGATTGGAGTCTAGACCCTTTGTGTGCGCTTCTTCCGCGGCAGCCGCAGCTTCCTCTACTCGGTTCAACAAGAGATAGTCATACACCTCATCTCGGTAACTGGGACTGTCGTAGGGAGCAAGACGATGGAGTTCCAGGCCTGCTTTGAGTGCTGCTTCATGTTTTCCGAGGGCACTTGAGGCCAGTCGCAGTGCGGCAAAGAAGAACCAGTCACGCGGGAACATCTGGGCGCCAATTTCACAGCTGCTGCGTGCCTTCAAGAGATCTCCTTTACTCACTAAGTAGTAGCTCACTTCAATGCGAAGCTTTTCCCGCTCACTTAGTCCCATACGCAGCGCAAAGGCCTTCCGGCCATTTTCCGCAGCCAGGACGGTTTCACCGGGGCTTGCATAAGCTAAGCTCTTCGCCCAGTAAGCCATGGCGAAATTCGGGTCGAGTTCGGTGGCTCGCTGGAAAAACGGCAGCGCCGCAGCGTAATCGTTTGCCCAAAAAGGCTTGAAACCTAAACTGTAGGCCTGCAATGCTTCGAGAGATGGTGTAGTCGCCTGTTCGAGAGGCGTGTTGTACTTTTGTAAGCTGCTCAAGGATTCCCCGAGTTTGCTGCGCATTTCCGAGGCGACCTTCCCCACCGCATCGAGAACATGGCTTTTGTCGTTCGCCTGTGCTTCTGTGCTTGCCAGCAAGTCTCCGCTGGCACAATGGACAGCCTTGAGGATCAGGTTGTATCGGGTGCCGATCAGGACAATCGAAGCGTCCAGTGCTGCTGCACTGCTTGTCCTTTGACAGACTTCTCGAACAATTTCGGGCGTGAGTCGCGCATTCGCGGGTTGTCCCATCATCCGCAACGTCTGATGGATTCCTCCCTCTGACAGCAGGCTAAGGAAGGGTGATTGCTCCAACTCGACGGAAAGGCCTTCTCGGAGCGTCCCGTCGAATACTGCGTCGCCAGTCGAATTGGCGAAATCTCCGAGAACGATGGTGTCCTTCTCCGTGAGATGCCGCACTTGACGCGCGCGCCAGAGCAGTCCTCCGGCGATTCCCGCAGCGAGCAGAGCAATTGCCGCCGTCACGACGATCTTTCGACTGCGCAGCGGCCCACCTGCGCTCACACCAGCGGCAGTCCCTCTCGTTGTTCCATCTACGTTAGTGACCGGTGCGATGAACCGGTACCCGCGTCGCGGGAGCGTCTCGATAAATCGGGGGTTGTCGGCGGAATCTCCCAGCGCCTCCCGTAGCTTGTTGATCGCCGTGTTCAGGCTGTTGTCGAAATCGACGAAGGTATCGGCAGGCCAGTTCTGATTACGCAGTTCTTCGCGAGTGACCACTTCGCCCGGCCGTTGCAAGAGGACGGTGAGGACGTGAAATGGCTGCTCCTGCAGCTTGATTCGTGCTCCCTGCTTCCGCAACTCCCCCGCGCGCACGTTGACCTCAAACACTCCGAAGCGCAGGATTTCAGCGCACTCACTTCTCATTGTAGTTTTGCGTACTCCGCCTTGGCTTGCTTAAAGATGGGAATGTCTGGGTCGGCGTCTTTCCAGAGTGCGAGGAAATCTTGATACGCGGCGCGGCTTTTAGCGGTGTCGCCTTGGAGTGCGTGGGCGCGCGCCAGCCCAAGGTGTGCCAGTGCGCCGAGTGGGATGGGCTCCACAACACCACGATGATCAATAATCTTCTGGAACTCAGCGGCGGCAGCGCTGCCATTCCGTTGTATGAGGTAGGCCTGCCCGCGTGCGTAGATCGGATTCAAGAACCCGAACGTGCCCAGTTCATAGGGGCTCGCGATACGCAGCAGCTCGATGGCTTTTTCGGGGTTATGAAGGACCAACGCCACGTTGGCACGGATCATCGGGAGCCAGTATTTCTGTACGCCGGTGTCCAAAGGAAGGTGCTTGTTCGATTCGTCGACCAGCTTCTCCGCTCCCGTGACGTCACCAGCCAGTGCGAGGGCCTGCGCCGCCCAAACCGGGACCTGGCCTTTCGAGGTCAGCCTCAACGCCGCCTGCGCATCCGCCCGGGCTTGCTGTGTATTGCCGAAGTATCCTTCTGTCAAAGCGGTGGCCAACCAAGTGCCAGCAATCTGCTCCAGAGCAACGCTACGTTCGATAGACTCCCGTCTTTGGCGCGCCAGCTCCCGCGCCTTATTTCTCCGTCCTTGGTATGCCGCAGCGGCGACCTGGCAGAACCACAGAGAGGATTCCGCACCAGTGTTGCCCGCGGCGCCCGCAACCAGCCGCTCCATCTCACCCTCATCGCCCCTTAGGAAGGCCAATTGATAGCGGTTCCAAAGCAGCCCCTCGCCACCCAGCTTGCGTTCTTCTGCCTCCTTGAGCACGGCTGCCGCTTCATTCAGACGGTTGAGAAAGAGATATGAAGATGAGGCAACGAGGTAGTTGTCCTCGTTCTCCGGCTCCAGGCGTAGTGCTTGGCGTGCCTCCTCCAGCGCCTCGTCATACTTACCGAAGGCTGCGTTGAGCGTTGCCAAATTGTTATAGGGTACCCAGTCCCTCGGATAGGTCTGCTGCCACAGCTCGTAGACTTGGGCCGCCCTCTCTAGGTCACCGGTACCATGGTCGTAATAGTGAGCCTCGATATACAGTCGCTCCCACTCGGTCACTTTCTCTCGCAAATCGTAAGCTCTTTGCATGTCCTCGGCCGCAAAAGCGTTCTCGTTGAGGTTCCAATAGACCATCGCTACACGAGCGTGGGCCATGGCGAAGTGCGGGTCCAGCTCCACCGCCCGCTGGAAGAACGGAAGAGAGGCGGTTGCACCCTTTGCAAAAAAAGTCTTCATCCCCAGGCTATAGGCCTTCAGAGCCTCAAGCGAAGGCGTCGTGGCCCCCACCGGGGCGTCGTACTTCTGGATCGTGGCCAGCGACTCGCCCAGCTTTTTTCGCATCCTGATTGCCGATTCGCCCAGCGCCTTGAGCACGTGTTCTCGGCTATCCGCTTCCACCTGTTCGCTGGCCAGTCCGTCTCCGGTCTGGCAGTTCAACGCATTGAGCCCGATGACGTAATGCGTGCCTAAGCTCGAAATCGTGCCGATCAAAAACGCCTTGCTGCCCGCCCGCCGGCAAACTTCGCGAGTTACATCCTGTGTCAGCAGGTCGTCCTTCGAGAGTTTCATCATCTGCAAGACATCGCCCACCTTCTGATCGGAGAGGACATTCAGGAATGGTGATTGTTCCAGTTGCACACGCAGCCCCTGCTTCAATGTGTCGTCGAATACGCGATCGGAGGTCGAGTTGGCAAAATCAGCAAGCACGATCGTGTCTCTCTCCGTCAGCCTTCGCGCTTGCCGCACGCGCCAGATGGACCCCGCGGTGACCGCAACCGCTGCGACAACGACAATCGCCATTGGCACCACTAATTTCCATCTGGCATTACTGATGGCTTGCTCCTTTTGATCCTTGCTGCTGACCGGCGCGATGAAGCGATATCCGCGTCGCGGCAGCGTCTCGATAAATCGGGGGTTATCGGCGGAATCTCCCAGCGCTTCGCGCAGCTTGTTGATCGCCGTGTTCAGACTGTTGTCGAAATCGACGAAGGTATCGGCGGGCCAGTTCTGATTACGCAGTTCTTCGCGAGTGACCACTTCGCCCGGCCGTTGCAAGAGGACGGTGAGGACGTGAAAGGGCTGCTCCTGAAGCTTGACCCGCACGCCCTGCTTGCGTAACTCCCCCGAGCGCACGTCCACTTCGAACGTTCCAAAGCGCAAGATTCCGGCAGATCGTATTCCGAGGGCCATGTGTGTCTACCCCAGAGGTTAGCGCGAGTCTAACACCCCTCAACTAGATGACAAGGTTTAGATAAGCCAACGCATTAAGCCACTGAAACAAAAAGGTTTAGCTGCTTAGAAGCAATCAAGCCCCAATCAATCTGCTGTCTATTGAGCTTCCTTAGAACCAGCCCCAAGTTCGCCTCCAGCACACGCCTGGAGGTGGCAAATGAGGTTCAGAATTTGGACAACCCTATTCTTGGTGACAATTGCGCAGTTCGCCGGGGGACAAACAAGCGGGGTCAGCGCAGAAGCAACCGCACCTGAACCCTCTGCCAACAGTTACACCGTTCTGCGAGCCACTCCCGAACAAGAAGCCTTGGTAAGAGCTCAGATTCGAGTCATGCAACCCGACGTTTATCCTCTGCGAGTTCTCTTTGTGCCCCACTGGAAGTACATTGACACGGCCAGAACCTTTCGCCTCCATGTGCCCGCCGGATATACGAGCGCCATGTTCACACACCTGCCCAGCCGAAGCGTGTTCATCGACAGCGACCGATATGTGAGCGATGACTCCCTCGGATACTGGGTGGCCCATGAACTCGGGCACTTGGCTGCCAACAGCGCCAGCGAGAGTGACGCTGACAAAGCCGCCCGGGAATACCGAAAGCGCCTTAAACGTGCACACAAACCGTGACGTTCATTGAGGCAGCACGGACGGAGCACTGGGGCCAGACAGGGCTTGTCAGGCCACATCACCTGAATAATGATTTAGCAGGGATATCGGGGGCGGCTGTTTCCCCAGAGTGCGAGTCTTGTGCGGGAATGGGAGAGCTATGAGCGTTGATCAGATCAAGACGGTGGCGGTGCTGGGCGCGGGGACGATGGGGAACGGGATCGCGCATGTGTTTGCGCGGTCGGGATACAAGGTGATTTTGCGGGACGTGGAACGGCGGTTTTTGGATCGGGGGATGGAGACGATCGGGAAGAACCTCGATCGGGAGATAAAGAAGGCGAAAATTGCGGAGACGGAGAAGGGAATTGTTCTTGGCCGGCTGCAGCCTGTGACGGACATGGCTGCGATTGCGGCTGCGGATTTTGTCGTCGAAGCCGTGCCGGAGAAAATCGAGATTAAGCGGGCAGTGCTTGGGGAGGCGGACGGGATTCTCCGGCCCGAGGTCATCATTGCAAGCAATACCTCGTCGATTTCCATGACCACGCTGGCGGCGCTGACGAAGCGGCCGGACCGGTTTGTGGGGATGCACTTCATGAATCCAGTGCCGATGATGGTGCTGGTGGAAGTGATTCGCGCGCTGCAGACGAGCGACGCGACATTCGAAACTACGATGAAGCTGGCGGAAAAGTTGGAGAAGAAGCCGGTGGCGGTGAATGATGCGCCGGGGTTTGTTTCGAATCGCGTGCTGATGCCGCTGATCAACGAGGCTGCTTACTGCGTCATGGAAGGTGTGGCCACGGCGGAGGCTGTCGACGCGGTGATGAAACTGGGGATGAATCACCCGATGGGGCCGCTGGAGCTGGCGGATTTCATTGGCCTCGATGTTTGCGTGGACGTCATGCATGTGCTGCAGGAAGGCCTCGGCGATCCGAAATATCGTGCGTGCCCGTTGCTGAAGAAATATGTGGCGGCGGGATGGTTGGGGCGAAAATCGGGTCGCGGCTTTTATACATATTCCTAAAAAAGAACACAAAGGAATCTACGATTACATGGCACGGGTAGTTCGGACGCGCGAGGAAGTCGCAAAGATTCTCGAAGACTTTGTGGGCCCCAAGGCTTCGAAACAATTTGGGAGTATGTTAGGCAGCTTCGCTCACCAAGACGTTAGGGGTTGGCGATGCGGTTGAGGCGAACATAAGGCGAAAAATAGTATTTGCTTTTTGTTCGCCGTGGTGGTAGTTTGGGCCTCGTCGTTTTCAACAGGTGCACCATGCGCGGTTTTTCGAGCAGTGTTCTAAGCTGTCTGGAACGTGAGAGACTCGAAGAGGAACTCTCCGAGGCTCGCATACGGGGGCGGAATCTATCCCGGCTGCGGCGGCTGACCTCGCCCGAACGGGCGACGTTGGATCAGCGCGAGCAGGCAGCTCAGACGCGGCTCAGGGACCACGATGCGGAGCATGGTTGTCAACGGTGATGTAGCTTTACGCAATTTGGGGCGGCACCATTTGGAGTTGAGATCCTTCGGGTTCGACTTCGTCGAACCCTCAGGATGACACCTCTAGGCGTTGGCGGTACAAAGGCGTTGACGGTACAAAAAAAGGGATTGGCGCGAAGATGAATCGAGTGGTAAGCTCCACACTTCGTTACGTCCTTGGACAAGGGCGATGCGCTTTCCCGGAGCAGAACCCAGGCCATCGGCCCCGCAGGCCCAAGTTCCTAATTTCCTCCACTGAGGTGTGACATGACAGACGAAAAAGAGAAATTGCTGGCAGCAGCGATATCGCAGATTGAAAAGGACCACGGTAAGGGCGCGATCATGCGCCTGGGCAGCCGGGACATTCTGGTGCCCGTAAGCGTAATTCCCAGCGGATGCCTATCGATTGACGCGGCGCTTGGGGTTGGTGGTTTTCCGCGAGGGCGCGTGATCGAGATTTACGGCCCGGAATCCGGAGGCAAGACGACCATGACGCTGCACGTCATTGCCGAGGCGCAGAAGCTCGGCGGGCAGGCGGCATTCATTGACGCGGAGCACGCACTCGATCCCGTCTACGCGCGGAAGCTCGGCGTGGACGTGGACAACCTCCTGGTTTCGCAGCCGGACAACGGCGAGCAGGCGCTGGAAATCGCGGAAACGCTGATCCGGTCCGGCGGCGTGGACATTGTCGTGGTGGACTCCGTCGCGGCGCTCGTTCCCAAGGCCGAACTCGAAGGCGACATGGGCGACCCTCAAATGGGCCTCCAGGCGCGGCTAATGTCGCAGGCGCTGCGCAAGCTCACCGGCATCGTTTCGAAGTCGCGCACCTGCCTGATTTTCATCAATCAGATTCGCGAGAAGATCGGCGTGATGTTTGGCAACCCGGAGACCACCACGGGTGGGCGCGCGCTGAAGTTCTACGCTTCGATGCGCGTGGATATCCGGCGCATACAGTCCATCAAGGAAGGCGACAAAGTCGTCGGCTCGAGGACGCGCGCGAAAGTGGTGAAGAACAAGGTGGCGGCGCCTTTCCGCGAAGCCGAATTCGACATCGTTTACGGGGAGGGCATTTCGCGCGAAGGCGACCTGATCGATCTTGGTGTCGATAAAGGCTTGATTGAGAAGAGCGGCACGTGGCTGAGCTTTGGCGGCGAGCGCATGGGCCAGGGCCGCGAAAACGCCCGCGTCTTCCTGAAGGAAAACAAGGACATCCGCGACAAGCTGGAAAATGCGCTGCGGAAGAAGCTCGAAATCCCGGTGCCGGGAAATTCGAACGCGGCCGGGGCTGGGGCGAACGGCCACGCAGCTCCTGCACCAGCGGAAAAGCCGCCCATGAAGGCCACCGCGGCAGTGGCGGGCGCGGATGCGTCCAAAGCCCGTCCCGGGCGCTAACTGCAACGCTCCGATCATGAAAACGGCCCTTCTGTCGACACTGGCAGAAGGGCCGAGTCTTTCCCAGGCTATGCGTGGCGGCTGACTGCAGGCCGAGTCGAGCAACCTCGACTGGGCGGAGGTCCAGGTTCCTGGCCTGACGGTCAGCTATTCAAAACAAAGCACATAGCCTCGTACTGGGCCTGGCAGGCTATTGTACGGGAATGCCTTAGAGGGCAAAATATGTCTCACACTGAGAGAAACAGTTTCTCTTGGGCGGCGAGACTGCCACTCGCGACACCCGTAAGTCGCGTCAAATGAGCGGTGTCATTAATTGGCAGATGGGATGCAATAATTCCCTGCAGCACGTCCGCTGGGGGCCAGCAGGCGGTAGGGGCAACGAACGGTGTTTGTGAATGTGTGTTGACCGTTGGAACGGCGTAAGGTAAAACTCTGACCCTAGTGGTTCTTTGGTTGGGGGCAGGCCAGGGGATTAACCGGTTGGCGGTTACCCTGTAAAGGTGGAAACAGTGAAGCAGTTCGGAAAAGCCACTCTCGCAATACTTTTGTCGATAGTCTTTGCCCTGCCTTTGCCCGCAGCGCCACGTCCGGGAACGCCGGTAAGACACGCACGCAAGTACGCGGCGCGTTACCGCGGGGTCCCGACGTTCGCGGATTCTTCCAGCAAGGACGATAGTGCGTACGATGATCCCATCGTTCGCGCAGCCGCGGTATCCGCTCTTGGCCGTTACAACGGAGCGGTCGTCGCGGTTGATCCGAGCACCGGCCGCATCCTCACGGTCGTGAATCAAAAAATCGCATTTGGCGAAGGCTACATCCCTTGCTCCACGATCAAGCCGACCATCGCACTTGCCGCCCTCGAAGAAAACGTCATCACGCGCGACACCATGCTCAAGGTGGGACGCCGTAAATATATGAACCTGACGGAAGCGATGGCGCATTCGAATAACGTGTTTTTTGAGCAGCTTGGTTCGCGCATGGGATTCGAGACGGTTTCCAAGTACGGCCGACTACTCGGCCTGGGAGAACTCGCCGGGTACAACCTGCCTGACGAACATCCGGGCTCGTTTCCGACCGTGCCGCCTGCCTATGGCGGAGTCGCGCGGATGTCCAGTTTTGGCGAAGGGATTCAAGCAACCCCGCTGCAACTTGCGGCGCTCTCCGCGGCATTCGCGAACGGCGGAACTCTTTATTACCTGCAGTACCCCCACAGCCAGGAAGAAGTTGAGAATTTTACGCCGCGCGTGAAGCGCGAATTGAATATCGGCACGATACTTCCAGAGATTCGCGAAGGTATGCTCGCCGCGGTGCTGTACGGCACCGGCAAATCGAGCTTCGACCGGGGCGGCGACGAGATGCCGCTCGGGAAGACGGGGACTTGCGACGACCACACGACGCCGTCGAAAATCGGCTGGTTCATCACCTACACCGACGACGCGCACCCGAAAATCGCGCTTGCAGTTCTCCTGCGTGGAAACACGCGCAGCGTGAAAGGTCCAACCGCCGCCGTTGTCGCCGGCCGGATCTACCGCAAGCTCCGCGAACAGAATTATTTTGCGGACTCCGCGCATGCCGTAGCCCTCAAGACCGGCAACTAACTCAGCTTGGCATTTCAAAGTACTGGTTTTCTCACGCTGCAGAGAATCTCTGCAGCGTTTCCTTTGTGTGCCGAGCATGTTTGACAGCTAGGAGGTGTAAATCCTCTTCACAACGTGATGGACGTGAAGTGATAGCGAAGCGCAAGGGTGAAATAACACTCGCCGCGAGGCGA
>Ga0179592_10000672_pt1 | contig 13750 bp, 10 predicted proteins | sample CZODoug2_1_08_16_FD_148623 | JGI IMG/M metagenome (GOLD analysis project Ga0179592, IMG submission 148623) | Vadose zone soil fungal communities from Angelo Coast Range Reserve, California, USA - CZODoug2_1_08_16fungal (Illumina Assembly) | ecosystem: Environmental > Terrestrial > Soil > Vadose...
TGATCCGGATTCCGTACCGGTAGGCCGCTACGCACATGAAGCGCTGGCCAATCTCGGGGTGTGGGATGAGATATCGGCGCGCCTGGTGCGTGCCGACAGCGTGCGTTCGGCCCTCGCGTTCGTTGACCGCGGCGAAGCCGCGCTCGGCATCGTGTACGCAACCGATGCGCTGGTCGACAAGAAGGTGCGCGTGGTTGACGCGTTTCCCGCCGCCACTCACATGCCCATTATTTACCCGGCGGCCTTGACGACCGGTGCAAAGTCCGATGCCGCCAAGTTTCTAGCCTATATCCGCGGTCCCGCGGGCAATGTCGCGTTTCAACACCAAGGCTTCACGCCGCTGCACTAGGGTGCACTGGGCGGCAACTGAGAAGGGTCGATCGCCGGGATGCCGCGGCGAATGTCTGCGGAGAATGTGTCGCTGCGGTCGGACTGCTTCGCGCGGTCGGTGATTCGTCCGAGCGCGCGCAGCTGCTCCAGTGGATACCGCTGATCGAGGCCGCCCACCCGGTAGACATACGCAGGCAGGTAGCCGGTGAATAGCAGCCGATAGCTCCATGGCAGGTAGCCGACGATTCGTTTCATCATGTGATAGACCAGCGTGGTGCAATTGACCGTAATGGTGTTGTAGAAGCGAGGCTCATTCACCAGACTGTCTGCCTGTCCCACATAGCCGAGGAACAGCGAACGCATCGCGGCCGGCGGCATGCGGATCCGATAGAGATAGTCGTCCTCGCCTCGAACATTGGTGCGGACGCGGATCACATCGCGCTCATCCGCCGCGATGATGCTGAGCCCGTACCTCTTGAAGAAGCCGCCGATCTCCGAATAGGTTTTATGCTTCTCGCGCCGGACTTCCACGGAAAAAGCCACGTGCTGACCATCGTCGAAGCCGAACGATACCAGCATGTGCGCAATCGCCCAGCCATCCCAATACGACATGACCATGTCGACCGAATCGAGTTTGTCGAGATGATAGACGCGAGTTTCCCAACGCGGTGTGTAGTCGTCGTTGGTACGCCAATCGAAATTGCGCACATTGTGCAGGGTGACGCGGTCGTCCTCGACCGTGCCGCTGGTGATTCGCGCGACGTCATCCGCCCACCTGCGATCATTGGATGGCGCGATGTGCTGCCACCAGAGAAGCAAAGCGCCGAACGCCACCGCAAACGCCAGCACCGCCATGTCCGCCCGGCCTTGCCAGAGCGCGATCAGCGTCGCTAGGCTGAACGCTGTCCATGATACAACCATGCCGATTTTCAGCGGCTGTCCGCCCGGCGCCTGGTACCAGATCGCCAACGCTGCCCAGATCCCTGGTAATCCGACCAGCAAAGTGGCCGGCAGTGTGACGGTGAATCGCAAAATATTCGCGGCGTCGGCGGTCATGATTCCGGCATTGTGCCAGCAACACCCCACCGGCGGCCTTAAGATCCTCGATTGACATGCGATGGCGGCGCAAGGTACGGTTTCGTGTGACTCAATCGACCGCATTTCGACTCAATGTGCCGTTTATCAAGGAACTGGGTGTCGAGTTCATCAGCGCCGGCGATGGGCGCTCGGTCGTTGCGCTGACTCTTGAACCCTGGCACCTCAACAGCTGGTCGGTTGCGCACGGCGGCGTGCTCATGTCCCTGCTCGATGTGGCGATGGCGGTGGCGGGCCGCTCGCTGAATGCGAGCGCCGGCGGCGGCGTAACGGTGGAAATGAAGACCAGTTTTCTACAGCCCGCGAAGGCTGGCTCGCGCCTGATTGTCTCGGGATACGCGTTTCACCGCTCTACGACCATGGCGTTCTGCGAGGGTGAGGCGCGCGACACCAATGATCGATTGATAGCCAAGTCGATGGGAACATTCAAATACCTAAAATCAGGAGCTGGATCCGATGGCTAAGCGGTACTGAAGCGCATGAAGCAACTCATTTTGCATCACTATCCCACGTCGCCTTTCGCCGAGAAAATCCGCTTGATTCTGGGATTCAAGGGCCTGCATTGGTCATCGGTGCACATTCCCAACATCATGCCGAAGCCCGATTTGACGGCGCTCACCGGCGGCTATCGCAGGACGCCGGTCCTGCAGATCGGGGCGGACATATATTGCGACACGTCGCTCATCGCAGAGCTCATCGAAGCGCGGTCGCCGCAGCCCACGCTGTTTCCGAGCGGCATCGCGGCAGCATCGCGAATCCTCGCTCAATGGGCCGATTCGACGCTGTTTTGGACCGGGGTCCCGTACACCATGCAACCGGCCGGAATCGCGCACATGTTCGAGGGCGTGCCGCCGGAAACGATCAAGGCTTTCGGCGAAGACCGAAACGTGTTTCGTGCCAATCTTCCCCGCATGCGTCCCGCAGATGCGAGTGCCGCATTTACGTTGTATCTCGAGCGCCTTGAAGAGATGCTCGGAAGCCAAAAATTCTTCTTCGGATCCGCACCCAGCATCGCGGATTTCTCGATTTACCACAGCATCTGGTTCCTCGAGCGCGGCGGCCCCGTGGCGAAGATTCTTGAGTCCTATCCTGCACTACAGGCGTGGCGAACACGCATGTCTGCGTTCGGTCACGGCACCCACGAGAAACTCGGCAGCGAGGCAGCGATTGCAATCGCTCACGCCGCCGCCGCCGAGCCCGCTGCCGGGAATAACGCCGAATCCCACGGCATCTGCATCGGCGAGAAAGTGGTTGTGGCGGCAACCGACACCGGGACCGACCCGATCGAGGGCGTCTTATATGCCGCCACCAAGGATCGAATCTCGATAGCGCGCCAAGATCCGCGTGCCGGAAAGGTGGTGGTGCATTTTCCTCGATTGGGATTTGAACTGCGGCGCGACCACAAATCTTAAGTGCGCGGCGCCGAAGAACGCCAAACCCGAAAACCGCCCAGAAAGGCAAAGTCGTTGTTTCCAAGCCGCGCGTTATTCGGCAGCTTTTTCAATTTGCGGGCGTTGCCGCCGCCGATGACAACGTAGTCGGCTTCCAACGCCTTACTGAGCTGCGCGACCACATCTGCAACGACGCGACGCCACTTTTTGGCGCCCAATCGACGCCGCCCTCGGTCACCCAAGTAGTCTTCGTAGCTGCGGCCCCGTTTATAGGGCAGATGCGCAAGCTCCATCGGCGCCACCGTGCCGTCGACAATCAGCGCCGAACCCAAGCCCGTGCCCAAACCCAAAAAAAGCATGCGACCGCCTTCATAGCTGCCGATCGCCTGCATCGCAGCATCATTCATGAGCAATGTCGGCCTGCCGAAGGCCTTGCGAAAGTCAAAACCAACCCAACCGCGTCCGAGATTGAACGGTTCGGTGACGATCTTGCCGTGCACGACCACGCCCGGGTATCCAATCGACACCGCGTCATATTTCAAATCGCCGGTGAGCCGCAGCACCCGCGAGACCATCCGGCGCGGTGTGAGAGTGGCGCCCGATTCGAACTGACGCATGTCGCGATGGCCCGAAACCCGGGTCTTGACATGACTGCCGCCGACATCGATGACGAGCACGCGCCGTTGGGGCTTTCGCTGCATGATGTGCGAACAATAGCGCACTTAACCGCCACTCGTCAGGCGCGTCTGCTGACATAATGTGCAACCTGGGCGTTGTAAAAGGAGGGGCACATGAAGCTTCGGTCGTTTTCGCGAATGCTGCGGATGTCGGTGTGTATGGCGGCGGCAGGATGCGCAACGGCGCCCTCCGTGCCCGCACCGCTGCAAGTACCAAGCACTCAAGGGCTGATCAAACAGCTGCGCGCCACGGGCGTGCAGATTTATCAATGCCAGCCGACGAAGAGCGATCCCTCTCAATTCGAATGGGCCTTCAAACAGCCGGAAGCCGCATTGTTGACCAAAGGCGGCAAGAACTTCGGAAGACACTACGCGGGCCCGTCATGGGAAGCTAACGACGGCAGCAAAGTGATCGGCGAAATGGTCGCGCGCTATGACAGCCCGAACCCAAACTCGATTCCCTGGCTGCTGCTGCGTGCCAAGGCGACCTCGGGAAATGGCGTGTTCACGGGCGTGCAGTTCGTTCAACGATTGAATACGGTGGGAGGCAACGCTCCCGTCGCCGCGTGCCGCCAGGAGCAGGCGGGGCAACAGCTGCGCGCCTCATATACGGCCGACTATTTATTTTACGGCGCGAAGCGCTAGCTCCGATGCACGAGTCGTTGGAGCAGGTCCAGTCGAAAATAGCCTATCTCGAGCGCGCTATGGCCGAGCTCAGTGACGTGGTATTTCGACAGCACGGAGAAATCCAGGCTCTGCAAGCGCAGCTCAAGGCCGTCAGGGACCGACTCGAGGTCGCGCCGTCCGAAGAGGGCCGCTCGGCCGAGCAGGAACGGCCGCCCCATTATTGATGTATGGCATGATGCCGGCATGTCATTCGCAAGGGATCCAGCCGGCTGGCTCGAAGAGACGCCCGCTCGCGCGAACCGTCTGTTTCTCAGGACACCGCAGGGGCGAGACTTAAGCTACGCGGCGTTGCGCGAACAGTCCGGCCGAATTGCCTCTGCTTTGAGTCAGCGCGGCGCGCTGCCGGGCGACCGCATCGCCGTCCAAGTCGACAAGTCCCCGGAAGCGGTCCTCCTCTATGCGGCCTGCCTGCGGTTGGGTGCCGTATTTGTGCCCATCAACGTTGCGAACACGCCCAACGAAGTCGAGTATTTTCTGCGCGATTCGCAGCCGCGCGTGGCGGTGGTTCGGCCGCAAGACGTAAGTTTCATCGAGCCGCTGGCGAGAGAGTCGGACATGGCGCTCGAGACGCTGGGCGCGAACGGGCATGGGTCATTGCTCAGCTTGGCCGCCGAGTCCTCGAGCGATTGCAAACTTCCAACGATGTTTGATCCGGGTTCGATCGCTGCGATCATCTACACCTCCGGAACCACGGGGCGCTCAAAAGGCGCGATGCTGACGCGCTCCAATCTCGTGTCGAACGCGGCTGTATTGGCAGAGGCGTGGCGTTTTACCAGCAGCGATGTGCTGCTGCACACGTTGCCGCTGTTTCATATTCACGGCTTGTTCGCCGCGATCAATACCGTTCTCGCCTCGGGATCGAGCCTGTTTTTCTTGTCAAAATTCGACGCCGCGGAAACGCTGCGGCACTTGCGGCAAGCAACGGTGTACATGGGAGTCCCGACGCATTACACCCGTTTGCTGCAGCAGAATGGACTTGGCCAGGAAACTACCGCATCGGTACGCTTGTTCATTTCGGGATCGGCGCCACTGCTGCCCGAGACTCACCGTGAATTCCTGCAGCGCACGGGCCATGTGATTCTGGAGCGCTATGGAATGTCGGAGACTTTGATGAACACCTCGAACCCCTACGACGGACTGCGCCTGCCAGGATCCGTCGGCCCACCGCTGAAGGGAACGGCGATCCGGGTCACCAACGCTGAAACCGGAGTCGTGGAGGCTGCGCCGGACGTGATCGGCACGCTGCAAGTCAGAGGCCCCAATGTCTTCGCGGGCTACTGGAGGGACGAGGAGAAAACGCGCGGCGAATTCACCGCCGACGGCTGGTTCAAAACGGGTGATGTCGGCCGTATCGATCGCAACGGCTACGTGCATATCGTTGGCCGGGCCAAGGATCTTGTGATCAGCGGCGGCTTCAATGTTTATCCCAAGGAAGTCGAAGCCGAATTGGATGCGCTGGCCGGGGTGCTGGAAAGCGCGGTGTTCGGGGTGCCCCATCCGGATTTCGGGGAGGGCGTCACCGCGGCCGTTGTGGCAAAACCGGGCGCCGTTCTTTCGGAACAAGCCATCATCGATTCAGTCAAGGCACGTCTGGCCCGATACAAAGTACCGAAGCGAATTCTCGTGGTTGACGAGCTGCCGCGAAATACGATGGGCAAGGTGCAGAAGAATTCCTTGCGCAAAACATTCGCGGCGATTTATACCGCTGACAAAGCAGTGGGTTAACCGCTCGGCAGCAGTGTGACCATGGTGAGCGTTCGCGCGCCGAGCGCCGCGCCTCCTTCGGACTGGTCAATGACCACGTAGAAACTCTTTGACTGAGTTCGCGGGGCCTTGCTCAGGGGAATGCTCAGGGAGACGCTGGATTTTCCGTCGCCGATGTGGCCGAGCTGAGGCACCACGGGTGAGAAATCGATCCCGGGTTTTGCAGTCCCAGATTCGGTCCACCAGGTAAAGCTTGTCTCGCCGCGCAAACTGCCTTTGCGGCGCACCGAAAATAGGGCCAACGACTCAGCGGCCGGAACCTGAACCGTGTCCGAGATCATTTCAACTTTCGATGCGCCCGAGGAAACGCCGGCCGATGGCGACATGGAGGGTGCCGCCGCCGCCGTTGCCGCGTGGGGCGCTGCCGTTGCCGCGCGGGGCGCCGCCGGGGCTGCCGGTGCCGCCGGGGCCGCCGCTACGGGCGTGTCGCGCGATACGGGCGGCGTCGCCGAATGCGGTGCCGGCGCCACGGCAGGCGCATCGTGCGATATGGGCGGTGCCGTCGAATGCGATGCGGGCGCGACGGCGCGTGTACCGTGCGATGCGGGCGGCGGTGCCGCCGAATGGGCTATCGGCGTAGAGTCTGCGGATGCCGCGGCGCCCGAAGATGCGGCAAGGTTCTGCGAGGTTGCATCGGCACGGGTTGGCGGGTTGCCATCAACTTGCGGCAAAACGCTGCGATGGCTGATCAACCAAGAGGCGCCGCCGAGGAGCAGGACAACTCCAGCAGCCGCGGCGGCCATCTTGAAAAAGGATTTGGATTGCTTGCGATGCGGCGGCTCGAGAAGATCACCGATCGGTGCCAAGCGTTTAGCCGCTCCGCGAAGATCCAGACTCTCCAACCATTCCTCCGCATTGGCCGGCCGATCCTCCCGTTCCCAGCGAAGGCCGGCGCGAAGCGCCTGCCATTGCCGATTCGTCAGATTCGGGGGCCGACGCGGCCTTAATCTGGCCTGACGCGCCTCGATCGCGGTTTTTTTGGAGAAGGGATGCTCGCCGCTCAGGAGCAGATAGGCGATGCATGCAAGGGCGAACACATCATCCCGCGCATCCGCGCGTTCACCTTCGAGCACTTGACAGCTGGCATAGCCGGAAGTGGCGAATGGCATTGTCATTTCAAGGTCGGGCGTCGATGACCCGCGGTGCAATCGGCGCGCCGCTCCGAAATCCAGGACGCGCAATTCGCCGGGAACCGTGAAGAAAATATTTTGCGGGTTGATGCTTCCGTGTACCACGCCGCGTGAATGCGCATGCACAATGGCGGCGCCGATATCCCGCACGACCGCCAACGCTTGGGCGCGCTCCAGGGGAATGAGCTTTCTTAATTGCAGCACGCGGCTGAGCAGCGGCCCATTGAGAAGTTCCATTGTAAAAAAGACAATCGGCCCATCCCGGTCAAATTCAAATACACGCACGATGTTCGGATGCGACAGCAGCTGCATCTGCTGAAATTCTTTGCGCAATTGAGTGAGCAAATCGGCGCGCTTGGTCACTGCCGTGTGCAGGACCTTGATGGCCAATTTTTTGCCGCCAAGCGGTGTTTCCAAGCGATATTCATCGAGTGCTTGGAACACTGTGCCCATTTCGCCCTGGCCCAATATGTTCTCGATCCGGTAGCGACGGCGCAGCGCGCTGCCGGGCCTCAGGTCGCCGGCAGCATCCAGCGACTGCGTCTCCCCGCGATGGAGCTGCGCATCGCTCCGTTCGGTACGAGCCGTGATCTGTGGAAGGGCAACCTCCAGGGCTACCGGAATCTCGGGAATCATGGGCTCGGGAATCATGGGCTCGGGAACCCGGGGAATCTCGCGCGCAACCGCGATTTCGGACGCTACGGGAATATTTCGGCCCAGGGCCGATTCTGCCAATGCTTTCTTGACCGCTTGGAATACTTCGGTCTTGATCCTTCCGCGCCGATAGTATTGGTCGAGCTGCGACAGCACCTCCCAATTGCCGTCGGCATCGGATTCGAATCTTTTTTGCATGTACAACAAGAACGCAGTTTCATCGCAGGCGCCGATCGCCAGTGCGTCCAACCAGGTCTTGATCGCGCTTTCATCGGCAATTGTGGGTTGCTGAACGCCTGCTGGTTGCCTCACCGGGCACATTGGAAGTCCTTGGTCTTACACTGCTCGGGTCATTGTACCCTTGGAACGGCGCCGGGAACGACGAAGGGATGATGCGGTGCAATTTCTTGTGTGAGGAGTCCCGATCATGTATGAACTTTAATGGTTGACCGTCCAGGAGGAGGAGACATGCACCAAGCCGGGCTGATGATGGATCGACCGCTGCTGATTTCCGACGTGATCGAGCACGCCGCCGGGCAATTTGGCGATACGGAAATCGTTTCGCGCGAGACGCATGGTGGTTTTTTTCGGTACAACTATGCGCAGTGCAAAGCCCGGGCGCAGCGGCTGGCAAATGCGCTTGCGCAGTTGAGGCTGGGTGCCGGGACTTCGATCGGGTCAGTGGCGATGAACAATCATCGGCACCTGGAAGCCTATTTCGCGGTGTCAGGCAGTGGCATGATCATGCACACCTGCAATCCGCGCTTGCATCCTCCACAACTGATATACGTCATCAATCACGCGGAAGATGCCGCGCTGCTGTTCGACCCGTGCTTTGCGCCCTTGATCGAAAGCATTGCGCCTCATTGTCCGCGAGTGACGCATTGGATTTGCCTGAGCGATGCCGAAAATATGCCCGACATGGGCACCATGCATGGCGTGCTCTGCTACGAAGATGTCATTGCCTCCCAAAGCGCCGAGTTTTTTTGGCCGCAGTTCGATGAGCGCACGGCGGCGGCACTCTGCTATACCTCGGGCACCACGGGAAATCCCAAAGGTGCGCTGTACTCGCATCGATCGATCGTCCTCAATGCACTCTCGGCCTGCCTGCCGGGACTGATATCGCTGTCGCCGAGAGACACGGTTCTGCCCGCCGTGCCCATGTTTCATGTCAATGGCTGGTGTATTCCGTATGCGGCTCCGATCGGGGGCGCAAAGCTGGTCTTGCCGGGACAGCGGCTGGATGGCACCAGTCTTTACGAATTGCTGGAAAGTGAGCAAGTGACTGTAACGGCGGGCGTGCCTACGATCTGGATTGGATTGATGCGACATGTGGAGCAGGGCCGGCTACCTTTATCGACGCTCAAGCGCATCTTGGTGGGCGGTTCGGCGATGCCGCAATCGTTGATCGCCAAATTCGACCAGGAATTCGCCATCGAGGTACGGCACGCCTGGGGTATGACGGAAACGGTGGCGATTGCCACCATGTGCACGCTGAATTCTCGGCAGGCGGCGTTGCCCTGTGCCGAGCGCCATGCCATCACGGCCAAACAAGGAAAGTCAGCCTTCGGTGTCGAGATCAAAGTCGTCGATGAAAGCGGCGCCAGCTTGCCCCGTGATGGACAGTCGCAAGGTCATCTGATGGTCCGGGGACAATGGACCATTGCGGGCTACTACAAGGGGGAAGAGACCGCTCTCATCGACGGATGGCTGCCCACCGGCGACATAGCGACTATCGATGCGCAGGGCACGATGCAGATCAGGGATCGCGCCAAGGATCTCATTAAAACCGGCGGGGAGTGGATCAGCTCGATCGATTTGGAAAATGCCGCGATGGGCCACCCCGCCGTCGCCATGGCCGCGGTTATCGGTATAAAACATCCGCGCTGGGAAGAGCGGCCTTTGCTGTTCATCGTGCGCAAGCCCGATCACTGCGTGGAGTGCGATGAAATTCTGGCGTTTCTTGCGCAGCGGGTGGTGAAATGGTGGATCCCCGACGGCGTCATTTTTCTCGATTCGTTGCCGGTCGGCGGCACCGGCAAGGTGCAGAAGGCGACGCTGCGGCAGCAATATGCAGACGAATTCAGCTGATACCCGACCTTGAGCCGGCCACGGCCGGTTCAGTGAACTTGGAATCGCACCAGCTCTGTCTCATGCGGCTCACTCGCCGCATCGTCCCAGATTCTCGTGTAGACCTCGTGACTCCCGCGTGCCAGCGGCCACGCGTAGTGAGCGACTTTCGTGCTCGACACCTGTTTGCCGTCGATGTACCAGTCGACGCGCTGCAATCCGGGTACCGCGGCGACTTGCATGGGCAATGCTTCGAGCTCGGGCGGGATCCGCGGATCATGTGCGACGTGCAATCCAACCGTGGGTTGCAGCACTCGATATTGCACGCCGGCGGCACGCGCAGTACCGCTGTGGGCGGGCAGTGTTCCCGGCACGAACCACTCGGTGGTGGACGCACAGGTCTCATCGGCGAGAAGCCCGTCGTGACGGCAGATCTTCGCCTGAACCAGGGTGCGGCTCAGCGCAAGATCATGGGTATCTTGATTGCGATTGAGCTCGGAAAATAGAGTCCGTAACACCATCGCAGGCCCCACGGCTCCCGACACGCCGCTGGTTGCCGAGCCGTCTAGATTTCCCATCCACACCGCGATGGTGTGACGGTAGTCGAAGGCAATCGCCCAAGCATCGCGATAGTCGGTTGAGGTACCCGTCTTGATGGCGGTTTCCACGGGAAATTGCAGCCCGCGGCCGAATTCGCGAGCGCGAGCCTCGGGGTCAGCGAGAATGTTGCCGATCAGCGTGGCGATTTCCGGCGTGAATATCCGCGCATCCGCCCGCGGCTGCGCATCCTCCGCGAGGATGGTCAGCGGCCGGTAGCGTCCCTGGCGGGCGAGTACCGTATAGGCCTGCGCCATTTCGTCCAGGGAAACCTCGCCATTGCCGAGAGCGAGGCCGTCGCCATAGAAATCCGGATGCTGCGCGAGGCTGGTAATTCCGATGCTATGCAGTCGATCCAAAAACCGCGCCTGACCGACGAATTTCAGGGTCCTTACTGCAGGAATATTCAGCGAGTTGCCCAGTGCTTCGCGCAGGCGCAGCGGACCGTAGTGCAGGTGGCTGTAGTTGTGAAAGGTATGCTGGCCGGTGCCGATGGACTCGGCCAACTCGGAATCATCGATCAAGGTGGCGGCAGTCCAGCCTTGCTCGAGAGCCAGCGCATAGAGCAGCGGTTTCATCGTCGATCCCGGCTGGCGAGGCGTCAGTACCACATCGTAACCGACGGCGGTCTGCCGCCCCACCACCCACGCCTGGATTTCATTGCGTCGATGGTCGATGACCAGCACGGCGCCGTCTCTCACGCGACGTTTTGCAAGCCGCGCCAACGCCGCGTCCAAAATCCGCTGAGCGATCATTTGCGTGTTCGGGTCGAGGGTGGTGCGGATTTGATCCGGTATTGCCCGTGCGTCCGATCCCGACAGGGCATGACCGACAAAATGGCTGGCATCGAGCGTGGCGTTCGTTGCGTCAAGGCGCAGTGGATCGGCGCGCACCTGCTGCCGCTGCGCCTGTGTCAAATCGCCACGTTGCAACAGGCGATCCGCGAGCTGCTCGATCGCGCGCCGCGCCCGCGGCTCGTTGCGTCTCAAATCCATGCCCGTCGGCGAGCGCACCAATACCGCAAGCGCGAGCTGCTCGGCGGGCGACAGGGTATCGAGCCCGCGGTCGAAGTACAGCCGCGCGGCTTGTACCACGCCGCGGCGCCGCTCCGCATAGGGCACTTGATTTAGATAAAACGTCAATATTTGCGTCTTCGAGAAGCGCGATTCCAGGCGCGCGGCCTCGATGCTCTCGATCCATCGCGACCACAAGTTGCGCGGCCGAGGGTGCAGGATGCGCACCGTTTGCTCGGTGATCGAGCTGGCGCCGCGCACGACGGCGCCGGCGCGCAGGTCTTGCCAGACGGCGGCCAACCGCGCGGTCCAATCGATGCCGTGATGATCGTAGAAATGCTGATCCTCGGCGACGATGAACGCCCGCTGCAGCAGCGCCGGTACTGCCGCGAGCGGCACGAGGTCACCGGTGTTCCACATATTCTCGCGCGTATAGCTCAAGGGCGAGCCGTCGCGGGCAAGCACCTGGGATTTACGGGCGGCGCCCGATACGATGGCGATGTCCTGAGGAAACTCACGCACGGCCCCATAGGTTGCGATGCCGAGCGTGAGTGCCGCCAGGGCCGCAGCGGCGACTCCCGCCTTCAGCAGCCCGCGTCTAGTCATGGCTCACCAACACGGTCGCGGGCAGGCCTTTGCCGTACACGTCAGGGTCGTACATTTCCTCCGCCTTGGTCGGGGCGGCCACGAATTCGCCTTCTGCCATGGCCTGCGCGCCGTAGCTCAAGTGGTAGTGCCCCGCCGGCAAGTAGTCCGCGTAGAAGCGCGCTGCATCGTGTTTCAATTCGCGATGGTAGAAGTTCCACAACGAGATGCCGTACTCGCTCCAATCAGAATATTTGAACCAGAACGAACCGCCTGCGGCCATGAAACCGGTTTTGTCGGCATCGACGGTGGAGGCGGTCGCCAGTTCACGATCGACGGGTTCCAGCCCACCCGGTACCGGATCGTCCACGACGACGAAGTGGCGTGGCGCCGCCACGGACAGGTACAAATCGATGCGCACAAGTTCGCCGCGTTTTACATCGAGCGGAGAGGCGAGCAGATGCCAGCCGCCGCCGCGCTGCACGCTGTATTCGCGATGCACTTCCATGCCGGCGTTGGTCTCTTTGGCGGCAAGCTCGTTGAGCGAATAGCTCAGCCGGGTGGAGTAATAGAGCCGACCCTCGCCGCTACGCTCGATGTGCACGACCGCTCGACGCCCCGCATCGGCGCCGTTCGAATGACTGATCAGCACCGGCCGATCGCGGCGCGCAGTGAATTTCGCCGCGCCCACAGGCGCGCCGTCGAGGCTCACCTGCGCACCGAGGGCCGGTGCATCCTTCTCGTAGATCGCCGCGTACTGCACCAGCGCGGAGGTGCAATATAGATTTTCCTGAGTGTTCTCCCAGTGATCGCGGCTGCCGCGTGATTGAGTCACGCTGCGAACCAGTTTAAAGGGCACGTCGCCGACCAGTTTCGCTCCCTCGGCGGTTTCGCCATAGCGAAGAAATGCGCTCAAGATTGCGCACTCGCTGCGCATCGGGGTTGCAAGAATTTGCAGGTAGCCGTTGTCCAGCATTTCACTGAAATGAAATTGTCCGCCGCTTTGATCGGCGTGCGAGAGGATCTGACGGGCGATGTTCGCCGCCGGCACTTCGGCGCCCTTGATTCGAGCCGCGGCATTGAGGAAGGCGGCAAGACCAAATAAGTCCATTTTGGGCGCGTATTTCTCGTAGCGCTGCAGATCAGCGAGGGACAGCCGATCACGCTCCGCCAGCGCCTGCAGCGCGACCGCCCGTACGCTCGAGACCATTCCCTCGCTGTAGAAACTTGGCGCCACGTTTTCGCGCAGCATGCGTTCCAGGTAGGCGTCGAGATTCTTCTGCACGTCCGGCGGCGGATGGTAGCCGGCGGAATTCAAGCGATTGAAAGCCAGCGCAGTCGCCGCCGACAGATAAGGACTGACGCGCGCGTCCTCGGCCGTCCAAAAACCCATGCCGCCATTCGGCGCCTGAAAACCGGCGGCCTCGTCCAGCATTCCCTGCGGGAGCGCATTGGCCTCCGGCCACTGCAGATCTGCGGCCAGATAATCGCGAAGCTGCAGGTAGTTTGCCGCCAACATGGCCTTGGTCAAGCGCTGCTCCCAGCACAGGTAGGGGTAGTCGCGGACGTAGCGCAGAGCGCCGTCCAGATTGCCGAGGACCGTCGGAGTCAACAACACCGAGACCGCGCCCACCCCCGGCATCATTTGGGCGGGAAACAGCAGCGGCTCATCGACGCCGGAAGCCAACGTGGTGCCATAACTTGCAGCGACATCGAGTGACACCCGCTGATGAATCATCAATGTATGTGCGAGTGCA
>Ga0179592_10000673_pt1 | contig 13743 bp, 6 predicted proteins | sample CZODoug2_1_08_16_FD_148623 | JGI IMG/M metagenome (GOLD analysis project Ga0179592, IMG submission 148623) | Vadose zone soil fungal communities from Angelo Coast Range Reserve, California, USA - CZODoug2_1_08_16fungal (Illumina Assembly) | ecosystem: Environmental > Terrestrial > Soil > Vadose...
ACCGTGCCGGCCTACGCCTATAGCTACGGCCGCCAGAACTGGTTCGAGCACAGCGCCCGCGAGCACCGGGCCGTCCGCGACGGCGTCGGCATCTTTGATCAATCCTCCTTTGCGAAGTTCCGACTCGAGGGCCGGGACGCTCTGCGGGTGCTCAACCGCGTTTGCGCGAATGACGTCGCCGTCGCGCCCGGAAGGATCGTCTACACGCAATGGTTGAACGAGCGCGGCGGCATCGAGGCGGATTTGACGGTGACGCGTCTCGATGAGCGGACCTTCTTGATCGTCGGCGGGGCGGAGACCGAAACCAAGGATTTCAATTGGCTGAAGCGTCACATCGAGCCGGACGCACACTGCATCCTGACCAACGTCACATCCGGCATGGGCGTGCTCTCGGTCATGGGTCCACGGTCACGCGAGTTCCTGCAATCGCTCACGCCGGACGATTTGTCGGCCGCCGCGTTCCCGTTCGCCACCAGCCGGCTCATCGAATTGGGGTACGCGCGGGTGCGCGCCTCCCGCATCACCTATGTAGGTGAATTGGGCTGGGAGCTGTATGTCCCGACGGAATTCATGCTGGGCGTGTACCACGAACTGGCTGCGGCCGGTGCGGGCCATGGTCTCGTGCACGCGGGCTACCATGCCTTGAATTCACTGCGCATCGAGAAGGCCTACCGGCATTGGGGGCACGACATCACGGACGAGGACACGCCGCTCGAGGCCGGCCTCGCCTTCGCGGTGAAATTCGACAAGGCGGGCGGATTCATCGGCCGCGACGCCTTGCTGCACCAGAAGCAATCGGCATTGCGCAAGCGCTTGGTGCAGTTCAAGTTGAAATCGCCGGAGCCGCTCTTGTATCACAATGAACCCATCTGGAAGGGCGACTCGATCGTGGGGTTCATCCGTTCCGGCATGTACGGACACTCCCTCGGCGCGGCGGTGGGATTGGGATACGTGACCACAGCGCTGGACGCCGCTCCGCCGGGCGCTGCGCCGGACGCCATCGGCGCCGACGACTACGACATCGAGGTGGCCGGCACCCGGTATGCGGCCACCGCCTCGCTACAGCCCCTGTACGACGCTCGAAATGAGCGGATCAAGTGTTGAGCGCTCTACCGTTGAGCGCTCTACTGTGAACGCAATGGCCCCAATTCCATCGGAGACGACAAAATGAACGTAGCGAACGTCATCGCGCCTTTGGCAGCGAAAGCCAAGGGCGGCTATAGCTTGGATCGCCACCTGTACTGCGACGCGGACGTGTTCGCCGCCGACATGGAGCAGGTGATCGGCCGCAAGTGGCTGGTTGCGGGCCACGTCGACCGGGTGCGCAACAAGGGCGATTACTTCCTGTTCAAGGTGGGCGGCGAATCCATCATCATCATCCGCAGCGATGACTCCACCGTCAACGCGTTCTACAATGTGTGCCGGCATCGTGGCTCGTTGATCTGCACCGAACCGCAGGGAAAGGTCGCGCGCCTCACCTGTCCCTACCATGCGTGGACTTATGGGCTCGACGGCGCGCTGCTCGCCGCGCGCTTGATGCCTACCGATTTTTCGAAAAAGGATAACGGCCTGCATCGCTGCCACGTCCGTGTGTTCCACGGCTTCATCTTCGTCAATTTGTCGGACGAGGCGCCGGTCGACTTCGATGCCTCGTTCGGCGATCTTGCGCCCTACCTGGATTTCCACGGTTTTGCCGAGGCGAAGATTGCCGTCTCGAAGTCCTATCCCACCTCCGCGAACTGGAAGCTCATCGTGGAGAATTTCGTCGAGTGCTATCACTGCGGCCCGGCGCATCCCGAATTTTGCTCCATGCATCCGCCGGAAGCGCTGATAGCCTTCGGCGCGGGCCCGAGTTCCGGGCCTCCGGACGCGGTGGAGAAATACCTGCCCACCGTGCAGGCTTGGGAGCGGCGCGCGGCAACCTTGGGCCGCCCTATCGGCACCATCGACGATGGCCCGACCTCGTCGCATCTGCGCCTGCTTCTGCAGAGAACCATTCGCGAAGGTTATGAGAGTGAAACCCAGGATGGCCGTCCAGCCTCGTCCCTGATGGGAAAGCGGTTGGGATTCGATCAGGGACGCATGTACCTGTCGTTCAGCCCGTTCACGCAGCTGGTGGCGACCAACGACTTTGCCGTGCTGTTCCTGTTCAGCCCGCGGAGTCCGCTTGAGACCGACGTGGATCTGCACTGGCTGGTCGACGGCAAGGCGACCACGGTCGACATCGAAAAGATGATCTGGGGATGGGATCGAACGACGCTGCAGGACAAGGAAATCACCGAGAATAATCAAGCGGGAATCCTTTCCAAGCGGTACCGGCCCGGCCGCTATTCGGAACATGAGCGCCGCGTGGTGACCTTCCACGAATGGTATTTCGCGCAATACGGACACGCGCTCAAAGTCGCCTAGCGGGTTCAACATTTTGCGCTTCGTCACGAGGACCTGAAGCCCATGAGCAAGCCCTGATTTCCTCCCGGCATCCGCGCGCAACGCTCGCGGCCAGCATTCTGGGCTCGAGCCTGGCCTTCATCGACGGGTCCGTGGTCAACGTCGCGTTGCCCGTCTTGGGCAGAGATCTCCATGCGAGCGCCTCGAGTTTGCCCTGGGCCATCAACGCGTACCTATTGCCGGTCGGCGCATTGACCTTGCTCGGCGGGGGTCTCGGGGATCATTTCGGGCGGCGGCGACTGTTTCTGATGGGGCTCGCCATTTTCCTTCTGGGATCGACGTTGTGCGGCGCCGCCATCTCGTTGACCGGACTACTGGCCGGCCGCGGACTCCAGGGTGTGGGCGCCGCCCTGCTGATGCCCAACAGCCTGGCCATCCTCGGCAGTGAGTTCAGCGGCGAGGCGCGAGGACGCGCCATCGGGACCTGGGCCGCGGTCGGCGCCCTGGCGGGCGCTGCGGCACCCGTCGCGGGGGGCTGGCTGGTCGATATTGTGGGCTGGCGAATCATCTTCTTCATCAACCTGCCGCTCGGCGCAGCCGCCGGCTATCTGGCTTGGGCGTTTGTGGCGGAGCGGCGCGAGGGCTCCCAAGTGGGCCCTCTCGACTCGGCGGGCGCCCTGCTCGCCACCCTTGGCCTCGGCCTGCTCACCTGGTCGCTCACCGAGGCGTCGGTCGCCGGCCGCGACGCGGCTCTCCCATGGGCGGCGGCGGCGGCGGGAACCGCACTGTTCGTGGTGTTCCTGCTGCGCGAAAGGCGCCTGGGAGATCACGCGTTGATGCCTTTCGCGTTGTTCGCCGCCCGCTCATTCGTCGGACTCACGCTGCTCACGTTCTTCCTGTACGCAAGTCTGGGCGGTCTCGTGGTGCTGCTGCCATTTTTCCTGATCCAAGTCGAGCATTGGTCCGCCGTTTCCGCCGGCGCCGCACTGCTGCCGCTATCCGTCTTGATTGGAGGCGGATCGCGTTTGATGGGGCGGGTGGCGGCCCGTTACGGGGGGCGCCTGCCGTTGACCGTCGGTTCGGCCTTGGTGGCTCTTGGCATGGCGCTCTACACCCGTGCGGGACCCGGCCCGCTCAACTATTGGTTGGACATATTGCCGCCGACGCTGTTGATCGCAATCGGCATGGGCGCATCGGTTGCTCCTCTCACCGCCAGCGTCATGACCTTGGTCGATACGAATCGGGTCGGGATTGCGTCCGGGCTCAACAGCGCCGTGGCGCGCGTCGCTGGACTCATCGCAACCGCCCTTCTCGGATTTGTGTTCGCCCGGCAGGACTCGGCGCAGAATTTCGTTGCCGGCCTTCACGCCGCCGCACTGATCGGAGCGGCGTCTGCAGCCATCGCTGCCATCTGTGCGCTGCTGCTGCTACCCTCCCATGCGCAGCCAAGCTAAGGAGCGTCAACCCGCGCGCCATGCCATCGAGCGGATGATGAAGGCCCAATAGCCGCCACCGCGGCGCCCACGCCACCCCCGCCACCGGTCATCGGAAACTGTGGCCTGGTTGGCGGATTCACCATCAAGTTAGGAGGCAAAGTGTCGAAATAGCGACGTGGGAAGGATTTTGCCCCTCGTACAAGCAGAAGATTGCCATCCGTATGCACGCGAAATCATGAAACGCGCCACCGACAAGCTCGTCGCCCTGCAGTTCCTCGCGGTCGTGCTGCCGATCGCCGTGGTATTGCTGGTTCAGTTGGCGGCCGATGCGCGCCGGGCTGCGAGTCTGGATCATTCCCGTCCACTCAGAATACTGGCGGACGAAGCACGCACGAACTACAAAACCTTCATGAACGGCGCGGCGGACGCCGTCGATACCAACAGCTTGGGTCCGCAATCCGTGCACGCATTGCGCACGGCCGCGGCGCGGCTGGCCGACCTTCGAGATCGCGGCGAGGCCCCCATCGTCGGCGAAGCCGCCGATGCGGTGCGAGCCCTCGCGGGCGTCATCCCTCCGAAGGGTGCAACCTTGAACACCTTGCTGCCGCTGCGCGAGCGCATCATGCGGGGCGATGCGCTGACCAGGGCAGTCGGGGATGAATTCGAGCGGCGGGACGAATTCGTGGTGAAGGACGCCATCGCCTCCGCCGTGATCCAAAGACGCGCCGTGGCCGGGGCGCTCATCATCACCGCGATCCTCACGGTGTTGTTCGTGCTGGCGACGCGGCGGAGGCTCAAGGCGCGCATCGAGGCCGACATCGCCAAGGAACGCCAACGTCGGGCCGAACTCGAGACCATTTCGATCCGCTTCGGCATCGCGACCCGCGCGGCGCGCGCCGGCGTGTATGAGTTGAATAGCGATGGCGTGAACATGTGGTGGAGCGACACGATGCACGAACTCTATGCCCAGTCGCCGGCGACCTTTCGGCCGACGATGGCGTCGTGGCTGGAGCTGATACATCCCGACGACCGCGTGGCCGCGCAAGCGGCGATCACCGGCGCCATCCGCGACAACACCCACCTGCGCTCGCAGTATCGCGTCCTGCGCCCGGACGGCTCGGTGTGCTACATCGCGTCGCTGGCCGCGGTGGCGACGGACTCGGTCGAACTGGGCCCGCGCCTGGTCGGTATCGATCTCGACATCACCGATCGCGTCGAGGCGGACGAACGAGAACGCAAACTGCAGCATCAATTGCGCGATGCTTCGCGCCAGGCGGGAATGGCGGAGATCGCCACCAACGTCCTGCACAACGTCGGCAATGTATTGAACAGCGTGAATATCTCTGCGAGCCTGGTCGAGGACAGGGTCAAGAAGCCGAGGGCGGCCGGCTTGAGCAAGGTGGTCGGGCTGTTGCAGCAGCACGAAGCGGACCTAGGGTCGTTCGTCTCGGTCGATGAACGCGGGAAGCACCTGCCGTTTTATCTCGGCCAACTATCGGAACACCTCTTGCTCGATCAAAAGATCGCCTTGCAGGAACTCGAATCGCTGCGCAAGAACATCGATCACATCAAGGAAATCGTGTCGATGCAGCAGGCCTATTCGAAGCTGGTCGGCGTGCCGGAGCGGCTCGCCGTCTCGAGCCTCGTCGACGACGCATTGCGCATGAACATCGGTGCGTTCAATCGCCACGGGGTGAGCGTCAAGTGCGATTTCGAGGAAGTGCCGGAGATCGTGGTCGAAAAACACAAGGTCCTGCAGATCCTGGTCAACCTCCTGCGGAATGCGAAATACGCCTGCGAAGCGGCGGAACGCAGCAACAAGCATGTCGATCTCCGCATCGCGAAGCAACCGGACGGCGTGAAGATCTCGGTCCGCGACAATGGAATCGGCATACAGCCTGAGCACATGACGCGAATTTTCAGCCACGGATTCACGACGAAGAAAGACGGCCACGGCTTTGGATTGCACAGCGGCGCCCTGGCGGCAAGGGAGATGGGGGGGGCGCTGCGCGTCGAGAGCGCGGGTCCCGGATACGGCGCGACGTTTACTCTCGAATTGCCGCTCAGGTCTCCGGAGACAATCGATGCATAGCAGCACGATGCCGTTCAATCGGCGCATTCTCATCATCGACGACAACCGGGACATCCACCACGATTTCCGCAAGGTCCTCGGCGGCAGCCTCGATGATGCGAGTTCGATGGCCGCGGCCGAACTCGCGATCCTCGGTGAAAGCCCGCCCACTTCCCTGAAGAACACCTTCGAGATCGATTCCGCCTACCAGGGCCAGGAGGGCGTTGCGCTGGTGCGGCAGGCATTGGACGACGGCAGGCCCTACGCCATGGCGTTCGTCGACATGCGCATGCCGCCCGGCTGGGACGGCCTTCAGACCATCCAGCGGCTGTGGGCGGTCGATCCCGATGTTCAAGTGGTCATATGCTCGGCACACTCGGACTACGATTGGACCGACGTCGTGGCGCGGCTCGATCACTCGGATAAACTGCTGGTCATCAAAAAACCTTTCGAGGCCATCGAAGTCATCCAAAGCGCGAATGCGCTGACCCGGAAGTGGCAAAACGAGCGCATCGTCCGCCGCCAAGTGGAAACTCTGGAGCAGGCGGTGGTCGTGCGCACGGAGAACCTCGAGACCGCCAACAAGCAATTGCGGCACCTGGCGACGCATGACGCCCTCACCGGCCTCCCGAACCGCGTGTTGATGGATGATCGGATCAGTCAATCCATCGTGCTTGCCGAGCGCCAGCAACAATCCTTCGCGGTGATGGTGCTGGACCTCGATCGATTCAAACTGGTGAACGACTCCCTGGGCCATCGCGCCGGCGACGAACTGCTGAGGGAGGTCGCGCAGCGGCTCAAAAGCGTCGTGCGGGATATCGACACGGTCGTCCGGCTCGGCGGCGACGAGTTCGTGGTGATCGTCACGCCCAGCCCCGAGCGCGATGCGGCCCAACGGGCAGCGGCCCGAATCATCGAATCGATGAAAGCGCCGATGCGCGTTGCGGGCGTCGAGATTCATACTTCGCCGAGCATCGGAATCGCGTTCTATCCTGACGATGCTGCCACCGCCGAGAATCTGGTGGCGCATGCGGATGCGGCCATGTACTCGGCCAAGCAGCGGGGACGCAACAATTTCCAGTGCTTCGTGTCCGGCATGAATACCGTCACCCACGACAAGGTCAGGCTCGAAAGCGACATGCGTGTGGCATTGGAGCAAAAGCAGTTCGAATTGCATTATCAGCCGAAGGTCAACACGGCGACCGGCCTGATGCACGGCGCGGAAGCCCTGCTGCGCTGGACGCATCCGGTGCGCGGACCGATTTCACCGGCGGAGTTCATTCCCATCGCCGAAGAGTGCGGATTGATCGGCACCATCGGGGCGTGGGTGATGCGCGAAGCCTGCCGCCAGGCACGCGCCTGGCAACTCGCCGGTCTGCCGCCCTTGCGGGTGGCGGTGAATCTCTCGCCGTCGCAGTTCCGTCAAGGCAACATCGTAAGCATGATCCGCGATGCGCTGGATGAAGCCGGACTCGAACCCAGATTCCTCGAGGTGGAGCTGACCGAGACCACGGTGATGACCGATCCGGAGGAGTCGATCGCCATCCTCGAGAGATTGAGCCAGATGGGGGTGCTCGTGTCCGTCGATGATTTCGGGACGGGTTATTCCAGCATGAGCTATTTACGGCGTTTTCCCATCGACAAACTGAAGATCGACCGCAGCTTCATCAATGAAGTGATGTCGAGACCGGACGATGCGTCCATCGTGCGTGCCATCGTCTCCCTCGCCCATAGCCTGCGGTTGAAGGTCGTGGCGGAAGGTGTCGAATCACCCGCGCAACTCGACTTCCTGAAGACCATCGGCTGCGACCAATATCAAGGGTTTCACTACAGCAAAGCCCTGCCCGCGTCCCAGTTCGAAGCGCTCGTCCGCTCCAAGCGGGCCGCCGAGCCCGAACTGTCCGAAGCCGATACCAGTCGCACCCAAAGCAAGCTGGCGATCTATAGACCGCGCTGAAGCTGTAGGTGCGGAGCCGGCCACCGTATGCCATGCTCGCGGCATGACATCGAACCTCGCGGCTACATCGAACCTCGCGGCGACATCGAACGAGCATTGCGGACTCCACCGCAGCATCGGCACCCGGCAATTGAGCATGATCGCCATCGGCGGTGCGATCGGCACCGGCTTGTTCTTCGCCAGCGGCGGCGCCATCGCGCAAGCCGGACCCGGCGGCGCGATGCTGGCCTATGGGACCATGGGTCTGGCGGTTTACTGCATGATGCAGTCGCTCGGCGAGATGGCCACGCAATTGCCGATTCCCGGCTCTTTCGAAGCGTATGCGGAGCGCTTTATCGATCCCTCATTGGGTTTTGCGGTGGGTTGGAATTACTGGTTCAGCTGGTCGATCACCCTCGCGGCCGAACTGGTCGCCGGGGCACTCATCGTGCAATTCTGGTTCCCGCATTCGAACTCCGCCCTTTGGGCCATGGGCTTTTTTACGGTGCTCCTGGCGTTGAACCTGCTGTCGGTCAGGGCCTATGCCGAGGCGGAGTACTGGTTCGCGGGAATCAAGGTCGTGACGGTGATCATCTTCCTGGCGGTGGGCGCGTTGATGATCACCGGCATGATCGGCGATCATGCCGTCGGATTTCATAACTGGACCTTAAGCGACCCCAAGACCGGCACGCACGCTCCCTTCGTCGGTGGACTGACCTCGGTGCTGACGGTGTTCCTGGTCGCCGGCTTTTCCTTCCAGGGCACGGAGGGCGTCGGGTTGGCCGCCGCGGAAACCGCCGACCCGACCAAGAACGTCCCCAAAGCGATCAAGACCGTGTTCTGGCGCATCCTGCTGTTCTACATCGGCTCGATCTTCGTGGTGGGTACCTTGATCGGCTACACCGATCAGAATCTGCTGCATGGGGACGAGAGCCACATCGCCTACTCGCCCTTCACGATGGTGTTCCAGCAACTCCCGAGGTTCGGGTACTACACCTCCAACATCATGAATGCCGTGATCCTCTCATCGGTGCTGTCGTGCGGGAATTCTTCGATGTATGTTGCCTCGCGCATGTTGTACGCCATGTCCCATAGCGGCAAGGCGCCGAAGTTGTTCGGTAAGCTCAACCGGCGCGGCGTGCCGGTCGCGGCGCTGTTGGCAACCGGACTCATTAGCGCGCTGGCGTTTTTCTCCACGTTGGTGGGCGACCAGAAGATCTATCAGATCTTCTACAATGCATCGAGCTTGAGCGGCTTCCTCATCTGGCTGGGCATCGCCGTCTGCCACCTCCGTTTCCGCAAGGCTTGGGTCGCACAGGGGCGAAGCCTCGACGACCTGAAGTTCAAATCGAAACTCTATCCATTCGGCCCCTGGCTTGCCATTGTCCTGTTCGTGGTGGTGCTGTTCGGCGCCAATATCGGCGTGTTCCAGACGCCGGTGTTCTCGTGGTTCGATTTCATCACCGGATACCTGATGATTCCGGGCTTCCTCATTTTCTACCTGGGCCACAAATACTGGAAGAAAACCAGCGTCGTGCCGCTGAAGGACTGCAACTTCGAGATGGACTGACCGGCCTGTCCCTGAAGAAATCGACATAACAATGACGCATATGGGCAGGCAGACACCCGTGGTCGGCTCTACCGTCGCATCCATGCGAGTTTTCATGTCTTCTCTGTTCACGACCAATGGCGCACGGCGTGCCTGGTTGCTTGCCGGCGCCCTCGCAGGGAGCCTCATGGGCGCTGCGCAGATCCTTCATGACCTGCGCATGCCGGTGCGCCTACTCGACGGAGTTGCGGCTCGGGTGAACGGCCGGGAAATCGATTCGAGCAGCATCGCGCGCACCGTCGCGGGCTCCGATGCAGCTCTACGCGCCACGGGGGCCGCCGCCGGCAACCGGGTATTGGCGCGAATGATCGATGAAGAACTGCTGTTGCAGCAGGCACTCGACAGCGGCGCGGCACAGACCGATCCCGAAGTCCGCGCGGCGCTGGTTCGCGCCGCGATCAATCGTGTGAACGCGGAGACGGCCGCACTGCCCATGACCCGCCGCGATATCGAGGCGTACTTCGCCGCGCACCGTGCCGCGTACGCCAGTCCGACGCGCTATGCGGTCACGCCTCTGTACTTCGAGGCAGCGCAATTTCCCGACTTGAGGACCGCTGTGCAACGTGCCGAGGCGGCCCGGGAGGGGCTTCGCGCCGGGCGACCGGTCGAACCCTTGGCGCGTGCCGCCGATACCCTGCCCTTCGTTCCGCCCGGTGCACTTGCGACTGCCGGCACCCTCGTCAACTACTTCGGGTCGACCGTGGTTAACTCGATCGAGGGGGTTCGAATCGGCGAGTCGACCCCGCTCATCAACTTTGGCCGCGGCGTCCTGGTCATACATGTGGGCCGTCGAATAGACGGCGAGATCCCGGCCCTCGATCGCATCGAGAGGCTCGTTGAAGCGGATTTGCTGCGCGAACAACAGGAAACCGCCTTGGCAAGACTACTCGACTCCCTGCACAAGGCGGCCCATATCGATGTCGCTCCGGCCTATCGTGTCGCCTCGGCTCACTAGGCGCCGATTTCTGCCGAGGGGCTGGCATCTGCCGGCGCTCCTGGCGATAACCTGGATGTCGTCGGCATTCGCGGGACCGCACAAGTCCACGGGGACTCTCGGCGATCTCGGCGGCGATTTCACGGGCGCTCGCGTCGATCCGGCGGGTACCGTGACGAAGGCGCCGCGCCCCGCCGCCCTGATGAGGTCGCTACGCGGCAGCAGCCCGCCGCCGAGCGAACAGATTCTGTTCGGCGACCTGCACGTGCACAGCACCGTGTCCTGGGACGCCTTCGTCTTTTCGCTGCCTGTATTCGGAGGCAGCGGGGCGCACCCGCCCGCTGATGCCTGCGATTTCGCGCGCTACTGTTCCACGTTGGATTTTTTTGCCCTCACCGACCATGCGGAAACGCTCACGCCGCGTCAGTGGAGCGAGAACAAACGCGTTCTGCGTCAATGTTCGGCGGTCGGCCAGGACGGCAGCGACCAGGACCTCATCACTTTCACGGGCTTCGAATGGACGCAAGCCGGGACAACGCGCGAGAACCACTACGGCCACCGCAACGTGATCTTCCGCGATCAGGACGAAGCGCGGCTGCCGCGCCGTGCGATCTCGCCGATGCCGCCCTACTTCGATCCCGATTTGCCGGTGTTGACCAAGATGCGCGCCCGCGAACCACGCGTCAGCGGATACGTGGCCATGATGCAGGAGCTGTCGAAGGTGCCGGTCTGCGCCGAAAACGTCGATACCAAACTACTACCTGACAACTGCTTCGAGGTCGCGCTGCGGCCGGAGGATCTCTCGCGCAAGCTGGATGAGGGAGGCTACGACACGGTGGTGATTCCGCACGGCACGGCGTGGGGGCTTTCTAATCCGCCGAGCGCCGACTGGGCCCATGAATTGACGCCCGCCATCGCGAACGATCCGCGTCAACAGCTGGTCGAGGTGTATTCGGGACATGGGAATTCCGAAGAGTACCGCGACTGGCGCGAGTACCGGCTGGGTCCCGACGGAGCAAAGCTGTGCCCCGAGCCCTCGAAGAACTACCTGCCCATGTGCTGGCAGGCGGGACGCATCATCCGCGCACGGTGCGAAACAGCGGGCCTTGCGGCGGCGGAGTGCGATCGACGCGAACACGAGGCTCGTCAGCGGGTTCTCGATGCCCCCGTGACTTTCGCGGCCGCCGGCTTTCTCGCCGCGCCGGGGGCGAAGAGCGAGGATTGGCTGGATGCCGGCGAATGCACGGATTGCTGGCTGCCCACGTGGCACCACAATCCGTTGGGGTCCGTTCAATACATCCTGGCGCTGGGGGAAGACCGAAAAGACCTCGACCCGCTGCGATTTCGCTTCGGCATGATCGGCTCGACCGACAATCACAACGCCATGCCCGGCGAAGGCTACAAGGAAGTATCGAGGTGGAATTCCATTTTACTGTTGCGACTGTCGAGCCCGGATGCCAAACGATTCTTCCTGCCGAAGCCCGCGGATCCAATCCCTGAAAGCCGCCCCGTGACCCCGGAATTGTATTCTTCATCGTGGGCGACCTGGGATGTCGAACGCACCAACACCATGTCGATTACCGGCGGTCTCGTGGCAGTGCATGCAACCGATCGATCGCGCGGCGCAATTTGGGACGCGCTCAAGACGCGCAACGTCTATGCGACCAGCGGTGAACGCATCCTGCTCTGGATGGATTTGGTCAACGCTCCCGGGGGGCGCCGGCCGATGGGGACCGGCATTCAGTTGAACGTCAATCCCGAGTTCGAGGTCAAGGCGGCCGGCGCCTTCGTGCAAGCGCCCGGCTGTCCGGACTTTCAGAAACGGGTGCTGGGCGCGAAGCGGCTGGAAACGCTGTGCCATAACGAATGCTTCAATCCGACGTCCCGGCGGCGCCAGATTACCCGTATCGAAGTGGTCCGCATTCATCCCCAGCACACGCCCACCGAACCGGTGCGCGGCCTGATCGAAGATCCGTGGCTGACCCTTCGATGCACGCCCAATGATGCGGGCTGCAATGTGCGTTTCTCGGATCCGGATTTTCTTCGAACCGGCCGCGACGCGCTCTACTACGTGCGCGCCATCCAGGAGCCATCCCCGGCCGTCAACGGCGGCCAGATGCGCTGTAAATTCGATTCGCAGGGCCGCTGTACCGAGGTCCATCTGTGCTCGGGCGACCCGGCCAAGACCAAGCCCACGGACGATTGCCTGGAGGCGGTCGAGGAGCGGGCCTGGTCCTCGCCGATATTCGTCGACGTACGGCGGCCCGCCAAACGCACGGCGGCGCTGCCTTAAGTCAATGCGATAACGCGAGAGATACTCCTTGGGAGCGGCGCGATGCGGGTTGAAAGTCGGTGTCATCGCCGTTCTCCTTGCGGCGGCCGCCATTCGGCCCGTGAGTGCGCATGAACGCAGCGAATCCTTCTCGCATTGGAGCTACGCGCATGGCGAATTGAACGGCGTCGTGACCGTTCGATCCCGGGAAGCCACGCGCCTGGCTCTGCCGGGCGAGGGCATCGGTGCCCTGGTGCCGATCCTTGCCGCCCATCTCGACAAGACGATCGCTGCGAACATGGACGGCGCACCCTGCGCGGCGACGAGGCATCCCTACCCGCTCCCATCCGATGCCGGCTACATCCGGATCGGTCTCGAGTTCCGATGCCCGCCAGGAGAGCGACTCCACATCGACGTCGGAACTTTTTTCGATGTGGCTCCGGCGCACCACCATTTCATCTATATCGAGTCGCAGTCGGGCGCGAGCCGTGAAGCCATCCTGACGGCCTCATCCCATGGGCTGGAACTCGACCTCACGTCGATGAACACCAAGGCGGCCGGCTTCCGGCAGTTCGTCCACATGGGGATCCTGCACATCGCCACCGGCATCGACCACCTCGCCTTTCTTCTGGCGCTGCTGATTACGGCCCGCAACCCGAGGCAAGTGCTCATGATCGTCACCGGCTTTACGCTTGGGCATTCCCTGACCTTGTCATTGGCGGTGTTGGGGGTGGTGCAAGCCAATCGGGGTGCGGTGGAGTCGCTCATCGGGTTGACCGTTGCTCTGGCCGCGGCGCGCAACCTGATACGCGGAGAACGCGAAGGCCGAATCGCCGCGTTGGGTGCAGCGTCGGTGATCGCTTCGATGCTGCTGGTGCCGAGCGCCTGGCGCCCGGACATGCCCGGCATGCTGATTGTGAGCATTGCCTTGGTTGCAGGTTGCGCGGTCTGGCGGGGCAGCATGCGATCGGACGCGGAGTCCGTGCGGGCGCGTCTCATGATGGCCGCGGGATTCGGGTTGATCCACGGTCTCGGCTTTGCCGGCGCTCTGCAGGATCTTCACCTGCCGCAGCAAATGTTGGTGTACAGCCTGGTGG
>Ga0179592_10000675_pt1 | contig 13738 bp, 10 predicted proteins | sample CZODoug2_1_08_16_FD_148623 | JGI IMG/M metagenome (GOLD analysis project Ga0179592, IMG submission 148623) | Vadose zone soil fungal communities from Angelo Coast Range Reserve, California, USA - CZODoug2_1_08_16fungal (Illumina Assembly) | ecosystem: Environmental > Terrestrial > Soil > Vadose...
AAGGTCGGAAAGTGAATATCCTCTGGCCGTCATCAGCAGAACTGCGCCGAGGAACAATGCGAACCGCGTGAGATAACCTCGTTCAACTGTTCGCCAGTCGTATGACAGCATGGCAGCAATGCCGGCAGAGGCTAACAGCGTAATTTCAAGTGCGTGTGCAGCATAATAAAGCTGCGATTTAACAATATTGGACGAATACAATTCGTCCGCCTTTAGCTGGTATTTGAGGGACTGTTGGTAGCTTATGAACGCGACCAGCGAAGCCAGCATTCCCGCGACAACAAGCCCAAGGACCAGGCGTTCCGTGGCCGTCCATCCTGTCCGACGAGACGCACAAAGCTCGATTGGGGCCCCTGTTAGGGTTAGCATCGCATTCACGCCATCGCAGTTTCTTCCAAGGAAGAAGTGGGCACCAGCCTTCGACGCAGTATCCAAAGCGTGAACGGCACAGCCGCTGCCGTTTGGACAATGCCCATGATCACGTATGCTCCCGCAAGACCGGTTGCTCCTGCACGGGCTAGAGCGTAAGAGGCGATCACGAGCGTACTGCTCCTGAGCAAAGCAAGCAGGACCGCGGATGTTGTGGCATCCAAAGACCAAATTACGTGACCAATCGGCAGAGTGACCGCGGAGAACACCGCGGCAAGGCTGATCAACGCTAGTGCGGCCGCGCCATGCGCGAATGCAGGGCCGTACAGCCGCATGACGAAGGGAGCGCAAATCGCCACAGGGACGGCAACCGCTATGGCCGGAGCGGATGTCAGCCATAGATTCATAGCAAGACACTTCTTGTACTTCGCCGAATTTCGCTCCCCGCGGAGGTTCGATAACATGGGTAGTCCAATGTTCGAGATCGCGTTCGAAAAGAACATGATCAACAATTGCCAATGAAGGATGGCATTGAACACGCCGACTTCGGAGTAGCCGCGTGCGTTGGCGAGTAGCACGTTGCACCACCAAGCAGCAGGCGCGAAGCACAGGTTGGTCACCAGCACTGGAAACGTGAATCGGCGCAGTATGCCGAGGTCCTTTCGGCGGAAGCGATAGGAAATTGCGATGCCACTTGAGGCGCACTCACGCCGTACCGCAATCTGATAGAAAATTGAGGTCATGATTCCCGCGGCGACGTGGCCCCACAGTGCGCCAGTAACTCCGCCAAGCGCGGCCCCAACAATCACGAATAGGATGATCCCGCTCCCTCGAACCAGGTTGCCCATCGCGATCTTCTTGAACGCTTCGAGGCCACTCAGTGTGCCTATCTGAGAGCCGTTCAGCGCAGCGAAAAACATCACCAAACCCGCCAGATTCAGGGCGCTGGAGAGTCTGGGAGCGTGGAGAATTTCACCACTCAGCCAAGGCGCCAACAAGAGAACGAAGAGTGCCGTTACTGCGCCGACCAGGATTGAGGTCACCCAGGACAATCCGATGATTTCTCCCGCGCGTGTGGGATCCGCGGTTCTGTATTCCGCAACGTATCTGCTAGCGGTCATTCCCAATCCTGCAGAAAACAACACCGTTAACATATTTGTAGTAGCCAGGACGATCCCAAGCTCGCCAAAATGCGCAGCCCCCAGAAATCTGGCACAGAAGATATTGCTGACCATCATAAGTGCGCTTGCGAGCCCGGCCCCGACAATAGACCACACAGCTCCAGTCACAATCCGTTGCCGAAGCGAGGGTTCGAACCGCCAAAAATAAGAGGTCAGGCTTGACCATTGGTAGGGCAGAGGTGAGCGAGCCGCTATTTCCTGGCCAATGGGTAGATCGTAGTTCATTGCTATGTCGGGTGGATCTGCTGCCAATCTTGACGTATCGAAACGCACGAGAAAATTAGTCGGCCGTCTTTCGGAATACCGTGGTCACTGTGTGACCCTGAGGGAGTAGACTGGAATCATCGAGACCCTTTCCAAGAATTCTGCCCAACCTCCAAGCGATACTGCTTCGGAACCGCTGGCCGCGCGAAAGATCCAGCAGTGCAGTCTTCCTTTGGCGGTGCATGACTGTGTTCAACATGCGTAGGATCAGCAAGGAGGTGTATGTATCCTTATGGAAGTCCGCAAGTCGCTCGTGCTCCATCGCGACCAGTTCCAGCGGAAACAGGCGCGCGATGCTCTTCAGGGCCTTGTCCGTCCAACGTGTGACGTGATGCGGCGGAAGGTTCAGGCGCGCATTCGGCAAAAGCGACACATAGGATTCCTCGCTAGGCACACAGTAGATGAGCAAACCGCCGACCTTTAGACTTTTTGCAGACGCGGCTATGAAGTTGTGAACGGGAGCAATGTGTTCCAGCACTTGAAACGCGCAGACAACATCGTACTCGCTCTCGCGCCCGATCACGTGTTGCTCTATAGATTCACTCTCAACATGAAGCCCTTGTTGCGCAGCGGATCGCAATGCTTCATCGCTGAACTCCAGGCCGGTATAGCTGTTCGCACTGATATAGCGTGAAAATGCCCCGGACCCGCACCCAATCTCCAGCACGCGATCTGCGCGCGAAATCCATTTCTTAGCGGCTTCATATTCTGGCTTGTCTTTCAAGTAGTACCAAGGAAGCTTCTGCAGTGCATTGTAATACTGCACCGTCCCAGTAACCGGCGGAGAGAAATATCGCAGATCGCACTGTTTGCAGTGGCAATAGCTCAACTTCCGATGACCCTGGAAATTCTGCGTGACAGCGTCGGCCAACGCCGGTTCAGATATTTCATAGCAGCGCGCGATGTCGGAAGTCGCTAATTCTTCTAATACCGTTATCTCACTGGCGCTACACAGCAAGCAGCCGCAGACTTGTTCCATGACTGCTTCCTGTCCTTCTTCCGACTCGAGGCGCGCGAAGGCACGACGCACTCGTCACCTCTCTGCGGCTCGTGCTTGGGTCGCGATTCTTAAAGGCCCCGGTCCCACTTCCCGTCGATCTGTGACAGAAGACCCTACAGTCGGCCGAGTGCCTGCTGGTACCCGCAAGTCATCAGCAGTAGTTAGGATGGGAAGCAATTTCGCCTTCAGCGCTGGCGTGAGGCTGCTCGCAAAACTCCCCGTCAGATGGTTGTTGTCTCTGTACATAACCTCGCCGCTCCGGACACTCCAACAGATGGCCTCCTTGCAAAGTTGGTCAGTCAAATCGATAAAATGGACGTTTGGCAGACCGCGAGCCCCTTCTCTCTCGGCCTCAAACGCAGCGAGGTTTAAGGAAGTAGATCTATCTATCTGGCACGCATCCTTGGGATACCAGTAGTTACGCACGGACCTGGCGACGCATGCCGGAATATCAAATGTGAAAAACGGATTGTCACGAACAACTACCACGGGAAGGCTTGCCGCCGCCAACGCTTGCAACGTCCGCCTTGTTCCATCTCGCCACTCATCGACCGAAAAACTCGATCGGCTGGGGGACGTGTCCCGCGCGAAGTAATTGGTCGCATTTCCGATAACCACGATCGTGGGACGCAGCGAAACAATTCGCCGAACGGCTTCTGCGCGCCACTTGTCGCAAGCTGTTGCAAAGCTAAATCCCGAGTCGTGCGATCTGACATCTGTCGCGGGACAGAGGGACTTCACTATCGTTGTCAACTTCCAGCCCCGTTCCTCCGCTATTCGGTCCAATGGATCGAACCACTGGCTGGCATGAGAGTCGCCAAACAAGACCATATTTGTCACCGAAGATTTATGGCCAAAAACACATGTCTTTACGTCCGCGGAATCTCCGAGGCTTATGCATTGCTGTATGGGCATCACGCTGAGGTCTTCGATTGCAGCCGTGATTTTCTTCATCTTCGGGGCGCTGGCCAACCCGGAAGCAAAGCGCATGGATAGAAAAGCCGCGCTCAGCGAACAGAACGTCAGTGCCGCGGCCAGACATAGCGATAGTCCGGGAGCCTTAAGCAAATAAGGATGAAACCGAATCGGGTTCTCCACGAAATGGTGCGTAATCCAGGCAACGGCCAAGGACGCCGCGGCAGCGCTAGCCTTCCCTGCAATAGCGATTTTGGGAACAATCGCCGCGGAGAAAACCAGAAACGGCCAGTGCCATAAGTACCACGAGTACGAAAGCGTTCCGAGGAACTGCAGCGGAGCGGAGCCCAGCAAGACACCTACTCCCCGATGAGGCAATTCAGCACCCGCAACCAACGCGGTGGCCGTTCCCATCACCGGGACTAGCCCGATGTATCCAGGGAAATTGCTTCCCGAAATAAGGTGTCCGGAACCGAGAATCGCGAGGATGCCCAGCCATCCGAGCGCCAAGCCATAGCCGACCGGCATTTTCAGGATACCGTGAGGAATCATGACGGCAAGGCCGCCAATACCAAACTCCCAAGCTCTGGCCGGCAACTCATAGAATGCAAACGTTCCACCGTAAGCCGTTAGCCAAACACACGCACCTAGCGAAATGATTGTTACCGCTAAAATCACAGAAACCAGAACAGCCCTCGATCGACACCACACCAATGCCACTACGATCAGTAGGGGCCAGAACAAGTAGAACTGTTCCTCAACGGCCAAAGACCAAGTGTGCAGCATCGGATTTGATTTCATATCTGGGGCAAAATAATAGCCCGCATTCAGAGAGAAAAAGATATTACTCATGTATACGGCGGTTGCTCTCGCGGCTCGCCCAGCAAGGGCCAATTCATTTGGAGCCAGAATCACGCCCCCGATCATGAGCGTGACTATAAGGGTTAATGCGGACGCGGGTAGCAAGCGTCGTACACGGCGAGCGTAGAATTGCGACAAGCTGAGCCGCGAAGTCTTATCAATTTCACTTATCAGAAGGCCGGTAATGAGGTAGCCGGACAGGACAAAGAAAACATCGACTCCTACAAACCCTCCCGAAAATCCGGGAATACCAGTATGGAATGCAACCACAATAAGAACTGCGATTCCGCGCAGTCCCTCAATATCTGAACGGAATGTCAAAGACTGCGTTTTCTCTATTTTCGGTGCCACCGAACGCTGGCATCCTGCCGCCGTTAGACACTCAGCATTGAGAGAGACAGATTCCATGCGCTCGAGTAAATGATGGGCCTGTTTCTAGAATCGCCCTATTTCGCTACTAATCATGCATGGGTCGAGAAATCAGCAGCCAGATCCAGCCGCACATTTCACTGATTAGGTCTACTGCTTAACGTACGCCTGATAGTCGGCGTACTTTCCGTAGCCGTAATATCGAGTGGAGGCGGGATCCCAGCTGTTTAGAATCGTTCCGAGCACACGGGTCCCGTCTTCCGCGAAACGCTGACTGGCGAATAACGCGCTTCCCGTTGTGGTCTGGCCGGCGCGGATCACTAAAATCACGCCGTCAGCGAAGTGAGCGAGCACTCGCGCATCAGCGAGATGGATCATTGGGGGTGCATCAACCATGACCATATCAAATTCATTCTTCAGGCGCGCCAATAGCCTTGGCATCCGCGGAGAATGAAACAGATTCGAGGGTGCCACGCTGCTGTTGCTGCCCCCCGGCATCAGGTAGAGTCCGGAGATTTTGGTTTCGCGGACAAGCTGCAGAAAGGGAATGGTCTCAATCGGATAATCTGCCGAAAGAGCGTCACTCAAACCTTCACTGTTCACCACGTCGAAAACTTGATGTAGCCTCGGCCGGCGCAGATCGCCGTCGATCAGCAATACTTTTCGACCGATACCCGCCATCGCGATGCTCAGATTACTAGCTACCGTCGTCTTGCCTTCACCCGGGGACGGACTCGTGAAGACCACGACCCGGGGATGCAGTCCGGTTTGAGTAGGCAAGAGAATAGAAGTTAGAACCGTACGCGTGCATTCGGCCAGCAAAGATGGCTTGAGCTTCCAGCTAGCCAGCTCTGGACCGTCATCCGTCGCTGAATCCGGCCGATTCGGAGAGGGGGTAGTCAGGGTAGACCCACCCAGGCGCATTTGCCAAGAGGGGCTCCGCCGATGAACGGGCAACACGCCAAGTTCTGGCAAGTTTAAATAAATTTGTGCGTCGCCCGGAGCGCATATTTTACCTTCGAAACGTTCCCGTAGCAGGATGAACGCAAAACCCAGCGATAGACCGGTAACCAGTCCTAGAGCCGAGTTCATCGACATATCGGGTTTGTAAGGGGATGACGGAGGCTTGGCGGCATCAACGACCAGCACGTTGCTAGCCCGCATAGTAGTAGCTAGTTCAGCCTGTTTGACCCGTTGCAGCATCGCCTGGTAGAGCTGCCGGCTGGAATCCACGTCACGCCTCAGTGTGTTGTAATGAATGGCCTTGTTGGACTGCTCCCCCGCTGCTCTCTGCTGCTCCGCGTATGCCTGGCCCAGGAACTGTTCGCGCCTGCGTGCCGTCGCGTATTCGTTAGCAATGCGTCGAAGGATTAGGCTGCTTTCTCTTTGGGAAGCGTTTTGTAGCTCCGCGATCTGTGCTTGCACCCGCTGCACCTTGTAGTGCGCGGGGGTCAGCGTTTCATTGAGTTCGGCGAGTTGTTTCTGCAAGTCGGTTAGTCTCAGGCGGTACTCGCGCAGCGTTGGGTCGTCGAGTACTTCCGGTAGCGACTCGGCCGGCTTGCTCTTTGCCTCTTCAAATTTTGCTTCCTTGCTGACCCGGTCGGCTTCGGCCTTTGAGAGTTCGCCCTGGAGCTCTTTGAGTCGAATCTCTGCAACGTTGTCCTTTTCAGACGTAAACGTTAGCCCCGACACCCGCGCATAGTCCTGAAGCTCCGCCTCGGAATGCTCCAACTTGGCTTTCATCTCATCGAGATGGCTAGTGAGCCATTCGCCGGTACGCTGGGCGGACTTCCAACGCATCTCCTGGCTCTGCCTAATGAATTCGGTAACCAACGCATTGGCAAACTCCGCGGAGAGTTTGGGATCTTGCGATTGGTACAGCACCTCTAGCAGACGGGAGTTGGCGATGGTACGCACGACAAGATTATGTTCCGCCTGCTGGACCAATTGCTCCTTGGCTGGACGTCTAGATGAGGCCGAGAATCCCAGTGCCCGTCGCATTCGAGATGAGAGCGTGGGCCTGGCACTGGCTGGCCGTGCCTCGGAGAGATTTAGGTTGTCAATCACGCGCTCCACCACGGATTCGCTCTGCAAGATCTTGACCTGCGTCTCGAAATAGGATTGCGCAGTGACAAAACTCCCACTGGGGTTTGTCGGTTCTACGTTTTGCAAGTCCAGAAAGTTCTCATTGAAATCCTGGATCTCGAGCGAAGTCCTAGCTCGGTAGATGGGCGTTTGCATCATAGAGATCATGATCGCTGCCACCAGGCCCCCCAGTCCAAAACACAATAGTGTTTTCTTGTGGCGGATCAGAGTGTGGCAGTAGTCTACGAGACTCCGGTAGCCTGGCCCAGCGTCGTCACTTACCTCTGACGATTCGCCAGACCTATATGCTAAGGGACGGCGCTCCGCAACCGTCTCAGGTTCGGGCGGGTATCGGTTAGATTTCTCGAGAGGAAATTCGGAAGGTTTCATTTCGGTGGTGTGAGAGGCGTTAAGGTGTGTGCCAGATGGCCATGCCCGTTCCAGTTTGAATAGCTGCTTCGATGGCTCGTAGGGCCGCCTTCTTGCCCGTGCTGCCGGGGATGAACAAGATATCGTTCCCGCGAAGCGCAATGTCTGCCTTCTTCCCGTTGAGAACGTCTTTAACATCCACGGCCAGCTCTTCACGCTGATCTGCGTCCTGAATCAAACGCAAAATCCTAGCATGCCGTGCGTCGGCAGTGGCGTTCAGACCCTCGGCCAGCGAAAGCGCCTGCAGCACGGAGATGGCCTCGTGCTCTCCCAGAACGAATCCGCCTGAGCGCTTTACCTCTCCGATCACGTACACCATTTCGGCCTTCGGAACAGAGATGACATCATGCGGAAAGATTTGAATATTCTCCTCCGGGTTTTTAGCCTCCATGATTTTTTTCAGGTTTAGTTCGGCTACGCTGAAACCACCCGAGGCGTCAAGCTCCGTCTTCGGCAATGGTATGCACCCCCACTCGAGTTGCCGCGTGATACGGACGCTGTACCCGGCGTCCGACCGGATACCACCGGCCGATGCCAGCATCTCTAGCAACGTCTTGTGGCCTTGCACTTGGTGAACACCGGGTGCGTTTACAGCGCCAAGGATTGAGATTGGCTGACTCCGCACTTCAGTAACACCTACGACAACCTGCGGCTCACGAATGTATTTGCTCAGGACCTTGTTGAGTTCTTGCTCTGTCTGCTGCACTGTCAACCCAGACACATGGACGCGTCCCACTAGCGGTACTTGTACGTCGCCATCACCATCAATACGGACCTGCTTTTTGGCGCCCTCACTCAATTCGGGGCCGGAAATCTCCAGCTGGTCATCAGGTCCCAACAGGTAAGTCGAGCGCACGTTGCTGCCGCACTTTGCCTTCAGTTCCTCCCGCTCCGGCGACCCGGAAGCTTGCGGGGCGGCGCTCACAACCCAAAACAAAACTGCTAAGCCGATCGGGAAAACTCTTAAGATCATCATCAATCTAACCCTTTGAGTCCACAGGATCCAGCCATTGCTCATTCCCTAACACTGATTTTTTTGCTTTTCACTCTGGCTAGAGGTGGGAACGATTACTGGCTAACCCACTCCTGAAGCTATCACTGGAACGACTTTTTCGAACGCAACTATCTGTATCTGTTCTTTGTGGTCCTGAACGAACCAAGAATCGAGCTTTTTCTCGATAACCGTAGCGATTGCATGGGAGAAACCAGTTGTCGTAAAAACATCCGGATCCATCCAAAGAGGAGACGCCGTACTCTTCCGATACAGGGTGAAGCCACCCAGTCGGTTTCCGTCGAGTCTCAATAGGCTAAAGCTCAAACTCCAATTCGTTTCCGTTGATGTCAATGACCGGTCCCAAAAGAACTGAAGTTTCGAAGCGCTGGCACTGCTGAACGGGTAAACCTCAACTCCGGTGGGCAATTGTGTTGATAGATACACGCTGAAACCGTCAAACCCGACCGGCTCCAGGCACTGCTGTAATATTTGACAGAAGTGTGCGCGAGTCGAGCATGATTGCAGCGCATCCGCCGCCCGCCGAATGCTTATGTCGTTTGCGATTACGTGGCGTTGATTCAGCGTGCGGTTGGCCACGCGGCCCAGTTCCAGGAATTCGTGATAGCGCAATTGCTGGACACCAATCAATACGCCGATTCCAACCACAATCAGAACTGTTGCAACGGCGGCATTTGCTGGGTGCAGAAGAAAAAGACTCAAAAGACCAAAGCAGGCGCTCACGCCATAGAGCACCAAGACCGCCTGCCTATGGGAGATACCTCGACCAAGTAATTTGTGGTGAATGTGCTCGCGGTCAGCGTCAAATAGTCGCTTGCAGCTCAGAAACCGGCGGATTACTGCGACCACCACGTCCAAAATCGGGAGTCCCAGGGAAACGATAGGAATTGCAACGGCTACTGCGGTCGGAGACTTTTGTGATCCGGCGATTGCCATTGCGCTGAGAAGAAAACCGATCAGCAGACTCCCGCAATCACCTAGGAAAATTGACGCTGGATTGAAGTTGTATCTGAGAAATCCGGCAATGGCGCCAGCCAAGGTGAGAGCTAAGAACAGAATTCCTTGATTGTGAAACAATATCGCCACTACGCACGTCACTAGGGTTGAAAATAGGGCGGATCCCGCCGCCAGTCCGTCAAGACCATCAATCAAATTGAAGGCATTCGTGATCAATAGAACCCAAAGAATTGTCAGCGGAAGTCCAACCAGTCCTCCTAAATTAGGATGCCCCGCCAGTAGCGACAAGTGGGATATCCCTAGGCCGCTGCAGAATAAAAGCGCCGCTGCACCTGCCTGCACCGCAAACTTCAAGTACGCGTTCGCTCCCCAAAAATCGTCGACCAACCCAAGCAGGAAAATAATCGTCGCCGGTCCCAGGACCTTGAAAATTAATTGCGTAATGAGAAATTCGCGCGCGCCGAAATGTTCTGCCACGTGACCCAGCAGCACCATGCACCACAAGGTCACGAAAATTGCTACTCCGCCTAGCCGCGGTATCGGGCAGGTATGCACATGGCGATCCGAATTGGGAACGGAGTACCATCCGCGAGCGACGGAAAAATCACGAATCAAGCGGGTAAGTGTCGCCGATATCAAAAGGGCGCCGACGAACACAAGTAGTTGCATGAATTGCCGTCTTTTACGTGGAAGTTAGAGGAACCGGCCCTAAGATGCGAGGATGGCTAGGCCATGGGCTGTGGCGAATGCCCTTGAGAAGTCAACGAGCGGCTGTCAGCCCGGCACGATGTTTGGGGCGTTACCCAGGCCTGGTCTACCTGAACGGCCACCGACCGCTGCAAGAGCGTTACAGACAGCACCAGCCGCTGATGCCCCCGGAAACCTGACAAGATTCCCTCTATCCCAGAAAGGGGCCCATACTCAATTCTCACCCGATTTCCAATCTCTAGGAAGGGCCAAGGTTGTCTAGGTAATCCCGACTTGATAGCTGTCTGAATCGCTGCAATTTCGGTTTGGGCAATAGCCACAGGAATTCTGCCAATGCCAACTACGTGAACAATCCCAGGTACCGTAACAATTGGCAGGCGGTTGAGTAGGTTGAACTGGCAAAACACATATCCGGGGAAAAGCGGCAGCTCGATTTCTCTAAACCGATCGGACCACCGCCTCAGGGATTTATACAGAGGAACAAATGATTCAAAACCTCTGGCCTGCAGATGGGATGCGACTGTGTTCTCGTGTCGGCTTCTGACCCGCAGCGCATACCACGCATACGTGGAATCCTCGACCTTCATATCCGGACGCCCCCAAATCTAAGAATCGCTAGCTGCCAACGCTACCGCCCTTTAGGCCACGTGGCGCCATGTCGTAGGACAAATGCTGTAGCCCCCGGTAACGTGCAGTTACGCTAGACAATGTCGATACAACGGACAATCCGGTGGTTACTCCAATTGACGGCGGGGCAAGTCTCGCCTACCTAAAGCTTAGCCTTATTTATTAGTCCTTTTGGATTATTCGAGGACTACCACTGATAATCCTCAACCCAAATCGATCGATTCCCAATGCAAATGTGTCGCGTCATTCGGGGATGGTGCCGCGATTAAACAACAAATTGAGTTACTCAAAGAGTTAACCCTGACGTTACGCGCCGGGAGGATGGGGAAGGGGATAAACTCGAGCTAGCACGGAGCCCGCATCATCATAACTTTACCGATAACTGCCGAGCGCGACGAAACTCCAGTCTTGATCATAATTATTCGCATAAAGGCTTTTACCGTGTTTGGGCTAATGTTCATCCGACTCGCAATGGCCTTGCTGTTTAAACCTTGGAATAAATACTCCAACGTTTCCATTTCGCGCTGCGTGAACTTGAATTGCTCGCAAATCTCTGCCAGTGGGACCAGTCCCGAGGGACCTCGTTCGAGCAGGACAGCAAAGCTGGGGTGCGCAGCGTCTTCGTTGTGCGCGCTCACCAAGAAGGCCCGGCAAAAGTAGTCTCTCTTGCCTGACCTAAACTTGGTCACAAAAGGTACGTCACCCACGGGCCGTCCACTTAACAAGGTCGAGCGGATCTTTTCACCAAGGAACACCTCTGTGGGTCTTAATTTCTCCTGTTTATTGGGATAACTAAGGATCTGAATCACCTCGGCATTGAATGAAATGGGGTTCAATGAGGAATCCATCAACACGAATCCGGCGGCGGACTTCGATGGCGGAACTTTCTTTCTACTCAGCGATTCGTTTGCGACCGGCGGCGGAATTTTGTTCTCTAGGCTTCCTGGCGCGGGATCAATCTTCACGCCTGCTTCCTTCAAACTGTGCGGCAGCGTGGATATCCTCAACTCCCGGCGAAGTGGCACGGCCGGTGATGTTTGACCGGTTTTCATAGCGGTATCCCTGGCCTAATCACTGGGTCCCACTGGGGCAAAAGCCCCGAAATGTTTACCTGAAGCGTCCACAGCTTCTCCGCGATGGGGAAGACTGGTGCGCCCCACCAAACAACTTCTTTATCCACTTGGACGGGACATTCTTTGAAACCGCAAGCCCAGTCCAAAACCACTCGTGGGGCAGCCGCTCATCCAACGCCATTGGCCGTCGACTTAAAACGCGAGCGCCATAGAGCAGGCGTTTTCGGTGACCGCACGCTCCGCATCATTGCATCCTGCAGGTTCGAAGGCTCCAGCGGGATACCCATACGGATTCGTTTCTCGGTGCGCCTCTCAATTGGAAACACAACATCGGAGCTTCCACGTAGTCTGCTTGGGCCGGATTTGTCGGAAAAAGTGATCGACGGCCTTCGACGTGAAATTCTGTTCTTGCCGCCGTGACGGTCACACGTTAATCGGTTGGCTGGCGAACACAAGCCGGTTGATTAGTTATTTCGGCATACACGAAACACCTGCTATCGCGCCGGGGAAACACCCTACAGCCCTGCCTTGGCTGCGAGGACCAGCGAATCCTCGAACCACTCTCCCGTCGGTCTGGATTTTCCGTATGCGCCTCAGGCAGAATCCCACCCTCTCCGCCACCTAAATCACTGCACTCGGTTTGGTCTTCCCTTGAACGTCGTTGTGACGCCCCGCTTATTAATGTGCATAGTGTGCCAGGGAGAGCTTCCTTTTCCCCGAGAGGGACCATACATCAAAGACATGCGTGCTCGTGGGACGCAATGAAGTGCTTTCTTACTCGGGCGCCATCTGGGCGTGAAGCCTTATGTCACTGAGAGTTCCTGCCCAATAGCACGGGAAAGGACGAGGAATAATAAGGCTCGTTTCAGATACGCTAGGTACAGCTTAGGTTCAATTGAGGGGCCCTGAGGAAAGTGTTTTTCGTCCGGATGCGACACCACGCGCACGACTTAGGAATTTCCGACCTCTTACCTACGAACCAGAAGGTCGGGAGTTCGAGTCCCCCCGGGCGCACCACTTTTCTCCTGCTCCATCAATCATTTAGCTCGTCACCGCGATTGCAACCGACTGACGATTTTTACGGACAATACGGACAATTGGCTTGGGAAGGAACGCCGGAATCTTGAATCCGAGTCCCACGCTCGCCGCCAAGGTCTGTCGCCAAACGTTGTCCTCGCGTATTTGTTCCGCATACTGCGCGGTGATGTCGTTGTTCTCGTGCGCCAGCCAGAACTTCCGAATGTCCTCCTCGGTCCCCGACTTTGCAATGATTGAAGACCGAAAGCGACGGAACGCATGTGCCGCCTTTCCGGGCTCCTTGATACCAAGTTTTTTGATTGAGGGCGTCAGGTGTCGTTTGAGAAAATTCCGGTAGCTGACCGGGCTCGTTCGTTTCCGCGACGGGAGTAGCGGCCCCTTGCGGTCGCCCACAAACTTCCGCAGGTACTCTGAGGCTTCCGGGCAAAGATCAACGATGCGATAGGAAGCCTCGGTTTTTAAGTATTCAACGATTTTGCTGCCCTTGACCTGTTGCCGGACCGGAATCATGGAACAGTCCGGCGATAGGCATGTAGCTATGTCGACAGCCAGAGTCTCCGCGATTCTCATCCCGCTTGCAGCACTAACCAGGAGTTGGCAACTCCCCATGCGCGAGTACACGCAGGACTATCGAGACAGGCGAGAGCCACGGCGGGTTTGACGGCGTATTGTTATCAAGTTTCTCGGGCCGCGCAAGCCTTGGAGAGTGAAAAATCACGCGCGCGGCGGTTGGTCAGGCGTTGGCTGGCCAGGGCAGAAAAAACCGATAGAGAAAAAGTAGCAACATCGCGCCCAAGATCGACATCAGAAAGCCAGCGGACTGCCCTGTCGTATACAACCCGAGAGCTAG
>Ga0179592_10000677_pt1 | contig 13725 bp, 10 predicted proteins | sample CZODoug2_1_08_16_FD_148623 | JGI IMG/M metagenome (GOLD analysis project Ga0179592, IMG submission 148623) | Vadose zone soil fungal communities from Angelo Coast Range Reserve, California, USA - CZODoug2_1_08_16fungal (Illumina Assembly) | ecosystem: Environmental > Terrestrial > Soil > Vadose...
CCGGGAGCGACATGTTTCTGATGCCTTCCCGCTACGAACCCTGCGGCCTGAATCAGATGTACAGTCTGCGGTATGGCACGATACCGATCGTGCGCAAAACCGGCGGCCTCGCGGATTCGGTGAGGCACTTCGATCCATCCACCGGCCGGGGTACGGGATGCGTCTTCAATGACTACGATGCTCCCGCGGTGCGGTGGGCCGTCGGCACTGCGCTCGACTGGTTTGCGGATCAAACGACATGGCGCCGGCTGATGCACAATGCGATGGCCGAGGACTTCTCGTGGAGAAGCCAGACTCTCAAGTACGAACGGGTCTATCGCGATGCGGCAGCGCCCACTGATTCGAGCAAGGCGTAGCGGCGACCGTTCGGCAGCGCATACAGGTGAGCGATGCGAAGCCGTGCGTCCAAAGCCCAGTCCGGAGTCGGGTCGGGGGCCGGACGGGGCGTCGTCGCGTGCGGATTCACCCCCACCCAGTCCTTGAACTCCCGCACCGTGCGGCTCTCGCTCCGTCCTGGAAGCTGGGTTAGAACGACACTGCGTGGAGCGTCGGCGAGCTCGGCGCGCAGCCGCCCCGCCGACAGCGGCGTGATGGGACCGGGTATCAGGTCTACCGCAGTGCCGGCGTAAAGATCGACGAATGCGCGTGTGGTCTCGTCCGGGGCGAAAAGGATCATCGGCCGGTCGACGGCGTCACGCCCCACTGCTCGACCGATCGAAGCCAGATCCTGCCAAGTGTCCACGCTACGGTAGATTTGCGACGCGGGCCCCGTCAACAATGCGCAGTAAGCGAGCAGCAGCGCGTACAGCGCGCGCACCAACCGTCCTTGCCCCGCGGCCCTTAAGCTCAAGACCGAACACGCCGCGGCGATGATGAGCCCCAATAGGGACAGCGTCACGTAGGCGGCGCGTGCCTGCAAGCCATCCCAGGAATCACGTCCGACGATGAGAACCGCCGCCGTGAAGACGGCCACCGACAACATCAGCAGCAGGGATGTTCCGCGAATGGCCAAGAGGTCCCATCGGTCGTGTGTCGTCTCGAGACCCCCTGTCCACCAACCGAGCAGCAATGCCACGCCGGGAAGCGCCGGCGCCAAATAGATATTGCGGGCCGTTGCGGCGAACGAGAGCATGCACAAGGTCGGCACGAAGACGGCCGCCGCGAAGCGCACGAATCGCTGCCGATCGACCGGTTCCCCCCGCCGGCGGAACGCGCCGCGGACCGCGGCAGGGACCAGCAGAGTCCAGGGGAACAGATACACGGGCAGTTCGATAAAATACTTGCCCGGGGTGTTGCGGTGCGCGGCGGCATATTGCAAATCCTCCGGCGCGTTCACGTGTGCGAAACGGCCCACCAGATTGTTCCAGAAGAACACCTTGAGATGCGCGGGTCCGTCGGGACCCACGTAGACCACCCAAACCCAACTGAGAATCAGGACCGCCTGAAGGGCGAGTCCCAGATACAGCTCCCAGCGCCATAGTTCACGCCAGCGTTTCTCCCAAGCCACCAACGTGATGAAGGTCAAGGCCGGTACCATCCACGCAGCGGCGCTCTTTGCCATGAACCCCACGGCAAGAGCCGCGTGCATGCACGAGTAGCCGCGCAGACGCTCGCCGCTGCTCATGGCGTAGAAACCGGTTTGAAGACCCCACAAGGCGACTGCCACCGCGGCAAGCAGCGGTGCGTCGGTGGCGAGCCAGATCGCAACCTGGTACGACAATAGGAAGGTGCTGATCGCGGCGGCCGCCGCCAGCCCCGCGAGCGATCCCGCGCTGCGCCGTGCGATCAAGCCGACGGCCAGTGCCGTCACCAGCGCGTAGAGGACATTGGGCAGCCGTGCCGCCCACGCATCGTTTCCGAAGACGTCGATGGCGGCGCCGGCCACCCAATAGGCGAGCGGGGGTTTCTCGCAGAACGGCTCGCCGGCCAACAACGGCACCGCCTTTGCGGGCTGCCAACTCATTCGCCATGCGATATCCGCTTCACGAGGTTCGTCCGGGGTCCAGTAGCCACGGCCCAGTATGCCGACGCACCACGAGAGTCCGAGTGCCAGCCATATCAAGAAAGCGCAGGAACGCGGGAGGTTTCGCAAGGGACCCTTTAAGGGTAGAGGGCGTGCGGCATTCGCCGACTATACTTCACCGGGCCGACTGCGGCCTCAGCTTGACGATGAGATCATCGAGCACCCGGTAAAAATCCTCCGCAAACTCCTTGCCGAGCAGATCCTCGAGGTGCGCGTACACGGCCTCGATCAACGGCGCCATGCGCGATGCCAGCGCCCGGCTGCGCGGCGTCAGGGAGACGCGTACGCGGCGCTGGTCGTTCGCCAGGCGTTTGCGCTGCACGTATCCGATGTTTTCCATGCGCGACAGGACGCCGGCGAGGCTGGGGCTCGACAGGCGGCACAGCTCCCCGATTTCATGCGGCTCGAGCGGGCCGGTGTCGAGCAACAGGCGGACGATGCGCCACTGCTGCTCGGTGATCCCATGGCCGTTCAATATGGGGCGGAAATGCGCGATCACATGCTCGCGGGCCTGGAGCATCATCAACGGCAGATTGCGGTGCTTGAGGGGAGGCGCTCCGGGTGGTTTGCGGCGCATTCTTGACACACTCTCCGATAAGTGGAACGATCACTAATATATTAGTGACTATTCTCGGGGAGCGAAAGGCGTGGCGGCTTGGATGTGTACGATTCCATGCGAGATTGCTCCGTTCCGCTTGACCGGCGCCGTATACGGGACCTTGCTCAATCATCGGAGCGCATTGACCGAACTCGGCAGCAAGGCGGCGCAACCGCCGTATAACGCGCCGCCGCGCGCGCCCGTGCTGTACATCAAACCGCGCAATACCCTGGCGGCCTCGGGCGATGCGGTCGAAATTCCCGCCGGCATGAGTGAACTGGAAGCGGGCCCCTGTCTCGGCCTGGTCATCGGCCGCACTGCGTGCCGCGTGCCCAAGGAGGGGGCGCTCCATCATGTGGCCGGCTACCTCATCGTCAATGACGTGAGCGTTCCGCACGATACGTTCTATCGGCCGTCGATCAGGTTCAAGGCTCGCGACGGATTCTGTCCCTTGGGTCCCGCGGTGGTCCCGCGCGATGCGATCGTTGATCCGGACGCGCTGACCCTCCGGACCTATGTCGACGGCGTGCTCGTTCAGACGTCGAGTACGGCGGACTTGGTGCGTTCCGCGGCCGGACTGTTGGCGGACGTCACCGAATTCATGACCCTCATCCCGGGCGACGTGCTGGCCCTGGGGGTTGCCTGGCCCGCTCCGCGGGTGCGTGCCGGTCAGCGCGTCGATATCGTGGCTGACGCGCTGGGGACATTGTCCAACGATTTCGTGACGGCAGCGCGATGATGCGCGCCCGGGTCGCTTTTTCGGGTGCGATTCATGGCGCGACGCCAGGTGGCAAAGCGGAAGGATCGCTGGATCAAATGGAAGGATTGCGGGACGAAACGGAAGTATTGCGGCTCGACGACGGCCGTCTCGTCAGCGGTGCGGAAGTCGTCTGGCTGCCGCCGTTCGAGGTGGGGACCATCATCGCCCTCGGTCTCAACTATGCCGATCATGCGAAGGAACTGGCGTTCAATTCCCAAGAGGAACCGCTCGTCTTTCTCAAGGGACCGGGCTCGCTGCTGGGTCATCGCGGCAGCACGCGGCGTCCGGCCGGCGTGAAGTTCATGCACTACGAATGTGAACTGGCGGTGGTCATCGGCCGCCGCGCGAAAAACGTCTCCCGCGCGGCGGCCATGCAGCATGTGGCCGGGTATTGCATTGCGAACGACTACGCCATTCGCGATTACCTCGAGAACTGGTATCGGCCCAATCTGCGCGTCAAGAATCGCGACGGCGGGACGGTGCTCGGGCCCTGGTTCGTCGACGCAGCGGATGTGCCGGATCCCGCGAATTTGGCGCTGCGGACTCATCTTAACGGCGAGCTCAGGCAGCAGGGCAACACCCGCGATCTGATTTTCGATATACCCTGCCTGATCGAGTACTTGAGTGCGTTCATGACGCTGGCCCCGGGCGATGTGATCCTCACCGGCACGCCGGAGGGCGTGGCCAATGTCATGCCGGGCGACGAAATTGTCTGTGAGATCGACGGCCTGGGCCGGCTCGTCAATACTATCGTGGCCGATGAACCCTTCGGGCGTTGAGCCGCGACAACTCGGTTTTTGAGCCTCGATAACAAGGGAACTCATGCAGATACAACATTTGATCGACGGCGCATCGGTTAAGAGTGCGGACTATTTTCCGACTGTCAATCCGGCGACCCAGGAGGTCCTTGCGGAGGTGGCCCGCGGCGGCGCCAAGGAAGTCGACGCGGCCGTCGCGGCGGCCAAGGCTGCATTTCCGCGCTGGGCGGGCAAACCCGCACCCGAGCGCGCGGCGCTGCTGCGCAAACTCGGGGATTTGATAGCCCAGGACGTCCCCGACATCGCCCGGACCGAGACCCGGGACACCGGGCAGCCCATTGCGCAAACCGCCAAGCAGCTGGTGCCGCGGTCCGCCGACAATTTCTACTACTTTGCCGAGATGTGCGTCCGGGTCGACGGCCACACCTACCCGACCCCGACGCATCTGAACTACACGCTGTTCCACCCCGTCGGCGTGTGCGCTCTCGTGTCGCCATGGAACGTCCCGTTCATGACCAGCACCTGGAAAGTGGCGCCGGCGCTGGCGTTCGGCAACACCGCCGTGTTGAAGATGAGCGAGCTGTCGCCTTTGACCGCTTCACGCTTGGGCGAATTGGCCTTGGAGGCGGGAATTCCGGCGGGCGTGCTCAACGTGGTTCACGGGTATGGCTCCGAGGCGGGCGAAGCGCTGTGCCGGCATCCCGATGTCCGCGCCATATCGTTCACCGGATCGACCGCAACGGGGAATCGCATCGTCCAGGCCGCGGGCTTGAAGAAATTCTCGATGGAGCTCGGCGGCAAGAGTCCCTTCGTCGTATTCGAGGACGCGGATCTCGCGCGGGCGCTGGACGCCGCGCTATTCATGATCTTCTCCAACAATGGAGAGCGGTGTACCGCGGGCTCGCGCATCCTGCTGCAACAGTCGATCTACGCCGGCTTCGTCGAGAAATTCACCGCACGCGCGAAGCGCATCAGCGTCGGCGATCCGCTCGACGAGAACATCAGCGTGGGTCCGATGATAAGCCCTGCGCACCTCGCCAAGGTGCGGCGGTATATCGAACTCGGTCCGCAGGAAGGGGCGGCAATGCTCTGCGGCGGCCTCGATTCTCCGCCGCTCACGGGCGCATTGAAGAACGGAAATTTCGTGAAGCCGACGGTCTTCGCGGATGTGAACAACCGCATGCGGATCGCGCAGGATGAGATCTTCGGACCGGTCGCATGTCTCATTCCCTTCAAAGATGAGGCCGACGCCATCGCCCAGGCAAACGACATCTCCTACGGGTTGAGCAGCTACGTCTGGACCGAGAACATCGGGCGCGCGCACCGGGTGGCCGCGGCGATCGAAGCCGGCATGTGCTTCGTCAACAGTCAAAACGTGCGCGATTTGCGTCAGCCGTTCGGCGGCACGAAGGCGTCGGGGACGGGCCGCGAAGGCGGCACGTGGAGCTATGAAGTGTTTCTGGAACCGAAAAACGTGTGCGTGAGTCTGGGCTCGCATCACATTCCGCATTGGGGAGCATAGACCGTGAGTTGGAGGGCATAGACCATGAGTCTGTACCAAATGCAGAAATTCCTGTTCGACATCAACCGCGACCCGGCGGTGCAACAGCGTTTCCTCGTGGAACGAACGCAAGTTCTTTCGGTTTACGACCTCACCCTGGAGGAACGGGACGCAATCATTGCCGGCGACATCGGGTTGCTGTACGTCCTGGGCGCGAACGGTCAGCTGCTCATGCACTATGCCGCGCTGCTCGGCATGGAATGGAGCGCTTACATCGCCGCCATGCGTGAGGGAGTGCGCAAGTATGGGCCGGTCCGCGCCGGCCTGTACTCCATGACCACGGGATTGGAAGAGAAGGTTGCCGACGTATGAGCCTGGTATTCGCCGGAATCGTGAGCCACGCGCCGGGGATCACCGGCCGGGCCCAGATGGGCGACGCGGGCATCGTCCAGGAATTTCACTCGGCGTTTCGCAGCCTGGGCGAACGTCTGGCTGAAAGCCGCCCGGACGCCCTGGTGGTGGTCTCGGCCGAACATTTCGCCAATTTCTTCATGAACAACATGCCCGCGTTCGCCGTGGGCATGGCGGACCACTACGAGGGGCCCATCGAAGATCCCGCGTGGCTGGGCATCGCGCGCACCAAGGTCCCCGGCGATGCGAAACTGTCGCTGCGCTTGATCCGCGAGATCATGCAAACGGTGGATGTTGCCTATGCCGAGGAATGGAAATTCGATCACGGGATCATGGTGCCGCTGCATTTTCTGACGCCTCGCTACGATGTCCCCGTCATACCCGTGAATATCAACTGCCAGGGACCGCCGTTGACGCCGCTGCACCGTGCGTGGGCCTTCGGCGAAGCCATTCGCCGTGCCGCCGACAGCCTTCCGCAGCGCATCGCTCTGGTGGGCGCGGGCGGCATCTCGCATTGGCCCGCGACCCCGGACTCCGGAAGAATCAACGAGGCTTGGGATCGCGAATTTCTAGCCTCTTGGGCGGCCAACGACAAGGCCGCCATGCTGTCGTACACCGACGAGGCAACCTACCGGGATGCGGGACAGGGCGGGTTCGAAATCCGTGCCTTCATCGCCGTTGCCGCGGCTGCGCGCGGCCGCGGGACCGTACAGCACTACCGGCCCATCCCCATCTTTGCGGTGGGATGCACGGTGGCCGCCATGAATATCGGAGAATAGGCATGTCGCATATGACTCTCGAATACAGCGGCAATCTGCGGCACGGCGGCGCGTTCACCGATCTGTGCCGCAAGCTCGCGCAGTACATGACGGCGCTGGAGGTGGACGGCGCTGCGGTGTTTCCGCCCGGAGGCGTGCGTGTGCGCGCCATTCCCTGCGACGAGTACTGCATCGCCGACGGCACCTTGAGCGATGCGGGATTCGTTCACGCCGTATTGAAGATCGGAGCCGGAAGGAGCGACGCGGTGAAACAAGCGACCTGCACCGGCCTGTTCGACATCATGAAAGCGCATTTTGCGGATGCCTATGCGAATCGCGGATTGGCCCTGTCGCTGGAACTCAACGAGTTCGGCGAAGCGGGCACGCTCAAGCACAACAACCTGCACGCACGCTTCAGAAAAACCTGAAGCCCACCCCAAGAAGTACCCGCCATGCTGCCCAAAGAAACCATCCGCGCGCTCGCACGACGGTTATATGAGGCACGCAAGAGCCGCACGCAGTTGCGGCATTTTTCTCGGGAATACCCCGCCATGACGGTGCAGGATGGATATGCCATCCAGAGCGAATGGGTGAAGCTGGAGCAGGCCGACGGCCGCAGCATCCGCGGCCGGAAGATCGGATTGACGTCGCGCGCCATGCAGATGGCATCGCAAATCACCGAGCCCGACTATGCGCCCTTGATGGATGACATGTTCTTCGAAACCGGCAGCGACGTGCCGTTCGAACGCTTCATCGCGCCGCGCGTCGAAGTCGAGCTGGCATTCGTCTTGGGCAGACCGCTCAGGGGGCCCGGGGTGACGCTGTTCCAGGTTTTGCAAGCCACTGACTACGTGACCCCGGCGCTCGAGATCATCGATGCCCGCATCGAGCAGTTCGATCGCGAGACCAAGGCTCCCCGGAAAGTGTTCGACACCATATCGGACTTCGCGGCATGCGCCGGCATCGTGCTCGGCGGCCGCCCGGTGAAGCCCGATGCGGTCGATCTGCGCTGGGTCGGAGCGCTTCTCTACAAGAACGCGGTGATCGAAGAGACGGGACTGGCGGCCGCCGTCCTCAATCACCCGGCCACGGGCGTCGCGTGGCTTGCCAACAAGATTGCGCCGTACGGTGAACAACTGGATGCCGGAGACATCATATTAGGCGGCTCGTTTACCCGGCCGACTCAAGCTTTGCGCGGCGATGTCCTGCAGGCCGACTACGGCCCGCTCGGCGCCATATCGCTGCGCTTCGTTTGAGCGGCGCCTTGTAGTCCCAGCGAAGACCTGCCCCTGGAGCGGAGACACCCATGATGCAAATGCCAGTCAATGTGTTCAAGCAAGCCCTGCGAAATCGGCAGCCGCAAATCGGCCTGTGGGTCGGGCTGGCGGACGCTTACGTCGCCGAGCTCCTCGCGACCACCGGATTCGACTGGCTGCTGATCGACGCGGAACACGCTCCCAACGATTCACGCAGTGTGCTGCGGCAGCTGCAAGCGATCGCGCCGTACCCGGTGCACGCCATCGTGAGACCCGTTCACGGCAGCGTCGAATTGATCAAACGGTACCTCGACCTCGGAGTGCAAACGGTGCTGATTCCCATGGTGGAAACCGCGGAACAGGCGGCCCTCATGGTGGCGGCCACCCGCTATCCGACTCGGGGAATTCGCGGCGTCGGCAGCGCGTTGGCGCGCTCCTCGCGCTGGAATCAGATCGACGGCTACCTGCATCGCAGCGATGAGCAGATGTGCGTCCTCGTCCAGGTGGAATCCGTCGCGGCGCTAAGGGATCTCGAGGCGATCGCCGCCGTTCCGGGCGTCGACGGCGTGTTCTTCGGTCCGGCTGATCTGTCCGCGTCCATGGGACTGATCGGGAAGCCCAACGATCCGGCCGTGCAAACTGCGATTGCGCAAGGGATCGCCACCGTCGTCAAGGCGGGTAAGGCCGCAGGGTGTCTCAGCGGCGACAACCAGACCGCGCGCGACTACCTGGCTCAGGGCGCAACTTTCGTCGCCGTGGGCGTCGATACGTCGCTGCTCGTGAAGGCGGCGTCGCAATTGTCGGCGGCCTTCAAGGGCGAGCCGAACGCCAAGGGTGCCCGGGCCGCCGGGTCGCCCGCGGCCGATTCGGCTTATTGATTCGCGCCCTGCAGCGGCCGCGACCTGCTCATCTGGTCAGTAGACTCACTCATTGCGTTGTTCAATCGTCTCAGGGGATTCCCCGGCGGATATCCGCCGAAAAGCTCTCGCTGCGGTCGGATATCCGTGCGCGCTCGGTGAGGCGGCCGCGCCGTCGAAGCTCCTCGAGCGAATAGCGGCGGTCGAGGCCGCCGACGCGGTAGACGTACTCCGGCAGATAACCGGAGAACAAAAGACGGTAGTCCAGCGGCAGGCGGCCGACGATTCGCTTCATCATCTGGTAGACGAGCGTGGTGCAGTTCACCGTGATGGTGTTGTAAAACCGCGGCGAGTCCACGAGGCTGTTGGCTTCGCCGACGTAGCCGAGAAAGAGCGACCGCATCGCGTCTTGCGGCAGTTGCAGGCGATACAAATAGACGTCCTCACCGCGCACGTTGGTCCGAAGCCGGACGACATCGCGCTCGTCGGCGGCGATGATGCTGAGTTCGAATTCCTTGAAGAAGCCGCCGATCTCGGAGAACGCCTGGTTTTTTTGGCGACGGACTTCCACCGAGAATACGACTTGTTCCCCATCGTCGAAGCCGAAGGATATCAACATGTGCGCGATGACCGGACCCTTCCAATACGACATGATCATGTCCACGGTTCGCAGGTGGTCAAGGTCGTAGCTGCGAGTGTCCCAGCGCTGGGTGCAATCGGTCTGGGTGCGCCAATCGAAGTTACGTACGTTGTGCAAGGTAACCCGGCTGCCGTCCACCGTGCCGGTGGTGATTCGCGCCACGTCGTCGGCCCATTCGTGATCGTTCGTCGGCGTCAGATGCGTCCACCATAGCAGCAGCCCGATCAGCGCCACGGCAAACGCGATCACCCCCAGCGTGATCCGGCCCTGCCACAGCGCGGTCAACAGCGCGAAACTGAACGCGCCCCAGAGCACTACGCACAGGCTCTTGAAGAACTGGCCGCCCGCTGTCTGATACCACAGGGCGAATCCCCCCCAAATTGCCGGAAAAATGATTATCAGGCTCGAAAGCACGGTCACAGCCGCGCGCAGGGAGGAGGCGATCGTCGGAGTCATGCCGGGATCTTACTGCGTTTGCGCAAGTCGCTGCCGAGCCCGGCATCAGGCGACGCCGCGCTCCGCGAGGAACCCGCCGAGAATGCGTGCGGTGTGGCTTTTATTGGGCTTGGCTGTGATCGCATCCGGCATACCTTGGGCGACGATGCGGCCGCCGCCCGACCCCCCTTCCGGACCCAAATCGATGATCCAGTCCGCTTCGGCCATGATGTCGAGGTTGTGCTCGATGACGACCACGCTGTTGCCGGCATCCACCAGACGCTGCAGGACTTTCACCAGCTTTTCGACGTCGGCCATGTGCAGGCCCACGGTCGGCTCGTCGAGCACGTACAGCGTGTGCTGGCGCTCACGGCGCGCGATATCCACGCCGAGCGCGTCCGTGCGAACTTTCGCGAGTTCGGTCACCAGCTTGATTCTCTGGCTCTCGCCGCCCGACAGCGTCGGGCTGGGCTGGCCCAGACTCAAGTAGCCCAACCCCACATCCGCGAGCAGGCTCAGGGGATGTTGCACGCTGCGCTGGGCCGCGAAAAATTCGAGGGCATCCTCGACGCTCAAGGAGAGTGTCTCGCCGATATTTTTTCCCTTGAATAAAATCGACAGCGTTTCGTGATTGAAACGTCTGCCGCCGCACACATCGCACAGCACCTGCACGTCCGGCAGAAAGTTCATCTCGATGCGCTGCATGCCCTGGCCTTCGCAGGCCTCGCAGCGGCCGCCGGCCGTGTTGAACGAGAAGCGGCTGGCCGTGAAGCCCCGAATCCGGGCGTCGGTGGTTTCCGCATAGAGCCTGCGGATCGAGTCCCAAAAGCCGATATACGTGGCGGGACATGAGCGCGGTGTCTTGCCGATCGGCGTCTGATCGACTTCGAGCACGCGGCTGATGGTTTCCCAGCCGGTGATGGACTCACAGCCCACCACGGTTTGCTCGCGATCGCCCGAGCGCTGCGAAGGGCGCGAGTTCTTGGCGCGCGAAGGGGGCGCCAACAGGCGCTTGAGGTTGCCGAGTAGAACATCGCGCGCCAAGGACGATTTTCCCGACCCGGACACACCGGTGATGACGGTCAATCGCCCGAGCGGAATGCGCGCGTCCACCTGGTCGAGATTGTGCAGATTGGCGCCGGCGACTTCCAGCGACGGCGTGTCGCGGCCGACCGGGCGGCGGTGCGACCTGGAATGCCGGTAGGGTGCCGCGAGGCAGCGGCCGGTCGCGGAGTTTGCCAGACGCGCAAGCTCAGCAGCCGTGCCTTCGGCCACTAAGCGGCCGCCGCGCTTGCCTGCGCCCGGGCCGAGATCGATCACGTGGTCGGCTCGGCGGATCGTATCCTCGTCATGTTCGACCACCACCAGGGTATTGCCCTTGGCCCGCAGGCGATCCAAGGTGTCGAGCAGGGCAACATTGTCGCGCGGATGCAGACCGATCGTCGGCTCATCGAGCACGTAGCACACGCCCTGCAGATTGGACCCGAGCTGCGCGGCCAATCGGATGCGCTGAGCTTCGCCGCCCGACAGCGTCGGCGCGGCGCGATTGAGCTGCAGGTAGCCCAAGCCCACGTCGCAGAGGAATGCCGTGCGGCTGGCGAGTTCCGCCACCAGGTCCCGCGCAATGTCGCGCTCGCGGCCCTGAAGGTTGATCTTCGCCATGGCGGCGGCGAATTCCTGCACCGGCAGATTGGTCAATTCCGCGATCGACAGTCCGCGAAACAGCACGTGGCGCGCCACCGGATTCAGGCGCTCGCCGGCGCAGTCCGGGCAGAGGACCTCCGCGGATTCATCGGTGTCGCGCCACTTGGACTCTTCGCCGCTCTGTTCCGCATCGAACTCGGTCATCTGCAAGCCGGTGCCGAAACAGCTCTTGCACCACCCGTGGCGCGAGTTGAAGGAGAACAGCCGCGGATCGAGTTCGGGGAAGCCGGTGCCGCAGGTCGGGCAGGCGCGCTTCGTCGAAAAGACCGCCTTCTGGGCACCGTCACCGGCAGCGCCCCCATTTGCCTTGGCGCCGCCGGCTTTCACCACATGCAGCACGCCGCGGCCGTGTTCCAACGCGACATTGAGCGCGTCGCGCAGTTCGGATTCCCTGTCTGCATTCACGCTCACCGTAGCCACCGGCAGTTCGATGTCGTGTTCGATGAAGCGATCGAGCCGCGGCCATTTGGCCGTGGGCAGCAAGGATCCGTCGACGCGAAGCTCCTGGTAGCCCTTGCCGCGGGCCCACTTGGCGAGCGCCGTGTACAGGCCTTTGCGCGCGATGATGAGGGGCGCGAGAATGGTGATTTTCCGGCCGCGGTAATCCTTGAGCACCCGTGCGGCGATGGCGTCCGCCGATTGCGGCTCGATGATCGCGTCGCACACGGGGCAATGCTGCACGCCCAACTTTACGTACATCAGACGCAAAAAGTGATAGATCTCGGTCAGTGTGGCGACGGTGCTCTTGTGGCCGCCGCGGCTGGTGCGCTGCTCGATGGCAACCGTGGGCGGTATGCCGAAGATGGCGTCCACGTCCGGGCGCGACGCGGGCTGCACGAATTGCCGTGCGTAGGCATTCAGGGACTCGAGGTAACGCCGCTGTCCCTCGGCGAAGAGGATGTCGAAAGCCAGGCTGCTCTTGCCGCTGCCGGAAACGCCGGTAATGACCGTGAAGCGATTGCGGCCGAGGTCGACGTCGATGTTTTTGAGATTGTGCTCCCTGGCCCCGCGGATTTCGATGACGGTAGGGGTGAGAACTCGCGGCGAAGGGCTTTCCGAATCCTGGACTGCACCACCGAACGATGCGTCGCCGGCCGCTTCGAGCAGGGCACGGCCGGTATGCGATCCGGCGACGCGCATGATCTCTCCCGGCGTGCCGGCGCAGACGATGGAACCGCCCGCATCGCCGCCCTCGGGACCCAAATCGATGATCCAGTCGGCAGCGCGCACGACGTCGAGATTGTGCTCGATCACGAGCAGCGAATGTCCGGCGTCGATCAATCGCCGGAACGCCCGCAGCAGCTTGGCGACGTCGTCGAAGTGCAGTCCCGTGGTGGGTTCGTCGAACAGGAACAGCGAGCCGGCTTCGCCTGCCGGGACGCGCGGACGAGCCGGAGCGCCGGGTTCGCCGGCGGCTCCGTTGCGGCGGCCGCGGCGTTCCATCGTACGGGCCGATTGCTCGCGCACCGCGTTCTCGGCGAGATGGCCCGCGAGCTTGAGGCGTTGCGCTTCGCCGCCGGACAGGGTGGGCACGGGCTGGCCCAGCCGCAAGTAATCCAATCCCACATCCGCAAGGGGCGCCAACCGCAGGCACACTTCCGCGTCGTCTGCGAAAAACGCCAGCGCTTCGGAGACCGTGAGGTCGAGCACGTCGGCGATGCTTTTCGGCGGGAAGGCGCCGCGAGAGAGCTTGCACTCGAGGATTTCCGCCCGGAAACGCCGGCCATCGCATTCGGGACACCGGAGATAAACATCGGAGAGAAACTGCATTTCCACGTGCTCGAAGCCATTGCCGCCGCAGGCAGGGCAGCGTCCGTTGCCGGCGTTGAAACTGAAGGTCCCGGCGGTGTATTTGCGCTCGATGGCCTGCGGCTGCCTGGCGAATAGATTTCTGACGGCATCGAAGGCACCGACGTAACTCGCCGGATTTGATCTGGTGGTGCGGCCGATGCGGCTTTGGTCGACCATCACCACACCGCCGATGAATTCGGCCCCTTTGAGCGCACGGTGCCGCCCCGGGTTCT
>Ga0179592_10000680_pt1 | contig 13692 bp, 15 predicted proteins | sample CZODoug2_1_08_16_FD_148623 | JGI IMG/M metagenome (GOLD analysis project Ga0179592, IMG submission 148623) | Vadose zone soil fungal communities from Angelo Coast Range Reserve, California, USA - CZODoug2_1_08_16fungal (Illumina Assembly) | ecosystem: Environmental > Terrestrial > Soil > Vadose...
TTACGGTCGCGGCTAAATCATGGTTTTGAAACCGACGCCATTCAGACGGTACGCGGGATCGGGTATAAGCTGGTTGCTCCGAATTAGCGTCCTGTCCATGTTTCCGCGCTACCTGTCCGGCTCTTTCTGGGTCCTCGCGGATATCGCGATGTGCGGCGCAGCGCTTGCACTGGGCACTCCGATCCAACCTGCCCATGTTGCGGTTTTCATCGCAATTGCCTCTGCCTGGAGCGGAACGCGCCTCTGGCGCAATGCCGCGGCGCCGGGATCCGCCCGCCGAACCTTGGCCCTCCTGCTGCCGGCCGCTTGCCTCTTGGCTCTGGTCGTTCGCAGCGGCGCAATCGAATTGCTGACACAGCTTCACGGCTGGCCTGCGTATGCGGCCGTGGTACCCGCGGCCATCGTCACCGGGGTCGTCCTGCAGCGGATAGGCAACGCCGACGCCGACGCTCACCGGCGCGCGCTCTTGGTCGCGCTCGTCGGCTACGCGTTTTTCCTGCGCGTGCTCTATTGCGCGCAGATCGAACTTCTACCGGAGGAGGCTTACTACTGGAACTATTCCCGCCACCTCGATATCGGTTATCTCGACCATCCGCCCATGGTGGCTTGGCTGATAAGGCTGGGTACGCTCCTGTTCGGCGACACGGAATTCGGTGTGCGCTTCGGCGCGCTGTGCTGCGGTACCGTGTCCTCCTGCTTCATCTATAGGCTGACACGCAATGTGTTCGGCGAGTCCAGCGCACTGCTCGCCTTAGGTTTGGCTCAGGTTCTGCCGTTCTTCTTCCTGGCTGGGATGATCATGACGCCGGACGCGCCGCTGACCGCCGCTTGGGCCGCATCGTTGTACTTTCTGGAGCGCGCCTTGATCGCCGGACGACGGCGGGCGTGGATTTGGGCGGGACTATCCTTGGGTCTCGGCCTTCTTTCGAAATACACCGTAGCCATGCTGGGTGCGGGGACCTTCCTCTTCATGGCATTCGATCCAATGTCGCGCCACTGGTTCCGGCGCTGGGAACCCTATGCGGCGGTCGGTATCGCGGCCGCGGTATTTGCACCGGTGCTGATTTGGAACGCCCAGCACGATTGGGCGTCATTTGCCTTCCAGACGTCGCGCCGCCTGGCCGAGGCGCCGCGCTTTTCATTGCACAGGCTGGTTGCCGCGGCCCTGGTGCTGCTCACGCCGACCGGGTTGCTCGCAGCGGGCGCGGCTCTCGTCGGCGGTCCACCCGTAGAGGGTTCGACGTCCTTGAATGACTCTACGCTGCGTCCCCGGCGGTTCATGCGGATCGCCGTTTTGGTGCCGTTGTCCGTGTTCGCTGTTTTCAGCCTGAGGCATGAAGTGAAGCTGGACTGGACGGGCGCACCCTGGGCGGCCGCGCTGCCGCTGATGGCGTTCGGCGCCGAGCCGCGCGGTTCGAGCTCAATCAGCCGCTGGTTGCGCCGGGCCTGGCCGGTCACCTTGATCTGCATGCTGCTGTTCTACGGTGCCGGCTTTTACCACCTCGTCCTAGGCATCCCGGGACTTGGGTTTACCAGCCATACGGAACTGGTACCGGTCGAGTGGCGCGACTTCGGCAGGCAGATCGACGGCATCACCGACGCCGTACGCTCTCGGTATGGCGAGGATTTGCTGGTCGTCGGCATGGACCGCTACGCAATTGCCAGCGAGCGGGCGTTCTACTCGCATGACCGGTCCAGATCGGTTGCCGAAACCTCGAGTTCGCATCTATTCGGCGGCATGGGCCTCATGTATGAGAGGTGGTTTCCAGCGGAGCGTCAGACGGGGCGCACCTTGCTGCTGCTCGGCTGGGACGCCGGCGATCTTGCGGAGGCGCACCTCCAAAGCCACGTGAGCGGGCTGGAACCGTTGCAGGAGGGCACGCTAGTCCGGGACGGGCGCGCGGTGCGCCGATACTACTACCGGGTCGTTCACGGGTATCGTTAGCGCCGGAGGGGCCGCATGAAATGCTCCGCGAGGCTGCTGCCGCGAGCGTAAGCTTAAGGGCTACTCAAAGGTAGTCGGTCGGCATTTGTCCGGTATACTTTGTCTGACAAAGCGTTGGAGGCTTCGCATGACGGATCTGACCCAGGCCCTGGCCGAGATTAGCGAGATTCGCGCCCAAGTGGCGCGCGGCACTCAATTCCGCGGTTATGGTCCGGCATCCACTGCGGTGAGCGGTACTTTGGCATTGATCGTCGCCGCGGCGCAGGCAGCCTGGATGAAAGAGGGGGCGCGCGATGTGCTGCCGTTTCTCGCCGTCTGGGTGGCGACCGCGGCTGTGTCGGTTGCCCTGGCCACGTTCGAAACCATCGTTCGTTCGCGGCGCGTTCATTCGGGGTTCGCCACCGAGATGATCCGGTCCGCCGTCGAGCAGTTCCTGCCCGCAGCGATCGTCGGCCTGCTGTTGACGGGTGTGATGCTGCTGGCGGCTCCGAAAGAGTTGTGGATGCTGCCTGGACTATGGGAGTTGATCTTCAGCCTCGGAGTGTTTGCGTCGTGTCGCTTTCTGCCGCGCCAGATGTTTGGGGTGGGCCTGTGGTATCTCGTCTGCGGGCTTACTTGCCTGATGATGGCGAGCGGCCCGCGCGTCCTGTCGCCATGGGAGATGGGAATTCCATTCGGCGTGGGTCAATTGCTCGTTGCAGCGGTGCTGCGGTACGGATTCGAGGAAATCGCTTGAAAAACGCTAACAGCCGGTCGAAGTTAGGTTCGCGCTTTGCTTACGACGGACTCGATCGGGTGATCCACGAAAGGGCGCGGCTCAGCCTGCTGACATCCCTCATCACGCATTCGAAGGGACTGCCTTTCGGCGAACTGAAACAGCTTTGCGGCCTGACGGACGGTAATCTGAACCGGCACTTGACCGTGCTGGAGGAAGCGAAGCTGGTGGCCACCTCCAAAGGCGTCGAGCACGGCCGGCCCCAGACAGTGTGCCGCATCACCTCTCTCGGACGTAAGCGCTACGTCGAGTACCTTGCGGTCCTGGAGCAGGTCGTCCTGGACGCCTCCTCGGCGATCAAGACGGACGCGCCCGCGCGAGGCGGCCAAAACCCGGCAAGCGCTTGACAGGCTCCTAGGGAGGCGAAATGCTCACCGGTCAGACGATCAAGACTCTCCATGCGGATGTGTTCACCTTCCTGCAGGGAAATTTGCAGACGCGGGCGAGCCACTGCCAGATTCCGGAAGATGCACTGAAGGGAAGCCTGGTTTATGCGAGCACCCCGGAGCAGGCGACCGAAGCGCTCCTGCACGAACCGGCGATTTTGATCATCCCGTCGCACATGAAGGGAACGTTCGAGCCGGCAGAGAACATAGATACCTGCTGTTTTTCGGTTGCCAGCATTGCGATGGGCATGGCGCAGCTGCTGCAATACTTCGATCAAAAGTGCTCGCGTTTCAAACAATGGGGAGAACGGCACCCGACTGCCGTGGTGCATGCGGAAGCGACGATCGGCGCAGGCGCCTTCCTGGGACCCTATTGCGTCATTGGAGCGGGCGCGGTGATCGGCGAAGGTTGCCTGATCGGCGCGCACGCCGTCATCGAAAACCGCGCCCGCGTCGGCGCGCGCACGGTCATACATCCCCAGGTGTTCGTGGGGTTCGACTGCGAGATCGGCGAGGACTGCGAGATCCATCCGCACTCCACCATCGGCAGCGACGGCTTCGGCTACTCCGTGGGATCCGACGGACTTCCGCGAAAAATCAGCCATCTCGGCAACGTGAAGATTCACGACAATGTCGAAATCGGAAGCAACTGTGCGGTGGACCGCGCCACGCTCACCTCCACGCACATTCGTTCGGGTACCAAACTCGACAATATTTGCCACATCGCCCACAACTGCGACCTGGGCGAAAACGGGTTCTACACGGCCGGCTTCATGACGGGCGGCTCCACGAAGATCGGCCGGCAGTTCGTCACCGGCGGCGGAACCGTCGTCACCGCGCATGTGACCCTGGCCGACAACGTGATTCTCGCGGGGCGATCGACGGTGACGAACGACATCCGCGAGGCGGGAAGTTACGGCGGATACCCCTTGCAACCCTTAAAGCAAGCCATGAAGACGGTGGTCAGCCTCGGCCAGCTGAACGAGCTTCGCCGCAGTCTCAACCGGGTGATGAAGCATCTGGGGCTCGGCCGGGATACGATGCGGTAGGATGTCCGACATGAATCAATACAGGCTCTATGGACGACAGGGCTCGGGTTCCCTCGCCGTGCAGGTGGCGCTCGAGGAAATCGGGGTTCCCTTCGAACGCATCTGGATCGCGAAGGAGCCGCAGGCGATTGCAAGGTTTCGCGAGATCAATCCGACCGGCAAAGTTCCTGCGCTGGCGCTGCCTGACGGCACATTGATGTTCGAGTCCGCGGCGATACTGGTTCACCTGTCGCTCGTTTATCCCGAGGCCGGCCTGGCTCCGCCGCCGGGCACGAGCGAACACGCGCTGTTCTTGCAATGGATGACGTTCATGTCGGCCAACGCGTATGAGGCCGTCCTTCGGATGTATTATTCGGACCGATTTTCGACGCGCGGGGCGCTGGACGCGGAGCCGATTCGCGAGCAGGGTACGCGAGATTTTCTGGCGCACCTGGAACTGCTCAGCCGTTCGTTGAAACCCTACGTTCTTGGCGCCCGTTATTCGATCGCCGACGTTTACCTCTACATGCTGGCGTCGTGGTACCCGGGAGGCAAGGACGAGCTGTTTGCGCGCCTCCCGCCGCTTGGGCTTCATGCGCGGGCGTTGTCGCTTCGGCCCGAGGTATCGAAGGTGGAAGCCGACCACGGCGGATGAAACCGAGGACCGTCACAGCAAGCCGGTATGTAACGTCTCTTCGCGAGGGTGGGTCGCTGCCGGCCATCGTCGAAGCGGACGATGATGGTCTTTACGTTCTCAAGTTCAAGGGCGCAGGGCAGGGGACGAAGGCATTGATCGCCGAGCTCGTGGCCGGCGAGGTCGGGCGTCTTGCCGGATTGCCGGTACCGGAGATCGTGTTCATCGATCTTTCCGCCGACCTGGCACGGACCGAGCCCGACGCGGAAATCCAAGGCCTCATTCGCGGCAGCGGCGGATTGAATCTCGCGCTCGATTATCTTCCGGGGTCGGTCACGTTCGACCCTCTTGTCTATTCTCCGGACCAGCATCTTGCATCCGCGATCGTGTGGTTCGACGCCTTCGTCTGCAATGTGGATCGCACGGTACGCAATACGAACATGCTGATGTGGCATCGCCGTCTGTGGCTCATCGACCATGGGGCCGCCCTGTACTTCCACCATGCATGGAACCGGCACGACCACCATGCGACCAGCCCCTTCAAATCGATCAAGGACCATGTGCTGCTGCGGCTTGCCGGAGCGTTGCGGGATATCGATTCGGAAATGAAGTCCGTCTTGAGCGTCGAGCGATTGGAAAGCATCGTCGGGCTCATTCCCGAGGAGTGGTTGCCCGACGACCCTGGGTTCGACGGAAAAGCCGGTCAACGAGAGGCTTATCTGAATTTTTTCGCGCTCCGATTGAAATCATCCGACGCATTCGTGGAGGAGGCGATTCGTGCACGTGCCGCATACCTATGACTACGCGATAGTGCGCGTGGTCCCGCGCGTTGAGCGCGGCGAATACGTGAATGCGGGGATCATCCTGTCGTGCGACGTCGAGCGCTTCCTGGAGGCCTCTATCGAGCTGGATGAGCGGGCTCTTTTGGCCCTCGATCCGACGGTCGATCTCGACCTGATCCGGCGCACGCTCGCGGCCATTCCGGCAGTCTGCGCCGGCGGCGCTGATGCCGGCGCCATCGGGCGGTTGAGCGCCCGGGAGCGCTTTCATTGGCTGGTTGCCGCGAGAAGCACGATGGTGCAAACCTCCCCGGTTCACACCGGTCGATGTTCGGATTTGCACTCCGCACTCGGCCATCTGATGGCGACAATGGTCAGGCGGCAATAGGCGCGGGCGTCAAGTAGGACACATCCCTCGCTGCATGCCGTCGAAGGACGACTGATCGGTTTCGATCCGGCTTGTAGCCTAGGTTGTCCTATCCGTGGATCAGGGAGGTGTGTCGTGCTCGAGAAACTACCTGAGAGTGTGGGTCATGCGCTTCTAAACCAGCGGGCGGGGATGGAGAAGGTGCTGTACAACCATCTGTTCCGGCAACGCCAGACGGCCCGCCTCGATATCCGCAGCAAGGCGTTCGTCTTCAACGCCCGCATTCCGAAACGCTTCACGGCCGACGGCGAGGGACTTTCTCCGCCGCTCGAATGGGACGGTGTGCCCGAGGATACTGCGTCGTTGGCGCTCATCGTCGAGGACGCCGATTCGCCGACGCCGCATCCCTTGGTGCACGCGATCGTATTCGATCTCGGTGATATCGACGGGTCGATCGAGGAGGGTGCGTTGAACAGTCCGCATCACGCCGGGTTTGGATTGGCGATGGGGCAGAACTCCTTCTTCCGGCAGGCGTGGCTGCCTCCCGATCCACCTCGCGGCCACGGTGAGCACCGCTACGTGTTCCAGATGTTCGCGCTCCGCGCGGGGCCGCCGTTTTCAGCGGCTCCGGGTCGCAGAGAACTCATCGACGTGGTCCTCGATCGCGCGATCGCCGTCGGATGTCTGATCGGAACGTACGAACGCGAGGAGCGCGTGGCGTCGGCGCCATCGGAGCATGACTCGACCGCATCGATGGCGTAGGCGGCGGGGCCTCAGCCTGGCGGCACGTAAATGGCGCGCGCTTTTCCCGTGGTTTTGAAAATACCCAGCGAGCCGCCGACTCCTACACCGACCGACGAATGCCTGGAATAGGAATCCGAGCCCACGCCGGTGCCGATCGATCCTGATTGCGTCTGGTCAAACCCCTCGAGAATGATTCCATTGGCGCCGAGCTGGGCCGCCTCCATCTTCAAACGTTCCACCACCTTGTCAGTGGTGCGCTGTCCGCCCGCGTTGAACATGCTCTTGCTGGAGGCATTGAGCACCGCGATTTCTTCGAATTGCTGCGGCGCGTGCGAATAGACCGTCACCTGCGATGGCGCTATCGGCGGGCGGGCCGTCCCCACCAATACATGGGAGGACGGGGCACAGGCCGCCATTACCCCCAGAGCCGCGCCGGCCCAGGCTGCCCGGATCCGAACCCTGAAACGCAGGCTTATGATGGCGGGGATCCCCCAGGAGCCGTTGCGCCGCGCTTCGGGCGAGCAGCCTTTTGCGGTGCAGCGAAGGACTCGAATTTGAGATCGATACTGGACCCTGAGAGTTGATGCGGAACGCACGTAGTGCGGCTTTCCACGTTTCGCGTGGTGAACATTCCCAACGCGTTGGAACGAAACTGTTCGACGAGTTCGCAGTCGCCCGCGGCAAGTTCTCGAGGCCGGTGCGGCGCAATAGTGACCGGGATCCAAATTCCGTCCACGGGTTTCGAGTCGGATGCAACTGAACCCGCCGGCGCCAGGGTATAGAAGGTCAGATCCGCGCGCGCAAATTTATCAGGGCGGCCGAACCCCGACGCGCAGGCGCCCGCCCGTGCCGTGGCGTCCGGCCGCGCCCCGGATGCAATGAGCAGCGTTTTCAACTTATCGGCCAGGCCATCGCACGAGTAGGTCGTGGTGAATCCCATGAACTGAAACGAATACTCATGCTTCTGCCAAACGCCCGCGCTGTGCGATGAGGCATCATCGGCGAAGGCGGCACTCGATGCGAGGACGGCACAGATCAAGCCGGCGATCCCGATAAGCCTAAGTTTCAGGGGGGTCGGCACGATGTTCTCCAGAAAGGTTGCCTGCTAGTACCTAGCATAACGAATTGCCCTCTGGATGGGTTGACAGCCGGACCTGCTAGGGCGCCGCGAGCGACCTGTCCAGCGCCGCGATCGCTCCCACCAGATGATAGAAAGTGCTTGCCGGGGCGGGCGAGTCGACGAGCTCACCGGACGGAAGCTGAACGTCGAACCACAAACCCGGGACCTGGGTATCGAGATACGGCAGCAGCGTGGCCGCGGCAGTCGCCGCCATCACCCAATACTTCGTGTCATCCGTCAGCCGCGCGGCGAGCAGCGCAGCTTTGAGCCGTTCGGTTTGCGGCCAGAATCGAGCATTCGGATCGTGGACGGAGAAGTCGTCGAGCAGTGCGTTGATGGCAACCTGATTGTGGACACCTGATTGTTCTCCGATCGCGATCAGCCGGAGGGCCGTCTCCCGCAGCGGACCCGGGCGGCTCTCGGAACGAAGCAATAGCCAAGCCCATTCGAATTGGTGGCCAGGCTCGACGATCCGGCCGGCGACTCCCGGCGCGGGACGCCAATCGGCCGTGAAAGACTCCCCCAGCGAGCCCGTGCCGCGGCGAATGAACCTTTGCGTCGCCAGATCCGCGATGTGCCGGGCCCAATCCGCCCAGCCGGGATCGTTGCCGGTTTCCGTCCAGGCCAGACAGGCCTCCAATAAATGCATATGAGGATTCGATTCGAAGAAGCCGTCAAGATTCTCGTTCGAGCGAAACGCTCCATTGTCCGCGCGGAACTGCGACTCGATCGCCCCGCGCAACTCGAGGGCGCGCTTCTCGAATTCGCCGCGGGCATCGAGCGCGACGGCCGCGGCTGCGTAACCGAGTAACGCGAACGCCTGGTCGTACAATAGGGCCCGATCGTCCAACGGCGTTCCATCGACACCGGCCAGGGTTCGAAACAATCCATCCGGTCTCCGGTAATAGGTGACGAAATAGTCCGTTCCTCGTTGCAGGATGCTCCGCACGTCGCCCTTCCAGCCGAACCTTAGTGCCTGCGCAAAGGCGTAGAGCTGACGCGGGTGAACTCGAGCGCGCCGTGGATGCGGCAGGCCGACGCCATTTTGCGCCAGCGTCTCGATGAAGCCGCCATTCCGGGGATCGATGCCGTGCTGCGCCCACAGCGGATAGGCGGCGTCCGCCAACCAGGTCACGAGGCGGGCACGTAAGGCCTCCAATTTCACTTTGGACGCAGTATTGCCGCTATTTTCCATGCACCGATTGTGACATGACTCGGCCGGCTTTTCAGGGCCGCCGTCCGTCGCCGATCTCGTCGCGTTCAGCTCGCGGCGGATTGGATCACGCGGATGACGACCATCACGACGGCAACGGCGAGGTAGCCACGCAGCACGATCATGCACGTCCGCCGCATGGGCGTCAGTTGCAGCGGACCAATGGTGCCCAGTTCGGGCGTGCGCCAGGCTTTCCGGGCACGCTCGAGTTGGCCGCGCTCCGGAGGCCGGCGCCGCTTCGCGCGTAGCGCGTATGCCATGACGCCGACGAGAGCAAGGCCGATTCCGGCGCCCAGAATCGTCTGAATCTGACCGCTGCCGATGCTGGGAAACAGAACCGCGGCGGTCAGTATCAGCGATAAGGTCACCAGAATGGCGATGATGAACAGAGTGAACGCGTTCATTCTGAATGAGTTGACCCAAGGCCCGAGGATTTGCTCGTCGTTGCACAACAGGAGCAGGAATACCGACGCACTGGGAAGCAGCACACCCGCCAGCGTTTGCACGGCATTGGTCAGGAGGCCGAGAGGCACTCTCGGAGTCAGCACCAGCGCGGCCGCGGCCACGATCAGGCAGAAATAGAGTCCGTAAAAGAATTTCGCCTGGCGAGGGCTGTGGTTCAGCGAATGCCGCATGGAAAACAGGTCGCCGATGGCATAGACGGACGACAGCGACACGGCCGCCGCCCCGATGATGCTGGCATCGATCAAGGCGATGGCGAACAGGATGCCGGGCAGGCTGGATCCGTGCTGCCGCGAAAGTCCCGACGCGATGGCCCCCGCATCCGTGAAGTGCCCGTACTCGGCCGTTCCCTTGAAGGCCTCCGCACAGAACGCGATCATCGCGACGGCACCGACGGTGACCAGCACGATGCCGATGACGAGATCCACGCGTTCATAGTTGATGAAGCGCGCTCCGATCCGCTTGTCGATGACGTAACTCTGCTGGAAAAATAGCTGCCAGGGTGCGACGGTCGTGCCGATGATGGCGATGATGAGCAGCATCACGTCGGCAAGATGGGCGCGGGGCGGCAGCTGCGGCACCGCAAAATCGTGGCCGATGTCGGCCCATGGCGGATGCACCAACAGGAACACCGGCACCACCGCCAGGCTGCCGAACACCAACACCAGCGCGAACCGCTCGAAGCGCTTGAAGTCGCCCGTGCTGACCGCGGCCATGATCATGGCTGCGGCCGCAGCGAGTCCCCAGGTCTTGGGTACGCCAAGAACGCCCAGGCCGAGGCTGATGCCGATGAACTCGGTGACCAGCGTGAGCGCATTGAGCACGAAAAGATCGATGACGCTGAAGGCGCCCCAGAATCTACCGAACCTGCGCAGGATGAGTTTCGCATGACCGACCTGGGCGATGGCGCCCAGCCGGAGCACCATCTCCTGATTCACGTACAGGACGGGGATGAGCAGGGCAAGGGTCCAGAGCAGGCTGGTACCGTAGTTTTGCCCCGCCTGAGCATAGGTGCTGAAAGCGCCGGCGTCATTATCCCCGACCATGACGATGAGGCCCGGCCCCAATACCGCGAGCAAGGTGCGCAGCCGGTGCGCCCAGCTGGTACGCGGACCAATGTCGTTGGACGAAAGGGTTCCGAGCGCACCGCGTATGCCGGCATCGCGCACGCTGCGATGCGCGGAGGTCAGAGAAATTTCCTGGGTGTCGATCATTGGGCACCTTGAGTATCGTAAACGGTGCCGCTTCCGTAACGGGCAGCCCCAACGCACGCTGCCGCAATTCGGCGCGTGCGCTCAAGGAAATTGGTGGAATCGAGAATGGTACCGAGAGGTACGGCCAAACGCGCTTCCCGCCCGCGGCGGAAGCGCTCCTTGAACCTGAGAGCCTTATCCTACCGAGGGCGCACTGCGACGGGCGCAGCGCCAACACCTTAATCTAGGGCTACTGTCCAAGAAGCGAGCCTCGCGTTGCAAAAAGTATACGAAAAGTAATTCGCTGCGCCGCCAATGTAAAGAGAAATCTCACATAGCGGGACGGAATTTCGATACGGGTGCCGACAAATAGCCGGGCCCCCGCAGCCTTTGCCTTAGGCGTGCGCGGCTGAATTGACTGGTACACAATGCTCCTCGTCATTCCCACCTTTGGATTTTCTCATGAACCGACGGAGTCGAATTGGCCTCTCCGGCTGTGCGTTGGCGGCAGTCATGCTGCTGGCTCGAACTACATGGGCTGGTCCTGGGCCCGCTCAAGACGACCATGGCGCGGAGGTGGCTCGCCCGGCCATCCTCGTGTTCGCAGCGGCGTCTCTGACCGATGTGCTGCAGAAGGTGGGAGCGGATTTCGGCAAGTCCACCGGAATCGGTGTGAAATTCGTGTTCGCCGCGAGTTCCGTTCTGGCGCGGCAGATCGAGGCGGGTGCGCCCGCCGACGTGTTCTTTTCCGCGGATCGCGACTGGATGGATTATTTACAGACTCGAAAGCTTATCCAAGCGGAGTCTCGACGGGACCTGCTGGGCAACCGCCTGGTTCTGGTCGCGCCGGCCGCAAGTACTCTCTCTCTAAAGATCGCACCGCAATTCGAGTTGGCGGCGGCGCTCGGCAAGGGCCGCCTGGCCACCGGAGACCCGGATTCGGTGCCGGCCGGGCGCTACGCCCGCGCAGCCCTCACCTCGCTTGGAGTGTGGAATTCGGTGTCGGATCATCTCGTGCGAGCCGAGAACGTTCGTGCGGCATTGGCCTTCGTCGAACGCGGCGAAGTGCCGCTGGGCATCGTCTACCGGACCGATGCGCTCATCGACAAGGGGGTGCGGATCGTGGATACCTTCCCGGTGGAATCCCATCCGCCCATCACCTATCCGATTGCGCTCACCGTCGGTGCGAAAAGCGTTGCCGCACAGTTCGCGGATTACCTGGGCCGGCCGGCGGTCGGCGCAGTTTTCGTCAGATACGGATTCACGGCGCTGACGCTGCAGAGGAGTCCCTCGCCTTGAACTCAGGTCCAACACCGCCGATCGACCTGCGCAGCGACACGGTCACCCAACCCTCGCCTGGCATGCGTGCCGCCATGGCCGCCGCCCCGGTGGGTGACGATGTGTACGGCGACGATCCGACCGTCAACGAGCTGCAGCGCGTGGTCGCCGGGCGCTTCGGCTTCGAGAGCGCGTTGTTCTTTCCAAGCGGGACCCAAAGCAATCTCGCCGCGTTGATGGCGCATTGCGGCCGCGGCGATGAATACATCGTGGGCCAGGACGCGCACACCTATCGGTATGAACAGGGCGGCGCCGCCGTGCTCGGCAGCATTCAGCCGCAACCCCTCGAAAACGACGCACACGGCGGAATTGCACTGGAACGCATCGCCGCAGCGATCAAGCCGGACGACATGCATTTTGCGCGCACGCGTCTGCTCGCGCTCGAGAATACGATGGGCGGGCGGGTCCTGCCCCTTACGTATCTTCGCGACGCCACGACGCTTGCGCATACGCACGGCTTGCGTACCCATCTGGATGGCGCGCGCCTCTTCAATGCCATCGTCAAGTTGAAACTGGATGAGCGCGCGGCGGCGGCGGGGTTCGACTCGGTGTCGGTGTGTCTTTCCAAGGGGCTGGGCGCTCCGGCAGGGTCGATCCTGCTGGGCTCCCGCGACCTGATCGCTGCGGCGCGCCGCTGGCGAAAAGCGCTGGGGGGCGGCATGCGACAGGCTGGAATCCTCGCCGCGGCGGGGCTCTATGCGCTCGAACACAACGTTGCACGTCTCGAGGACGATCACGACAATGCGGCCTATCTCTCCGGGGGCCTGCGTGATCTCGGCCTGCCTGTCGTGCCTCCGCAGACCAATATTTTCTACGTCGACATCCCGGCGCGACACGTGGCGCCGTTGACGGAGCATCTTCTACGACGCGGAATCCGTGCTTCCGTGGCTGCGCACACCCGTCTCGTGACGCATTTGGACCTACCGCGAGCAAAAATAGACGCTGTACTCGAGGCATTTCGCGAGTACCCGGGCTGGCAGCCGTAGCGGAAGGCCAGACCCCCCGCTAGGAAATCGGCAGCGTGAAGGAAAATCTGGCGCCGCCGCCGGGGCGCTGCAAGGCGTGTATGGCGCCCCCGTGGGCATTTACGATCGCACGGCAAATAGACAGCCCAAGTCCGGCGCCTCCCGTATGGCCTTCATCGCGCCCGCGGTGAAATTTCGCGAACAGTTGTTCCGGATCTCCCGGCGGAAAACCTGGGCCGTCGTCGTCGACCAAGACTCGAATGAACTCGTCCTCGACGAGTCCGACGATAGTAGTGTGTGTTCCTGGCGGCGTGTGTCCGGCGACATTTTCCAGGAGATTTGCAAAGACTTGCACCGACAGAGCGCCATCGGCGTGGACGTCGGGCAAGTCGTCGGGCAGTTGAAGTTCCACGGGATGGGTTTCCAACCTACCACCGAGACGTGCAAGTGCGGAATTGACGAGCTCCTCGAGCTTCAGCCAGTCTCGGCGCAACGCCACCTGCCCGGATTCAAGGCGCATCAACTCCAGGGCATTCGAAATGTTCTCGGATATCTCATTCGCCTTGTTTTCTATTTGTGCGGTGAGTGCCGCGCGCGCCTTGCCGTCCGATACGATAGACGGGTCGTTCAGGGCGCTGCCGGCGCTTGCGATGACCGCCAATGGCGCCCGCAAGTCATGGGAGATCGAAGCGAGCAGGGTATTTCTCAGGCTTTCGGTCTCCGCATTCACCCGCGAGCGTTCA
>Ga0179592_10000682_pt1 | contig 13685 bp, 8 predicted proteins | sample CZODoug2_1_08_16_FD_148623 | JGI IMG/M metagenome (GOLD analysis project Ga0179592, IMG submission 148623) | Vadose zone soil fungal communities from Angelo Coast Range Reserve, California, USA - CZODoug2_1_08_16fungal (Illumina Assembly) | ecosystem: Environmental > Terrestrial > Soil > Vadose...
TGACCCGCCCAACTTCGACACCAATCACAACCTCGGCGAAGCCTATGTTCGCTCCGGCAGGATCGTCGACGCCGCACCCTTTCTAGAAAAGGCCCAGCAAATCAATCCTTCCTCATACGATAACGGTTACGACTTGTCTCTCGCTTACATTCAAATCGGCCGGCTCGCGGACGCCCGGCAACTGATCCAGGATCTTCTGAAACGCAAGAACGCCGCGGAATTGCACAATCTGCTTGGCGAAGTGGAAGAAAAAGACGGGCAGTTCGTGCCCGCGGCAAATGAATACGAAATCGCCGCGCACATGGATCCCACCGAGAGCAACCTCTTTGACTGGGGAAGTGAGCTCCTTCTCCATCGCACGGTCGGACCCGCCGTGGAGGTCTTCCAGCAAGCTTGTGAACGCTATCCCGCTTCGCAGCGCCTGATGATCGGTCTTGGCATGGCTCTCTACGCGCGCGGCAACTATGACGACGCTGTCAAATCGCTTCTGAAGGCTGCCGATCTCAATCCCGCCGATCCTGGTTGCTATCTTTTTCTCTCCAGGGCCTACGATAGCTCCCCCAGCCAGGCGGACGAAGTCATCCAGCGCTTCCGCCGCTTCGCGGAGCTTCAGCCAAACAACGCGCGCGCGCTCTACTATTACGCAATGAGCCTATGGAAGGGCAGGCGCGCCCAGGATCCCAGCTTGGATCTCCATCAAATCGAATCCCTGCTGAACAAATCGCTGGCGCTCGACCCCAAGCTCGCGGAAGCCCACCTGCAGCTCGGCAATCTCTACTCCGACCAAAATAAGTATGCCCGAGCCATCCCGCAGTATGTCCGCGCGCTTGAGCTCAATTCCGATCTTGCTGACGCTCACTATCGTCTTGGCCAGGCTTACGTTCGCACCGGCGAAAAGGACCGTGCCCAGCAGCAGTTCCAGGTGTATCAGCGGCTCCGCGAACAGCACCTCGCCGACCTAGACAAGCAACGCGCCGAAATTCGGCAATTTGTTTATTCGGCGAAGGATTCCCCCGCCGCGAAACCGTGATTCACTGCGGGTTTCACGGAACGGGCATGAAAAAAGTTTCAGCGCGTCTGACGGATGTCTTGAGACCGATTCGGCCGCGTCGTGGTTTCTACGGAAAGCGTTCAGATTGAATGAGTTTTCATCCTTCATCGCGAAACGCAATGGAGCGGCCTCGTCTGGCCGCCGGGAAAGCATCCAGTCCTCAAGAACTCGCGCGCCAACTCGCTTGGACTCGCCGCGAATTTCTGCGTACCGGTGCTGGACTTGCATTGGGCAGTTCCCTTCTGCCCGCTTGCCTGTTCGCTCGAACGGGCATCCCTGCCGGCAAGCGAAAAGTGGTCGTCATCACCTTCGGCGGCGGCGCGCGCGACCAGGAAACTTTTGCTCCTGAAGGCCAGGAATACATTCCGCACCTCATGCGCGAACTCATCCCTCAGTCCACCTTTTTCACGCAGATGGTCAATCGCGGAATCCTCGGCCACTACGTCGCAACCGCCAGCCTGGCAACTGGTGTCTACGAAACCATCAACAATTTTGCTTCCCTTCCTCCCGCACATCCGACCGTCTTCGAATATTTCCGCAAGGACTTGAAGCGCCCCGCCTCCGATGCCTGGGTCGTCGCTCCCAGCAACGGGTTCAATCGCATTGGAGAAAGCAGCCACCGTTCCTACGGCCCGGGATTGGGCGCAAAAGTAATTCTGCCGAAGCATCTTCTGACGGCTGCCACTTCCGGCGGCGGCCCGGACTACGAGCATCTGCTCCGCGATAACTATGAGACGCCTTTCCACACTCCGGAACTCGCTGGCAGCGAATTTGAATTGCAGCAATTGGGAATGATGCTGAAGCTCTCCGTCGACGACTTCAAGGCCCATGCGCTCACCTTGTCCAGCCCCGACGAGCTTTCCGTCTACATCGTTCGTCAGCTCATGAGACAGCAAGCGCCGAGCCTTCTATGGATCACCATGCACGATATCGATATCGCTCACGCCGGCGCCTACTCCCTCTACATTGACGGCATCCGCCGCACCGACCGGCTCTGCGCCGACCTCTGGAAAACCATCCAGAGCGAGCCCGAGTATGCCGGCAAAACAACCTTGTTTATTCTGCCGGACTTCGGCCGCGACTCGGATGACGATTCCGGCGGCAACGGATTCCAGCATCATCGCACCGGCGATGCGCTCTCGCGCACTACCTGGATGATGGCGCTGGGCGCTGGCGTTCGCGAGGGCGTGGTTTTCGACCGCCCGATGGAGTCCACCGATCTTGTCCCAACTCTTGGATCCATGCTCGGATTTTCCGCTTCGCTCGCGGAAGGCAAACCGATACCGGAACTTTTGTAAATTTATGCTTCCATCCGATCTCAAACCGGAGCAGTTCAATGGCTATCCGCCGGAAGCAAGGAAACTGGTCAGCAGCTATGTTTCCGCGCTGCAACGCTTGCCGCTGAGCTTCCTGCCCAACCTGTTGCGAGAAGTCATTGAATACGATTTCAAGTTTCCCGCCGAGCGCCGCGCCCTGGAAAGAGAACTCGCCAACCTGAACTCTCTCTCTTCAGAACAAATCAAGGACTGGCTGCGAGGCTTCGCGCAAATCCGTCTTTCCTCCCAGCTCGAAAACTTCGATTGGGTCAATGCCCCCGGCCAGTTTGTGGAACAACTCTCCTCTCATCTTTGGACCACCCATCAACTGGATCCTTTTCGAACTGCGGCGCTTGCTTACGCCGATCGTTTGCGCGCGGTTGTGCCGCCACAGCCGCCGCCCGTGCCGCGCCTCGGAATCACCGTCATCGGCCAAGGGGTCGCCGCACATGACGAGCCCCTCTTTCGCAAGCTCCGCGCGCACGGCGCCTATTTCAGCGGCGTCAAGCCGGACAACGGCCTCGAACTCTTGCTGAGCGTGGTGGCCGCCCGCGCCAAGGAGCATCCGCTTCCCTACGCTCACTGGTACATCGATGGCGGCCAAGCCGCGGCTCACGATCCCACGCTTACTTGTGTCTCCTACCACGCGCTCGAACCCGTGCGCGCTGCGTTGTCCGCCAAAATTCGCATCGAAATTCAGCGCCCCGGCATGGGGCCTGAGGCGCTGCGCACGCACCTCGCGCAAATTCGTCCTGCGGATCTCGGTTTCGCCAAAGTCGGCGACGCCGTGCTGGATCGCTTCCAGGTGAAGATGTTGACCGAAGGCTCCGGCACTCAGATTTTTAGCACCACCTTCGCGCAATGGACCGCGCGCGAAGCCCTTCGGCGCGCCCAGCCGCTCACGTTGCTGGTCCGCTTCGCCTCTCGCCAGCGCCAGAAGCCCATGAACGAGATGCTCTCCGCCAGCCGTGAAGCTGCCGAACTCGATCCTCTCGGCTCCTTGATCGATGCGGACATGGGCGCCTACTACAACTGGCTGAACCTCCAGCGGCTCACGGGAGCCGAGCAATCTTCGTTCCTGGTGTGGTTCGAAGGTCACAACGAAGCTATCGCTATCGGACCTTCCTTGCCGCGCGGCACGGTATCCAATGCGGCCGCCGGCTTGGAGCAGTTGCTAAGCTGGGCGAGCTAGCGGCGCAACATTTTTGTTCGATAGAACGGAGCAACCACGTACAAACGCGATTTTCTGAAGACCACGGGCAAGGTTATCGCCCGCGCAACGCTCGCGCCGGGCGCGCTTGCTGGCGATCCACCGCTCCCGCCGATCCCAAGGGAATCAGCTTCAGCTCCACTGTCTTGGTGTCGCCTTCGTTTACTTCGATAACCGTGGCCTTCGCCTCATACTCTTTCAGGAACTCCGGATCTTCCCAGGCGCCTTGCTGCAGCCCTGCCCAACTGAAGAGTTTGTATTTCCCCGGCGGCAATCCGCGCATTTCGAAATGGCCGTACTGATCCGTATTGGCAGAATAGGATGCGCGGCGCGTTTTCTTGTCCGGAATCGCCACTGCCCACGCGCTAACCGCCGGAAGAGTATCTTCATTTAGCACTGCGCCTTGCACATGTGCCCCGCGAGAACTCAGCGTGATTTCCAGTGGCCCGCCCGAGGCCTTCGCAACACGAATGGTCGCGTCCGGTACCATGCTGTCGCTGTAACGCACCTCTTTGATGTAGCAGTCCTTCGAGATTCCCCACGCATCAAGCCGAAACTCTCCGTCATGAACGTCTTTCAGCATGAACTGGTTGTTTTCGTCAACCTCGGCGTGGGTGACCGGGAATGGCTCGTTCTCCGTCGAGATCGCCGCGATGACGAATCGTTGTCTTTCAAGCCTCGGCGCTCCCTCCCAGGTGACTCGCCCAGGTATGTTCACACCTTCCGCGACGGTCAGCGTCAGTCCTTCCACGTCTGCGTTCCCAACAGTGATGTCCTGCTGGGTGACAAGCATTCTTCCGCCGTCTGACCGCGACATAACCCGAATGGTATAATTCCCCGGTGGGATCTCTCGAATCTCAAAGGAGCCGTCGGCATCGCCCGCAGATGTTGCACCTATGCTTTCCCACCCTGCTCCCTGATCTATCCGCAATACTTGCACTTGAAACCACCTTCTTCCGCTCGGTTTTGGCAGCAGATTCACGACCTTTCCCCGAACCCGATATACCGTAACTTGCTTCATCAGAATGTCGATGGACGCTATCTCGTCGCCCTCCTTGACAGTAATCACGGAAGCTTTTCCCGAATCGGTCACGCCGGGATAGTAGAGTCTCGCGTAGCCTTTTTCTCCACCGCTCTTGTCAGCTCCGGAGAACTCGAGGTCCCCAACTACACGGTTCCAGGTCTCAGGCTCAGCGGAAATCAGATAGCGTCCAGGTAAGAGTCCAAAGAGCCGGAATTCTCCCAGATCATCCGATTCGCGCGCATCGGCCGACTGTAACTGCATTTTTCCGTTGATGTGCACTTCGCGGACTGCATTGACACGGATGCCCTGCATGGGCGCGCCGTCCTCGTCGGATACGCGTCCCGTGATCACCCCGGTTTGTCCCAGCTTGAAGACAAGGTCAACCAACTTTTGGCCCGGCCTTAAAGTCAACGTTGATCCCGGATCGTCAGGTTTCTTCTGACCATATTGCGCGTCAACGTATCCATTGCGGTGCACAGTCAATGTGTAGCGCCCCTCAGGGACGTTTCTCAACTCAAAACGCCCGTCTGCCGCAGTTGTCGTCGCGATCGTGTGCTCGCGATTTTCATCACGTCCGAGCCACACCGTGGCCCCTTTCAGCGGCGCGCCATCCAGCTTGCGGACCACTGTTCCAGAAAGGGTGCACGTCTCCTTTCTTGGCACTGACCGTGCCTCAGGCATCGTCTGCGTTTGGGCGAAGACTAGGGAGGGGGCAACAAGAAGCAGTAGCGCAGCAAGCAGACTCCGGAACATAAGGAACGCCTACCTGCGAAGTATAACCTATAGGGTTTGTGAGATCACGAAGATGGACGCAATACCTGATTCATGCGCATACCGAATTGGTCTCATTCGGGCCGAGCGTTGGACTTGAGTTCGAAACGAGGTAAAGGGCATCGTTCTAGGTCGTTGAAAATAAGACCAGAAGGCGGTGGCGCGCCCAAGGGGACGATTTTAGAGCTTTCCTCGCCGGTTTTTGTGGCAGCCTTGCCACAGATCGATCTCCCTGGAGCGAGCAGGATATCAATTCGAAGTTGTCGCAAGAAAACCAGCTGGGTTGCGCGGGACTCTCCAGTCAGCTAATTTAGTTAGCTAAGGAGCTGCGATGCGTATCGTCACCATCCACCAAGCCAAAACAAATCTTTCTCGGCTAATTGAGAAAGCTTCCGAGGGCGAGGAAGTGATCATTGCACGCGGGTCAAAACCCGTAGCCCGACTCGTTCCGGTCGGCGAGGTCAAAGGTAAACGCCAGCCAGGATCGTTGAAAGGCAAGTTGCAGGTTGGGCCTGAGTTTTTTGAGCCCCTTCCGATGATCGAACTGAAGACCTGGGAGTAGTCCATCTGCGCGCGCTACTCGATACGCGTGCTTTGCTGTGGTGGCTTTCCGATGATCCCGCGCTAACGCGAGCCGCTCGAAAGATCATCGCGGAAACCAAAAACACACTCATCGTAAGTGCTGCTTCAGCTTGGGAAATCGCCATCAAGGTCCGGCTGCGAAGACTCCCGACTGCTATTGACCTGGCGGCGGATTTCTCTGGCCTAATTGAACGCGAAGGTTTTCAACCGTTAGCCATTTCTGCAGAGCATGGTATTCGGGCTGGACTCTTGACCGGCCCTCACAAAGACCCCTTTGACCGTACGCTCATTGCCCAAGCTCAAGCAGAGAATATACCTATCATCAGTAATGAAGCATCTTTCGAAAGCTACGGCGTGCGACGCCTTTGGTGAAAAGAGACTAGGCGCGAGGTCTGGGATCAGTTCTGGAAGTGGCGCGCCCGGCGATTTTAGAACTTTTCTCGCTGAATTTGTGGCCGCCTCGCATCAGCTCGAACTCTCATCCGCCGTAGCTACGCTCTGACGCGACTGCTATTTCGTATCCCAGGTGCCGCGGAGGCCTTGGGTTGAAAAAGACCCTCTATAGGTACGCCCGTCGCAACCTGGCCATTCTTCTCGAAAAAAGTGGATCAGCCAATCCCCGCAAACTGTGATTGACGATTCGCGGGATGCATATACAACCCAGTCGGACTGAGCCGAAGTGGAAGCAGCAACCCATGCTTGATCTTACCTCTGAGGATCCGGTTCTCTGCCCCCGCAACAGGAGTTCTTGATTGACCATTCCGGTGACGCAGGCCAGCATGCGTGCCCAAAGCATCTTGGATTCCCCCTGAATCTACAACCCCGTGAAAGCGAAATTGTAGACACTGTTTTTTCAGTCAGAGAAGCCCATTCGAGGTGTGCCTGTGGAAAGCTGCAAGTTACGCTATTTCAACTCGTTTGAGTTTCTTGAACATACGGGAGCTGTTGGCGGTATTTAGGCCTGCGGCAGGATGACAGCTACAACGGAGGTTGTCCATTCTCCGTGATTGTTGGAGTAGGAGCCGCGCATCCACACAAGCGCCGTTCTTGAATCGCTCCACTTGGGAATGATGGGGCGGAGATTGTCGTAAGTGGAATTACGTGTAAAGGGGACCCAATTCCATTTATCAGCGCGCGCGTCGCGGGTGCCGCGAAACAACTCATAGTGGCGGCGGCGGTCGGCCTGACTCACGAGCGGCGCACCGCTGACGGGATCGGCATTGGTCGAAATATAGGCGACGTCTGGATTTTGGGGATCGAGCGCGCCTAAACCCGAATAGTCGTCCTCGCCCGCGTAAAGCCTAGTACCCGCGTGAGCGATTTCCTCGCTGTGCCAGGCTGTGCCGTCCCAGCGCGCAAAGTGGTAGCGTAAATCCATCCCGCCCTGGCCGCGCGGCAAGCCGCGGCCGTCGATTTGGCAGGAGAACAAGACGTAAGGGCGAGCGTCTCGATCGAGTTGGAGATCGATCATCCAGGCGACGTTGTCGGGAGTTCCCTGAAACACCTTGGTGAGCTCCCAAGTGGGGATGGTCGCTTCTGTTGAAGTACTCAACTCGCCGACACGCGCTCCATCGGAATGGTAGATGGTGCCGTTTCGCAAATATCCATGATACAGACTGTTGTCAAAATTGCGGGGATGATCCTCCGTGGCGACAAAATGCACGGTGCCCTTGCCGTCGTACGCGTATTTCAGATACGGGCTGTAGCCGCCCTTTCCGTAGAGCCAGTGGCCGCCGTACGTCCACGTCTGGCCGTCGTCTTTCGAGACCATATAGTTGGGCTCATGATGAAAGCCGCGAAAGAAGTTGAGCATGCGTCCGTCGGGTAGTTGAAACGGGTTGGCATAGGTGTCGTTGTTGCCGGCATAGTTGGCGTCGGAACCCGGCGTCTCTACGCTCAACGTGGGACCCCAGGCGAGCGCGTTGTGCGGCTCCGAAATGCGGTAATACATTTTTCGCTCGGCGGCATGTTTCGAGTACATGGCGAGGTAACGCCCGTCGGGCCTGACCAGGAAGGCCGGCGCATCGTGATCGTCTTGCTCGAGGTGCGGATGCAGGACCGCGGTCGCGACCTTCCCAGTCGCAACGTCGTAGACGGCTATCTCAACGTTACCCCAGCGTGGATCGGCTGCGCCGGTCTGAAAGGCACCGATGGCACGAACGGATCCGACGATTAATTTGCCGTTATCCACGATGACACGCGGATCCATAAACCAGGACCAGGCGCCGTTGTCGTTGAGTTGAATGAGTTTCCCGGCAACGTAATTGGGTATATTGTCGTCGCCAGTTCCGGCGAGCGAGCCTGCGAATGTGATCAAGCACACCGCCACCGGAAGGAGAACTCGGGAGGTTGCGTTCGCCACGAGAGAAGACCCTAGCCCTTCGGGACCATATCTTCGCCAGTCGATTTTTTCACGGCACCCTCGCTTTTTCCAATGCCTGATTTCTTGCGTTTCATCGATACGACCTGCGCCAAGAGTCGAGCCGCTTCTCGCCTTTCTGCTTGACAGGAACGACGATCTTAAATAACGTGCACCACGAACGACAGACAACGAAAGCATACGGTATCAACCGAAGATAATAGAAAGTAAGCGATGGGAAAGTTCTCGGGAGCACTCCCGACGTCGTCGTGAAAACGAGCTGAGAGGGAGATCGCGGTGGGTCGGTGTCCTCATCTCGATAAGATCCTTGGTCTGAACGAGCCTATTTCTCGCCGTGATTTCCTCGATGGCACATTGGTGGCGTCGGCTGGCATGTTGGTGGCCGGCGCTTGTACATTTCCGCTTCGTGGTCAGGCAGCCAGTGAAATCAGTTCTGGCTGGACTGGCTATACCGGAGAGGGCGACTACAAGGCCGCCGCCGGTAATACCGAGCCAGTGATCCAAAGTGCACATGCTGTGCGTGACGGCAAGTACGACAAAGTTCCATCTGAAGTAACCGAAACTGGCGAAGTATACGATTGCGTTGTAGTCGGCGGAGGGTTCGCCGGCCTGTCGGCTGGATTGTTTTTCAATCAACGAGCGAGTTCGAATCGCACCTGTCTCATTCTCGACAATGCGCGAATCTTTGGCGGTGTCGCGAAGCGAAACGAGTTCGTCGTCGATGGTCATCGACTCTTTGCTCCGCAGGCGTCGGTTCATTTTCAGCCGCCCTATCCAAACAGCTTCCTAAAAGGAGTTTACGACGCGATGGGCCTGGACTGGGACGCGTTCAAGTCGTATCAGAAATGGCAAGGTCCCTCGCCCGAAATTTCTTTGCCGCGAAGCGCCTACGGTCAAGGAACCATCAATGGCAAGCCGGCGAGTGGCTTCTTCTTCGGAGCGAAGTATGGCCATAAGCCCGGAATCTGGATCACCGATCCTTGGGGCAAGAAACTGGAAGGAACGCCCTTTTCCGAGACCACCCGCAAAGAAATGCTGAGGCTGAATAACGAGCAGCCTGTCGCACCTCCGTTGGTCTACGACTATCCAGGCGACCCGGTCTCGCGACAACTGGACAGTATGACCCTTGAGGACTATCTCATCCGCACCTACGGCGTCAGTCGTGAAACCATCCGTTTCTTCGTCGCCGGCGAAATGAGCGGCGGATTTGGCCTGGGCCCCGACGCTTTATCCGGCTTCCTCGAGCACGAATGGTCAAAGACAATTCCGACAGTAGACGACAGTATGGCGACGGGGATCCAAATGTTTCCGGGCGGCAATTCGGGCATGATCCGGTTGCTGATCAAGACGCTGATCCCCGAAGCGATCGAAGGTCCACGGACGATGGAGGCTGTTTGGAAGAACTCGGTTAACTTCGCTGCTTTGGATCAAGCCGGTCAGCGCGTTCGGATGCGGCTCAATTCCACAGCGGTTCGCGTTGAACACATAGGCGAGCCTGCTAAATCGGATTTCGTTTCTGTTACTTGCTTAAGCGACGGTCGCCTCCAACGGGTAAAAGCGAAGACCGTGGTTATGGCAGGCGGAGGTTGGATTACGAAGCACGTCGTTCGAGACTTGGATGAAGCGCGGCGCAACAGCTATGAGCAATTCAACTACTCACCCTATATGACCGTGAATGTCGCGGTTCGCAACTGGCGTTTCCTGTATGACCTCGGCATTTCGAGCGCCGCGTGGTTCGAAGGGTTCGGCCGTTATGTCAACGTGCGCAAGAACGCGACTTTTGGCGTCGATTCGCCTACCACGGGTCCCGATCTCCCTACGGTGCTGACATTCTTCGTTGATTTTGCGAAGCCTGGGCTCCCTGCTCGCTCTCAGGGTCAACTGGGCCGCGCGGAGTTGCTGTCCACTTCTTTCGCTGACTACGAACGGCGAATCCGCGAGCAAATGACGGAAATGTTTGCTTCTTCGGGCTTCGACGCGAAGCGCGATATCGCTGGAATCGTGCTCAATCGCTTTGGCCATGCCTTTATTAATCCACAACCCGGGTTCTTCTTTGGGCTGGACGGTAAACCCGCTCCCCGCGACGCCCTTCGCAATGGTCCTTTCGGCAGAATCGCGTTCTCGCATTCCGATTTGGCCGGAGCGATGGATCACCGTAACGCTTTCCTGGAGTCCGAGCGTGCCGTAAGCGAACTCCTCGACCGAGTACTGACTTAGGGAAAGACTGGAGATTTCTATGTTTACCCCCATCTTCTACAAAAAGTTAGCGCCTATCTTCGCGTTTATGACGCTAGGGCTGGTTGCTCCCATGAAGATGTTGGCACAGGTCGATACGGGCGCGATTTCGGGGACGGTCAAAGATACGAGTGGCGGTGTGATTCCTGGGGCCAGAGTGACCATCATTAATGAGGATACGGGACTTTCTATATCGACTACGAGTGGATCCGCGGGAGAATATGTTTTTTCGCCGGTCAAGATTGGGCACTACTCCGTCTCAGCGGAGATCAAAAGTTTCCAAAGGGTCCAGCAGAATAACGTCACGGTAGCCGTGCAGCAGAGAGTGCTTGTCGATTTCGCATTGCCGCCAGGCCAAACGACGGAGACGGTGGTGGTAAACGCCGAACCGCCGGCGCTTCAAACACAAGATGCCTCTGTGGGGCAGGTGATCGGCGAGCGAACCGTGGACGCTCTTCCTCTCAACGGGCGCAACTTCACTTTTCTCGCTCAACTCGCGGCGGGGGTTACTCAGGGTCAACAGGACACGCGTGGACTGGGGGCCAGCGGAAGCTTTGCAGCTAACGGCTTGCGTCCCGCGCAGAACAACTACCTGCTGGACGGCATTGACAACAATGTCGAACTCGTTGACTTCCTGAATGGCACGCACTTCGTCGTTCGCCCTCCGGTGGATGCAATCCAGGAATTTAAGATCCAAACCAATAGCTTTAGCGCCGAGTTTGGACGTTCGGCCGGGGCATCCTGAACGCCACCATTAAGTCCGGAACAAATGATTTTCACGGAACCCTTTGGGAATTCGTTCGCAATGACAAATTCGACGCCGCTAATTTCTTTGAAAATTCACAAGGAATTGGAAAAGGAGAATTCCGCCAGAACCAATTTGGCGGATCAATCGGCGGCCCGGTGATCATTCCTCATATTTATGGCGGCAAACATAAGACATTCTTCTTTTTCGATTACGAGGGCACACGCATCCGGCAGGCGGTTCCCTATGCTTCAACCGTTCCGACGGCCCTTGAACGATCGAGCGGCTACACAAATTTCTCGGAGCTCCTCACCCAGGGAGGCACGCAAACGGACGTGCTCGGCCGCACCACGCCGCTCGGTCAGGTTTTTGATCCCGCGACTACCCGGACGGTTTCCTGCGGCGTCGTGGATCCGGTTACGGGAATGAGCCCGCCAAGCGGGACAAATACGGCTTGTCCTGCGGGAACCCCAAACGGCACGCCCGCAGGCTTCGTGCGCGAGCCATTCGCGGGAAACATCGTTCCGTCCAATCGGCTTGACCAGAATGCCATTGCGCTGCTGAATCTTTTCCCCGCTCCTAACAATTCCCAACTGTTCACCAACTTTGGGAGCAACCCGGCGCTCAAGGTTGATGCGAACCAGTTTGATGCGCGCGGCGATCAGAATTTCGGCGACAAGGACCAAATGTTTGTTCGGGTCAGTTACTCCGATACTCCGGAGTTCATCCCTGGACCGTTCTCAGGAATCGCGGATGGAGGTTCTTTTTCCGCCGGCGACCAAACCGCCACAGCGTGGAACATTGCGCTGAGTGAAACCCACGCGTTCTCCTCTTTCCTGGTGAACGAAGCACGCCTTGGTGTTAACCGCATCGCAACCACTCGCGTTCAGCCGTTCAGCAACGATCTAAGTAACATCCCGGGACGATTTGGTATTCAAGCTGTTCCTCAGGTGCCGTTTAACGGCGGGTTGGGGACCATTTTCATTACGGGGCTAAACACGCTAGGGAGCAATCAATTCCTGCCGTCCGTCGAGACCAGCTTGACGACGCAATACATGGATAACCTCACCAAAGTTTGGGGAAGACACACGTTGAAGACCGGTTTTGAGCACCAGCACTTGAGGTTCACCATTCTCCAGCCTCCGTCCGGCCGCGGAGCGTGGTCTTTCAGCGGTGTATACACGGAAGTTCCTTCTACGGGAGGAGGAAATACCGGGCTGGCCCAAATGCTGTTGACGCCGATACCGGGTACGGTACCCGGCGCGTTCGATTTTGTCGGCGGCTCAGATCAAGTCCAGGCTTCCAATTACGCCAACACGGACATGGGCCGCAACTACAACGCAGCGTACATCCAAGACGATTGGAAAGTGAATTCCAAACTGACGCTGAACTTAGGGTTGCGCTGGGAGTATTTCGGGCAAATCGTGGAGCGCTACGGGGCATCGACGAATTTCCAGCCTGTGAGTCCTTCATCGCCGGCCCAATTCCTGCTCACTAAGAAGCGCTGTGATGTGCCTTTTTCCGCGGATTTCAAAACCGCCGCCGCGACTGACAACATCAACATCGTGTGCCTCAGCAACCCTGGCCTAGGCGAATCGCAGAAGGGCAACTTTGGTCCCCGCATCGGCATTGCCTATCGGGTGACGCCCAAGTTCGTTGCGCGGGCCGGGGCAGGTCTGTTCTATGGTGGCTTTGAGAATTCCGTCATAGGCACCTATTTTGATTTTCCTTTCCAGTTCAACTTGGTGTTCCCTTCGCTTGCTCCCAACGTGCCTATCACCTTTTCCAATGGGGCGATCGGAACGCTCGAAACCGGGCTCTCGGCGGTTACCCCCATCACTTCGGGCGCCGCAGAGCCGGCTGGCGCCGGTTTGGTTGGACAGGACTTCCATCTGAAGACGCCGTACACCCAGAGTTACAATCTCACCCTGCAGTACGAGCTCTCCCCCAGCCAGACAGTCCAGGCTGCCTATGTGGGTAACGGCGTGCGGCATTTAGGGGTGTACATCAATCCGAACTCTCCCAGCCAGATTCTTCCCCCTGGCCTGAATTCCTTCGACTTCTCACCCTATCCGGATTTTCCCACCGGGTTCATCTATACGAGTTTCGCGGGGAATAGTTACTACCATTCGCTGCAACTCAACTACGAGCGCCGGTTCAGCGCGGGCTTGCAAGTTCTCGCAAACTTCACGTGGTCAAAGTGCCGCACGGATGCCACGGACGTGTTGAACGAAACTGCGCTTTCCTATCGCGCTCCTCTGCTCCCCGGATTCGGTATTCAGGGAGATTACGGCCTCTGCGACTTCGATATCACCAAGGTTTTCCATCTCAGCGGCGCCTATGAATTGCCGGTCGGCGCCGGGAAGCGTTA
>Ga0179592_10000687_pt1 | contig 13634 bp, 20 predicted proteins | sample CZODoug2_1_08_16_FD_148623 | JGI IMG/M metagenome (GOLD analysis project Ga0179592, IMG submission 148623) | Vadose zone soil fungal communities from Angelo Coast Range Reserve, California, USA - CZODoug2_1_08_16fungal (Illumina Assembly) | ecosystem: Environmental > Terrestrial > Soil > Vadose...
TTCCGCCTGAGTAGCTAGCGAACCCACCCCTCCGCAGACTTCGGCTCGTTCGGCACCTCAAACAGCACCGTCACCCTCCGCGATCCGCAGCGCGGGCACCGCATCCGGCTTTCAAACAGATCGAGCGGGAACGCTTCGCCACGCGTCCAGACGAGGGTCTTCATGTCTAGGTCGGCGCTGGTGTCGCACTCGATCGTGCGCGCCGACGGCCCTGGGCAGTGCCCCCATAGGCAGCGCACGCGGACGCGCCAACCGAGCCTCCAGGCTTCGCCAAGGGTGTGGATAGACATGGGAACGGATAGTGAACGCCCAACCGGCGGGCCGTCAAGGGAGGTATGATGTTCCGTCGGTACATCTTTCTCGAATCAGCGATCAGAGATGACACTTCAACGCTGCGGGGGCTGCGGACAGACAAGAGACACACAATTCGTCGTCTTCAAGCAAAACGTCAGCTTTTTGTTCAGACGACGATATCAAGAATTCTCAGGCAATCTCTGTTTTTCGTGCGCAACCAAGACATTTGCCCGCTTCGAGCTTGCAACCATGTTTGGCACATGGTGGGGGATCATCGGCTCTTGCATCGGCCCCTTTTTACTTCTCCACAATTTGGCCGAATACGTTGGAGCGGCATTCCGTTACAAGCACGCTCAACCGCTAGGGCTACGAAGGCTTCATTTGCCAGAGCATCTACGCAGGGGGCTCTTGAGGCTATACCTCGTCGTCGCCGTGCCATGGGTGGTCTGGTTTGGCTACATCACCTACAAGGCCAACGTCTCGCTCAGCTACAATTTTTCTCAGCTTCGCGAGTTCGGCGGGCTGTCGGCAATTCTCGACGACGCTGATCCTGCAATACCTCAAACCCCCGAAACCAGATACGCACGTCATGAATTGGTGGTCATGGCTCTTGTTTGGGGTGCCAAAACGAACGATGAAATTTCGGAACATATCTTTAAGGCTATAGAACTTAACGACGCTCGCCTCACTACCGCGATCTATGCATTGATTGCAGGTTTAGCTCCGCCATTGCTGTATCCAATTTTCCTCTGGGTCCTTGCTGCCTTTCGCCACTCGGAGCCGATCACAAGCGAACCACGGCCCGCCCAAGAGGTCGAAGATGGTTCGCCACAACCGAATGTTCATCAAGCATCACCCATTGTTGGACAAAAGCCGAATGCGCCATGAGTATAGCCCAAAGCGCAAGGCACAGCCTCAAGCAAGGACGGAGGACTGTCGGCCCGACCATTGGTCTTGGAGCCGCACCACGTTGACCCAAAATGCCTCCTCGCACCGGTCGCAGACTGGCTTCGCAAGCGGCACGGTATCAATCGCAATGCGCAGCATAGGGCGCAGGTCTGCGGGCCATTGGGCGCACAATGCGCAATCGTCTTCGCGTACGTCGTCGTACTGCATTTGAAATCCCCCCGAGTCGTCGCCCAAGGGCGAAGCCGTTAACACGGCGAAGGCCAAAGGCCTAGCGCGGCTCGATCAAGAAATCTTGCAGCGGAAATCTTACGCGAGGGGCGCGGGCCAAATAAATCCATCACCGGTATCCACCGACTCCTGTCCTCAAACGGTCCTGTGCTTCGCTCCAGGCGAGCCCACGCACCGCTGCGAACGGCGCATGGGCTCTAACCACCACCATGGAAAGGAGCATGGCAATGGCTGCCGCCACTATATCTGCCACCGAGGACTTCGTGCGTGGGCAGTTCGCTCACGCAATCGACGAGCATCGGCCAATCGGGCCTACGGTCAGGACCATCCTCGACACCCTCCTGACCGAGACCGCGTCCCACGTTGGGGCGGAGGAGCTTCGGCCCTACGGCGATGCAAATCGGTTCGTGGTAAAGCTCGTCCTCACGACCCTGACGGAGCGCTACTCGATGGCGAACGTGACGCCGATCCTCAGCCTGGGCTGAAGGCCCCCAACAACAAATCGGCCACGCAACCTTGGGGACCCTTCGATGGGTCCCTTTTCTTTTCGGCACTTGCCGTAGACCTCGGGGACCTCTCGGCATTCGCCTGCCTCGGGTCGCGCAAGTTATTTGAAAGCGACTTTATAGACCGATGAAATTAGGATGACAAAGGCGGCGGTCATAACCCAAAAGGCGTAGTCGCTGACGAACGGGATTTCAACGAACACACCGACAACTGCAAGCAGCGCAAGAACAAGTGGCACCAGCATTTGGAAATACATGGCAACCCCCCATCGACGAGTGACCGGGTAATCGTATCGCAACTGGGCCACAATGTCACGCACACGGAGCCCTGCGCTTTGCCCAGCAAAATAGGCCAGGCGATGCCCTTCCGGGTTTCCCTGGCCACCGACATTTCACAAATTTTTTGCGCGAGGGCTCAGGGGCCGGCGACAGCGGGCTGATTTTGGGGGGTGGGTACCCCTGCGGGCCGAAAAATTCCCCAATGCTTTCAGTCGCCTCCTATCAAACAAACATCAAACAAACACTAGAAAGCGTGGTGCAAATGTCCCCCGGGTTGTGCTATGCTGCGCACCATCAACAACAACTCGGAGGCGCAGCGATGGAAGCGACGGAGTTCGGACGCTACGTGGCCCTGGCGAGGGAATGTGCGTACCACAACGATGACTCGCAAAGCGTGATGCAAGACCACGCTTGGCAGGTCTTGAACTGGTTCGGCTGTCCGGAGGAGTGGCGCTGGCCCGTGTGGGTGCTTGCGCAAGGCGGATGCTACTACGGCGCGGACGGCTGGGCCGAGGACCAACACGACTTGGATCACTTCGAATGAGCCGAGAGGCAATCATCCTCGCGCGGTGGCGAGCCCTCCAAAGCGTGAGGGCTTGCTACCGAGATGCAGGGCGCAAGCCCCCTCGCATGAGCGAGCAACGCGCGGACGCTGAAGCCCTCTTCGAGGCGCACCGCGCGGAACTCCTCGCTTGGGCTGGAACGAAATTCAAAACATTCGCACCACGAACGAAGGCCCGGAAATCAACCACTACGGTGGTGCAGATCATAGGTGCAAAATGAACTACGGATACGCGCGGGTCTCAACCGACCAACAGGACTACGAGGGGCAGTTGGTTGCCCTCAACGGTGCGGGCTGCGCCAAGGTCTTTGCCGAGAAGGAGAGCGGGGCCAAGACGGAGAGGAAGGCACTGGCACGGGCGATCAACGCCCTGGAGCTTGGGGACTGCCTGATCGTAACCAAGCTGGACAGGCTCGCGCGGAGCACCAGGGACCTACTCAACACACTGGATGCGGTTGCCAAGCGCGGGGCTCCTGCCCACGTATACGATCGTGTCGTTGAGCATGAGGACGTAGATCACCGAGCCGAGGAGGTAGGTCGTGTTCTCGAAACCCTCTCCGAAAAGTTGGTCCTCGATATTCATTCGGCTGCGAGCTTTCTGTTCGCGGGCACCATTGGCTTCAGCCCACTTGCCCGAAAGAATTCGATCGCCTCTTTCCGCTCAGCGACGTGAAAGGCCTCAGAGCAACGGCGACTGCAAAAGCGCTGATCGTGGAACAGCCTCGCGAAACGAGCCCCGCAGTAGTCGCAGTCTTTGTTCATGGGTTCTCCTGGCCAAACAACCTCTGGTAGCTAATCAAGCACCTTACCATATCTGGGTTGAAAAGTCAAGCCCAACGAGCGGAAATCTTAGCGATTTCAATGGCTTGGGCGGGTGAGAAATAAAATAAATTTCGTTGGCGAACAAAAAGCCACCCTCGGCGTTAGGGACCGGACCCGAGGGCCGACACAGCCGAAATGAAAGGGGTTGCTAATGAGCGCAGACGACGAAGCCAAAATCCGGCGGTGGGAGCAATACATTGAAGAATCCCGCAAAGAGGCCAAACTCCTGAGCCCTGAAGGACAGCAAGAATTACAGGCGGTCATACAGTCGTACGAGAAGATGATCTCCATGGCACGCGACGAGGCGACCAAGTCTAGGGGTCTATAACGTCTGAACAGTCCGAATCCACGTACCGCGCTCCTAACAAACAAAAATGGCGAGCCCCCGAAGAACCTCGCCATTTGTTGTTGTAGGATGGTGGAAAAGTTTTCCAACCAGCTAAGTCAAACCATTGCCTGGGCTATTTTATCTGGAAAAGTTTTCCAGCCCTACGCCGCTTCGGATTTGGAAAGCTCCTGAAGCTCCCGTAGCTCCACCGCGAACTCCTCCGCGAACTCAGCGAGCCACTTGTCATCCATCGCCAGCAACTTCTGAAAGCTCTCCTTGCAGGCTTCGTATTCCTTCTTGTCCTGCGGGTTCGCCAATGCCTTTCGCACCGAGCTGATCGTCACGTGATTGATCCCGCAGATGCGCGATAGGCCCCGATTGGTCTCCTTCGGGTACTTGGCGATCAGCGCAGCGATCACCTCTCGCTTCTGTGCGTTGTTAAGCTGGCGACGGTGGAAGTTGGTCGAGAGCACATAGGCTTCGGCCTTAGCGTAGGTCTCGAACTCGATCGGCTCGAACATGTCCGCTGTGAGCGGAATGCCGATCTCCTTGAGCATCGAGTATCGGTTCCGGCCATCGAGGATACGCAGCGCACCGACCGTGTCGTCCGGGCGGATGCCGGATAGCTTGATCCTCTCCTTAAGGCCGTTCCTGGCAATATCGGCCTTCACGTTCTCCTTCTCCTGCCCCTCCATCATGGGGAGGAGGTTGGCGAGGGGATGGGCTTCGAGGTTGGCGTAGTCGATCCCCGTCTCTGGGATATTGTTGATCTTTGGCATCCTTGCTCCGTCAATGCGGCGCACTGGGTCAGTCATTGTTATGTCTCCTTCGGTAGTTGAAAGGTCCCGCATAGCGTGGGATTGTGGCTGAACGTTAGTTCGCATCCTACATATATCGAATAAGGGGCGGCACAATGTCCGCCCCTTGGGTACTAATTGTTAGTCGGCGGCTCTGGAAGCGCCGACCACAACACCGCAATCAAGTCTTCTTGTCCGTTCAGCTCTTCCGGCGAAACTTTCCACCGCCCAATCGCTCTGTGCCAGAAGCCAACGATCCGGTGGAAATCGTCTTCGCTCGGCGGATGACTTCTTAGCCGAGCCCAAAGCAGAACCGGGCGTCCGTCCTTCGGTGCGGTTTCGATCGACTGCCAGGTCATTGCCCTGCCCTCCCTTCGACCATTGCCGCGAGCGCGGCCATGACCTCTGTCCGCAGCCACCTGCTGCTGCCGGGGGAGAGTTTGACCGGCTTCGCAATGCGACCGGCCTTGACCCACCTGTACAGGGTCGCACTATTTATCGGACGCGAGCCTCCGAGCAGCGCACAGACCGCCGCACGGTGGAGTAGTTCGGGTTGGGGTTGCATGGTTACGTCTCCAATTGGGGTCCCTGTGACCCGTGGTGGAGACAGTGCGCAATGCGCCCTATTGCGTCAGGATATAGAATCGGTGAAATTTTGCGTGCTATTCAGTACCCTCGACGCCGCAGCGGATTTTCTCTCGAATATAATCGCGCCAACGGCCTTTGCTTTTTAGGGCGGCGGTCATGTGTCGATACCACTTGCTCGGATCACCTTCACGTTTTCCCCCGCACGCGCGCCAATACTCATCACAGACCTCTTGCGCAGCGTCGTTATTATGCCCTGGCGTTCTGCCGTTGACGAACGTCCATGCCTCTATCACGATAAGGGCGCATGTAACTCTGCCCGGCTTCTTCAGGGCGCCACCTTTGCCAGAGATGATCGATAGGCTCTTGTCGCACAATGCGACAACGCTCAGCATCGCTTGCCGAGCCTTTGACAGGCAGTCAATCTCAAGTACGGGCAAGTCCATTACTCGTTGCGAAACACAGTCTAGCGCTCTCTCAAATCTTTGGGCCTGTTCCTTCAGCCGCTTGACATCTGCGCGAACGTCTCCGCGCAACGGGACAAACTCGGCGTTATGAATTTCGATCTCAATCTGTGCTGAAAGGTGTCGGAGTGCCTTCTCCAATCGGCAGTTGCCGATCCTTTGGGCGACGCTCGCAAAAGAAGGCACATCATCCAGCATTTGCGCTACCCTTCAACGGAACAATGTTGTCGCGTTGCGGATTCACGATGCGCTCGATCAGCCCGGCCAGCGCTTCGAACGCCTTCGCCTTCTCGTCCCGGTACTGGTGACAGTCATAGACCCCACGCACCCCACCGATCTTGTGGCCAAGGCAACGCTCTGCGATGTCAGGTTCGACCCCCGCGCGGCTCATCAGCGTGCGAGCGGTCCGTCGCAGGTCATGAATAGTCCAACCGCTCACACCGCACGCTTTGTCGAACGCGAGCTTGGTCCAATGGCTGTGCTTCTTCCGATCGGGGGGCATAAAGATTAGCTCGTCGGTCTTGGAGACTTTCTCAAGCACCGTCCGTGCTGCGCTCGATATCGGCACCAGATGATCGCGGTTGGTCTTGTAGCGTTCGGCGGGGATCAGCCACTCACCATTCTTGACTTCGGTCCATGGCATCAGTGCCGCTTCGTTCCTGCGGCAAGCCGTGAGGAGCACGAACTTAAGATATGCCCCGAACAGGCCTCGACCCTCGGCAGTGCGCCACACCTTGCGCAACTCCTCATCGGTCAGCGTGCGATCGCCTTCCTTTGCCTTGGCCCGCCCCATGCCCCGAACGATCGGCGACCGGAAATTCTCATCGCGGACGGAATGCCAATTGAACAGCCGGCGCAGGACCGCGAGGGTGTAGTTAGCCATGACCGGTCCCGAGCCGTCCTCGATGTCATCCAACAGCTTCACCGTGTCGCCGCGCCGAATGTCGTCGATGGGCCTATCGCCCAGGCTCGGGTACACCAACCGCTCGAAGATGTCCCGGCGCTGGGCGATGCTACGCAAGTGGGCTTCGCGGGTCAGGTAGCGCTCGGCGATTTCCTTAAGCGTGCCTCGGAGGGGCTTTGGGTCCTTCCCAGCCTCTAGGTTGCCCCTGCCCTCAATCGCCAGTCCTCTGGCGGCTGCAAGCGACGTGCTCGGATATGAGCCGAGGGTGACCCGCCCACGCTTGCCGTTCCGGGTAAAGTGAAACGTCCAGGTCTTCGACCTCGCGTTCACGCGCAGCGCCAGACCCTTCGTGTCGGCATCGAAGTAGTCGGTTTGCTCAGTGGCCTTAGCGGTGGCGCAGAACCGATCGGTGAGCTTCACCCTCGCCATGTCGCGTACCTCCCCGTACCTGGCAAGGTACTGGAGACAGCGCTTGAGTGCAACATGGCGAACCAGCTAGCACCAGAATGCAGGGCGAGAATGCCGGTGGCATCGGCACTTCTTGCACTTTGATGCGCTTAGCGGCGACGGGATGCAATTCCCTGCAAAGCCCGCGTGCCGTAACGAACGATCATGTCTCGACCGACGCTGCGGTGCCTACTTGCGCTGCCCGGCGAACGGGCCGGATCGGTAACAGGCTACGAAATGGGGCTTAACAAACCGTTCACCATAAATCTTATGATTGATTGCCGGACTGTTAATGGGCCGAAAGGCGTCGCCCACCTGCGCGGCGCCGGGACCGCATGCGGCGCATCGATTTCGTGCGACGATCGTCAGCCGCCGCCGAACAGTGTGCGCACATTCGGGCGGGCGTCCTGGAACAGATCGAACCGCGAATTGTCGGGGCTGTTGTTGACCGGCGGATTGGCCGCCGCCGGCTGCGGGACATCGGTTGGAGTACTGGCGGGTTGCGGCCCGCTCCCCGAAACGCTCCACAGCGCCGCCACCCCGGGGTCGATGGCTGTGCGCCGGTCCTGATCGCTGAACAGTGATTTGAAGCTCGGTATCGTCTGCAAGGCCGCGATCGGCGAAGCCGGCGAAGCCGCGGTGGGCCGGACCGGAGCCGGCGCGACCGGAGCCGCCACGGCCAAAGCCGGCCCCGCGCCCGTGGCAGAGGAAGCTGCCGGTGGCCGGACTGACGCAAACGCAAACGCCTTTGTGACGGCCGCCACATCGGTCACCGGTAGGGTCGGGCTTGCGGGCCGCGGCGCAGTATGCGCGGACGCGTTGGCCAGCATCGCGCCGGAGCCATCGCTCGCGACCTTGAAGCGGCGAACGATCTCCGAATAGACCCCAGAGACGCTGCGGGCATTGCCCTGTCGGTCGTAGAAGACCGACCGATTGGCGTGCGCCGCCTGGGGAAAGACGTCGGCGGCACTCGTCTGCGGATTGTTTCCGGCCGTCTGGATCAGCCTTGCGGCGCCGCCCGCGCCGAGGAAATGGGCGATGTAGAGCTCGCTCTCGGTCGGCTTGCGCCCGATCCGGCGGGCCAAGGCGGCGGCATTTTTCTGCGTCAACGCGCCCGCCATGACAGAATTCGCGGTCGGATCGTTGCGCAGCCTCATGATCTCTCGGCGCATGGCCGGGTCGTCCACGCTGTAGCGACCGGACGAGTCGCGCGAGATCGCATTCGCATAGTCGCCGTAACCGAAGGCCGGCCCGGCCTGCTTAAGCGTGCCGAGCCAGGTCTGATCGATGAACTGGAACAGGCCCGTCGCCGATGATGATTTCATCGTCAGGTTCGGGTTGAGATCGGATTCGATCTTGGCGGTCGCCAAGAGGTAGCTGAAGCTCGTGCCGGTTGCCTGGGCGCCGCTTCGAATTGCGCTGGTGACGGCGGTCCCGGCCCGGCCAGGACCGAGAGGCGTGCTGGCATCGACAGCCATGGACAAATGCCTTGCGCCCGCGCAATGCGAGCTCACCTTTCCTATGAAGTCTCGACAATTATGGTAAATGGAGCCTTAACTCGGGGAGCCATCCTGGCAGCTGTCGATGGCCGAAGACCCGGAGACAGACGGATCGTGACGGACCAACCATGACCGAAGTGTCCAAAATCGAAGACCCGCCGATGCGTCACCAGCGCGGGGGCCTCTATGTCGAAGATTTCGTCATCGGGCGCCTCTACGAGCATCGGCTCACCCGCACAGTGACGCAGATGGACAACATGCTGTTCTCCAACATGACCCTCAATCCGCAGCCCCTGCATATCGACCGGCATTTCTGCGAGCGGGAGACCGAATGGGGCCAGCCCTTGATGAACTCCCTGTTCACGCTCGGCCTCATGATCGGCATTTCGGTCAACGACCTCACGGTCGGCACTACGGTCGCCAATCTCGGCATGACCGAGGTGAAGTTCCCGCATCCCCTATTCGAGGGCGATACGGTGCACTGCAGCACCACAGTTCTGGCCAAGCGCGAATCGAAGTCCCGCCCCGGCATGGGCATCGTCGAATTCGAGCACCGGGCCTTCAATCAGGACGACCGGCTGGTGGCCACGTGCCGCCGGCAAGCCTTGATGCGGTTGCGGCCGCGCTGATGCGCTCGCTTCTGTTCGTTCCCGCCGACGGCGGCAAGAAGCTCCAGAAAGCGCTGGGTTGCGGCGCCGATGCCGTGATCGTCGATCTCGAAGACTCCATTGCGGATGATCGCAAAGAAGCGGCGCGCGCGAACGCAGCCGGCTTCGTCCGGGAGGCGACGAGCCAGGTTGCGCGCCCGTTGATTTGCGTGCGCGTCAATGGGCTTGGGACCGGCCTCACGGACGCCGATCTCGACGCCATCGTGCCGGCACGCCCCGACGCCATCATGCTGCCGAAGGCCGAGGGCGGCGCCGCCACCGTTCATGCCGATGCAAAGCTTGCCGCCCGCGAGGCGATCAACGGGCTGCCCGACGGGCATATCAAGATCGTCGCCATGGCGATCGAGAGCGCGGCGGGGCTCTTTCTCGCCGGCACATTTCGCCGCGGCAGCGCGCGGCTCATCGGGTTGTCCTGGGGAGCAGAGGACCTCGCGGCCGAGCTCGGCGCCGAGGCCAACCGCGACGGAGACGGCCGCTACACGTCACCCTATCGTCTCGCCCGCACCCTGTGCCTCACCGCGGCCGCGAGCGCGCAGGTACTGGCCATCGAAACCATCTACATGGATTACCGCAACCCGGACGGGCTGCGGGCGGACACCGAGGATGCGCGGCGCGATGGCTTCGCAGGCCGATTGGCGATCCATCCGCTGCAGGTGCCGATCATCAACGAGGTGTTCACGCCATCCGCCGGCGCGCTCGCCAAAGCGCGCGCGATCGTCGCCGCCTTCGCGGCAAGTCCGGGCGCCGGCGTCATCGGCATCGAAGGCGTCATGTACGACCGTCCGCACCTCCTGCGCGCGCGGCGGCTCATTGCGCGCGCTCAGGAGACGGCGGAAGACGGATGACGGGGCTCAGAGCCTTGACCTTGCATCGGACGAAGGCACGCCAGCTTCCGGGCGTACGGTCTTGGCCACGTTCTTCTCTCTATCAAATTCCGCGCGACGCTGCCTGATCTCCTCGGCCGACAGGCGCGCGATGTTGCAGTAATCGAGCTTCCAATACGGACTGGCGCTCCAAGCCAGCGGAGACTGTACGGTGGTTCTTGGGGCCGGCGCCATTTCGATCAATTTCAAAGCAAGATCGAGGGTAAAGGCCTGCGACGCACGATCCAGTGGTCGACCCGCGGCATTTCCGAGCGGGAAATCAGAGAACAGAAAGCGCGGCACACCGACGTGCTCGATGATGTCCTTGGCGCAGCCCATGACGATCGTGGCGATTCCGTTCGCCTCCAGCATGGGCGCCGCCAAGCTGACGCTCTGGTGACAGACCGGGCAGTTGGGAACCAAGATCGCGATATCGACTCCGTCAGTCTTGCAGCGAGCAACGATCTCCGGGTAATCGAACCTCGAGCGTTACACGATGGCTGCGATTGGTCGGCAGACCGTGAAAACGTGGAGCCACAGACCCGATGCGGCCGCAGGCCGCTCTTTGACGCAGCGCGGTCAACGGAAAGTAGGTTGCGGGATCCTCGGCCGTTGTGTGCTTGCGGTCGATGGCGAGATGCGCAGATCGTGACCCTTGGCGGCATCGCCTGAATAGACGGTGTAGAACTTTGCCGCGGCATTGTAGGGAGCTCCCGGCCCTTGATCACCTTTATCCGGCTGATAGGGCGCCGCCGTGGTGATGACGGTGAGACGGCACTTCGAAAGCGGCTTGTCCAATGGGTGGAACGGAACTTCTGCGTAGTGGGCACATTCGTACGGCGCTCCATATCCCAGCGCCTCGTAATAAGTCCGGATCCGCTGCAGATAGGGGATCGGCGTATCGTGTATTGCAGCGCGACCAAGTTCTCTCCCAAGCCGGCCGATCATTGCGCACCTCTGGTTGCCGCCGCGACTCCAGGGCGCGGCGCGGCACATTCGAGAACCAGGAAACCGGGCTCGATCGACGCGACCCTGTCCGCAGCTGGTGCGCAACGGCTTATTGCGCGCGCGCAGCAGACTGGTATGATCAAACTCGCCGATGCCAATCAATAATTTGCCGCTTGATCCGGCCGAAGCCGTTTAGAAATTTGTCGGCTAAGATTCGTCGGCCCATACAACGAAAGGAATCGCTGACTTGCGCACATTTCTCCTCTCGTGTGTCGCTGCTGCGGTCATCGCGATCGGGGCCGCCGTCATCCTGCATGGGCGCCAGGAACCGGCCGCGGTAGCGTTCTCGACGTCGGCGGTACGCATCTGAAATCGACGCTCATACCCGCAAATTCGGCGGCGCCCGCTATTCGGCGGCAGCCATGCGAGGTGGCGGGGCCGTGTGCCCGCCGGCGACCTCCTTCTCGAACCAGGCGCTGTGATGCTCCTTGGCCCAGTTGACGTCGACGGTACCGTCCCACATCCCCTCGAAGGCTCCCTCCATGCCGATCGTGCCGATATAGGCATGGGCGATCATGACGGCGACGAACAGGACCGCCACGATACCGTGAACCATCTGCGCCAATTGCATGCCGGCGATGTTCGTTGCGTAGAATGGGAATAGCAGAAAATAGCCGCTCACCACCACGGCGCCGCCACCGAGCACAACGATCCAATAGATCACCTTTTGGCCGGCATTGAAGCGATCGGCGGGCGGGTGCTTGTGCCCGATTATGCCGCCGCCCCGCTTGATCCACGCGATGTCCATTTTGTTGGGGATGTTCCCAGCCACCCACATCAGCAAGATCAAGACCACGCCAAGCGTGAACGGAAAGCTCAGATAGTTGTGGGCATACTTCGCCCATTGCGACCACGCGGAGAATGCCTCCGGCCCGATCAACGGCCGCAGCAGATCCTTTCCGAACGTGATGTTGAGGCCGGTCAGCGCCAGCACGACGAAGCACGTTGCCGTCATCCAATGCACCAGACGCTCGAACCCGTTGAAACGCACCAGCATGCGCCCGGATCGCCCGGTCTCGAGACGAATCTTTCCGCGGATCAAGTAGAACAACACGAGCACGGCCAGCATGCCGAGGACCGCGGCTCCGCCGAGCCACGGCAGCCAGACCTCGTGGAACTGCCGCCAGTCGCGCCCGGCCGGCTGCTCGATATTGTAGGACTTGACGTCCGGAATGCTGCCGCGGCCGTTGATGATACGCATCTCCCGCAACAGCTCCTCTTCCTTCACGGAGCTGGCCGTCGGATTGACGGGGACATTGGGAATCGGCTCCTGAGCCCTCGCCGGCGTGGCGAGCGCGATCAATCCCAGGAGCATGAAGGCGCCGACCGCGAAACGAATACGCGCAACAAGCATCGCCATTTCAGTCGCTCCGTTTGTCGAACCACGGCGGGCACTCAATCCTAGGACTCGATCGTCTCCCGATAGGCCGTCAGCCAGCCCCAGGCACCGGAGCCGTAACCGCGCGTGGTCACACGTTCCTTGTAGATATCGGTGATGACATCGCTTTCGCCGGCGAGCAGCGACTTGGTCGAGCACATTTCGGCGCAGAGCGGCAGCTTGCCTTCCGCGAGGCGGTTAGCGCCGTATTTTTCGTACTCGTCCTTGGAACCGTCGGGCTCGGGACCGCCTGAGCAATACGTGCATTTGTCCATCTTGCCGCGTGACCCGAAATTGCTCACTTGCGGATATTGGGGCGCGCCGAACGGGCAGGCATAGAAGCAATAGCCGCAGCCGATGCACAGATCCTTGGAGTGCAGCACCACGCCGTCGGCGGTGGTATAGATCGCCTTGGTCGGGCAGACGGCCTGGCAGGGCGCATCGGTGCAATGCATGCAGGCCATCGAGACCGAGCGCTCGCCGGGCTTGCCGTCGTTGATGGTGACAACGCGCCGGCGGTTGATGCCCCACGGCACCTCGTTCTCGTTCTTGCAGGAGGTGACGCAAGCATTGCATTCGATGCAACGATCGGCGTCGCAGAGAAATTTCATCCGCGCCATGTTCCGCCTCCTCAAGCGGCTCTGATCTGGCAGAGCGTGGCTTTGGGTTCCTGCATGCCGGTGACGGGGTCAAAGCCGTAGGTCGTTATCGCGTTCACGCTTTCGCCGATCACGATCGGATCGCATCCGGGCGGATACTTCCGGCGCTGGTCGACGTCTTGAAACTGGCCGGCGAAGTGGAACGGCATCCAGCCCACGCCCTTTCCGAAGCGCTCGGTCACCAGCGCCTTCACGCGCGTCACCCTCCCGCTCACCATTTCGGGGCCCCAGACCAGCACGAAGGCGCCGTCCTTGACGCCGCGCTCGGCCGCATCCGACGGATTGATCTCCACGAACATGTCCTGCTGCAACTCGGCGAGCCACCTGTTGGAACGGGTCTCCTCGCCGCCGCCTTCGAACTCGACCAGACGGCCGGAGCTGAGGATGAGCGGAAACTGCTTGGCAATGCCCTTGTCGATCGCCAGCTTCTGCAC
>Ga0179592_10000689_pt1 | contig 13598 bp, 6 predicted proteins | sample CZODoug2_1_08_16_FD_148623 | JGI IMG/M metagenome (GOLD analysis project Ga0179592, IMG submission 148623) | Vadose zone soil fungal communities from Angelo Coast Range Reserve, California, USA - CZODoug2_1_08_16fungal (Illumina Assembly) | ecosystem: Environmental > Terrestrial > Soil > Vadose...
GAGATAAGCGATCCCACGGTCATTGCGGTATTCCGGCTGGCGATCGCTGAGGCGGTCCAGGCCCCCGAAGTGGCGCGTGCGCTCAACACTATAGGACGCGAGGCTAGCCGCGCCGCCTTGCGTAAAATCATGGCCAGCGCCCAGGCGTCCGGACTGCTCACAGGCCGTCCTGCCGAACTTGCCGAGCAGTTCTCCGGGCTGCTCTGGGGCCATTTGATGGTCAGCCTGCTGCTCGGCGTCGCCGAGCGACCGAACCCCCGCGAAATCGCGGGACGTGCCCGCGACGCCGCAGCCGCCTTCCTGCAACTTCATCCGCTACCGAATGACGCGCCCGCCTGTTGACAACTCCCCCCTTGCGGACGAGAATCTAGCAGTAGGCGAACAAAAGGCGAATAGCACGGCTATGATTGCCCTCTCGCGGAAGCCCGGAAAACTCGATACAGGTCTCATCGGAAGGGGGCTGGAAGGATTCCAGACCCGCGCCGCGGTGGAACTCCAGCCGAGCGGAGTCACGGAACTCGATGCGGTGCTCGGTGGTGGTTTTCCCCGCGGGTCTCTCGTGGAATTGTGCGGTCCCGCTTCCTCCGGACGAACAAGCCTGGCTTTCTCATTGCTTGCGCAGGCCACGAAACGGCAAGAGGCGTGTGCGTTCGTAGATGTTTCGGATTCCCTCGATCCGGTTTCTCTCGCGGCTGCGGGAGTGGAACTTCCTCGACTGCTCTGGATTCGATGCGGAGAAACCGAGGACCGAGGGCCGGACTTGAAGACGTCTTCGTACTTTGCTCCTGCGGACAAAGAAATAAGAAAAACTAGCGGTCTCGGTTCCGCGAGCAAGAAGCCAATGACAATACATGGTTGGCGGCATCCGCGTGAATTGATGTGTGGCGTCGATAAGGCCATTCCCTCTCTCGCAGGAAAGCAAGCAGCATTTGCGGAGTCGGCGCAGCTCCATGTCATCGCGCGTTGCGCGGGAGAGCAAGTCGAACGAGACAGGGAACTTCCGCGGCGAGGTTTCCGGACTCCACGATCTTTGCCGTCAGTTAGCGAATCCAATCCACCGCCCCAAGTGCGAAGCGGTGGCAGAAGCGTTAAGCCGTGGAAGCGGCTTGAGCAAGCGCTGAAGACGACGGATCTGCTGTTGCACGGCGGCGGATGGGGAGTGGTGGTCATCGATCTCGGGGGAGTCTCCTGGGTAGATACGCGTCGCATCAATTTGAGCATGTGGTTTCGTTTTCGGCGTGCGATCGAGAACACGCCAACGATTTTACTTTTGCTTGGGGAAGAGTCCTGTGCGAAAAGCTGCGCTTCGCTGGTTCTCCGGTGCCAGCGAAGCGCGGATAACTGGAGCCGTGCCGCGGCAAGTGTTGAAACCGGGATTTCGACGTTCGAAGGGTTTGAAGTTCAGGGAGAAGTGACGCGCTCGCGAGGGTTGTCGCAACCAGCCGATTTCGCTCGATGGCAGACGCGCACGCCATAAGCCGCTAGAAGGTCCGGTTTGTTTCCCTTTCCTCTACCAAGTTCAGGGGACGCACGTTGGCTTTCGCATGTCTATTCGTTCCGGATTTTCCCGTGCAGGCCGTCGTTCGTCTTGAGCCGGAACTTCAGGGCAAACCGGTTGCGATTCTTGCCGGTGTTCCTCCGTTGACGAAGGTATTCGCCGTCAATCGGGAGGCGCAAAACCTCGGAGTAGAAGCGGGGATGACGAAAGTGCAGGCGGAAGCGTTCAAGGGAATCTCCTGGCGATGGCGTTCCCCTTCGCAGGAAGCGACGGCGTATGCCGCGCTTCTCGACTGTGCGTGGACGATTTCGCCCCGGGTGGAGGGTGGAGCAAAGCGTGAGGAGCAGGATTTTTCCGATACGGCGGTGCTCGACATTGACGGCTGCGAAAAGCTTTTCGGCTCGCCAGAAAAAATCGCGCAGGACCTAAAGCGCGTTGCATCGGAAGTGGGATTTGAAACCAACGTCGCTGTTGCTGGAAGTCCTTTAGCCGCAGTTTGCGCAGCGCAAGGTTTCGCCGGTGTCACGGTGATTCCTGCCGGAAAGGAAGGTCTTCGGATCGGAAGCCTTTCGCTCGAAGCTCTCCGAATTCCCTTCGAGTTCGTTGAGACTCTGAAACGCTGGGGCATCCGCACCTGCGCGGAATTTGCGGCCCTTCCCGAAATTGCCATTGTCGAGCGGCTGGGACAGGAAGGACGCCACTGGTGGCGTTTGGCGCGCGGCGCGGAAGTTCACCCGCTGATCGCAAAAGAATTACCCTCGCACTTCGAAGAGACCATGGACCTGGACTCTCCGGTGGATTCGCTGGAGCCACTGCTCTTCGTACTGAATCGGCTCCTCGAACAGTTGTGCTCGCGGCTGCGAATGCACATTCTGGCCATCGGCGAGATCAAAGTTACGCTCACGCTTGAACGGAACGATTCTGGCAACAAGAAACCGGTCTTTCACATTCGAACGTTACGACCCCCAGTACCGGCACAAGATAGCAAATTCCTTCTGAAACTCTTGCAGCTCGATCTTGATAAGCACCGTCCCTCTTCGCCCGTTACTGCTGTCCGCATGTTGACGATTCCCGTGAAGGCACGGTCCCAGCAGCTCGGACTGTTCATGCCGCTAAGTCCTGATCCGGAGCGTCTTGAAATCACGATCGCACGTATTCAAAACACGGTGGGGGAAAGCCGAGTGGGTGCGCCCGTACTGCTTGACACGCTCAGGCCCAATGCGTTTCAGCAGAACCGTTTTGTCTTACCGGAAATGAAAGAAAAGGGCTCGGTCGCGGAGAAACAAACAACCGCAGCGATGCGAATTTTCCGGCCTCCCCTTGCGGCCAGTGTTGAGTTTGAGGAAGGAAAGCCGACGTTTCTCGGTTGCGAAGGAGCACGCAGACGGATCCTGGCGTTCGCCGGACCGTGGCGAACGAAGGGCGACTGGTGGTCCGAAAGCGCGTGGGCTCGCGATGAATGGGACATCCATGTGCGGACATTGCATCCGAAAGTTCAACCGGAAAGTAGCCGGAAATGTGAAGAAGAGACCGCGCTGTATCGCGTCTACAAAGACCTGCGAGCGAAGCGTTGGTTCGTGGAAGGAATCTACGATTGAAGTACATCGAGCTCCATTCTTCGTCCGCATTTAGCTTTCTCGAAGGGGCTTCGCGTCCGGAGGACTTGGTGTCTCGCGCGAAGGAATTGGAGTTACCTGCCATTGCTTTGGTGGATCGTGACGGTGTGTACGGTTCTCCACGATTCCACATGGCGGCAAAGTCTGTGGGCGTTCGTGCTCATGTCGGAGCGGAAATTTCCGTAGAAGGTTTTGGACGGCGGGCTAGCTTGCCTTCTTGGATGCCGAATGCTCCCTCGTCGCGACCGGTGCGATTGCCTCTGCTCGTGGAAAGCCGGATTGGGTATCAGAATTTGTGCCGTCTGATGACACGCTACAAATTGCGCGAAAAAGAAAAAGGAACGGGAACGGCAACGCTGGAGGAGATCGCCGAACACGCGGAAGGGCTTGTGTGTTTGACAGGCGGCGAGGAGGGCGTGCTGGCCGCTTCGCTTGCGAACAAAGGTTTCGCCGAAGCACGCAAGAATATTGAAAAGCTGACCGCTCTCTTGGGAGAAAAGAATGTCTATGTCGAAGTGCAGCGGCACTGCGATCCTATCGAAGAGCGCCGCAACCAGGCGGCAGTGCGTCTTGCCAAAACGCTAGATCTGCCGCTTCTCGCAACGAACGGTGTTCGTTACGCGCGCGCCTCCGAGCGCGAAATCTTAGACGTCTTCACCTGCATTCGAAACCACCGCAAACTTGAAACGGCCGGGCGGCTTCTCGAACGAAACGACGAACGTCATCTCCGTTCAACCCAAGAGATGATGCAGCTTTTCTCAGATTTGCCGGAAGCGATTCACAACACCAGCGAACTTTCAGCAAGACTCGAATTCACACTAGCCGAGCTTGGCTACGAATTTCCACGCTATCCCGTTCTCGAAGGAGAAACGATGGATTCGTTTCTCCGAAAGCGCACCGAGGAAGGATTTCAAAACCGCTATGCGGTGAAACAAGACGAGGATTTGTTCGAACGTGCCAAGCGGCAGGTGCAAAAGGAATTGGCTCTGATTGAAAAATTGCACCTGGCCGGCTACTTCCTGATCGTTTGGGACATCATTCGGTTTTGCCGCGAACAGAAAATCCTCGTGCAAGGGCGCGGTTCGGCCGCCAACAGTGCGGTCTGCTATTCGCTGGGCATCACGGCGGTCGATCCGGTCGGCATGGAACTGCTCTTCGAACGGTTTCTCTCGGAAGAACGCGGCGAGTGGCCGGATATCGATCTCGACTTGCCGAGCGGGGATCAGAGAGAGAAGGCGATTCAATACGTCTACCAGCGTTACGGCCAACTCGGGGCGGCGATGACTGCGAATGTCATCACCTATCGCGACCGCTCCGCGGCGCGGGAAGTGGGCAAAGCGCTCGGATTTGATCAGCGGACCCTCGACCAGCTTTCGAGCGTCGTGAACAGCGGCGAATGGCGCGGTCCATCGGATAACTTCGAAAATCATTTTCAGCAAGTGGGCTTCGACCTGAACCATCCTCGGGTCCGGAAATACTGGGAGCTGTGCGAACGCATCCAGGATTTGCCGCGGCATCTGGGGCAGCATTCCGGCGGGATGGTGGTGTGTCAGGGCCAGCTTGATTCGGTTGTTCCGCTCGAACCGGCAACGATGCCGGGACGTGTCGTCGTGCAATGGGACAAGGACGATTGCGCCGATATGGGCATCGTGAAGGTGGATTTGCTGGGCCTCGGGATGATGGCCGTGCTCGAAGATTGCCTGGAACTCATCCCCAGACATTACGGCGAACCAATCGATTTGGCTCAGCTTCCTCCCGATGATCCTCCCGTCTATGAAACATTGCGACGCGCGGACACGGTTGGAATGTTTCAGGTCGAAAGCCGGGCGCAGATGGCTTCGCTGCCGCGCAATGCTCCGGTCAAGTTCTACGATCTCGTCGTGCAGGTGGCGATCATTCGGCCAGGCCCCATTGTTGGAAAAATGATGCATCCCTACATGCGGCGCCGGCAGGGAAAGGAAGCCGTCGCTTATGCTCATCCTTCGCTCAAACCCGTACTGCAACGAACCCTGGGTGTGCCGCTCTTCCAGGAACAACTGCTCCGCATGGCGATGATCGCCGCGAACTTCACAGGAGGCGAAGCGGAAGACTTGCGCAGGGCGATGGGTTTCAAACGTTCGGAAGAACGCATGCACAAAATTGAAGCGAAGCTGCGGAGCGGAATGACTCAAAACGGCTTCAGTCCTGAAACTCAGGACGAGATCATCATGCAAATAACATCCTTCGCGCGCTATGGATTTCCGGAATCTCATGCGGCGAGTTTCGCACTCATCGCCTATGCCAGCGCGTATTTGAAATTTCATTATCTCGCGGCGTTTACGGCGGCGCTGCTCAACAATCAGCCGATGGGTTTTTATAGTCCCGCGGTGCTGGTGCACGATGCGCAGTTGCACGGTTTGCGGGTAACACCCATCAACGCGCTCCACTCGGAATGGAACTGCACGATTGAGCGCACGAGAAATAGAGAAGGCAAAGACGTTCCGTGTCTGCGCATCGGCTTGCGTTACGTTCGCGGTTTGAGGCAATCGAGTGCGGAGAAGCTTGTTTGCGAAAGGCAGAAATATCCATTCGAAGGAATCGACGACCTCGTCCGCCGCGTCCCGGAACTGCAGAAATCGGAATTGGTGACGCTCAGCGAAATTGGCGCGCTCAATTCTCTCGGAAAAGGGATGCATCGGAGGACAGCGCTTTGGCAGGTCGAACGGGCCGCCCGGCCTGCCGGTCCGTTGCTGGACGCGATTCCAGAGCAAAAGGAATTGTCACCGCTTGAACAGATGACTGACGAAGAGCGTCTTGTCGCGGATTTTCATGGCTCGGGAATGAGCACGGGTCCACATCCGATGACCTACTGCCGCGAGGCTCTATCCAAGCTGGAAGTGAAACGAGCATGCGATTTGTCCCGGCTGCCGGACGGGCAATACACGCGGGTCGCGGGATGCGTTATCGCGCGGCAGCGCCCGGGGACGGCCAAAGGCTTCGTCTTTTTGAGTCTTGAAGATGAAACGGGAATCTCGAATGTGATTGTGAATCCAGACCTTTATGAGAGGTACCGCGTAGTGATCAACCGCGAAAAGTTTCTTCGCGTGGATGGCATCCTTCAGAATCAGGACCACACCATTTCCATCAAGGCTTCCCGGGTGCTGCCCATCTCGATCACTTCAGCCGAAACACAGTCGCATGATTTTCATTAGTGCAAGCAGGGCCTCTACTCAAAGAGCGCCGGCTGAGCGGAGACATCCTCTGGTTCACGGAAGTTGCTGAGGCCGACACCCACGAGCCGGAACCTCTGCTCGGGGCGTAGACCGACACGGTCCCGCAGGGACAGGGCGATACTCGTCAACTGCTCGCAAGAAGAAGGTGGAGAGCTCGGCGTGTGGCTGCGAGTGAGAATTTTGAATTCACTGGTCTTCAGTTTCAACACCACAGTCCAGGCAACTCGTGATTCTTTGCGCGACGCGGTCCATGTTTGCTCCGCAAGCTTGCGGATCATCGGCTCTGCCTCTTTCAGCGGCACATCGTGTTCGAAGGTGTCCTCCGCCGATATGGATTGTGTTGGCCTGTTGGGGATTACTTCACTCTTGTCGATGCCGCGAGCCAGCTCGTAGAGACGCGCGCCGTAGCGACCGAACCGGCCCTTAAGTGTTGACAACTCCATCATTCGCAAATCCGCGACCGTTTGTATCTCGAAGCTCTTCAGCTTTTCTTCCGTGACCTTACCAACTCCAGGCAAACGACTCACCGGCAATGGTGACAAGAAGCCATCAACCTCATCCGGCTGGATAACGAAGAGTCCGTCCGGCTTCTTCCAGTCTGAAGCAATCTTCGCGAGGAACTTGTTTGGAGCAACGCCTGCCGATGCCGTCAAGCTCACTTCTGAGCGAATCTGTGCGCGAATCGTGCGTGCCACTTGCGTAGCGGTATGCAAGCCAGTCTTGTTCTCCGAAACGTCGAGATAGGCCTCGTCGAGGGACAACGGCTCAATCAGGTCGGTGTGGCGCTTGAAGATTTCGCGCACCTCGCGAGAGACCGCCCGGTAACGCGGGAAGTCCGGGGGCAGGAAGATTGCGTTAGGGCACAGGCGTTCGGCTCGAACAGCGGGCATGGCGGAACGCACGCCGAACTTTCGCGCTTCATACGAAGCAGCGCACACTACCGAGCGATTCCCGCGCCATGCGACGACGACGGGCTTGCCTCGGAGTTGAGGATCATCCCGCTGCTCTACGGACGCATAAAACGCGTCCATGTCGATATGAATGATCTTGCGAACGGTCATCTTGCAACCATCTTATTCCGCGGTCCAGGCGAGTGCGAGCGTTTGCTTATTTGTCCGGCGTTTGGTTTCCTAAGGAACGCGATGCAAAGAGCAGAGGAGAAACGATTTAGGACCTAGCGGCTTGCAGTCCAAGGGGTGAATCGCAAAAAAAAAACGCTCTTTGTCGCTTTCCGGCACTGCTCGCTCTTCTCAGAACAACTGCGCAGCGCAATACAAAGAATATCTAGGTTAATTCCCTTCCTTGCTGTACTTCTCGAAGCTCTTTCTGTGCCTGCTCCAAGTCGGCTAGGCGCTGTTCGAGTTCGGCGCGAAAGATTTCCGCTTGCTCGTAAAGCCGGGCATTCTGAATCGCGACCGCAGCAGGAATCGCAAGTGATTTGGCAAGGCGCAAATGTTCCTGGGTAAACACCTGGGCATGCGTATCGCCAAGCGAAAGAAGTCCGAGCACCTGTTGCGATGCAACGAGCGGCACGCATAACCATGAGCGCAGATAGGAGAAACCCTTGAAAGCGACCCATTCCGTCTCTACCGCAGTGTTCGGTATGAGCAGACTGTTCCTGCCGGCGAGAACGTGCATCAGAAACTCGCTGTCCTTTGCATCAAGGGTTGCCGGGGATTTCGGAATGCGACGATTCGTTTCGTACCCCTGCACCTCGCGTGCAAGGAAGAGACGGGTGTCGGCTTCGACTAACAGGATGCGAGCCGATTCACAAGGAACCAGTTTCAGGAGGGACTTGAGCAGCGTGTCCAGAACGTAGTCCATGCTTAGGTTCTGCGTTAACGCAAGAGTTGTTTTGCGAAACGCGTCGGCCTCCGCCCCGGCAGACTCTGCCCTGTCGAGGTTCCGAGCTATCTCCTCTTCGGCCGATTTTCGCGCTGAAACATCCTGAGTGATTCCTACAAGGCGCCGGACAATCCCGGCAGAGTCCCGGACTGGAAATCCGCGGACCCACACCCAGCGGGTTGTATTGTCCGGTCTAATGATGCGGAACTCTTCGTCGAACTGGCCGGTTTGAACTGCTTCACCCAATCGAGAAAGAACCCGAACGCGATCCTCGGGGTGTATGACATCTCCATAGGATTTGGGATCTTCCTGTAGTGACTCGCAGGAGCGGCCGGTGATTGTTTCATACGCTTGGTTGACGTAGACGACCTTCAGGTTCTCAGCGTCCAGCATCCAGAAAATCTCCTGGATGTTGGTGGCCATCTGCTGAAATCGCTCTTCACTCTCGCGCAACGCCGCTTCCGCTTGCTTCCTTCGGGAGATGTCACGGAGCACGGCGACGTGCCGCCCAGGCAGATAGTGCGCCTTTGCCGTATACTCAACGAAGATGGTTTTGCCGTCGCCTCGCAAAACCCGCGTCTCTCTGTGCTCGTGCCTGCGTTCGAGGAAGCGATTCCAGCTGTCCCTGAATTCTCCCGCAACCGCGTAGAACTTCTCGATCGGCCCTCCAACGAGATCGCCGCGGTCGACTCCAAACAAGTTCAGTGCCGCTGGATTGGCTTCGAGACAAACTCCCCGGTCGTCGAGAATGACAATGCCATCAAGCGTGCTGTCGAAGACGGACTTGTATTCGCGCTCGGTAGCATCGAGGACGCTCATCGTCTCTCGATGTTCGCGACGGGCTAGGAACAGAAATCGGGCATGTAGTGCAACAGCTATACAGAGAGCGATCAGGACGAATGTAAGCAAGATAGAGGATAGGGACCCGCTATAGAAGTGCGCTCCGAACGCAGTCGCAAGCAGAGTGAAGGCTGCAAAGGAAATGAGAATCGAACCGGCGCGCATCCAGCGTTGCGGTTTGGTCTTAGAGAACTCCGTTCGGGAAGTTTGCATCGCGCCACCGCGGTTGGGGACCGTGGCCTAACGGGCCCAGACGAGACCCCGACACGATAAAGGGCATCGAGCGGTTACGCTCCAATACCTTCACCATCCTGGCAGGATGCTATGCCCACACGTGAGGAGAGTCAATATGCCATCAGCGGTCCGAGCAAGACTGAGGACCACAGGTATGCCAGGGGCCACAGCCATCGTCGGCGATCGCAAGTTCGTTCCAAGACCATCTCTGAATCCCGTGTAATGACACGGCTGACTACTTCACTAGACAGCAGACAACCCCGGCGCTATCATGCACGTCGCGCCAGTCTTCATCACGCAGGAACGCCCACCCTCGCTCACTTACATTTCGCGTGGTAGGGCTTGAAGAAGAGGGCAACTCGACTTGACAACCCGGGAGTCTGAATCATGCGTCGTAGGGCCGCCTCCACCTTTTCTGCCGTTTTTGCTCTTGTTTCCTTGTTGTTGATCGCAGCGCCCGGTTTTCTCAAGGGCCAAGCGCCTATTCCTCCTATTCCCGCGAGCCACGTTCGCATTCATTACTTTCGTCCGGACGGTAACTATCTGGGCTGGACTGTCTATGCCTTCGGGGACACCACCGAAGACACGTCCAATTTCAACGGCGGTCCGGTAAAAGTGACGGGCCAGGACAGTTTCGGCGCCTTCTTCGATGTGGGTATCACTTCGACGGCCCAGAACGTCGGTTTCATCATTCACAAGGGCAACATCAAAGACCCCGGGCCTAATGAATTCATCGATCCGGCAACTCAGGGTAACGAGTACTGGCAGCTCTCCGGAAGCAACGTCCTGCACACGACGCAGCCTTCCACAATCCAGCAAACCGATCCGCCGATTCCCACGGGCAAGGCGCGCATTCACTATCATCGGCCCGACAATGACTACGCGAACTGGAATCTCTTTCCTTTTTTCGCAACCACCGATCCCAACAGTGACTTTTGCGGAACCAATGACTTTGTCACCGCATACGACACTTACGGCGCTTACTACGATGTCGGAATCGATCCCACAAAGTTCAATGGCTTGCTGGGTTTTATCATTCACAACTGCGGCATCAAGGACCCTGGCCCGGACATGCACCTCCAACTGTCCCAGAATATCGAGGCGTGGGTGCTCTCTGGTAGCGCGACCGTCTATCTCACGCGGCCGCCGACCGAGTTCACCACGGAACCGCCGATTCCAGCGAATAAGGCTCGCATCCACTATTTCCGTCCCGATTCAAACTATGCTTCCTGGACGGTGTACGCCTTCGGCGACACCACAGAAGACACTTCCAACTTCAACAGCGGTCCGGTCTTCGTGACTGGGTATGACACCTATGGCGCGTTTTATGACGTAGGACTGACCGCAAATCCACATGACCTCGGCTTCATCGTTCACAATATTTCGCTCGGCATCAAGGATCCGGGGCCGGATATGCACCTGAATGTTGCGAAATTCAATGAGGCTTGGGTGATATCCGGCGATGCCCAGGTTTTCACAACCCAGCCGACCGCCGCCCAATTGCTTGACGCGGTCTTCTTCAAGCAGCAGGCGTTCTGGATCGATCGCGCGACCGTGGCGATCCAGGGTCAATTCCTGCAGTCCGGTTTCACCTATCTTCTGCACTATGATCCCAACGCGAATTTGCAATTGACCTCTACGGGGGTGACGGGAGGCTTGAGCATTCCGCTCACTCCCTTTGCGGGTGGCTTCACTCCCGACGAGCAAGCGCGGTTCCCGCAGCTGTCTGGCTACGCCGTCCTACACCTGCCGGACAATAACAGCACTTCACTCCTCGCGGCTGTGCTGAAGGGTCAAGTCGCGGTGTCCGCCACCGCGAGCGATGGCAGGCTTAAGTACGTCACCAGCGTCCAGACAGCCGGCGTGCTCGATGATCTTTTCTTTTTCCCTGGTGAGCTTGGTGTCATCTTCCACAACAGGGAGGAAGCCGATTCGCGCGACGCTAGCGATTGCGACGGCAGCGGAGCGATCTTGAGTCGCGTGTGGGCCCCGACGGCGCAGTCCTTGAGTCTTGAACTGTTCGAACATGCTACCGACACGACGCCAGCTAAAGTCGTTGCGATGCATGAGAAGAACGGGGTGTGGAGCGGCTGCGCCGATGACAGTTGGAAGAACAAATATTACTTGTTCGACCTACACGTCTATGTACCAAGCCAGCGCGCCATCGTGGAGAATTTCGTCACCGATCCCTACTCGGTGGACCTGGCGCTGAATGGCGTGAAGAGCCGCATCACCGATCTCAACGATCCGGACACCGCGCCGGAAGATTGGGAAGAGTCTCGTTCGCCTTGGCTCGGCAGCGTAAACGATCTCAGCATCTACGAATTGCACATCCGCGATTTCAGTGCCAATGACATGACCGTGCCGCAGCCCCATCGTGGAACCTACCTGGCCTTCGCCGACCGCCAAACTAACGGCATCAAACACCTCGAAGCACTCGCCGATGCGGGTCTCAAAGCCGTGCACCTCCTGCCCAGCTTTCACTTCGCCAGCATTAATGAGGACAAGACCACCTGGCAGACCACTCCCAACCTCAGCGTCTTCCCACCTGATGGCACGCAGCAGCAGGCCGCGGTGGCTGCGATTCAGAACACGGCCGCCTTCAACTGGGGTTACGACCCGGTCCACTTTTTCGCACCGGAAGGAGGCTATGCGCTCAACCCCGACAATCGCGTGCTCGAATACCGCGAGATGGTCAAGGGCCTCCACCGCGCCGGGCTTCGGGTCATCCAGGACGTCGTCTTCAACCACATCAACGCGATCGGCGAGAATCCCAACGCCGTGCTCGACGAGGTTGTGCCCGGCTACTATAACCGCCTGGACGCCGATGGCAACCAGCTATCGGGTAGCTGCTGCCCGGACACTGCGCCGGAGCACAAAATGATGGGCAAGCTCATTGTTGATGCCGTCGTGCTCAATGCGAAGAGGTACAAGATTGACGGTTTTCGATTCGATCTGATGAGCTTTCTCTTCGTCTCCAACATGCAGCAGATTAAAGACGCACTCGCAAAGCTCACGATCGAAAAAGATGGCGTGGACGGCACCAAGATTTATCTCTACGGCGAAGGTTTTGATTTCGGCGAGGTAGCCAACAACGCGCTCGGAGTCAACGCCAGCCAGAAAAATCTTTTCGGCAATGGCATCGGTACATTCAACGACCGCATTCGCGACGGCATCCGCGGCGGAAGTCCGTTTACGGACGAGCGCGTCCAGGGATTTGCCACCGGGCTGTTTACCGACTCCAGCAGCTTCACGAATCAAAGCACGGCGCCCTCCGCTCAATTGGGCACGCTGCTCGAGTATACGGACTGGGTCGAAGTCGGCCTCGCTGGCAATCTTCGCGATTGGACTTTCACCGACCACACTGGTGCAACGGTCACTGGCGCACAGGTGAATTACAACGGCCAGCCCGCGGGCTACACCGCCAGCCCCGTCGAGGATATCGACTATTGCTCAGTACACGATAACCAAACGCTCTTCGATGCCGTGCAACTCAAATCGTCTGCGGCCGACGATGTGCACGTCCGCGAGCGCCGCCAGGTCCTCGCAATGGGCCTGGTAGCGCTGGGCCAGGGCGTGCCGTTTTTCCTCGCCGGCGACGACCTGCTTCGCTCCAAAGATATGGACAACAATAGCTACGACTCCGGCGACTGGTTCAACAAGCTCGACTTCAGCTATCAGTCCGACAACTGGGGCACCGGTTTACCTATCGCCAGCCAGAACCAGGGCAACTGGCCCATCATGGAGCCGCTGCTCGCCAATTCCGCACTTACTCCGCAGCCTTCGGACATTGCGCATGCCCGTGACGCCTTCCGCGAATTCTTGGAGATCCGCGGGACCTCCGGCCTTTTCCACATGCACACGCTCGCCGATGTGCAAGCCAACTTGCACTTCTTGAACGCAGGTCCCAGCCAGACGCCTGGCCTCATTGTCATGAAGCTCGATGCCAACGGCGGCGACTTCGGTCGCTATCAGCACATCGTCGTGGTCTTCAATGCCAAAAACGCCCAAGTATCGTTTCAGAATTCCTCGTTAGCTGGATTAGGCCTGCATCTGCATCCTGTTCAACAGCATTCCACTGACCCGACCGTCGGCCAATCGTCATTCAACGCCCAGACCGGCACCCTCGTCGTACCGCGATTGACAACAGCCGTCTTCGTGACGGGGCAGCCGTAGCCCAGCTTAATTCCGACCGATCCCTGTCGTCCGCCAAAACTCCGCGAGGCCGTGAATCGCACCCGCGTGACAATATTAGTATTTGTTTAGCGTCTAGACACTTTTTCTGAAGAATGTAGTTGTCTGCATCTGTGAAGCGGTTAATTTGTCGATGTGGCAGAAGAGCATACCGCAGAA
>Ga0179592_10000691_pt1 | contig 13578 bp, 10 predicted proteins | sample CZODoug2_1_08_16_FD_148623 | JGI IMG/M metagenome (GOLD analysis project Ga0179592, IMG submission 148623) | Vadose zone soil fungal communities from Angelo Coast Range Reserve, California, USA - CZODoug2_1_08_16fungal (Illumina Assembly) | ecosystem: Environmental > Terrestrial > Soil > Vadose...
CAGGGTATCGAGATATTCCCGCACGGATCGGCGCATCCTGGCGATGGCCTCCCAGTCAACATCATTAGACCCGGCCGCTGAGCGCTGCTTGTTGGCATCGGCAGCAATCAGGCTGGCATCGACCGCAAAGGACCAGCCCCTCGGCCATGCAGCGCCGGACCACGGTCTCGAATAGCTTTCGCAGCAGATCGCAGTCACGGAAGCGGCCATGCCTATTCTTGGAGAACGTCGAGTGGTCAGGCACCTCGCCATCGAACCCGAACCGACAGAACCAGCGGTAGGCGAGGTTCAGGTGAACCTCCTCGCACAACCGCCGTTCGGAACGAATGCAGAAACCCACTGAAAGGAGGGTAAAATGACCTAACAGTGGTGTCGTAAAGCTGCGTGAAAGATGAGGGATGGCCCCTCGGGATCGGCTTTCAGGAGCAGGTCTTAAACCAGTCCGGGCTGCTGCGGTAAAGAGCCGTGGTGGTGAGCGCCGGATCAAAAGTTCGAGGCGAGACCTTGAGCAGGTAAGTGTTCGGAAGACGAGCGAAAGCAACCCTACGATGACGCGTCGTTATGATGACAGGTGTCGTCGAAACCAGGAGCGCGACAATCTTCTGGGACGAGTCTGTCAGGAGCCTGACGACTGTGCGGCGACAATTAACTTGGCCGGTCGTATATCGCTCTGCAGATAAATCCGCTCCTCAGGGGATGGATTGAACACTACGGTCGATATTCGCCCTCGGCATTGTCTCCCATGCTCCGGCACGTCAATCAGACGCTGCTGGCATGGGCGATGCGGAAGTACAAGCGCTCCAGGGGTCACAAAATCCGGGCCAGCCATTTTCTACAGCGGCTGGTTCGCGATAGCACGGGCCTCTTTGTTCACTGGCGGATCGGTATGATTGGTTCGTTTGCCTGATGGAGCCGTGTGAGCCGAGAGGTTCACGCACGGTTCTGGGAGAGGCTGGCGGTGAGACCCCGCTGGCCTACTCACCCGCGATGGGGCACCCCCTGATTCAGCCAGACCACCTCTTTGCCATGTATTGCTTGTTCAGCGAGCATCAGTCGCTTGAAGATGAGCTATTTGTCTGCGGGCCCACGAACTGTCACTAACTCCGCTGGAGGAGCTCCGCAGCGGGACTTACTTTACAGAAGTGCTATCGGGAGCGCGCGACAGCTCTGCAGGCCATCGGTTGTGCGACGCTGCGGTGCCCTGGGAGCCGGCAGCGGCCAACCTCAAGTGAGCAGAATTCGCCAAGTGGCCGCACGGGCTTTCGGCTAAGCTCGCTTGGGGATGCCAGTGGCGACGGGTAGCGACGCTAACGCCTGCGCAACACCAGTTCCCGACGGCAAAAGTTAGAGAAATGCGGCTTGCGGGGGCGGGTGTGACTTTCATTTCCCAATCGGCGGCAACCACCGACGTTCGTGCGGCGCCACGGACCAAGACGCGTAATGCGGCATTGGATCGCACGCGGACCTTCCTCACCTTGGTGGTGTTGTTTCATCACGCCGTGATCCCATACACTTATTTCGGTCATACCGATCCGAAATTCTTTATCGGATTCGACATGGTGGTGATCGCCACCGACAGCTTCTTTATGGCGATGTTCTTCCTGCTTTCCGGGCTGTTCGTTTGGCCGGGGCTTGTGCGCAAGGGACCGTGGCGCTATCTGCTCGATCGGCTCTTGCGGCTTGGTCTGCCGTTCGCGATTGGCGCGTTAACGATCATTCCCATCGCCTATTACGCACTCTCGCAGCGTCACCAGCCGGAGGTGAGCTTTGCCGACTTCTGGTGGAAGACCGTCACAGTGGGGCCGTGGCCAAGCGGACCGATCTGGTTTCTCTGGGTCCTGCTTGGCCTCGATGTGATCGCGAGCCTCCTATATGTGATCTCTCCGAAAGCGCTCGATCCGATCAATCGCCTGTCGCTGCGGGCCCGCGAGGAGCCCGCGAAATTCGTTCTGGTGATGTTTGCCGCGACCGCCGTGCTTTACATTCCCGGACGGATCTACTTCGGACCGGGAAACTGGTTCGAGTTCGGACCGTTCTCCGTACAACATGGCCGCGTGCTGTTTTACGCTTCCTATTTCATTTTCGGCGCGGGGATAGGTGTTCAGGGCCTGAATGGCGGTCTGTTGGCTGCAGACGGCAAGCTGGCAAAAGGCAACTGGATTTGGATCCCCACTGTCCTCATTCCATACTGCTGTATGTGGGGATTGGTCTACATCAAGCGCGAAATCCTGGGAAATCCGATGCAATTGCCTTACTGGTATGAGGGGATCTACGGCTTCTTCTTCGCGTGGTTCAGCATGGCCGTTGTATTCGGGATGCTCGGCTTTTTCCTCAGATTCGAGCGAGCGGGCCGGAGCATGCTCGATCCCATGCAGTCGGATGCATTCGGCATGTTCCTGGTGCACTACCCGATCATTCTCTGGTTGCAATATTGGATGTTTGACTTCGATCTGCCTGCAATTGTTAAGGTTCTCATAGCCTTCGTGCTGACCGTCTTCCTAAGCTGGGGAGCGACGATGCTGCTCCGGAAAATTCCGGGCGCGAAGCACGTGCTTTAGTTGCGAAGTGGCGCGATCACCATCGCGCATTGCTCTTGAGGACAGCATCGATGTTCGTGGCAACGCTGTGCTGCAGGTGCGGATCATGTTCCATCGGCTTTAAATCTGTTGTTGGGTGTACACGAACGCGTATCTCAGCAACGATACTAAGGGCTGGAAGCTTTGGGGGATGATAGCACGCCTTCGACGTCTCGGATTGATGGCCGTGAGCGATTGGATTGCTCAAGCGAGCTTCGGGAGCAAAAGGATCTCGACCGTTCCGCCCATATCGCCGGTTTCGAAGCCGCCTTTTGCTTTCGTACCCGGCCAGCGCGAGTTGCGGCTCGATCTGTTCCGCGGACTGGCGCTTTGGTTCGTCTATATTGACCACGTTTCACCGGACGGCCTGACCTGGCTCACGATCCGCAATTATGGTTTTAGCGACGCCGCCGAGATCTTTATTTTTATCTCCGGCTTCACGGCTGCCCTTGTTTACGGAAGAATTACTTTCGAATCCGGGATCGTAGTTGGAACGATGCGCGTGCTGCGGCGAGTGTGGCAGATCTACACCGCGCACCTGCTGCTATTCGTGGTGCTGATAGCTGAGATCGCTTACGCCACCACAATTTCTCAGAAGCCTTCGTTCTACATTCAGGAAATGGAGGTCGGCGAATTCCTTAGGCAACCTGGCTTCGAGATGATCCAGGTCCTGCTGCTACGGTTCCGTCCACTGAATATGGACGTGTTGCCGCTTTATATCGTGCTGATGGCCTTTCTGCCGCTGATCCTGCAGTTCGCGAGGTGCCACAGGGACTTGCCGCTCGTTCTGTCAGTAGCACTCTATATCGTCGCCCTCCGATACGATCTCCATTTGTCGACGGATCCTGACGGCTCCTGGTCGTTCAATCCCTACGCATGGCAATTGCTCTTCGTTTTCGGTGTTTGGTGTGCGCTGGGAGGCGGTCAGCGATTGTCACCGATGCTTGAATCATCGGTGATCTTCTGGATAGCTGTCGCCTATCTCTGTGCGGCATTCTTTGTGACCTTGACGTGGCATTTTCCATCGCTGGAAAGCCTCATCCCTGGCCGGCTTATGCGAGTGATCTATCCGATCGACAAGACCAATCTCGACGCCCTCAGATTTGCTCACTTTCTGGGGATGACCGTCGTGACTTTGCGCTTCGTGCCAAGCGGCTGGGCAGGATTGAGGTCGCCTTATGTGCGGCCTCTCATCCTTTGCGGGCAGTATTCTCTTCAGATATTCACGCTCGGCGTCGCGCTGTCGTTCGCCGGTTATGCGCTGCTGATGGAGTGTGATGCCGGTGTCGTATTGCATTTTACGGCAGGTATCACGGGCATCTTGATTCTATGCACGGTTGCGAGAACTTTAAGCTGGTACAAGTGGGCTATGTCCGGGCGCGGGTGCGAAGCAGCAGATCCGTCCAAGCCGAAAGCACAAGAATCGTGACAGACAAGGATTGTAGCTTGGGGGAAGCCGATGTTCGGACCTGGAGTTGTTCGCAAGAGGCTTGCTCTGGCGGCGGTCGTCGCATGCAATCGGCAGATTAGGCAGCATCGGAACCGCGGCTTGACTGCCTAGCTGAGCAACCGGGTTGATTGTCATGACAAACGAGAACACGGACCACTTTGTCGTTGAACGAGACCTGAGGCTCGACCTTCTGCGCGGTGTGGGTCTTTGGATGATCTTTATCGATCACATACCCGACGACGTCGTCTCCTGGCTGACGCTGCGCAATTACGGGTTTTGCGACGCGGCGGAGTTCTTCGTCTTCATTTCAGGCTATCTGCTCGGCTTCATTTATGCTCCGATTGTCGCCGCGGGCCAGTTCATGCCGGCCCTGAAAAGGCTGTGGCTGCGGGCCTGGCATATGTATGTCGCCCATCTCCTCCTTTTCCTTGTCTTCACGGCGCAGATCGCCCGTGCCGCGAGGAGGTTTGACAATCCCATGTACAAGGATGAGTTCAACATCGCGAACTTTCTTGCGCATCCCGACGTGTTGATCGCCAAGGCGCTGACCCTGCAGTACAAGCCTGTCGACCTTGATGTGCTGCCGCTCTTCATCGTCCTCGTTGCGGTGGCGCCGTTCGTCTTGTGGTGTCTGGTGCGCCGGCCCAATTTGACGATGATCGGTTCGGTTGTGGTCTACGTGCTTGCGCGCTACTTCGACTGGAACCTGCCGTCATATCCAGCGGGGGCGACCTGGTATTTCAACCCGTTTGCGTGGCAATTGCTGTTTTTCTTCGCCGCTTGGTGTGGGCGCAGCGGGGGAGCGCAGATCAAGCAGCTGCACCACTCGCGGGCCGTTCTCGTGGTCGCGATCGGCTGGATTCTCTTTGCGTTCGTCATCGCGATGAGTTGGCACAGCGCGTTCCTGGAATCGTTCATTCCGAAATGGCTGTTCAAGGTGATCTATCCGATCGATAAGACAGACCTGGATATGTTCCGCTTTACCCATTTCCTCGCTTTTGCCCTGATCATCTCGCGATATCTCCATCAAGATTGGGCTGGGCTGCAGTCGAAATGGCTTCGTCCACTTATATTGTGCGGTCAGCATTCGCTTCCATTGTTCTGTCTCGGCGTATTCCTGTCCTTCGGCGCGCACTGGATTCTGGTCCAGTGGAAGAGTGCCTTTATCGAGCAATTCGCGGTCAGCTTCGCTGGGTTTGCGATTATGACCGCCGTGGCTTGGCTTCTGAACCGCGCGGAGAGGGTTCCAGATCTTTTCGTCGATGCCGGGTTCGGCCCGAAGTCGGATCCTGGAACATTGCCCGGCAGAGCATGATGCGACCCACGTCATGCGCCCGGGTCTTCCTTCGTTGCTTCGTGCCGTGAACCGAGAGAGCCGTGTCCGGTCTGCCGATAGAGCTCCGTGGAATAGCCTCAGCAGATGAGACCGGAATTCTCGTCAGCACGTATCGATGCGAGGCCGCCAAATGATCACATTCGGGGCACGGCGAAGCCGGCTTTGCTTGTGGGAAGAGTTATGGAGGCCCTCAGGCCCTCAAACCCGCATGATCGTTTGATCTTAGTGGTTTTTGCAGTGCTCGCGGCTGCCGTATGGTTCACGTTCAGGGATTACGCTATCTCTAACGATGAAGGCGTGCAGCACCACTATGGCGAGCTGATCATCGCCTACTACCGAAGCGGGTTCAAGGTACGCGATCTATTCACCTTCGACAACCTCTACCTCTACGGTGGGCTGTTCGACATCATTGCCGTGGGGCTCGCATACGTCATTCCCGTCGATCCCTATGAGCTGCGCCACGTGCTTTGTGCGATGACGGGGATTGGCGGGATCGCTGCCAGCGCAGCCACGGCCCGGCTGATTGCAGGACCGCGTGCCGGACTCGTCTCGGCTGTCCTCCTCGCGCTTTGCGGCGCATGGTATGGCGCCATGTTTAATCACACCAAGGACATTCCATTTGCTGCTGCAATGATGGGAGCCACGCTGTTTGTCATTCGCATCGCTCGTCAATTGCCGTCGCCCCGCCCCGTCGATCTCCTGGGATTTGGTCTCTTGGCCGGTGCCGCACTCGGGATACGAAGCCTTGGCTTGCTGCTGCCATTCTATCTTGGTCTTGCAGTCGTTGTTTCGTTACCCTGGCAGGAGCGTCTCGAGACCTGCGCAGGCTTTGCGGCCAAAACTGCCCTGCGGATCGTCCCGGCGGTGGCCCTGGCCGCTTTTGTGATGGTCCTTGCGTGGCCCTGGGCTGCGCTTTCGCCCTTCAATGCGATTCGCGGGCTCTTGGCGTTCTCCGAGTTTCACTACGCGATCCGCACGATGTTTGCGGGACGTATTTACGAGATGGCCGACGTGCCAAGGCTCTATGTTCCGGGCTATCTCTTCGTCCGCGTGCCCCTGATCACGCTTGCCGGCGCGGCGTTGGGGATTGTCTCATCGTTTTTATGGCCCTTCAGACCGCAGACGTGGTCCCGGCGCCGTGACCTGATCCTGACGTCATCGGCGATTGTCTTTCCGGTGGCGTTCCAAGTGCTGTTCCGTGGACCCGCCTTTACGGGTATGCGCCACTTTCTGTTCGTGCTTCCTCCGCTTGCGACCTTGGCCGGCGTCGGCTTGAGCGAGCTGATCGACGTGTTCGAAATGTGGAGCGGCCGGTTGGCCTCAAGCGTTATTGCCTTGATTTGTGCTTATTGTCTTTGGGACGGGGTTACCCTTGTTCGGCTGCACCCCTACGAGAACCTCTCCTACAATTCTTTGATCGGGGGTCTCCCGGGAGCTTTCCGCCGCTACGACCTCGATTACTGGTTCAACAGCATGCCGGAGGCGATCCATCTCCTCGAGGCGTTTGTACGCGATAAGATGCCGGCCGAGGTGGTCAATCCGTCGAAAACCTATTCCGTCGCAGTGTGCGGAGAGCGTCCGGCCTTCGATCAGACCGTCACTCTTCCCCAATTGCACTGGGACTTCAGGTCGAAATGGGAGGAGTCGGAGTTCTTCATTGCACCGACGCAGATGAACTGCGACCAGGATCTCGATGGCGAGATCGTCGGTACCGTGGAAAGACTTGGCGTTCCGATCGCCTACGTAAAGGATCGACGGTCGATCGTGAAGTGGCCGATGGCGACAATCACGCCACCAATTTCAGGTCAAAGCGATTCAAGTTCTCGCTAATAATCACACTGCGTGAGCAGCTCAGGCTCCGGCGTGCACGCTGCTATTGGCCACTCGCCGCCGGCTCGCTCGAGAAGAGCTCCAATCGCGGCGGGGGTGGTCGCGCTCCTCCGCTAACTCTGCCCTGGATGTGCTGCGCCAACTGCGATCGTCTGCGCGGGACGGTAGCGCTTAGGCGTGAGGTGTACGTTTGAGCGTAGGTCGTCGCCTAATGCAGCCGTCCGTTCTCAACCTCGCCGGATATGACGGGCGAGAAATGTCCGTACAGACCGCCGGCTGTCCGTTTTGAACCTTCACAAGCCCCAGGCTTCGCGCGAGGTTCCGGCTGGGTGCTGTCCGGCACGATCGCCGGAACGAGGACGTTGGACATAACGATCCGTTTGTCAGAGTGGCGGCCGCCGTAACTGGCCGGAGGAATAAGTCGTGGGATACTGCGATGGCGGATGGCTGGTTCGGATGTATCGAGGCGGATTAGTGTTGTGGACCTTTCTCTCGGCCTGCAGACGGTCCCCATTGGGGTGGAGTGCGACAGCTTGGCCATACATGGGATTTGTAGCTTCGAAGTCCCTTGGGACGCCGGCGAACGTGTGTTTTGCCGAGGAGAGCGGCACGCCAACGCTGATTACCACATCGTGGAGGCTGTGTTGCCGCGTTTGAGCATCCAGCACCTGCCACTCATGATCGTGGAATATAAGTTGAGGGACGAGCAGGACCGCGAACAGCGCTGATTTCCGCTTTGGCCGTTAGATGCGGAGGTGCGCGGAATCTACACCTAGGGAGCCGGACTAACTCTGGAGCGAGCCTAGCCAACTGAGGAGAAAGCAACTTATTGAGGCGCATGAAATAGCGAGAATAGGCAGTACGCGGAGAACTCGGTGCCCTGTCGGCGTGTGCGTTCACACTCCATCTTGTGCGCGGACGATGGTTTCTAGAAGGCGGAACGGAACGTGATAGGCATGCCAGATCAGTTAGCAGCAACAGTCAAATCCAGAGCAGTCTCGCAATCTGATATCGGTTTACAATTCGACTCTGTGGCAAACAGCTTGGCCAAGCTCCTTGAGACGGCTCGGCGCGAACTCGATCGCGATCGTGAGGCAGCGAAGGCGTCGCTATTCACGGCATCGTCGATTCTTCAATCTGAAATTGAACGTCGTTCGTCCAGTAACATCGTGAGGTCAGGCGCATTGGCCAGCTGGCAGATAGCCCGCTTGGAGGCGTTTATTGACGAGAATCTTCACCGGAGCATCGTCGTGAGAGATCTCAGTGCTGTAGCGCGGCGGAGCCCGGCGCATTTCTCCCGTTCGTTCAAGAAAACGTTCGGAGAACCGCCGCATGCCTACGTGGTTAGGCGGCGCCTCGAGAGAGCCTGCCAGTTTTTGGTGGCAACGTCAGAACCGCTGAGCGAAATAGCGTTGAGCGTCGGGTTATCAGACCACGCGCATCTGTGCAGGTTGTTCCGGCGAGCCTTTGGCCAAAGTCCATCGACCTGGCGACGCGAACGCAAGATACTGGAGCAATCCGTGGTGGGCGAAAATCTCGCGCGGGATCAAGCAGCAACATTCCAGCGGTGATATTCCTAGCCAAGCCGAAGGCTGGCGATCGCGTCATAGTCGCGCTCACCCGACCGGTTCGTTGTCGGGCCAGAAATGCAGGTGCGATATGCAAAAGACCGTCACGAGCCCTTCCCCAAAGGTCACAGTCCCACGCCTCTTCGTTCTCGAATTGAATGCGGGTTGCATTCATTTGATGAATACGGACGGCTCGGATCACACGACCATTGTGACGGGCTGTCATCTCCGGACGGCATCGTCGTGGACGTTGAAGCAGGCCATATCTACTGGACCAACATGGGCATCCCAAACCTGAACGACGGGTCCGTCGAGCGGGCCGACATCGACGGAAAGAACCGCAAGACAGTTATCGCGAAGGGAGACACCCACACCCCGAAGCAGATCGTTCTCGATAAGAAGGGCGGCAAGCTCTACTGGTGCGACCGCGAGGGCATGCGCGTCATGCGTTGCAATCTCGACGGCTCGCAACTGGAGACGCTGATCGAGGCTGGCCGCGGCGAGGCCGATGAGCCGCGAGCCCCTTTGCAAGCCGGCGCCACCATTGGGTCCGTGGCTCTTCGCGAAAGCTTGAACGTAATCATGGCCGGGCGCCAAGCGTCGGTGGATCCAGGCCGCCTCATCCTCACAACAGGAGCCCAACAGGCCCTGGATCTCTTGTCGCGGGTCACGCTCGATCCGGGCGACATAGTCTTCGTCGAGCGCCCAACCTACGCAATGGCACCCCAGACGTTCGATCTTTCGCAGGCGGACGTCAGGGGCTTAACGTCGGACGATGGCGGCATCGACGTCGAACATCTCGATCGGGATATCGTAGCCGCCCGACGCTCGAGTCGGACACCAATGCTCATCTAGATAATTCCGACCTTTTCCAACCCGGCTGGCCGGATGACTCATGTCGAGCGGCGCCACGCGCTTGTGGAGCTGGCTGCGCGAAACCGAATCACAATCGTTGAGGACGACCCGTACCGCGATCTCTACTTCTCCAACGCTCCGCCTCCCTCCGTTTTCGCGATGGCGCAAGACCACCCAGATGCGAGGAACTGGTTTGTCTACATCGCCGGTATCTCGAAAATTGTCTCGCCATGCCTGCGAGTAGGTTGGATTTTGTTACCGCCTTCGCTGATCGCGCCATTCACAGTCGCAAAGCAAGCCAACGACCTTCAGAGCAGCACGTTAAATCAACTCGTAGCGCAGCGTTATCTTGCCAGCGGACGTCTCGGTCGCCAGTGCCGCATGATCGCAGCGTCTGCGCCGGTGCACTCCACGTCTTCGCGAGGTTCCAGACTTCTATCGCTTGCTGACAACCTTCACCGATCGTTTGCCGATGTCGCGATTGAGGTAGTCAGAAGGGGGTAACTGTAGCAATCGCGGCGATTAAGTAGATCACGCACTCATTTGGCATAACGTTCTTGACCAGAATGTTCGCGCACGACTACGCTGCGGCGTACACTTGAGGCAGCACACTCAAGGAGAACGCGTTGAATAGATCATCATCGTTTTTGTTGGCATGACCTCCATTGCACTCGCCTTGGTGTTGAGCGAGCAAATCTCACGCGACGGACGGTAGATGAATCGGAGAAGATGATGTGCGGAATCGTCGGTGTCGTGGGTCGAGGACCAGCCGCAACTCCGATTCTGGATGCGCTGAGGCGGCTCGAATATCGAGGATACGATTCAGCCGGTATCGCCACGCTTGAACGCGGTCTCCTTACGCGGCGGCGCGCAGTCGGGAAACTCAAGAACCTCGAGAGCAAGCTTACTTGCGAGCCGCTCGTCGGCCTCATAGGCATCGGCCACACGCGCTGGGCGACTCATGGCCGTCCAAACGAAAAGAACGCGCATCCGCACGCGGTTGATGGCGTCGCGGTCGTTCATAACGGCATCATCGAAAATCATCGCGAATTGCGCAATGAGTTCAAGCGGGCTGGCGTGCGCTTTGCGACGGACACAGACACCGAGGTGATCGCTCATCTCGTAAACCAACAGCTGAAAAAAGGATGCGAGCCAGTCGACGCGGTACGCGTCGCGTTGCCGCGGCTGGAAGGAGCGTTTGCGCTCGCGTTCCTGTTTGAAGGCTACGAAAATTTGATAATTGGAGCGCGCAAAGGATCGCCACTTGCGGTCGGATATGGCCGAGGCGAAATGTATCTTGGGTCTGACGCGATTGCTCTTGCGCCGCTTACCGACATGATCAGCTACTTGGAAGACGGTGACGTCGCAGTCGTCACGCGGCAGGGAATCGATTTTTTCAACGCGAAGGGCGAATACGTGCGACGCTCGCCAGCCAAAATCGCTGGATCGACCATCCTCGTTCACAAAGGCGAGCATCGGCACTTTATGGTCAAAGAGATTCACGAACAACCGAGGGTGGTTGATCAGACGCTGGCCCAATACATTGACGTCGCCGGCGGCACGATTCAAATACCGAGAGCCGCGGGATTGGATTTTCGGGATATCAATCGGGTGTCGATCACGGCCTGTGGCACCGCCTTTTACGCTGGGCTGATTGCCAGGTACTGGTTCGAACGTTACGCAGGGCTCACGGTGGAAATCGATATCGCATCCGAATTTCGCTACCGCGATGTGCCGCTCGATTCCGGCAATCTGGCGATCTTCGTATCGCAATCCGGAGAGACTGCCGACACGCTCGCCTCGCTGGATTTCGCCAAAGTTCGTGGGCAACGCGTCCTTTCGGTTGTCAACGTGCCAAGCTCGACAATGGCGCGCGCAAGCCAAATCGTATTGCCGACACTCGCAGGCCCGGAGGTCGGCGTGGCTTCCACCAAGGCGTTCACCTGTCAACTGGCGACGCTTGCCTGCCTTGCTATAGCGGCCGGGCGCCGACGGGGCGTGCTCTCGGCCGCCGACGAAGCGCCGCTGGTGCGGGCGCTCGCCAATGTTCCAAGCTACATGACGAGTGCGCTTGAGCTGGAACCGAAGGTCCGCCAGATCGCTCGCAAGATGGCAGCGTCCGGCAACGCGCTATTCATCGGCCGCGGAACGAACTACCCGCTTGCGCTGGAAGGCGCACTCAAGCTCAAGGAAATAACCTACATTCACGCCGAGGGCTACGCTGCCGGAGAACTGAAGCACGGGCCGATCGCGCTCATCGACAAAGATCTGCCCGTTGTCGTGATCGCGCCGAGTGACGCGACATTCGAGAAAACAATGTCGAACATGCACGAGGTGATCGCTCGCGAGGGGCGCACGATTCTCATCACGGACCACAAGGGCGCATCGCATGCGGCGGGATGCGGGGCAATGCTTGCCCTTCCGGTTGTGCCGGCGCTAGTGACACCACTCGTCTTCGTGTTGCCGTTGCAGCTTCTTGCGTACCACACTGCGCTTGCCTTGGGAACCGATGTCGACCAACCGCGCAATCTCGCAAAGTCGGTGACTGTCGAATAATTTGGCCATCCAGAGCGGGCGGAATACTATTTTCGGACAAGTCCGGCGGGATTGGGATCCGGTCACTGGCTTGTGAGACTGCGACGATGGCCTGTGGACGGGCGGGTGACCGACCGCGTTCCTTGGCTAATCTGGTCATTGAGCCTTCCAAATAAGCGAAGCTCCAAGCGTCGAGCGCGAGAAGGAGTTCCGTCATGAATACCTGGAATTTCGGATTAAGCTCGTCCGCGTCGAAAGCGTACTGGTTCCGAAAGACGCGAACTTGCATTGCCAAAGTTCTAATGCGCTTCAGCGACGCCTATGCCGATCTCGCTCTGTGGATTGCTCCATGGTTGGAAGATGACGGGGCAGGCCGATGAACCACAGAGTATCCACGCGAGATGCTGTGTTCTCCTACCTTGGACGGTAAGGCCGATTGCGAGTTGTCGGCAAAATCGATGCCACGGCGTAGAGCCTAGCCTTGTTCGCGCTCTTTCGCGCGGGTGCGGACACTTGTGCGCCAAACATGCCGATCTAATCGGTTCTCAAGGCCAGATGACAAACGAAGCCTTTGACATGCCATAGTAAGCACGCGAAGCCGAATTCGAACAGGAAGGTTCTCGATTCATGCGCATAGTTGTGGTTGGAACAGGATATGTGGGGTTGGTTTCAGGCGCCTGCTTCGCTGATTTTGGGCATCATGTCACTTGCGTGGACAAGGACGAGGCCAAGATTTCATCGCTAATGCGTGGTGAGATTCCGATATTTGAGCCTGATCTTGAGCGACTCGTTCAAAGTAATGCCCGTGCAGGCAGGCTGCTCTTCACGACCGATCTTGCTGGTCCAGTAGTTGACGCCGAGGCCATTTTCATCGCGGTAGGAACACCCTCGCGCCGGGGCGATGGTCACGCGGATCTCAGCTACGTTTACGCAGCGTCTCGCGAGATTGCCGAGGCAGCCAGGGGTTTCGTCGTTGTGGTGACAAAATCAACTGTGCCGGTCGGTACCGGCGACGAGGTGGAGCGAATATTCACGCAGGTGAATCCATCCGCGGATGTCTCCGTGGTTTCGAACCCTGAATTCCTCCGAGAGGGTGCGGCGGTACGCGATTTTAAGCATCCCGACCGTATTGTTGTGGGAACAAATGACGAGCGTGGGCGCAAGGTCATGGGTGAGATTTATAGACCTCTTTATCTCAATCAGGCGCCTATCATGTATACCAGCCGCCGCAGCGCCGAGCTCATCAAATATGCGGCTAACGCGTTTCTGGCCACCAAGATCACGTTTATCAATGAAATTGCCGATCTGGCAGAAAAGGTAGGAGCGAACGTTCAAGAAATCGCGCGCGGAATTGGCATGGACAATCGCATCGGATCAAAGTTTCTCCATGCGGGTCCTGGTTTCGGTGGATCTTGCTTTCCAAAGGAC
>Ga0179592_10000693_pt1 | contig 13541 bp, 9 predicted proteins | sample CZODoug2_1_08_16_FD_148623 | JGI IMG/M metagenome (GOLD analysis project Ga0179592, IMG submission 148623) | Vadose zone soil fungal communities from Angelo Coast Range Reserve, California, USA - CZODoug2_1_08_16fungal (Illumina Assembly) | ecosystem: Environmental > Terrestrial > Soil > Vadose...
GAATACGACTCGAGCGGCAATTCGGCTGCCTCTGGGTTCCAAAGCTCGCATGGTGATCGCCGTGGCGGATCTGGATGGAACCATTATCGGGCTGCGGCGGATGCAGGATTCCACGGTATTCAGCATCGATGTGGCGGCGTCCAAGGCGCGGAACATGGTGTACTTCAACAGTGCAGTGCGAACGGCTGCGGACCTGAACGGCGTGCCTATGGGAACGGCGGTAACGAGCCGGACGATTAGCTTTGGTGCGCAGCCGCTGTATCCGCCGGGAATCGATGGTTCGAGCGCCGGGCCATTTTTCAACTTGTATACGTTGGACCTGGCAAATCCCTGCACGCAAGGATTCCAGGGCGGGGTGGCAAATTCAAACAAGAGCGGAATCGTTTTCTTTCCCGGAAGCGCGGGATTATATCGAAACGGCGCGCTCGTTGGCGGACTCGGAGTCAGCGGCGACGGCGTGGATCAGGACGACTATGTAACGAGCGGCGGGACCAAGGGGTTCGAGGCGCCAACAAGTATCCGAGCAGATCAAATCATGGACCAGGGCGTCCGGCTTCCCTACTTCAAGTTTCCGAGAAATCCGACCAATTAGTTCTCAAGAGTCATCGGCGGCGCGGCGATTTCTTTCTACCGGCAATTCTTGTGAGTGCCCGAGCGTACGCTTCAATGGTTTCAGGAACGGCTTGGCTGTAAACAAACTGCCCTTCGCGGCCGCAGGCAATCAGTCCGGCTTCGCTCAGAATCTTCAGATGGTGAGAAACGGTCGCTGGCGTTACCCCCCGCATCGAAACAATTTCTCCGCAGTTCATGTGCTTGCAGGCGGAAATGGCTTCGAAAATCCTGAGACGGGTGTTGTCGGCAAGGGCTCTGGATATTTTCTCAATCTGGGAGCGTTCCATGGGTCTTGGCAGAGTTTAGCCGAACCAAGTCGCTTTTCGCCATAAAGATTCTCCCTGCGAAAATGGCGCCGAAAATAGATGCAACGGAATGCTTCGATAGTCATCTAAATACCGAAATCCAGAAAGTCAGCGGGGGAGCGTCGAAAGGGCAGCCCTGGAAAGGCTTTCGGAACCAAGAAGACACAAGACGCGGAGACGACGATGAAGAGACTCGAAGGAAAAGTAGCAGTAGTAACGGGCGGAAACAGCGGTATCGGCCTGGCGACGGCGAAGCGTTTTCATGAGGAAGGCGCGCGTGTAGTCATTGCCGGGCGGAGCCAGAAGACGCTGGACGAAGCCGTGAAAGCGATTGGGAAAGGCACCGTCGGGGTTCAGGCGGACGTATCCAGCGCTAAGGACCTGGACCGGCTTTACACAACAGTATCGGAAAAGATGGGCAAGATTGATGTTCTCTTTGCCAACGCCGGGATCTACAAATTTGCACCACTCGCTGCAACCACCGAAGTGCTTTACGACGAACTGTTTGACATCAATGCCCGGGGAGTTTACTTCACGATCCAAAAAGCGCTGCCGCACCTTAACGACGGCGCGTCGATCATTGTGAATACTTCTGTGGCGGGCGAAATCGGCGTGCCGAACGGCACGGCGTATGCGGCCACGAAAGCGGCGTTGCGTTCCTTCACGCGGTCAATCGCGGCGGAATTGGTGGAACGCGGCATCCGCGTGAACGCCGTGAGCCCAGGACCGATCGAGACGCCGGCTGGATTTGAACGCACGGGGCTTTCCAAAGAAACGGTGGACGAAATGCTTAAAGGCTTTATTTCTATGGTGCCTATGAAGCGAATCGGACAGCCAGAGGAAATCGCGGCAACTGTGGCGTTCCTCGCATCGCAGGATGCGTCCTTCATCACGGGCGCAGAGATCCCCGTCGACGGCGGGTTGGCGCAAATCTAACCGCTACTTCGGTGGCATTTTGGGGGAGGCTAATGCAAATTCGCCTCCTTTAATTTTGCGGACGCGTTTCATTTGGCTCCCTGGGAGGGATCCGGAGAAGTCGCCACGTTTACGTCGAGGAACCATTTGTGGGCGGTGTCACTAGGGGCGTAGCAGTTGCCGTCGGGCGCGTACTTCGACGGACAGAGTGCGGTGCGTTCTTTGCGTCGCGGAGATTGCGCGAATTGCCAGACTTCGGCATAGGGGATGCCGCTCGCTGAAGGGGTTGGAGGATTCCGCGGGAACGCGCAACCTGGAGACGGGGGGCACACGTCGTTGAAGGCCCAGGTCACGATTTCTTGCAGTGTTGCCTGGTTGCGAATGTCTTCGGCAGTGGTGATGGTGACGGCGGCTTCTTCTTTCACTGGAATGCCAGAGCAGTAGACACCGGCTCGAAAGCCAGCTCGTTTGAGTTCTTCTGACCAGACGCCAACATACTTGTGATAAGTCGGGGAAAGGCGTCCACCTTCTTCGATATCCAGAAAAATAATGGTTCCGGGAGCAAAACCTTCTTCTTTGGCAGCGGCTACGGCGGCGTTTGCGTCTTGAGTTCCTTTCCGAGCCGCATCTGTTTCAGTTTTTAGTTCGCTCTTGTCGGGTCCGCGGTACAAAACCAAAAATCCAAAACCGTGCGACGCAAGAAGTTCGCGCTTCCCTTTCCAGGTATTCCGTTTTTCGCCTGGTGGAGGGCTGAGCCAGTAGCTGGCGAATGCGAAGGTTTTGCGAAGAACTGGCAGCGCGGCGTCACCGGGGTAAACGTTCCGGTCGAAACCCAGGTAGGAACGCGAAGGCTCTGGCGCGGCCTTCGGAAGTACGGGCATGATGAAAAGAGCAGAGGAAAAAGTTAACGCAGAGACACAGAGAACGCAGAGAAGAAGCGAGCAGACAAGAAGGACTCTCATGTTTAGCCTTCACGGAGTTTGTGGCCGCCGAGGTTTCCGAGGCCGTCGTAGGCGGCGTATTTGTAAAGTTCGCTGAGCGTCGGGTAATTGAAAACCTGTTCGATGAATTCGTCGATGGTGAGGCCGTTATCAAGAATCATCATGCCGACGTGGATGAGTTCGGTGGCGTTTTCACCAATGATGCTGACACCGAGAAGCTTTTTGTCAGCGCGGGAGAAGATGAGTTTGAGCAAACCTGCGGTGTCCCCGGCGATGTGGCCGCGGGCGTTGTTTGCGTAAAGAGCGCGGCCCACGACGTAGTCGATTTTCTTTTCCTTGCAAGATTCTTCGGTCTCGCCGGCGGCGGAAATCTCGGGAATGGTGTAAATCCCCATTGGGAGCAGAGAAGCCACGCGCTCTTTATACTTCAAGCCAAAAGCATGACAGACCGCGACGCGGCCTTGTTCCATAGAAGTAGAAGCGAGAGCGGGGAATCCAATGACATCGCCTGCGGCATGGATGTGAGGGACAGCCGTTCGGTAGTGTTCGTCCACGGGAATATAGCCGCGATCATTGATAGCGAGGCCGGCCTTTTCCAGAGCGAGGCCATCGACAGCAGCGCGGCGGCCAGCAGCAAAGAGCGCAGCATCGGTTTCGAGGACTTTGCCGCTCTTCATCGTTAGACGTACACCACTTGAGGAATTCTCGGTTCTGACCGGGCGTTCGTTGAACCAAAAGTGCATCCCAAGTGCAGCGAGACGGTCGCGGAGGCGATCGGAGATTTCATTGTCGAGAAAAGGAAGAAGCCGGTCGCGCCCGTCGACGAGCGTGACGTCAACACCGAGAGCTTTGAAAATGGAAGCGTATTCGCAGCCGATGACGCCGCCACCAATCACCGCGAGGCTCTTAGGAATGCGGTCCATCTGGAGGAAGGTGTCAGAGTCAAAAGTGTGAATATCGTCGAAAGCAATTTCTGAAGGACGATGCGGCTTGGAGCCCGTTGAAATAAGAATGACTTCACCTTTTAGCCGCCGCGTGCCCTGTGCGCCAGAAACAGCGAGGGTATGAGGATCCAGAAATGCGGCCTGTCCGCGCAGGAGGTCGATCTTGTGGAGCGTGAGATTCCTCAGGATGCGCCGGCGTTCCATGTCCACAACTTCGCGCTCGTGATGCATGAAGTCGTGAACGGTAAGGTTTTCCTTGAGCGAATAGTCGATACCGTAGAGGCCTCGCTGCTTCAGGCCAGAGAAATAGAGCGCTGACTCGCGGAGGGTCTTGCTGGGAACGGTGCCGGTATTGATGCAACTGCCGCCCATATACTCGGCGCGCTCGATAATGGCAACGCGTTTGCCAAAGTAGGCGGCCTGAGCGCCAGCCTTCTCACCGGCGGGGCCGCAGCCGATGACGATCAGATCAAAATTGTCGCTTGAAGTCACGAATTCCTCCGCGGAACTCTACCACTGGACATGTTATTTGCTTCTCGGAGGATTGTAGGAGAAGTGGCAGCGAGACGCAGAAGTTTCTCGCCGGTGCGTATTGGATGAGTTGCGGTTCAGTCGAAATGCTGGCCGAGTCCGCCGCAGTTCGAATGATGGTCCGTTATTGTGGGAGCATCCGAAGAGACGCTCTCTATAGGATTTCTAGTTAACAGGACTCGCTCCCCCCTCCCCCTGTTTTTCATAAGTTGGTTCTAAAAGAAGTTAAAGTCGTTTGTTTTGATGCACTTTTGCAAGTGTTGATTCTAAAGGGAGTTAGAAGCCCGAATTTTGAGCCTTTTGCATGTGTTGATTCTAAATAACTTAACGCAGAAGTTCTGCCAACGGGCGGGAGCGAAGGTGCCTGCAGGTCGGTGAGGCTCGAGGATCTGACCAACGTTTTCGGCACCGAAAAAATGGAAAAGCGGCAGAGAAGCTGCCGCAGTCGAAGAAAGTCCGCACTCTTACCTGAAAAGTATAGTAGCACACGATGAATGAACGGTCAAGAGGTATTTTGCGGGGTTGGGAGGCCCCCTTCGCAGCTCTACAAACTGTGCACCTCAGTAGGGTAAGCCACGCCGCGGGTAAAGTTAAGGTAAAGGGACGGCGACTTGGGTCATAAGCAGCACGGCTCAAATCGCCGTAAGCGTTTGTAAACAGTGGTGCCCGGGGTGGGAGTCGAACCCACATGAGGAAAAATCCCCGGAGGATTTTAAGTCCTCAGCGTCTGCCATTCCGCCACCCGGGCGCTGGCACTACAAATCTAGCGGAGAGAAACACGTACTGCAACATTTTTGCGTCGATTCCCAATGCTTAGTGAGCACGCGTGTTTGCACCCACCAACAGAGTTTGAGGTCTCTGACCGTCATTGTGAACTTGATCCAGCGGTGTTCTCTATTCGTGTCATCGGTGCGCGAGGCGATTGTTTGCGACGTGGACTCGACATAGACTTGAAGTTAGTTCGCGGGGTTTCTCTTGCGTCCCTCTGGCAAGTTTTCCTGGTTCATCCTTGCAGTCGGCGGTCTGCTGACCGCACTCCTTTTCTTTGTTGTTGAAGAAGTTCCCCGGCCCGCGACGAGTCTCCTGCTCTCCGATCTCTTGCAGACCGGGATTGTTCTATGGGCCGCTCTCTGTTCTCTGCTTGTGGCCAGACGATCGTCATCCTACTTGCGTCAACTCTGGACCCTTCTCGCCGCGTCGCTCTTCCTGGGCTGCGCTGCGCAAGCCCTGGAGACCTACTATCAATGTTTTGCTCACGCATCGTCATTGACTCCCTGGCCCTCGGACATTCTCTTTATCCTATGGGTGACGCCCGCAGTCATGATGCTGTTGCCACGGCCGGAGAAAGAATCCGGAGCAATTGACTGGCAGCAGGTGCTGGATTTTGCCCAAATTGGAGTCGTGGCCCTCACGGCTTATCTCTATTTTTTCTATGTCCCCTCCCGCTGGGAAGCCGAAGGGCCACGGATGGTCCTCAAGATCACACGCTTACAGATGGTTAGGGACGTGATGCTGGCCGGTGGGTTTCTAATCCGTGCCATGACGGTCTCCGCCAGTTCCATCCGAGCCTTCTTCCGCAGAATGGCCACACTTTTCCTCATTGCCGGCGCTTCTGAACTTGTCTCTCTTCTCCCTTCCTACACGTCTCGTACGGGAGCAACGTGGACGGACATCACCTGGTGCGCCCCCTATTTGTTTGTGACCGTAATTGCCGCGACATGGAGTCGTGAAGAAGAAGCACTCTCCCAGGGAGAGAGTTCCCGATTTCGCGCGATATTCGTTTCTCAGGCGTTGCCGATTCTCATACCACTGCTGGTTCTCTTCATGGGCCACAGCATCGCTGCGGAACAGAGCACCATCGCATGGATAGCGGTGACCGCTTCGTTCATTCTTTCCGCTGCACGTCTTGTGCTGACCAATGAGAAACAGCGCCGGATTGCAAAAGAACTTCTCTTGACGGAACAAGCCTTGAGCCATTCCGAACACATGTTCTCGACGGCGTTCCGTTCCAGCCCCGACGCCATCGGGATCAGCGCGGTCCCGGGAGGCCAATTTCTGGAGGTCAACGACAGCTTCACACGGCTTACGGGTTATTCACACGACGAGACTCTAGGAAGAACTCCCCTGGAATTGAATCTGTGGAAGGACTCCGGTCGCCGGGCAGAGGTCATGGCCAAGCTTCAAAGAGAATCCGAAGTGCGGGATGAAGAGTTTATCTGCCTGACGAAGCACGGCGAGACACGCATCGGGCAGTTTTCCGGGACGCTGGTGATGCTGGACGGAAAGCTCTGTGCCCTGGCCATCGTTCGGGATATCACCGCCCACAAGGAGGCGGAAGAAGCGCTGCGGGCCAGCGAAGAACGCTTCCGCAATCTCGTCCATGACTTGCACATCGGCGTTATCCTGCTTGGTCCCAAGGCGGAAATACAGTTTGCAAATCGAGCAGCTCTGGAGACTCTTGGAGTGAGTGAAGAAGAATCTCACGGACGGAGCAGTTCGACCTTCGGGATGACGGCCGTTCGAGAAGACGGAACGGAAGTCCCATTGGAAAGGCTTCCAGGCCCCCGAGCGATTGCGACCAAAAAACCGGTGCGAAATGAGATGGTGGGATGGCGCCGCGCGGATTCGAGTGAGGTCTTGTGGACCTTGGTGGACGCCGTGCCACACCTTACGCCTGAAGGAAAAGTTGCCAACGTCATTGTATCCATTTCGGACGTGACCCTATGGAAGCAAGCGGAGGAGGCGCTGCGCGCCAGCGAAGAGCGTTTTCGAACTTTGGTTCGGGATTTCCATGTCGGCGTAGTCTTGCTTGGACCTGACGCAAAGGTTCAATTCGCGAATCAGGCGGCAGAAGAAATGTTTGGCATTACCAACGAGGATGCGCAGGGGAAGAATTCTGCGCAACTGGGCTTGACCTCGATACGCGAAGACGGAACCGAAATCCCTTTTTCAATGCGGCCAGGGCCGCTGTCGCTGAAGACGGGACAGATGGTCAAGAATGAAGTGATCGGGTGGCGTCACCCGGGATCGAGCGAAATTCTCTGGACGATGGGAAACATTGTGCCTCAGTTCGCGCAGGATGGTTCCATTTCGGCCTCGATCAACACATTCATAAATATCACCGAGCGTAAGCAGGCCGAGGAAGCGCTTCATCAGCTTTCCACGCGGCTGCTACAGCTTCAAGACGAAGAGCGGCGGCGGCTCGGACGCGAACTCCACGACAGCTTGGCGCAAAGCGTCCTGGCGGTGAATTTGAATCTGGCACAAGCAACTCGCTCGTTGACGCCCAAAGACGAGTCCTCGCGCCGTGCGTTGGCCGAAGCCCGAAGGGTTCTCGTGGAAATGTCGCGGGAGATTCGGACGCTCTCCTACCTGCTACACCCACCGCTGCTTGATGAGTTGGGTCTGGTCTCTGCGCTGAAAGAGTATGCCGGAGGATTCAGCGAGCGCAGCGGAATCAAACTGGAATTGGACATTCAAGCTGATTTTGGTCGTCTGCCGCAGGAAGCCGAGACGGCGCTATTCCGCATCGTGCAGGAAAGTCTGGCAAACATTCAGCGGCACTCGGGCACCAAAACAGCCAAGATTCACTTGCGCGGTGATACCACCTGCGTCGGCCTCGAAGTCATTGATCGGGGCCGCGGTATGGATAAGAAAGCTATCGAGCGTGGAAACGGGTCCGGAACCCGGTTGGGCGTGGGAATCCTGGGCATGCGCGAACGAATGACCCAGCTTGGCGGGAAACTTGAGATAGAATCCAGTTCATCAGGGACCACGGTGCGGGTTTCGATTCCTCTAAGAACCGAGGTCACCGATGCCAGTTCGCATCCTCGTAGCTGATGACCATCAAGTGGTACGGACGGGGCTCCGCGCTTTGCTGGAGTCCAAGACCGGCTGGCAAGTTTGCGCCGAGGCTTCCAATGGCCGTGAAGCTGTGGAAAAGGCCAGCCAGCTCAAGCCGGACGTGGCCGTGCTTGACATCGGGATGCCCCTGCTAAACGGAGTAGAAGCGACACGCCAGATTCGGAAACTCTCTCCACAAACAGAAATCCTTATTTTGACCATGCACGACTCCGAACAGCTGGTCCAGGAAGTTCTGGGAGCAGGAGCCCATGGATATATATTAAAGGACGACGCGGACCGCAACTTGGTCGCTGCCGTGGACGCGCTTCGCCGCCACAAGCCTTATTTATCTCCACGCGTATCGGATGCGGTCTCCGGCGTAGGCGCACTGCTTGGGGACGGTTCAAGAACCAGCCCGAATTCGCGAAGCCGGTTGACTCCACGAGAGCGCGAGATCGTGCAGCTTCTGGCGGAAGGCAAAAGCAACAAGGAAATTGCGGGCTTCCTGGGAATCAGTGTGAAAACGGCGGAGACTCATCGCGCTAACATCATGCTAAAGCTCGACTTTCACTCGATCACGGAACTAGTTCGCTACGCGGTCCGCAACAAGATCATCCAGAGCTGAGGTTCTCCCAGCCGTCCCTAGCTTAAGATCTAAGCCTCATTTTGCAATCTTTGGGTTTTCTAATTTTCTCGGTTGACAGGCATCCGGGGCGTCGTAGTATCTGTTCTCATTCCATCTCCAAGCGAGCAAGCCGTTGTATTTTGGCGTAAAATCCCTTAATCCGTTGCGTTCCGCGGTGCATCTAAAATCTGACTAAGATCTGCGGGAGTCCTCCTGCCCGCAGCAGGAGCGAATGTGAGCCAGCCGAATCTTGCCTTAGGTAGCCCCGACCGGGTCGGGGTCATGGACCAGCTGAGCATCAATACCATCCGAACGCTGGCAATCGACGCGGTCCAGCAAGCGAATTCCGGCCATCCTGGCGCCCCGATGGGCCTCGCGCCAGTGGTCTATTCTCTGTGGCAAAAGTTCTTGCGATACGATCCTGCTGACCCCACGTGGCTGAATCGCGACCGCTTTGTCTTGTCGGCTGGCCACGCTTCGATGCTGCTCTACGCGACTTTGCACCTCGCGGGAGTGCGCGCCGTCAACGCCAGAGGCGAAGTGACCGATGCTCTCTCGGTGCCCATTGAAGAGATCAAGCGCTTCCGGCAAATCGACAGCCGGACTCCCGGACATCCCGAATCGCACCTGACGAGCGGAGTGGAAACCACCACCGGACCTTTGGGCCAAGGCGCCGGCAACAGCGTGGGAATGGCCATTGCCGGCAAATGGCTGGCGGAGAATTTCAATAAACCTGGTTTTGAGATTTTCAATTTCAATGTCTACACCGTCTGCGGAGATGGCGATCTGATGGAGGGCGTAGCCAGCGAAGCGGCTTCGCTTGCGGGGCACTTGAAGCTCTCAAATCTTTGCTGGATCTACGACAACAACCGCGTAACGCTGGACGGCCCGGCCGAATGGTCTTTCAGCGAAGATGTGATGACGCGTTTCAAGGGGTATGGCTGGAACGTCGCTCACGTCACGGACGCTAACGATTTGGACATGCTGACCCGTGACTATGAGAATTTTCTCAGTTCGAAGGATCGGCCGACGCTCATCGTGGTGGACAGCCACATTGGATACGGGTCGCCTCACAAACAGGATTCTTACGAAGCACATGGCGAACCGCTCGGCGAAGCGGAAGTCAAGCTCGTGAAGAAAAACTACGGGTGGCCCGAAGATGCGAAGTTCTTGGTCCCCGATGGAGTGTATGACCAGTTCAAGAATGGCGTGGGCAAGCGCGGAGCGGAAGCACGCGCGGCGTGGAAAGCAAAATTTGAGGAGTACAAGAAACAGTTTCCCCAGCTCGCCGATCAGCTGGGCAGGATGCAGGGCGGTCGATTGCCGGACGGCTGGGACAAGGATTTGCCGAACTTCCCTGCCGATCCAAAGGGGATGGCGACGCGCGAATCCTCTGGAAAAACTCTGAACGCCCTGGCCAAGAATATCCCTTGGCTGATTGGCGGATCGGCGGACCTTGCCAAATCCAACAAGACGAATCTGACCTTCGACGGCGCGGGCGATTTCTATCCGAATCAATATCGCGGGCGCAACGTCCATTTCGGCGTGCGGGAACACGCCATGGGCGCGATCGTGAACGGCATGACGCTTTCGAAACTCCGCGCCTTCAGCGCGACGTTTTTTAATTTCAGCGACTACATGCGGCCGAGCATGCGCCTTGGCGCTCTAATGGAAATCCCTTCGATCTATATTTTCACGCACGATTCGATCGGCGTGGGGGAAGACGGGCCGACACACCAGCCTATCGAACAACTGGCCTCCTTGCGCGCGATGCCTAACATGCTGGTTCTGCGGCCGGGCGATGCCAATGAAGTGGTGGAAGCCTACAAGGTGATCCTGCAGCACACGCATGGGCCTTCTACGCTGGTGCTGACGCGTCAGGCCATGCCCACGTTCGATCGCACGAAATACGCTCCCGCCGCGGGAGTGGCAAAAGGCGCCTACGTCCTTGCGGATGCTCCAGGCGGGAAACCCGACGTAATCCTGATGGGCAGCGGCAGCGAAGTCTCCCTTTGCGTGGATGCAGGCGAAAAATTGAATGCCGCCGGCATCAAGGCTCGCGTCGTCAGTATGCCGTCCTGGGAACTCTTCGAACGCCAGGACGCCGCTTACAAAGAAAGCGTCTTACCTGCGAGTGTAAGCGCGAGGGTTTCCGTGGAAATGGCTTCCACTTTCGGCTGGGAACGCTACGTCGGGCCCAAGGGCAAAATGATTGGTATGCGTAGCTTCGGCGCATCGGCGCCGTTGAAGGACCTGTTGAAAAAATTCGGCATCGAAGCAGACAAGGTTGTGGCAGCGGCCAAGGAAGTTCTTGGAAAGTGAGCCAGCAATGAAGATTGTGATTGGCTCGGATCACGCGGGGTTTCAATTGAAGGTAGCCATGGGCGATTTGCTGCGCTCCCTGGGACACGATGTCCTGGACGTAGGGGCGTTCAATGAAAATCCTTCCGATTATCCGGACTTTGCCGAGGCCGTTGGCCGCGCCGTGCTGGACCGCAAGGCTGAGCGGGGCGTTCTGATCTGCGGCAGCGGGGTTGGAGCAAGCGTGGCGGTAAACAAATTGCCTGGGATTCGCGGTGGCATGTGCCACGACACGTATTCAGCACACCAGGGCGTAGAGCACGACGACATCAACGTGCTGGTGCTCGGCTCGCGGGTGATCGGTGTGAAGCTGGCGGAGGATCTCGTGAAGGCCTTCCTCGGCGCTAAATTTACCAACGAAGAGCGGCATGTGCGACGCCTTGGAAAAGTGAAGGCGCTGGAAGCAAAATTTGCGGCAGGATTAAAGCCGTAAGAAAAATTGTGGATATTCTACCAGGAAGTGCGGCCGCCCTGTCGTAGCGTACAATATAGTTTCGAGGTGAAGGAGAACCACGATGACCACAACAACCACGATTCCCAATATCGGCACCGGCGCGGGAACCAATCCGCTGAAAGCGCTGCTCACTTACGGACAATCTCCCTGGATGGACTACATCCGCAGAGACCTGCTGACCGGCGGCGGCTTGAAGAAATATATTGATAACGATGGCCTGCGCGGCATGACCTCCAATCCGGCGATCTTCGAGAAGGCCATCACCGGCAGCAATCTTTACAACGATGTCCTCGCATCGCCGGACGCCAAAAAGCTCGATGCCAATGGCGTCTTCGAAAAAATCGCGATTCGCGATGTGCAGGACGCGTGCGATATCTTCAAGCCTGTTTATGTAGGGTCAAACCGGCGCGATGGTTACGTCAGCCTGGAGGTTTCGCCGTTTCTCGGCTTCGATACCAAGGCCTCGCTCGCCGAAGCGCGCCGCCTCTGGAAGGCCGTGGATCGTCCGAATGTCATGATCAAGATCCCTGGCACGCCCGAAGGCCTCCCTGCCATACGCCAGGCTCTGGAGGACGGCATCAACATCAATATCACTCTCCTTTTCGCGCAGTCCGCGTACGAACAAGTTGCCGAAGCATTCCTTTCCGCACTGGAAGCTCGCGCGGCGAAGGGCCAGGACATCAGCCATATCGCGAGTGTCGCCAGCTTTTTCGTAAGCCGCATCGACTCGCTCGTTGATAGCAAAATCGATGAAAAGCTCAGGGCTGGCGCGGATGCCGGCCAAACCGCTCTTCTCGAGAGCATTCGAGGCAAGGTGGCTATCGCCAACGCCCGGCTTACCTACAAGAAGTATCAGGAACTTTTTGGTGGACCGCGCTGGAAGGCTCTCGCGTCAAAGGGCGCGCAGACGCAGCGGCTGCTTTGGGCCAGCACCAGCACGAAGAATCCAAAGTATCGCGATGTGCTTTACGTCGAAGAACTGATTGGTGCGGATACCGTGGACACCATTCCCCCCGCGACCTTTGATGCTTTCCGCGATCACGGCAAACTGCGCCCCAGCCTCACCGAAAACGTCGACGGTGCTGCAAAGACCATGGCCGACCTCGCGAAGGCTGGCATCTCGATGAAGGAAGTGACGGACAAACTGATGATCGACGGCGTCAAGCTCTTTGCTGACGCCTTCAAGACCCTGCTGGATGCCGTGGGCAAAAACGCAGGGGTGCGTGCGTGAGCGTCAACAAACAAACCCACAAATTGCCAAATCAGCTTGCGGACGCAGTGGCCGCGTCGCTCGAAGATTGGAAAAAAAACAATAAAGTTGCGCGTCTGTGGCAAAAGGATGCTTCTCTATGGAGTGGGACGGACGAAAGCAATTGGCTCGGCTGGCTCACCATCACCGAAGAGCAGCTTGCAAACATTGATGCACTGAAGCAAATTGCCAAGGACGTCAAGAAGGCTCGCTTCAAAAATGCGCTCTTGCTGGGCATGGGTGGGTCCAGCCTCTGCCCGGAGGTTCTGCGGATGACGTTCGGGAAGATCAAAGGTTTTCCCGACCTCCACGTTCTTGATTCTACTGATCCCGCCCAAATGATGGCCGTCGAAGCGAAAGTGGATCTCAAGAGCACTATTTGCATCGTTTCGAGCAAGTCCGGCAGCACCCTCGAACCCAACATTTACAAACAATACTTTTTCGAGCGCGTGAAGGCCAAAGTAGGCGAAAAAGAAACCGGCAATCGCTTCATCGCCATCACCGACCCCAGCTCCAAGATGCAGCAGGTTGCCGAAGCAGATAAATTCCGCAAGATTTTCATGGGTGTGCCGAGCATCGGTGGCCGGTATTCAGCGATTTCCAATTTCGGCATGGTTCCCGCCGCCGTCATGGGACTGGACGTTGCGAAGTTCCTGAAAAATACCGAAGAGATGGTCCAGGCGTGTGGGGCTTCCGCTGCCGCTGATTCCAATCCCGGTGTCATCCTTGGAAACATCTTGGGCGTCGCGGCGAATCAGGGG
>Ga0179592_10000696_pt1 | contig 13535 bp, 12 predicted proteins | sample CZODoug2_1_08_16_FD_148623 | JGI IMG/M metagenome (GOLD analysis project Ga0179592, IMG submission 148623) | Vadose zone soil fungal communities from Angelo Coast Range Reserve, California, USA - CZODoug2_1_08_16fungal (Illumina Assembly) | ecosystem: Environmental > Terrestrial > Soil > Vadose...
GAATGGCTTCGGGCCTTCGCGGGACGCCGGTCGGAGTTTTTCGAATCGTTGATTCAGGCCGCGCAGCGGCGGCCAGTGCCTTGAGAGAAAGCCTATGTCGGTTTTGGTGGAATTGCTGAGGGAACTTGGCATCGCCCCCGTGTTGGTCGACGTCGGTGCGTCCGGAGGCGGCCCCGAAATATGGCGGGAAATTGCGCCGGCGTCGGTCTACATCGGATTCGACCCGGACCTACGCGAGATTCGAACGATCGCCGACGGGGAATACGCCAAGGCCATTATCGTCAACAGCGCGGTGTGCGGGCAGGAGTCCGTCAGCGAAGCCCGCTTCTATCTGACGCGCAGCCCGTACTGCTCCAGCACGCTCCCGCCCAACACCAAGGCACTGCGCGACTACATTTTTTACGACCTGTTCGACGTGCTGCGCGAAGTCAACGTGCGGGCAACGACGATCGAGCGGGCACTGAGAGATCAGGAGTGCGCCGCTCTCGATTGGATCAAGATTGACGCGCAGGGGACGGACCTGCGAATCTTCGAGAGCATCCCGGAGAATTTTCGCGACCACCTGGTCGCCGTTGACACGGAACCGGGGCTACTGGACGGGTATATAGGAGAGGACCTGTTCGTCGATGTTCACCGCGTTCTTCGCTCAGAGGGATTCTGGCTGTCCAGAGTCGACGTCAGGGGCACCCAGCGTGTGAGCAAGGAGACGATCGATTTCCTGCTCCGTGAGAAGCCCGATGCCGTCGCAGCGCTCAGATCGGAGCGACAGCGTATCTCTCCCGGCTGGTGCGAAGGGCGGTATCTGCGGACGATTGATTGGCTCGAAGGTAAAGGGGCATCGCTGCGTCAGTTCGTTCTCTTGTGGATCTTTTCGGTGGTCGACCGTCAATTCGGCTACGCGATCGATGTTGCGCGGCACATTGCGGCGAAGCGGTCGAATCCGGAACTCGGCGCCCAGCTCACGGAACTTGCAGCGGAGTTCCTGACCGGAAAACCTGCCGCTGCTCACTCGCTTGGCAGCCGTACCCGTGCGGTGTTGCAGCGCGCAGCCAGTCGCCTACACCTATGATTCGCAAGATCGTTCGGCAAATCGCAAGGCATCTCGGGCCGGTTCGTCCGTTCCGTGATGCGCTGCGCGACTCTTCGGATTTTGACCATGCCGTTCCGGCGTCCCAGCGTGAGATGGTCAAGCGGCTGGCCTTGATTCCATACTGGGAAGACAAGATCAAGCATTTTGATCAGTACGAGTACTTCCAGGCTGAAGGCATCTGGCGCGGCAAGGGCGACGCCCACCATTCGGGCGAAGGTGGCTTAAAGTTCATCGAGGTGTCCGATGGCGAGCTGTTCAACGTCAATTACGGATGTGGGCCTCATTTGATCGAAGGTTGGCTGAATATCGACAACTACGAGTCGACCGACGCCAACTACCATCGACTCAACCTGCTCGACAAGCACCCTTTTCGGGAAAATTCCGTGCGATTCGGTTTTTCCGAAGATTTTCTGGAACACCTGAATCAAGCCGAATCCATCTTCTTTCTCTGCGAGGTCTATCGAACGCTCGCTCCCGGCGGGGTGCTGCGTTTGAGTTTTCCCGGGTTGGAGGGGGTCCTCGCCAAGCACTACTCGCCGCCCACGGAAAGGCGGGTGCGGGAGGCGGAGTTCGAGGCCTATTCCTTCTGGGATCATCTGCACTTCTATTCGAAGGACGAGTTGAGCTTGGTGGCCCGCCATATCGGATTCAAGCGAATCGATTTCGTCGACTACGGTGCCTCTCAATTTGCCGAACTGTGCAACCGGGATACGCGCTCTCATCAAATCGGCCTGAATACCTATGCGGAGTTGGTGAAATGACGGACCCGCAGGCAGAGCGGTCCTAGCATGATCCTCAGGATTTTGTCTGCGACATTTCGAATGATACGAACCTTTGCCGCAGAGCTGTTCACCAAGCGAGAGTTGATCCTGAGTCTCTCCTGGCGGAATTTCAGGAGCGCTTATTTCGGATCGATGCTCGGGGTGACGTGGGTGATCGTCGAACCGATGATCTATGTGCTCCTCCTGTGGTTCTTCTTCACCAAGGCGTTGAAGTTCCAGCCACCCAACGGATATCCGTACGTGCCATGGTTGATGGCGCCCATGACGCTGTGGAATTTCGTGTCCCTGACGCTCTCCTCTTCGAGTAGCACTTTCAGGAATCATTCGTTTCTTTTGAAGCGACCCGAGTTCAATCTGGCCGTGTTACCGGTCGTCAATGTTCTCACCGCGCTCTACATTCATGCGATCTTTCTGGTCATTCTCGTGATCCTGCTCGTGGCGAGCGGTATTCCGTTCACTCTGTACTGGTTTCAGGCGATCTACTACTTGTTGGCCACTGCGATTTTCATGCTCGGGCTGGGCTGGATCGCGGGTTCGATGAGCCTGTTCGTGAAGGACGTCGGCAACCTCATCGGGGTCGCATTGCAGATCGGATTCTGGGTCTCACCGATATTCTGGTCGGTCGAGACCTTTCCAAGGAACTACCGGTTCCTTCTGGAGCTGAATCCCATGACGTATGTGCTTGAAGGGTACAGAAAGAGCTTTCTGTACGGTCAGCCCTTCTGGAATGATCCGAGCGGGTTCGTGTATTTCTGGACGTTCACGGCCGTGGTCCTGATTGCCGGAGCCGTTACATACAAGAGACTCCGGCCGCACTTCGGGGACGTGATTTAGATGCCCGAAATAGCAATCAAGGTGGACAACATCACCAAGGTCTTCCGGATCTATGATCACCCGGGCGATCGTTTGAAGGAAGCCTTCTCCTTGACGAGAAGGAAATTCCGTACCGATTTTCCGGCACTGAGGAACGTGAGCTTCGAAGTGAAGAAGGGCGAGTTTCTCGGCATCGTCGGCAAGAATGGAGCAGGCAAATCGACCCTATTGAGAATCCTCTCGCGTGAACTCAGCCCGACCAGTGGGACCGTCGTCATCAACGGCAAAGTGTCCCTGCTGCAACTGGGCGTCGGCTTCGATCCCGAGTTGACCGGGATCGAGAACGCCCGCTTTGCCAGCAAGCTGCTCGGGTACAGCGACAAGCAGACCGAGAGGATGATGCAGGACATCATCGCTTTCGCCGATATCGGCGAGTTCATTCACCATCCGGTGAGAACGTATTCCAGCGGCATGTATTCGCGCCTGTCGTTCGCTGTCGGCATCAACATAGACCCCGACATTCTGATCGCGGACGAAGTGCTGTCGGTCGGGGATATGCGCTTCTCGCAGAAGTGCCTGCGCAAGATGCGCGAGTTCAAGGAGCAGGGCAAGACAGTCATATTCGTCAGCCACGACATCCAGGCCGTCAACCTGTTCTGCGATTCCGCGATGTGGATCATGGATGGCGAGGTGTTCCTTCGCGGCAGCCCCAAGCAGGTCACGACCAACTTTCAGAATTACATGCTGTTCGACAAGTTACCGGATCAATATAGCGACGCTTCTGAAACGTCTGGCAACGATTCCGATCGCGCGGCGGTGGCCGGTGCGGACGCGACCGATTCAACGTCCGACCCTGGAGGCCTCAGGCGTCAACTGAACCTCGACAACATCGAATGGCGGGAGGATTTGACGGCATTTCCGCGCGTCGGAGACGGGAGAGTCGAGATCCGGCGCATGGCATTTGTTCTCCAGGACTCCTTGAAGAGCGTCGGAACGGTTCAAGGTCATGAGGCCGTAATTCTGTTGCTCGACATTTTTGTAAACGCACCCGTGGACGCGCCACAAATTGGATGGGTGCTCTACAACCGATTGGGCGCGATCGCGCTGCACACGAATAACGACATTTGCCAGAAGCCGCTTGGGCCCTTGTCTCGAGGGCAGAGACTCATTGCGCAGTTCTGTTTCAGGCTACCAGGGCTGACCAACGGGAACTATATATTCTCGGTCGGCTTGCAGTGCCACGGCGATATGCCTCAGAAAATCGATGACGTCTACGAGTTCAACGTCGCACGAAACGATGTGAAAGGAACACAATGTGGATATGTGGTAATTGAAGAAGAATCGTTCGACGTTGCATTTATCGGTTGAAGAGATCCACGGACTCGCATGGACGCGGAACTGTGGATGAAGGCTTTTGCCGCACGGCGAAGGGCCGTATTGAGTGCGTATGACTGATTCTCGAGATGTTTCCCGAGCGGTGGCGCTATTCCGCCAGTTCCTTATCGGTCAGGATCGAGCGCGTGCTGCTCTGCAGGAGCAATACCCTGGAGAGGCAATCGACCTCTATCAGGAACATCTGGAGGATCTGTTCGCGAATCTGAACGTGCTGATGTACTACAAGATTACTCCCAAGCGACTTGACTCCTTGCTGAAGCTGAACAAGGCCCATCAAGCCTTTCAGTTTCTCGACGAGGAGGGAGTGGATTTGGACGACTGCTGCCGAATCGTCGAAAATCTTCAGACTCTTCTTTACAAGCAGGGGCAACTGAATTCTTTCAGGCAGAAGAAACCAGTCGATGGGGACGGGAGACCGATTCCCTGGATTACGTATCCGGCGCTCGAATTTATCGCTCAGTTCAACTACGCGGACTGCGATATTTTGGAACTGGGTGCCGGGTATTCGACCTTGTTCTGGGCGAATCGGGCCAGGTGGGTGGTTTCCCTGGAGACGAATCGGGAATGGTTCGAAGCCTTGGATAAGTTCAGGCCTTCGAATGTCGAGATGTTTCATTGCGAGACGGCGCGGGAACTGGTTAGCGCTGTCGATGGGCTCGATCGGCGGTTTGCCGTGATCGTGATCGATAGTTCAAAGTATCGTTATGACGCAGTGTTAAGTGCAATGGGTAAGATTGCGGCTGGAGGCATCGTGGTCCTTGACAACGCGGACTGGTATCCGCAGTCATGCAGACTGTTGAGGGATACTCAATTCGAACAGGTCGATTTTCATGGTTTCGGTCCGATCAACGGTTACACCTGGACGACGTCGGTATTTTTCCGGAATGGAATCAGATTGCCAAGAATAGAGCCCGACATACGCCCGATCGGGGGAATCGTGACAGTTCTCGAGGACGACGGCCCACGAGACCCGATCCGGGCATGAGAGGGTGCCTGCGCCAGCTGCTGTGAGCGACGAATCACGAAAGCATCGTGGAGGTTGTTCGGTGGATCGTTGGTATGTCCGAGCATTTCATCGTCACCCCGGTTCGTAACGCGATCGGGACGATTGACCGCACGATCTGGAGCATTGTTGCGCAGGCCGGCGACCTGGATATTCACTACCATGTGCAAGACGGTGTTTCGACGGATGGCACGGTCGAGCGACTCCGAGACTGGTCCCGGCGGCTCGAAAGGATCGGGGGCGAGCTGGCGGCGCGCGTCACATTCACGTTCGCGAGCGAACCCGATGATGGAATGTACTCGGCGCTCGCGCGTGGCTTCGCCCGGATGAAAATCCCGCCGTCGGCCTTCATGAGCTGGTGCAACGCCGATGATGTTCTGTGGCCGGGTGCGCTTGAATCGATCGGCCGCTTGGGCGTGCAGCTGCCCGAGGCGGATTGGATCATGGGCTGGCCGACCTGGATCGATTTGCATGGCCGACTGATCGCGATCGACCGGAAAGCGCACTTTCCCCGCGCGGTCCTTGCGGCGGGGCTGGCGGATGGTTTTCACTGGCCGTTCGTGCAGCAGGAGAGCACGTTCTGGCGCAAGAGTCTGCTGGACCGAACCGGTGGCGTGAACGCCGCCGTGCGCCTGGCGGGGGACTGGGATCTGTGGAGGCGCTTCGCGCGAGTGACGTCATTGGTACACGTGCAACGCCAGCTGGGTGCCTTTTGCGTGCGTCCGGGGCAGCAGAGTGCCGATTCGGATGCTTACCGTGCGGAGATCGACCGGTTGATTCCGCGGGCACAGCGGCAACGAGACCTGCGGGATGCATGGCCGCAATCCCGGCAGGACCTGGCCACGGTGGTCGGCGCCACCGAGGGGTCGGACGGCATCTGGCAGCGCGAGGAGCGGCGAAGCGGTCTTGCGGCCGCATGCTTGGCCCCTTGCTTGCGATTTGCGCGGCCTTGCATGCCGCTGGTGATGAAGCTGCTTTACCGAGCCTGGTAGATTCAAGACCCAAGTAGGGCGGCCTTAGGCTCCGGACTCGACGGCGGTCGGATTGGCTACGATCTGGCGTGAACTCTATGCCTTCGATTCGCACCTGGGCCCGAGGCCTCGCCGGCATTCGCATCGGCCGCTTTCGGCAGTACGCACCGCGCCCGCTGAAGATTCCCGCTGACGAGCTTCGCATCGAAGAGGCCGGGCTGCCGAGCATCGCCGTGGTCACGCCGTCGCTGAACCAAGGGTCGTATATCGGCCAAGCGGTGCAGAGCGTGATCGGTCAAGGCTACGGTCGCTTGCAATACGTTGTCCAGGACGGCGGTTCCAGCGATGGCACTTTGCAGATTCTGCAGCAACTTTCCGGTCACGGTGTCCGGGTGCACGTCGAACCGGATCGAGGCCAGGCCGACGCGATCAATCGGGGGTTCGCACGAACGGATGGCGAGGTCATGGGGTGGCTCAACTCGGACGACATGCTGGCACCTGGCGCGCTACATCGAGTCGGGCAGATCTTCCGCGATGATGCCTCGGTTGACGTAGTCTACGGAAATCGCCTGATCGTCGACGGCGCGGGTCTGGAGGTTGGCCGCTGGATCCTGCCCGGGCACGACGAGCAGCTGCTGCGCTTCGTCGATTATGTGCCCCAGGAAACGATGTTCTGGCGCAGGAGCCTGTGGGAGCGGGTCGGAGGGTGCCTGAATGCCGAGTTGCAGTTCGCACTTGATTGGGACCTGATTCTGCGTTTCGTCCAGGCGAAGGCGGTCATCCGTCATGTCCCCGAACTGTTCGGAGTCTTTCGCGTCCACGAATCCCAGAAGACGCAGGCCCGGTTGCGCACGTCGGGGCTGCGGGAGATGCGGTGGGTAAAGGAGCGCTATGGCGGGCTGCAGATTTCTGCCGGACGACGTCTCGGAATCCATCTGCGTTTCCTCTGGCAGCACCGCGCCCTCGAGCGCCGCTTCGATGGAGAGGGCAGTGAGCGCTGATCCGCTGGTGACGGTCGCGGTGCCGTCGTACAACCAGGGCCGCTTCCTCGATGCGGCTCTGGCCTCGCTATTCGAACAGGGCATCCCGGTCGAGGTCTATGTGGCGGACGCAGGCTCGACCGACGAATCGGTCGACGTCATTCGGAAGTGGGAGCATCGGCTGGCCGGCTGGCGCAGCTTTCGCGACCGGGGACAAGCCGCCGCGATCAACGAAGGCATCGCCGCCGGGAAAGCTCCCTATGTATGCTGGCTCAACAGCGACGACTGGTTGCTGCCGGAGGGGCTCAGATGCCTGCTCGGAGCACTGCAAGCCAGCGCCATGGCGCCGGCCGTGTACGGGAGAGCCTGGAGTGTGACCGAGGCCACCCAGTCCCGGCGCCCAGTTTGGGTCGAGCCATTCAGCCAGCGCCGCCTCGCGTTGCGCTGCTTCATTTCGCAACCCGCGTCATTGATTCGACGGACGGCGTGGGAGGCGGTGCGCGGCGTCGACGAGGAGCTGCACATGGCGATGGACTACGATCTGTGGTGGCGACTGCTCAAGGCGTTCGGCCCGCTCGAGTTCGTCGACGCGTTCGTCGCCGTCAACCGCGAACACTCGCACACCAAGACGCGCAGCCGCCGGCGTCTTCACTACACCGAGGCGATCGAGGTGGTGCGGCGACACCACGGCCGCGTACCGCTCAAATGGTGGATCGCACAGCCCTATGCCGTCTGGTACCGGTCGTTAACGGGCTGACGTGGGCAGACCGGATCGACGAGGAGAATTCATTCCGGATCCGATCGTCCTGGCGAGGAACTCCAACGCGGCTCGCGAATCCAGCTCGTGGCCACCCGTGTGAATGTCGTAGGCAACTTCGGGCCCGCCCATCAAATGCCAGATCGAGCGCAGGATCAGGATGTGACCAGCCGATTCGTCGGACAGCACACCCCGTGTTGTGCCGGAGAAGGAAGCGCCACGGGGCGGTAGCGGCTTGCCATCGGCGAAGAATGGGTCACGCTGTCCGATTTGAAATTGGATCGGGCGGGGAGCGATCAACGCCTGGATCGCCGTGTATGACGCGATCGCCGGAATGTCCCAGCAATCCGGATGATTCTTGACTCGATAAGTATCCCTGAGGAATTGCAGTTCCTGGTCCGCCCCGGCGAAGACGCCTGCCCCGATATCGGGCCGAACCGCCATCAGAGTGAATGCAATGTGACCTCCCGAAGAAAGGCCTAGAACGGCGTAGCCCGAGTGTGGCAGCCCCGCGAACTGTCTTGGGGCGGCGTAGTCGAGTCCCTCGGAGATGATCTGAGTCCAGACCGGAATGTATCCGATGCCCCTGGCTGCGTTCAAGATCTCTTCGTGGTACATCGAGACCGGCGCCCATACGATGTAGCCACGCTTGACCACGGTATAGGGCCAGTGCCCATCGGTGAACAGCCCCGTCGGGTAGTCCCCCCAGGGCGAGTGTTCGTGACCATGAATTGCGACCACTAACGGCTTCTCGGGATCGATGACGGGGGGCACGGCCAGGACGCCCCCGCCCGGTCGGCCGTACAGGATCGAGTGTGCGGGATATTCGAACTTCAGCGTGGTGATCCGGACCCCATCCACGACCCGCTGGTTCACCTCCGAATCGCCGACCGGACCAAGGTTCGGCGTCGCGTTGACCAGCGCCACCAGCTTGTTTCGGAACTGCGCGCTCCAGGTTTCAAACTGGCGCTTGTCGCCAAGCATTGCCGCAAGCGGTACTTGATCGCCCGGCGTTGCCGCGATGCAATCGCCCGCGAGCGCGATGCTGCCGAAGACCCACGCGGCGGCGCGCAGAAGAGTTCGCGATCCGAAGCCCATGGAAGCGGCCGGGATCCCGATCGGGCCAACCGCTGAACTTGGAGTCACCTTTGAGGGGCGGCGTCAGGATCGCCGCAACTCAATCCTCGAGCGGGGGACTCGCCATTGCCACATGCCGGCTTGGATCGAACCGGGTCACGTTCGCCGCTTTCCACAAGGGCTCGACCGCCACCTGCCAATGCGGCTGAAATTGAACCAGGCCGATCAGGTCGAACGCGCGGCCCAGTTCGATCAGCGACCGTGGAGGCTGATAGGGCCAGCTGGTCCTCCACCAACGCAGTACCTGGTCGAACTCGACGGTGAAGGCGCGCTGCCACATTTGCCTGCGTTTGGGCACGACCGAATTCAACTGATCCAGGCTCGGCGCCGAACCGGTGAATCCAAGCGGCCCCGGATCCTCGAAATCGAAGTGCAGCGGAAGTTCGTAGAGATTGCTGGAGTCCGCAAAGAAGTCGCTGCGAGCCTGCTCGCTCGCGCCGACCCACTCGGTCAGAAAGCTTGCGGTGGCGCCGGGCCGCCGGATGAACACGTTCAGGTTGCTGTCCAGCAGGTAGGCCGTGCGCTCGGCCGGATCGAACGCGTCGACGATCACGTGGCCGGGAATCGAATCCGTCTTGATCGGGACGAACGCCGTTTCTATGTCCAGCGCGTCGAGGGCCAATGCCAGGCGCAGCGCGTGGTCCGAGCAGTTGCCCCGATGCGACAGCAGAATCTTGTCCAGCGTTCTGGGCACCATCGACCGGATGGCGTAGGTCGGAAAGCTGCCGTGCACGCGCAGCATCGTGAACAGGACCAGGCGCTGGCGCTCGCTCAATTGGGGGAAGCGCGTGCCGATCAGGTGTTTCTTGGCCGCGAATTCACTCAGCAGCGTGGCACGCAAGATCTTGCGCGTGTCTCGGAGATCGGGCGGCAGCGTAGCGAGCAGGCGACCTCGAAACTCGGACAGCAGCGCGGGGTCGGTTGACGAGAGCGGGGACCCCTGGCTCGCCGGCGACACGCGGTCCAATGTGTACCCGGAGTCGACGACACGCTGCGGGGCCGCCGCGATCAGCAACGCGACAGCCGGCAGCACGAGCAGTTTCGGCGCAGCCAGTCGGGACAATCCTGATGTCCAGTAAAGCAAGCCGCCCGATTATTTCGTGGACACGTAAATGAAACATTGCCGACTTGTAGGAGGAATCCGAATCCGATTAAGGCTTCGGTGAGACTTGCCCACGGCGGCGCGCGCGTGGCGCCATGTCACCGAGAAGGTGACACGGCGGTCAGGTCGATCTTCGTGTCAAGTGCCCGCTCGGGCAGGGATAGCTTCGGTGGCGTCGCGCGTAATCAGCTGCTGGTAAGTAGCCACATACTGCGCGGCCATATCGTCGGCAGTGAACCTCTCTTCAAATCGGCGGCGCGCGGCCTGCCCCATCTGTTTGCGAAGATTCTCATCACCGGCCAGACGCAGCATCGCCGATCGCAGGGCATCAGGGTCCCCCGGTCGGATTACTAAACCCGTGACACCGTCGACGTTGATGTAGCTGGTTCCGGTGCCGATTTCGCTCGATATCAGGGGCTTGCCGAACATCGCGCCTTCGACCAGCGTCACGCCGAACGCTTCGGAGCGCATGTGCGACGGGAAGACAACGCAGGAACACAACTCGAACAGCGCAACTTTATCCTCGTCGGGCAAAGCCCCCAGGAATTTGACGTGGGACAGGCGCATATCGCTCGCATGCCGGCGCAATTCATCCTCGATCGGCCCCGCGCCCACGATGACGACCCGAAGCCGGGTTCCCGCCAGCGCATCCAGCAGGATATGCAGCCCCTTGTAATACCGGATCACGCCGACGAATAGAAAATAGCCCTCGCCGACGGTTCGCCGCCAGTGCTCCAGTAGCTCGGGACGAGTCGCGGGGTAACTGGCGGGATCCAGCCCGATCGGGATCACCGTGGTCTTGTCCGCGTACTTCCTGAGCACGTCGCTGGTCTGGACGTAATTCGGCGAGGTCGCCACGATCCGGTCGACCCTTCCCAGAAACCGCTCCATCAACGGCCGATACAGGCTCATCAGACGCTGCTGCCGGATGATGTCGGAGTGATATGTGACCACACTCGGTTTCCGCACCCTCCACAGCAGGTGTAGGAGATCGGCGAAGGGCCAGGGAAAGTGGTAATGCACCACATCGGCCCATTGCACGTGGGCTCCGAAGCGCAACAGCAGCGAGAGCGACATGCTGTTGGAGGCAATGGACAGCGACTGCTTGAAACGGAAATTCTCGGTTGCCCGGAATGTCAGCCGGTGCGGATCCGGCTTGGACGACACGCTCAGCACGCGGGTCTGTACATCGTGACGCCGGGTGGCGGACACCATCTGGCCGATCGCCTGTTCCAGGCCACCCATGCTGTCCGACAGGAACGTTTTGTAGACGTGAAGGACCCGTAGAGGTCGGCCGCCGTTGGGCGTGGCGCGCGCGCCATTGGGTGCGACTTGCGTCAGCGGATCTTCGTCGGGCCCATCACCACAACGCAGCTCGAACGCAACCAACGGTGTGCGCCCCGGATTCGTGATGGCATGTCGCGTCAGTGCGGCCACATATCGCGACTCATTCGGACCGGCTTCGTGGACCACGTCGCCGATGCTGATGCGAGCCATGCCTTCGGTCACCACCCAGTGCACCCAATGGTGCTTGTTGATGCTCGGCACCAGTCCGGCACCGGGCTTGATCTCTAGCCGTTCGATCCGGATTCCGTCCGACTCGTACAGCAGCGTGCGCGTGCCCCAGTCGTGGCGACTGTGAGGGTATCGTCCAGTATCGCCTCGCTCCAAACGAGGCATTGTGAGCGGCTCGACCGCCCTTGGGTATCCGCTGCGACTGCCGTCGCGAAGCGCCAGTGAACCATTGGGAACGGTCTTCATAAGCGTTGAATCGACGCCAAGTTGCAACGACTCAGGTCTGGCGGGATTCGGATTCGCCCGCGCGCGCTCTCAAGATTCTGCCTGGGACCGCGCGGTCGGAGTTTACTCGACGTACCGGGAAATTCCGACGCGACAGCGCAATTTGGCTAGTCGCCCTCGAACTCGCACAGGCTGAACACGTTCAACCCCTGCTGCTGCAGGCGCTTGCGGCCACCGGCGTCTGGCAGGTCGATGATGAAGCAGCATTCGACGACCGTGCCGCCCATTTTCCGAATCAACTGCGACGCTGCCTCGGCCGTGCCGCCGGTGGCGATCAGATCATCCAGCACCAGAACGCGGTCGCCCGGCTCGATCGCGTCGACGTGGATCTCGATGCGGTCTTGCCCGTATTCAAGCTGATAGTCGTGTCCGACCGCCTCGGCGGGCAGCTTGCCCTGCTTGCGGATCGGCACGAAACCGAGCCTCAGTGCGTAAGCCACCGGGGCCCCGACGATGAATCCGCGCGACTCGATGGCGGCGACCTTGTCGATTTTCCAGGTGCTGTATCGCTTGACGATTTCCTGGATCGTGAATTGAAACCCGACCGGATCCTTCAACAAGGTCGTGATGTCCCGGAACATGATTCCGGGCTTCGGGTAGTTTGGAATCGTCCGAATGCGGGACTTGATGTTCATCGCGCCTGCAGCTCGGCCTTCACGCGCCCGTACGCGTCCGAAAACCGCTCGATATCGTCCTCGCCGACGTAGCTGCCGCACTGCACTTCGATGATTTCCAACGGCGTCGAGCCCCGGTTGGCGAGCCGGTGACGCACTCCGACCGGGATATAGGTTGACTGGTTCGGATGCAGATCAACCGTTTCTTCGCCGCGCGTGACGTGCGCGACGCCCGCGATCACGACCCAGTGCTCGCTGCGCCGGTGATGCAGCTGCAGCGACAGCGATGCCGTCGGTTTGACCATGATTCGCTTCACCTTGAAGCCGTCGCCCTCGACCAGCACCGTGAACGTCCCCCACGGCCGATGCACCGTCGCGTGGTCTATCGCCAGCGCCACGTCGCTCCGTTTCAGGTGTGTGACAACGTCCTTGACCTGCTGACTTGCATCCTTGTGCGCGACCAGCAGGGCGTCCGGAGTATCGATGACGACCAGGTCTTGAACTCCGATGGCCGCCACGAACCGGTCCTGGGCCCGGACGAACGTGTTGCGGCTTCCCATCAGGAACGCCGGGCCCACCGCACAATTGCCCTGCTCGTCCGCCGCGTGCACCTCGGACACCGACTTCCAGGAGCCGATGTCGCTCCATCCGATGTCGCACGGAACCACGCCGACCTGGTCGGCCTTTTCCATCAGGGCGTAATCGATCGAGACGTTCGGCTGGGCCTTGAAACTGGCGGCATCGAAGCTCACCTGCCCGGCGTCGGAACGCGACGTGCCGGGCGCATCGAAGGTCGCCTGCGCCCGTTGCGCCACCTCGGGCGCGTGCTTCCGAAGCTGCTGCAGCAGGGCGCGCACCGTGAAGCAGAACATGCCCGAATTCCAGGCGAAGTTGCCCATCTGCAGAAATTGTTCGGCGATCTCGCGCGCCGGCTTCTCGACGAAGCGGCGCACCGCGAAGGCGCGGTCGCCCGGCAGGGGCTCGCCCCACTCGATGTAGCCGAACGCGGTTTCAGGTCCGCTCGGTCGGATCCCGAAGGTCACCAGCAGGCCGGTTTTCGCGACGTCGACGGCCTGCTGGCAGGCGGTCCG
>Ga0179592_10000697_pt1 | contig 13532 bp, 12 predicted proteins | sample CZODoug2_1_08_16_FD_148623 | JGI IMG/M metagenome (GOLD analysis project Ga0179592, IMG submission 148623) | Vadose zone soil fungal communities from Angelo Coast Range Reserve, California, USA - CZODoug2_1_08_16fungal (Illumina Assembly) | ecosystem: Environmental > Terrestrial > Soil > Vadose...
CGAAAAATGGAAATCGTATTGCTGCCCCGCTTCCTGCGGGCGGCAGCGGCGACCGGGTGCAGCTGATGATCAGGACCGCGAAAGGAAAAGAGCTGATCGCGGCCGAGACAAGCGTAAAATAAATCCGTGATCGACGCTGGCGCAGGGCAAGGCCACGCCTGAAATAAAGGGCCAAAGCAGACCTGCTTTGCCCATCCCGATCCGCCAGGTCAGAACCCGAAGCGGATGTTCATGAATTGCCCAGATCATGATGCGATTAAAAGGAATCGCATCATGATCTCATATCTTTGATTGAGCATGATCTCCGCGCAAACGCTTTGCGTTTGTCGCGAGGGAAAACCGGTTTCCACTTTTCCGGATCATGCTCTAGCTATAGGGAATGCAATGATGAAAACCCAAGCGCTTCTGGCGGCCGCGGCCGCGTTGTTGGTTGGCCATGCCACGCAGGCCGCTCCGCTGGAGTCGACTTCTGCAACGACGACTTATCACCGCGCGACGGTCGACGGCGTCGGGGTCTTCTATCGGGAAGCCGGCCCGAAGGATGCGCCGACGATCGTGCTGCTGCATGGCTTTCCTTCCTCCTCGCGCGAGTTCGATACGCTCATTCCATTGCTTGCACCACGCTATCATCTGATCGCACCGGACTTTCCGGGCTTCGGTCAGAGTGATGCCCCGCTGCCATCGTCCTATGCGTATACTTTCGACCATCTTGCCAAGACGACCAACGATCTCCTCGATCAACTCCAGATCAACAAATGCATCTTCTTCCTTCATGACTACGGCGGGCCAGTCGGTTTGCGCATGATTCTGGAGCATCCGGATCGGGTGCAGGCTCTCATTATCCAGAATGCCAACGCCTATCAGGAGGGCCTGGGCGCGAAGTGGACCGGCATCGCGCAGTATTGGGCCGATCCGAAGGCGCATCCCGAGGTGTTCGACGCGTTTGTGTCGTGGGCTGCGACCGAACAGCGTCATACGCTCGGCACCTCGCATCCCGACCGTTACAATCCGGACACATGGACTGACGAGTTCGCCCATCTATCGAGACCCGGGCAGCGCGAAATCCAGGCTGATCTGCTCTACGATTATCGCACGAACGTCGCTTCTTACCCGGCGTGGCAAGCATGGCTGCGCGAGCACAAGCCGTCGACCTTGGTGGTCTGGGGGCGGAATGATCCCTCGTTCATCGCTCCTGGAGCGGAGGCATACAAGCGTGATCTGCCGGACGCCGAACTGCACCTGCTTGACGCCGGCCATTTCGCCCTCGACGAGAAGAACGACGAGATCGCGCGTCTCATTCTCGGCTTCCTGGCCAAACACCCAGCCTGACCGATCGGTACGTCGTGTGAGCAAGTTCGAGGTCCCCGGAGATTTCGGACTTCGCGGGTCAACTTCTGAGCGATGGCAGTTGTTGACCCAACTCGGACCTCCAGTACATCGTCGCCAGTGTCCGCTTTCAGGGCCATTGCGGAATCGTCCGACAGTTACTTCCTGCCGTTAGCGTGTTCCGCCGCTACAAGTGCAACTGCGTCGCGCCAGGAACTGCACGCGATCAATCTCGCATACCACGCGCAGAAAAAAGCCCCGGAAGATGCCGGGGCTTGAGTTGGATGGAGATTTGCGAAATCAGTAGCGGGCCGCGACCGGGACGCCGTAGCCGCCGAAGCGGTAGTTAAGCCGCACAGTGACCATATCCACGTCCTGGCTGATCCGGTCGTTGAGTACAGCCACGAGGCGGGGATCGGCCACCGTGAAGGAGTTGTTTGCGTGCCCCATCCACAGATGGTCGTATTCAACACCGAACGACCAGTTGGGCGTGAAGCCATACTCAAAGCCGACACCCAAGGTACCGCCCCAGCGCGTGTTATCTGCCGAGACCAGACCGATCCCGGTGGTATTGTCGAATATAGTAAAGCGATTGCTGGTCACAGCAGCGCCGCCCTTCACGTAGAACAGTGAGGCGTTCCATGCCCAACCGAGTTGGCCGGTGAAGAGACCGATGGCGTCAGTCTTTGCCGTGGTCGAGAGCGTCGGATCGAAAAGGCTCACGCGCGTGTTCTTGAGGTCGGCCCAATCGCCTTGTGCTTCTAATCCGAACACAAACTGATTGGTTTGCCAGCGATATCCAATTTGCCCACCGGCAACGCCCCCGGAACGATCACCGCAGCCGTTCGCGAACGTTCCCGCAGCAGTGACGAAGTCCACGCAACTGTGGCTTTGGCCCCATCCGCCGTTGGCACCGATGTAGAACCCAGTCCAGTCGTAAACCGCAACTATGGGCGCAGGAGGCGCCTTCGTATACGGACGGGCAGCCAGATCAGCAGCCGATGCGGGCGCGGCCATACCAAGTGCTACTAGTCCAACCGAGGTTAACCAAAACTTTTTCATTTATTTGCTCCATGTCCGTCGCTGTTGCGACCGCCGGTAAAGTTTCACATTGCGTTTGATTCCAATTTCCAGCCAAAATTCTAACCGATTAGCCGTTAAGTTGTGTGCCTAAGTTGCAACAACCCATTTTTCAAATACGACTGGAAAATGGCAATTGGGCCAAGCCTGCTGACGTTTAGGGGAACATGTCCCGCGCAAATTGATCTTGCGCCTTCGGTAGCAGGTCCGGAATTGGCACAGCGCGGAAATCCCGCGATGTCCGCTTCCGGGCCGCTATCAGGGACATTGTGTGGACGTCAAACGGCGTCCCCGATTTTATGAGTACACGCCCTAGTCAAAGACCATCGGTTCGAGTCGCTTCCTAATCACCGCTTCGGCACCGCTTATCATCTCATCGATAATGCTGGCGGCGCTCATCAGTCGCTTGGTCTGACCGACCGATTCACCAGCCAGAAGGCTCATCTCTTCGAAGTCACCTGTGAACTCTGGAGTTGGAGGAAATCCGCAAAACCGCTTCATGGGAAACTCCTGTCCATAGAGACGGGCCTGACCAATCACCTGAAGCTCCGAATCCGGAACAGAATTGTACGGCGGAGGATTGTCCCGCCCTTCCCATTCCCGGACAACGCGGTTGCGCAACCCACGAGTCGAAGCATCGGGAAATTCAGGACCAAAGATCAGATGGCGTGCGGTATCCTCGACACCCGCAGCAACGACGCGGTCCTTGTACTGCGGATGGGCATAGGCCTCGAAACTCGCGAGCAGGCGAGTCCCCACCCAGACCGCGTCGGCGCCGAGTGCCAGCGCGGCAGCAACGGTCCGACCATCGGCAATGCCACCCGCAGCCACGACAGGCACGGAAGGGACTGCGTCGATCACCGCCGGGAGCAATGAGAATGTAGCCGCGGTGGCGCGGTTGTGGCCGCCGGCCTCGCTGCCTTGCACGACGAGCCCTTGAGCCCCGCGCCCGACAGCAGCCTTCGCTTCGTCCACGCTGCCAACTTGGAACCAGATGTGACTGCCGGCCGCGCGCAACCGCGAAAGCCACTCGTCTGGCGCATCATCCCAAAAGAACACGACGACCGGTACTTTCTCCGTGACGCATACCTCGATGTGTTCCATTCCGCTGAAACGTGCGATGATATCGACCCCGAAGCACGCGGGGTCTACTGCTTTGATGTCGCGGATCGCCGCTTGCAGCACCTCCGGCGGCATTGCAGGAGCACCCAGCATTCCCATCCCGCCTGCATTACACACCGCCCTCGCCAGGGGCGCAGTAGCAATGAAGGCCATGCCCGCGTTGACGAACGGAACCTTTAGTCCGTATTGCTCTGTGATGCGTGTCTTTAACATGAAATCCTCCCATCTACCTCGACAGCGATCGCGAAATGCACCGGTCGCTTCTGGTCGGCGAGCCAGAACAACTTCTCGAGTGCGCCCAGAGGGCGGGGAACGATAGCAGGTGCCTTTGTGAGCGGCACGCTCGATCTCCTCCCCCGTCCTGACAAGACTGAGGTTCACAGGAGCGCGTGTTGATATTGTTACAAATCAATGCTTTTCGGCTACATCTGCAAGCCTTGCGCTCGGCGATAGTTGCATCGCACCACAGCTCCAATTGGCGCATGAAAGTGGGCCGATTAGACTCTTGTGCGGGTCGGCCAGCGGTCCGAACGAAGCGAGCGGATACGCACAGCATGTTGAATCTCAGCACGCTTGTCGCAACCGCTTACGCCTTTGCCATTCGCTCGCGGACGGATTTGAAGCTGGAGGCGAAACGCGCCAGCGTGCCGCGCGACAGCACTTCGACTGGCGAAAAATCCTCGCGTCAGAAGCTTGCCGCCAACTCGAGCAAGTGGCGGTGTGCGGCTTCGCGGGCGCCCCGTGCCGGCTCGGCCGGGCCGACCGTCGGTCCGATCAGCACGAAGCGAACATCGCTGACGCCGATGAAGCGCAGTGCCTCGCGCAAATAGGGCGTCGCCATGTCGATGCGCCCCCGGTTCATGCCGGTGACAAAATCGCCGCCGCTCGCGAGGATCACGACGGTAGGCCTGTTTTTCAGGAGCGGAAGGTAGCCGAGCGCCGGGTCGAAGCGGAAGGTGAGCCCGGGCTGGATGATCAGGTCGAACCATTGCTTTAGCCGGTACGGGATGCCGAAATTCCACATCGGTGTGGAGATCAGCACCCGGTCGGCCAGCGCGAACCGCATCGCCATGCCCTCAAGCACCGCGAAAGCGTCGCGCTGGGCGTTGCTGAATTCGCGCCCGCTTTGGCGCGCGTATTTGGCTTCCAGCGCGTCGCCATCGAACTCGGGCAGGGTTTCGCGCCAGATGTCCATCACGTCGATGTCCCAACTCGGGCGCGCCTCGCGGAAGCGGGTCAAGAAGGCTTCGGCGCCGGCCGAGGATTCGGAGGCCGGGCGCGGCGAACAGCGTAGCTGGAACAGCTTTGGCACGCGCTCACCCCATCGCTTTGATCACCGCGTCCGCGTTGGCGACGATGGCGACGTTCTGCATCGCGAAATTGATCGAGGCGTTGTGCCACTCGGCGTTCATGGTGGAGCAGCAATCTTCGGGCACGATCATGAAATAGCCCTTGTCTGCTCCGGTGCGGGCGGTGTGTTCGATCGACATATTGGTCCAGGCGCCGGTATCGATCAGCATGTCGCGGCCGGTCGCCTTGAGGATGGTTTCCAGCCTGGAACCTTCCCACGCGCTCATCCGCATCTTCTCGACGACGAAGTCGCCCGGACGGGGCTCGAGCCCTGCCACCGGCGCGGCGCCCCAGGAGCCGCGTACCAGTGCCTTGGAATCGGCGAGGCCCTCGAACAGCGGCGCATTCAGCGTCAGGCCTGGCGCGCCGGGTTCGACGATGAACCAGACGTGGATGACGACGACACCGCGCGCGCGCGCCGCGTCCGCAAGCCGGCGCACATTGTCGACAACGTGCTGGGCGCGGGCATGAGCCGGCGCACCCGAATCCGCGAAGGCGCCGCCTTCCATGATGACATCGTTCTGCAAGTCCTGGATGATCAGCGCGCAGCGCTTCGGATCGAGCTGCAGGCCATTGGTCTTGATAAGCGGTGCGGCCGCGGAAGACGCCGTAGTGGCTGCGCCCCCTTTGGTAGTCATGTAAGGCTCATTGCGCGGCCCGACCTTGGTTGTAACCGTGTAAACCGAGTGTGTCGCGGTCATGAACAGGGTACGGAAGTCGGCGCCGCCCCAGCTCAGATTGGAGACAAGTTCGGGCACGCGGACCTTGCCCAGCAGATCGCCATTGGCCGCGTATACCCAGACGCCGCCCGGCGCCGTCACCCAAATATTGCCGAGCTGATCGCATTTCATGCCGTCAGGCACGCCAGGCTCCAGTTCCGAGCGGATGCCGCTGGCGAAGACGCGGGCGTTGGAAAGCGAACCGTCGGCTCCGACGTCGAAGACGCGGATCAGCGCCTGCACCGTGTCGTTGACGTAGAGCCGCTTTTCGTCCGGCGAAAAACAAAGACCGTTCGGCTGATCGAACAAATAGCGTTCGACCAATAGCTGAGGCGCGCCTCCGCCGGGAGGCACCCGATAGACGCCCTGGAAGCCGAGCTGGCGCGGACGCTCGACGCCATAGACCGGCATCCGGCCGTACCAGGGATCGGAAAAATAGATCGCGCCGCTCGAATGCACGCAGACGTCATTCGGGCTGTTGAGTTCCTGATTTTCGAAATGCGAGGCGAGCACTTCACGCCGGCCATCGGGACGCTCGCGGATCAGCGATGACGTCGCATGCTCGCAGACGATCAGGTTCAGCTCGGCGTCATAGGTCATGCCGTTGCATTTGTTGGACGGCCGTTTGACCTCGGCTAAGCCGCGCGCGGCGTCCCAGCGACGGCGAACATCGGCAGGCATGTCCGAAAACAGCAGATAGTGGCTGACCGGATGCCAGATCGGCCCCTCGGTGAACGTGAAGCCGCTACCGAGCTGGCCAACGGGCGCATAGGGATCGATCAGTTTCTCGAATTCGGAGCGCAGCGTGGCATGGGTCATGGTCGATCTCTTCTCGATATTAGAGCGTTTTCCAGCGAAGTGGACTCCGGTTCGCGTAAAGAAAACGCGTCAAAACAAGAAACTAGAGTCCCGTTCCGATTCAATCGGAACGGAAAAGGCTCTAGGCCGGGAACCAGTTGCGCCTGGGCAGCGACTGAACGATCGGGCCCGGCACCTGGTCCTGCAGTCGGCCGACGACATTGCCGCCCTCGATCATGCAGGGACGGTCATGCACCGGCAGCAGAAAGCGCGCGTTGTTGACGAGCTTCTTGATGGCGGCTTTTTCCGCCCGCTTCGAAGTGCCGTGGTTGCCGGTCGTGCGCGGTTCGGCGTCATGAATTTCGCGGAAAGGATCGACCAGCTGATCGTTGATGTCGTAGAGCACGTCGCCACAGATCGTGGCGATGCCTTCGGCGGTGTGCACGTGCAAATTCATCGAGCCTTCGGTATGTGCATTCGCCGCCTCGCAATATACGCCCGGGATCAGTTCGACCGGGCCCGTGACTTCCAGATCAAGAAATCGCAGCGCGCTCCTGGTGTGCAGCCGGTCGATCAGATGCTTGATATCGGGCGCCGGGTATTGTGGATGCATCAGGCCTGAGACCGAATATTCAAGCTCCTTGCGGTTGAGCACGACCGTCGTGTTCATCGGAAACAGATCGTCCTTGCCGGCGTGGTCGATGTGCAGATGGGTGTGGCAAACGAAGCGGACGTCGCCCAGGCGTACGCCATGGCGCGCGAGCTGGTTCTCGATCATGTTCTCATGAAACTGCAGGCCGCGCATGCCGAGCGTTTCCATGATCTGATTGGAGCGGTAGCCGGTGTCGACGACGATCGGATAGGCGCCGCCGGTAATCAGAAAGCCCAGCGTCAGCACCCGCCGTGTCCGCCCGCAGTCGCGGCCGAGCACGAGGAAACTCGATTCCAGTTCGATATCTCCATAGTCGAGAATCTTGATTTCCAGCGCCATGTCGGCCTTCGCTCCCTCAGTTTTCCCGCGCAGGTCAAGGCGCGAGACGATACACCCGCATTGCCGTGTCGCGCAGGATCGCATCGCGATGATGTGGGTTTGATCTGGTGGCATCGAGATAGGTGTCGATGATCTCGCGATAGCTCGTCCAAAGCTTCTCGATCGGAAAGTTCGAGCCGAACAGGCAGCGATCGGGCCCGAAGATCGCCACGGCTTCGGTGACGATCCAGGCAATATGAGCGGGATCATTACGATGAATGAATGTGCCGAGGCCGGAGAGCTTGGAGACCACGTTCGGACATGCCGCCAACCGCGCCATGCCCGCACGCCAGGCCGCGCGGCCGGCAGGGGACAGGTCTTCCAGCATTCCGGCGTGCTGCAACACGAACGTCACGTCCGGACAGGCCTCGGCAAGGTCGGCGGCACCCGTCATCTGCGGCGCAAACACCTGCAGGTCGAAGCTCCAGCCGTAGTCGGCCAGCCGCGCGATGTTGCGGCGGATCGTCGGGTCGGCGCACAGATCGCTGCGCGCAGCGAAGCGGTAGAGCGGGTTCTCGTGCCAGTGCAACTGCATCCGCACGCCACGAATCAGCGAATAGCGCTTGAGGCGGTCGAGCTGAGGGCGGACGTCGTCCGCGCTGAAATCCGCGTAAGAGACGATCGCGTGCGGCCAGCCGGTTTCCTCGGAGGTGCGCTGAACCCAGGCGGTTTCGTCCTCGAAATGCTGCTTCGCCCAGTTGGTCTGCACATAGACCGACTTGACGACTCCACTCTCGGCGAGATCGTCGAGATATTCTCGGATCGGATAGTCGCGACGGATCGGTTCGTAGGGACCGAAGATGCGCGGCTGCATCGGGCCGACCAGCCAGGGAAGGTCAGCCTGTCGCCAGATGTGGTGATGGGCGTCGACGATGCCGGTCAAGCGGCTCTCCTTTGTCGGAGCGAAAGCATATGCGCGACCACCGCCACGCTCGATCCGCCGTCGGCCATGTCGTCGACGAAGCGGCGAATGGCGATCAGCGCCTCGGTCTGCGGCACGAAGCCCGCACCGGCCGCGAGCGGCGTCAGCCAGCTCAGGCGCCAGGCGCGCCGCGACAGTTTGGCGACCGCGTCGCGCAGCGCCGAGAGGTCGCCACGCTCCAGCCCGTCAGACAGCACGACGACCGCGGCGCCGCGGGCATAGCCGCCGAAGCGCGGCACCGCGAGAAAGGCCTGCAGGGCATCGCCAATGCGCGTGCCGCCATCCCAGTCGCTCACCAGATGTGCGGCGGCTGCGAGCGCCTGCTCACGGCGCTTGAGCTGGAGCGCACGCGTCACCCGTGTCAGGCGCGTGCCGAAGGTGAAGACTTCGACATTCGGTGTCGCCCGTAGCAGGGTGTGCGCAAGGCGGAGATTTTCCTCCGAGCGTGCCTTCATCGAGCCGGAGACGTCGATCAGCAGCAGCAATTTACGCGGCCGCGACCGCCGCTTGAGCCGAACGAGCCGCATCACCTCGCCGTCATTGCGCACGGTCTCGCGTAAGGTCTGCCGCAGGTCTGCCCAGGGCCCACGCCGCGCTCGCATCCGCCGATGGCCACGCCGGCGGGGCAGGCGTGTCGGGGCCTCGCGGGCCAGCCGGTGCAATGCGTCGCTGGGCCCTCCCGGTCCAAACCGGCGCTCCGTCAACGCCTCGGCGCGCACCGCCATTTCGCCGGATTCGTTGGCTTCGTCGGCGAGCGGCGGCGAATCGTCGCCACGGCCTTCCTCCTGTAGCCGAACGATCTCCTCGTCGTCGCTTCTGTCACCGGCGATCTCTTCGTCGCCCAGGAAGTGGATCCGGAACAGCATGTCATAGGTGGCGCGACGCTCGGGCGGCGGCGCCAGGGTCGCCAGCCCCGCCTGCCGGATATCCTCTGGCCCGCGTGGACCGAGCAGCGTGACCGCCTCGAGGAATGCGGTGGTCTGCTCGGGCGCGACAGCGAAACCGTTGGCGCGCAACAGCGCCACGAACGTAATGAAAATACGCGCCGCGCGCGGCAGTTGGTGCTCTTCATTCACGCCGCGGCCTCCGCGATCAGCGCGTCGAGCCGGGGCGAGATGAAGGCGAGGTCCTCCTCGTCCTTCAGCGCGACGCCGATCGAGCGCTTGAACGCATCCGGCCAGCGCGCGCCACCCTTGTTGAGCAACGTCGCGGCTTCCGCCCAATCGACGGCCTCGGCGATGCCGGGTGCCTTGCTGAGCGGCTCGCGCCTCAGCTTGCCGACGGCGGCGACCACCGCCCGCGCGGTCGCTTCGGCAACGCTCGAAGCACGCATCATGACGATCTTCGCCTCGCGCTCGGCGGTCGGATACGCGATCCAGTGATAGACGCAGCGGCGGCGCAGCGCCTCATGCAGGTCGCGCGTGCGGTTGGAGGTGAGCACCACCACGGGTCGCTCGGCGGCGCGCACGGTGCCGCGCTCGGGGATCGAAATCTGGAAGTCGGAGAGGAATTCGAGCAGGAACGCTTCGAACTCCTGATCGGAGCGATCGATCTCGTCGATCAACAGCACCGTCGAATCCGGCGCGCGCAGTGCCGCGAGCATCGGGCGCTCGATCAGGAAGGTCTCGCCATAAATGTCGATGGTTTCGTCGCCGCCCTGGCGGATCGCCAGCATCTGCCGCGGATAGTTCCATTCGTAGAGCGCGGCTGAGGCGTCGATGCCCTCGTAGCATTGCAGGCGGATCAGCCGGCGGCCGAGGATTGCGCCGATCGCCTTCGCGGCTTCGGTCTTGCCGACGCCGGGAGCGCCTTCGAGCAGCAGGGGCTTGCCCAGCGCAAGCGCCAGATAGGCGGCTGTTGCGATGCCTTCATCGGCCAGATAGTAGGCCCCACGCAGCGCCTTCTCCAGCGCTTCCGGGCTGTCGATGCCGGCGATGTTGCGACGAACCACCATCAGCGTCGCGCCTGCGGCCGCGCGCCGCCTTGCGCCTTGATCGCGCGCAGTACCTTTTCCGGCGTGATCGGCAGTTCGTCGACGCGTACGCCGACGGCGTTGAAAATCGCGTTGGCGACCGCCGGCATCACCGGATTGGCGCACATCTCACCCGGGCCTTTGGCACCGAACGGGCCATCCGCCGCCGGTCGTTCCAGTACAGCGATGTCGTGCGGGCAGATGTCGCCGGGACCCGGCATCAGATATTCGACAAAGTCGCGCGGGCCGTGACGCGGGTCGGGATAATAGGGCTCGGTTGTCTCATAGAGCGCATGACTGACGCCCATCCAGGCGCCGCCGACAAGCTGCTGTTCGACCAGGCGCGGATTGAGGGCGCGCCCGAGTTCATAGGCGCTGTCCATGCGCATCATCGCCACTTCGCCGGTCTCGTCGTCGACCTCGACCTCGGCGACCATACAGGCATGCGCATAGCAGGTCGCTGGTGACATTTCGCCGGTCTCGGGATCGACGGCGGAAAGCGGGACCAGAAAGATTCCGCGCCCGGAGATGGTCTTGCCTTGCTTGAACTGTGCGGCGATCGCGACGTCCTTGGTCGAGATCGAGCGGTGCGGCGCGCCCTTGACGTGGATGTTGCCGCGCCCATCGGTTTCGAGGTCGGTAGCATTGACCTCAAGCTCCTCGGCCGCCGCCTCCATCATCACGCCGCGCGCTTCCTTCGCCGCCGCCATCACCGCGTTTCCCACGCGATGGGTCCCGCGCGAGGCGAAACTGCCCATGCAATGCGGTCCGGTATCGGAATCGGCGGTGTCGACATAGACGTCCTCGACCGGCACGCCGAGCGTCTCGGCGCAGATCTGCCGGGTCACCGACTTCATGCCTTGACCGAGATCGATCGAGGACAGCGCCACCGTGAACTTGCCGCTCGGATTGGAATGCACCAGCGCCTGGCTCGGATCGCCTCCGAGATTCATCCCGATCGGATAATTGATCGACGCGATGCCGCGTCCGCGATGCCTGGCCATGGTCAGCGCCTCCTTGAGCCGAATACCGAGGAAAAGCGGATGGCTCCGTGCGATGCGGGCTGAGGCGCCGGCGAGACCGGGGGAGGCGGCGTCGGACGCGGCGGCTCGGTCCCGGCGGCCGGCTGCGGCGCGCGATCGTAAGGCGTACGTTGCTGCGTGGCGGGGCGCGCCGGCCCTTTCGTGTCCATCGCGGTCGCGGGAATTGCGGCGCGTGCACCGCCGCCGTCCTTGCGCGACGACATCCGCTTGAATTCCTCGCGCAGCGGCCATTTCGCCTTTTCAGCCGCGACCTGCACGCATTCGATCAGCGCGGTGTTCTTGGCTTCGCGCCGATGCGCCTTCATGTCCCCGTCGCGGTAGGCGTTGAGGAGACGGAACTCCATCGGGTCCATCCCGACGAGATGGGCGAGCTTGTCCATCTGGCATTCGATGGCGAAATCCATCGCGGTAACGCCGAAGCCGCGCATCGCGGTTGCCGGTGTGCGATTGGTGAAGACGCAATAGACATCGCCGTAGACATTCGGGATCGTATAGGGGCCGGGTAAATGCGCGACGCATTTGACCACGGCGTAGCTCGACAACCTCGTATAGGCGCCGCTGTCGAAATAGGCCCGCACCTTGCGCGCGACGATGCGGCCGTCGCGCATCATGCCGTCCTTCAAATAGATCCGTTCGGCGCCGCGTGGCGGACCGAATTTCATCTCCTCTTCGCGACCAAAAATGTAGCGCACCGGGCGGCCGGTCAGCATCGCGCCGAGAATGGCAAGTGGCTCGGTCAGCGTGTCGACCTTGCCGCCGAATCCGCCGCCCACGGTTCCCCCGATGAAATGGAAGGTGTTGGAAGGCAAATCGAGAATCTTGGCGCAGGTGTCGAGCGAGAAGAACAGCGCCTGCGTCGAGGTGTAGACGACATAACGTCCGTTGGTGTCGGGTGCGGCGATCGAGCCGTTGGTCTCGGTCGGCGCATGCTCGATCGGTGACATCTGATAGCGTTGCTCGAGCACATGGTCGGCGCTGGCGAAGCCGCGCTCGACGTCGCCGAAGCGCAGCTTTTGGTGATCATAGATGTCGTGATAGGTGAACGTATTCTTGGGATAGGTTTCGTTGACGATGGGCGCGCCGGCTTTTAGTGCGTCCTCGACGTCGAAAACCGTTGGCAACGGCTCATAGTCGACGCGGACTTTGGCGGCTGCCTCGAACGCCTCGCGTTGGCTGTCGGCGACCACAGCCGCGACGGGTTCGCCCTTGTAGCGCACCTTATCGACGGCGAGCGTCGGTTCGTCGTCCTTGCCGAAATTGATCAGGCTGAGCAGGGTGTTGAGATTGCGCGGCACATCGGCGCCGCGGATGATCCGGCGCACGCCAGGAGAGCGTTCGGCCTCGGCGGTGTCGATGCGGCGGATGCGCGCGTGTGGATGCGGACTGCGCAGCACCTGCAGATGCAGCATGCCCTGCAGCCTGTGGTCGTTGAAATAAATGGAGGTGCCGGTGACGTGGCCGAGCATGTCCTGGCGCTGGGTGCCCTTGCCGATCTCCTTGAGGTTGTCGTCACGCTCGTCGGCGAAAATGTCTTTGCGCAATTCCAGCATGGTGCAGTCCTCTAGGCGCTCGCGCGACCGCCCGAGGCGGCGGCGAGCACGGCGTTGATGATAGGTTCATACCCGGTGCACCGGCAGATGTTGCCGGAGACGGCGTTGACGACCTCGTCGCGGGTGGGTGCGGGGTTGCGGTTGAGCAGGGCTTTTGCCGCCATCAGCATGCCCGGCGTGCAATAGCCGCATTGTGCCGCGAAGTGCTCCATGAACGCGCGCTGCAGCGGGTGCAGATTGGGGCCATCCTTGAGACTATCCAGCGTTTCCACGGAGCGTCCTTCTACTGTTTCGGCCAACGTCAGGCATGAGAGATGGGCATCACCATCGATCAACACCGTGCAGGCGCCGCATCCTCCCTGGCCGCAACCGAATTTCGGCGTCATATCGCCCAGCAGCTCGCGTAAGGCGGTCAGCAGATTGACGCCACCGTCGACGAAGATGGCGACGTCGCTTCCGTTATGACGAAATTGCAGTGCGGTCTTGGCCATGAACTGTTCCTTGGACTGTTTCTTGGAATTTTCCTTGAACCTTCTTATTGCTGGCCCATGAGCAGCCGGCGCAGGTGGACGCCGACGACCTCGCGCCGATACCAGGCGCTGGCGAGTGAATCGTCGACC
>Ga0179592_10000699_pt1 | contig 13506 bp, 16 predicted proteins | sample CZODoug2_1_08_16_FD_148623 | JGI IMG/M metagenome (GOLD analysis project Ga0179592, IMG submission 148623) | Vadose zone soil fungal communities from Angelo Coast Range Reserve, California, USA - CZODoug2_1_08_16fungal (Illumina Assembly) | ecosystem: Environmental > Terrestrial > Soil > Vadose...
CCCGCGCCCTTTGCCTTTCCAATCGATGGGGCCCGGACCTCAGCCGAATACGGGGCTGGCAATACATCAGCCGAGGCCCGGTGGAGCGAACGCACGGTGCGCTGATGGCATTGCAACGCATGGATGCAGTCGCCACAAGTCAACCCGATGTCCCGTAGTGGACGCGACCATGCAGTCTTCGCCCGCAAGACATTCAATTGATGTCGAAGCACTGCGCGAAAATGAGTGGCCCAATTACACTAAGACCGTCAATTACACTAAGACCGTAATGCGTGTTGCGACGGCCGCTCGAAGGCTCGCAGAATCGTCGCCAGTCAGCTTGTCGTCACCCCCGCAGAGGATCGCCATCATGGCTTCCCTGATGTCGTCGTTGGAGTGAAGGTACTCGTTCGGAGCCTTCATCGTGTTGATCCCGTAAAGGTACATCACACCGGCCCAAATGTGTTCTCTTTCGAAAGGTGGCGAGTATGTAACGACACCGGTTTCTTCCTCCTGCACCACCGCGTACGCCCAGCGGTCCGCTTGCTCTCGTAACATGGAGCCGTTCAACACATCCTCGAACACCCGACAGACAGCTTGGAGATCGACCTCCATTTACCAACTCCCCTTGTATCGGCCGTTGCTATCAAATTGATAGTGTCTCACCGTCCTATCGCGCCGCTCGGGACGAATCTGCCGAACATTGCCCATTCGATCCAAGGTCTCATGCCAACCGCGCGTGCATCCGGTCACGGTATTAAATTCGTGCACGTACCGACGCCCGGCCAACTCGCGCGCACTGTTCGCGGGTTGAACCGGGCCGTAGTAGCGGATACGGCCGTTCTCAAGCGCTTTGTCTCCTCCCATACCGTACTTCTCTCTGAAGAACGGCCCAAAGAATACGCGATCGATTTGCCGCAGGCGATCGGGTGAGAGGCGTTGATTGGTGTATGTCGGAGGGATCTTCCTCAACGGTACGACAGCGGCGGCAAAGGCCGACCCTTCGGTCGCAGCGTCCGACCGGCGCCCGACTTCCGAAGATGCCGTATCAATGCTAAGGCGAAAATCATCAACGTCCATGGCTATCCCCTGTCGCCACGAATTGAAGCGCATTCTACTGACGCGTCGGCGCGTCCAAGCAAGAGCCGATAGTCGATCCATTGGTGTTGACGTTTGTGGCGGCGGCATGGCTGAGTTGCATTTTTAGGCGATTGCAATGCAACACTGTAGTTCGGCGAGCTCTCGTGACCCCGCCGGCTCAAACGATTGCAATCTCTTACGGAGCCGATCGTTCGATAACTTCGGGATGGGAACGTTGGCGCGGACTTTGCTCAATATCCACTTCTGAGCCTGCCGGGACCGCGAAGGGTCCCGACAAACCCGCTGGCCTTCACCTACTGGGCGCTTCTTCGAGGTTGCCTACCGCGCGGCGGGCGCGCGATAGCTGCTTCTTGCTGGGCTCGACCGAACCGACGGCTAGAGCGGGATGACTTTTCTTCGAATCGTCATCCCGCTCTATCTTTTTGTTTGAGCATGATCTTTTCGGAAAACCGGTACCCACTTTTCCGGATCATGCTCTAGTTGCTGCCCGTATAGGTGATCGTCCAGATCACGCCGGACTTCCCCACAGTGTAGAAAGGCGTCGGCATCTGGAAGTTGGTGTAGACCTCGCCGTAATCCACCACATACATCGTCTTGCCGTCGTTGCTGAAGACCACCCTGTTCGGGCGCTCCAGCCCACCGCGGTTCTCAGGCTTCTGATAGGCGTTCGGCCCGGGATCGATGTTCTGCGCAAATCTCGACCATTTGACACCCGTCGGATCGAGAAACTCGATCCGCAACACCAATGGCCAGGTCGGGATCAGACTCTCCGGGCCGGTGTCCAGGATCCCGTATACCGCCCCGAACAGATTGTTGTTGGCGCCGAAGTTCGACGCGCTCCATGCAATCCCATCGATCGGATTGTTGCTGTCCCATTCCAGCACCGGGTTGATGTAGCCGTTGGGATTCGGATTGGCGACGATCAGTGGCACACCGCGGTAGCCGTCAACGTGGCGCTGGAAGTGGTAGGGACCGGGGGCTTTAACGAACGGCTTGTCCCCGATGTAGAGCTGCGGGAAAGGGCGGTCGGCGGCGTTACCGAGGTAGGGAATCAGAGAGAAGCGCTTGTTGGAGACGAAGTTCATCCCCTCCTTGTCGGGGTACCCGCCGTCCTGACCCTTTTCCGTCACGATCCAGAGTTTCTCTGCGCCATTGGCGATGCGGCGATGGCCGAGATCATTGGCGCCGTTATCGGAAACCGCGAGCGCGTTCTCCCACTTGGTTCCTTTTGGCCCGAAGGCGACGCCCGACTGGTTCCGGAAGCCCATGGCGTAGACTTCCATCTTCTCGTGCGGATAGATGCCGTCGGCATCCTTGTCGCCGAGCTTCACCCGCATGACGGAGCCGCCGCAGGGCACCTGCGCCTTGACGACCTGGCCGGGCTTGGCGGGTACGCCGACCGGCATGAGCGCACCGGTCATTCGGCCATCCGACGAGCGGACGTTGAGGCCGGTGTGAACGATGTCACGGCAGACCGGATCGTGCGGGGTCGTCCCGAGGCCATCCTTGTGCTTGACCCAGAATGGATCATTCGGGATGTCGGTCCAGCCATGATTGTCGGGGTCGGCAAAGCCGGTGTTGCTGGGAAAGCCGAGCGCAAAATACAGATAGCCGTCCTTGCAGGTAATGCCGCCATTGCGGTGGTCGCCGGCCGGCAGATCCTTGACGATGAGCTTGAGTTCGCCGCTGACGCCTTTCATCTCCCAGATCTTCTCGCCGTATTCCGGGATGTACATCGTGTCGTTCTCGGCGCAGTAGCCGATCTCGTTCATGACCGTCTTGAAGATGTCGCGACCGACCTCCTTGATCAGGGTTCCTTTCTTGTCGAAAATCTTGACGTGCGGTGGATCGAGCGTGTCAAGCGTGTTGAATAAAGGGCCGGAAATGGCGACCCACAGATTGTCGTCCTTGTCGACGGCAGCGGAGGACGGTGTGTCGAGCCCCGCCTTGAATACTCCCACCTTGTAACCTGGAGGCACCACCACCTTGTCGGGATTGGGGGTGACGGCCGTGCGCTTCGCCCAATCGCCTGCCTGGGGGCCACCCGGCTTGGCTTCCATATCGGCCTTTGCTCCGACGGCTGGCAGAATCGCGACAAATGCAGCCAGCATCGTCCACTTCAGCATTCTCATGCGTTCCTCCTTGCTTTCGGTTTGTTTCCCGGTGGTCCGGGTCTTATTGGAGTGAATGACTCACTCGACGACAAAAGTTCGAATGAAGGCGATGACGTCCGCGATGTCCTGTTCCGTCAGCGTGGTCTTCCAGGACGGCATGTATGCGCTCTTGCCGACGGCGAGGCCTCCTTCGGTTATCACCGCAGCCAAATATTCGTCGGGCACGGTCTCGATGTAGCCTTTGCGGGCAAGCGGCCCGACATGTGGCATGAAGCCCTTGCCGCCGCCTCTACCGTCCGGGCCGTGACAGCCCTGGCAATATTGCAAGAAGATGGTTTCGCCGTGTCGCGCATCCCCGGCCGCAATCGCCACAGATAGCGTGACCGGCGACAGCGACGACGCAACAACTATCAGGCAGCAATACAGCGCCGCCTGCGCGCCATTCCTCCCCATTTGCACGTGCTCGTCTTTTTGTTTGTTCTGACGCTAGTTGTTTGTTCTGACCTTCGTTCCTGCTGCCGCTGCGGCCTACAACTAACCGCACCCGAAACGACGTCAGGTCGTCCTCGCATCCTCACCTTACTATTTCAGTCTAACCTCAGGTCCACCTGCAAGCCAGCAAATTTGTCGATCTTCCTAACCGGGGCAGATGCAGTCGCCACTACGAGTAGCCGTATCAAAGACGCACCACCACACGCTTCACGTAATGAACAAATCGTCCGCTGGACGTCCAGGTTGCTCGATACGCGGCGTCTGGCCGCCGCGCAGGACCGAATTGCCCTCGTATAACGTCCTCTGGTCGATCGCCGCCGGCGCAAGCCAATGCTGTTCGTCCATCTCGCCATTCAATCCATAGACGGCCAGTGCGTTGGCGTAGACCACCCGATGAATGGCATCAGGGCTTATGCCACGCTGCGCCATGAGCCGCGCCGTCTTGGCGACGGCTAGCGGATCCGACACGCCCCAGTCGCATGCAGAATCGACGATGATCCTCTCGGGGCCGAAGCTCTCGACGACAACTGCCATGCGATCGCTTCCCATCTTGGTTTGAGGATAGATCGAAAAGGCGCACCAGTAGCCGCGATCAAGCACCTCGCGAATGGTCTCCTCGTTGTTGTGGTCGATCACGCAGCGTGTGGGGTCGAATTCATGCTCTTTCAGCACCTCCATGGTGCGCAATGTCCCTGCCCGCTTGTCGCGGTGCGGGGTGTGAATCATGATCGGCAGGTCGAACTCCTTCGCCAGTTCGATCTGTCTCCTTAGCGCCTTGTCTTCCAGGGGCGTCTGTTCGTCGTAACCCAGTTCGCCCATCGCAACGACGCCTTCCTTGACGAGAAAGCGCGGCAACATCTCCATGACCGCCTCAGCCAGATGCTCGTTATTGGCTTCTTTCGGATTGAGGCCGATCGTACAGTAATGGCGGATGCCGAACTGACCGGCGCGGAATCGCTCAAAGCCGGAGATCATGGCGAAGTAGTCCGCGTAGCTTCCGACATTGGTGCGGGGCTGCCCAAGCCAGAATGCCGGCTCGATGACTGCGACAATGCCGGCCTTGGCCATTGCTGCGTAGTCGTCTGTCGTGCGCGATATCATGTGGGCGTGAGGATCGATGATAATGCCCGCATGCTGATTTCTGGACGCGCCGTTCGACCCGCTGTGCGGTTGATCTTTCCCGACGGCCGCGAGGCGCTGCACGTCGGCGAGCAGACGCGCGAGCTTCTCGGCGGTCAACGGGCCATTGCAACAGGGACAAGCGATCGTCTTGTCTGCCATCAGTTCTTGAAGCGAACCTGCGTCGCAGGCGAACATTCCAATTGGAGGTGATCCTGTCATTTGTCCAGAGTCCTCACATAGGCGATGATCCGGCGCATTTCATCATGCCGCGGCGATGGAACGACTGCATCGCGCCACTGGCCCCACAATAGATAATAGCAAACATCTCCGGGTCCGTCAGCACCTGTTTATAGACCACGTCCTTGCCGACTATCGTGGGACCCATCTTGCCGGTACCATCAGCACCGTGACAGACGATGCAGTTTGATGTGTAGAGTTTCTTGCCATCGGTGATCGCGTCGGCATCACCGCGATAGCCGCACATCGGAACCAAGCGGGTTGAAGTTGGTCAGATCAATAAATGGTTCCGGCAATACCTTGCCGTTGTTGTCAACGAGTCTGACGCGACCGGCGCGCTCGACCACAAATATGCGCCCGGAACCATCGTTTGCGGCGGTGACCTAAAATATCGAAAACAACCCCATGCAAAGTAGCAGGCGGTCGCCGGCACGGATGCGCTTTGGGCAAATACTTGACACGTCGGGCAAATCAGCGGCACTCCTTCATCATCGCACAATCCGTCAAACGCACACCTGGCCGCGCAATGGCGGCGACCGCCGTAAATGTCGAACTAATACTGCCTCCCCGGCAGAGCCGGGGGGTCTCCCGGTTATGCCAGGATAGGGAAAATGTCCAAGATTGAAAGGACAAGGCGGAAAGGACAAGACCGAAAGGACAAGCCCACGCCAGCCTCTCGTGAGCTCCGCAGTCCACCCTGCTTACGCTGACATCTTTCGATCGGCACAGCCTATCGCCAGGAATGTCGCCACGATCAATAGAAGGGCTCCGTTAACCGCATGGAGACCGATCCCGGTGGTCAATCGCCCTTCCAGCGCACGATGTGCCAAAACATACTGCAATGCAACCTGAACCATTGGGATGGTTGCAAACGCAGTGCGCCAATAGCGTGGCCGACCGCCAAGCAAGGCGAGGACTGGAAGTGGCACGACAAGCCACTGAAATATTCCAATCCATGCGCTGTGATAAGTCCACCATTCAGGATTCGTCATCGCGGCCATCCCCGCAATGAAGAATTGGATCAAAACAGCAAGGGACAGAAACGCCGACAGGATTCTCAGAGCGAGACGCGGCAAAGTCTCGCTCATGCAAGCGACGTCCAGTCGATCTTCTCCGTTACCAGATGCGATTGGAGATCCGTAAGCTGACCTCTCAAGCCTTGTCGGCTGAAAGCAGCATCGACGCGCGGTGACGCCAGTTGCTGCAACGCCAGTGCCACGGAGAGACGTTCCCTCTCCCCACCCGTTTCGAACGCACGGACCAGCGCGCCAATCCCTTCGGCATCCGCGTGGGGAGCGACGCAACGCCAGACTTCGCCGCTGACGGGCCGCCCGGCGGCCCATCTCTCCTGGGCAAGATCGACCAGCATGCGCGCCAACCGAGGATTGCCGCGCTCGTCGAGTTGCTGGATCGGCCACAGACGCGAGCCAATGAAGAACGCCTTCACGACCATCTGATTCCAGGCGTCTTCGCTGAAGAATTCGACGGGATATGGATTGCGATGGGCGACCGCCTCGAAAACCGGCTTCATGCCCGATCGCACCGCCTCCCGCGCTCTCGGTTCCAGCCGTTCGGCGGCCGGATAGACCGGCAGTCCCCGGCAAAGAGCGATCAATTCGTTGATTTCGGCCGTGCTGCAGAACGCGTCGAAATGTGCGGCGAATGCGGCGTCGTCTCCGGCGTAGCTCGCTACCATCAACGCACTGCGTGCCAGTTGATCGATGCTCCAGTCGCTCGGATCGAGCCCCGCCCGCAATACCCTCGCCCGCGCCCTGTCATCCGGTGTCAGCGACAGATCAGCCTTGCCTACGCGGCGCGGCGCAAGACCGATCGCTGCAGCGAGCGCATTGCCGTCGGATGCGCCCCTGACGCTCTCGATGGCACGGCGAAACCAGGACGCTGCATTGTCGCCAACCGCACGCACAATCCACTCATCGGCCAAGGCGAGAAAGCCGTCGCAAACCGTTGCTGCGACATCGCCCCTCCCATTGTGACCAGAACGACTTGTCAAGGCTGGCACCTCACGTTCCTGGAATCGCCGCTTGGAAGAGCCGCGTCAGAAGGTAGCCGCTCGCGCAGACACAGGTAAGAACGATCCCGCCCCCATGCAGCGCCACAGCCAGGGCATCGACCAGACAGATGGCGGCGATCAGCATCGAAACCGCGCGCGGCACCGCATCCGCCGTGGCGCGTCGCGCGAGCAGTCGTACGGCGGCGATATCCGCCGCGCACAACAACAGGGACGCGACGACAACAAGCCACCCGGTCGAGATGCCGGACAAGGCAAGCAGCAGAGGGCCGGCCAGAACGGCAAGCGGCCACAGGCGGCCGACGTTATTCAGGTTTTCCTGCTTTGCGGCGTAGGTCAGTCCAATAACATGTGCGGCAAGCGCGGTCGCGCCGACGATCAGGGCCGGAACAACGTTACCGCTCACCGCTGCGCCAGTAGCCAGATACACCAACGCCCTGCACAGGCCCATGATGACGGGTGCAAAGCGGTTGCCCTTGTGCCAGGCGTCGTAAAGCACGATGGCGACAGCCAGCGCCAAGCCCCAGATAACAGTAAACAGACCGAACGGCGCCAGCAACGCAACGCCTGCCGCAAGCAGCGCGAATCCGATGGTCGATACGACGGTTGCGCCAATGTCGCCGGCGTGAATCGGCCGGCCCGGACGCTCCCTGGCATCGATCTCCCTGTCGAAAAAATCGTTGAGATACATCCCACCCACGTAGAATGCCGTCATGGCAAGTCCGACGGTGGCGATGTCGGCAACGGTCGCAGCAGTATTTGCGATCGTTGCCCCGGCAATGACATTGGTCCATACAGTCGGCAGGTTGGACACCCGACCGAGCCTCAACAGGGTCTGCGCGCTGGGTGCTCGCACGACGGCGGTATTCATCCCACCAGTTCCTGGCGGCAAAATGCGATCTCGCGCGCGATGTCCGCCGACTTCGAACCGGTGCGAACGTCGTCGGGCAGAACGTCCCAGGTATACGTTTCGACTTCCAAGTGGGATGAGCGAGTTCGCTGGCGCAGCGCCGCCAGCGTCGCGACGAGATCGCTGCGGGTGGAACTGATTTCGCCGAGATCGGCGAGGAACACAGGTACGTGGCAATGGATTCGCCACTCCCCGTCGGCTTGGCCTTCTCCGAACGCAGTTACTGCGTCCGGCAGATCAACATGACGCGACAGATTATCGCCACTACGGACGATTGATTGATGCAGATAGACGCCGTCATTGTATCGCATGACGGCGTCGATCAGACCCTTTGTCATCGCCGGGATGCGCATGGCCGCTGAAAGCTGGATTTTCGGGATCGCGATTCCCGCAGCGAGCAGGCGATCCAGCGCGGCGACCGTATCCTCATATTCAACCGAGCCGTGGCAGACATCATAACAAATGCCCAGATGACGACGCAGCAGAATCTCGGCTACACTGCGGCCAACACCGGTGATGCCGCCGAGCATGTCAAGCGTCTCTGGCTTCAAAAGTGCGCCTTCGAAGAAGGCGATGCTCTCATCCGTTGTTTCCAGGAAACAACAGGGCTCGGGCTCGAGAGCGAGTGCAATGTGTTTGCCGGTGCGCCGCTTCAGGTCCACGAGATCAGCAACCGCCATCATGAGATTGCGTGCCATCGCCGCAACGGCCTCGCTCGACCGGCCGTTCGGTTTGAAGGCGCCCGGGACCGTCGAAATACTGCCCTCAATCCCGTCGGGAAGGATTCCAGCAAGGACCGCAGCACTGTTCGCCGTGAACGCAACACGCTCGCGGTCGCGCCAATCAGGCAAATAGACGTCCTCCTTCACGCGGACGCCGTGAAACGGCCCGAAAGGAAAGGCGTTAATAGTGAAAACATAAGCGCCGAGCACCGACAGTTGATCGCGGAACGAAGCTAACGCCTCCGGCTGCCTTGCCACGGCGGCAGCTTCGCCGGAAAGCCGCAGTCCGATGCCCATCGGCTGGCTCGGGGCGACGGTCGACTTGATGGCCGGAACATATTCGTCAAGACTTGCCCGAATATCCTGCCAGCTTTGGCCGGCATGAATGTTTGTGCAATACGTCAGATGAACGTTGCCCGAAAGCTGGTTGAGTTTCATGCGGTCACGCCCGTTGTTTAAGCCAGTCAATACAATTCCTGACAATTCTGTCGTCCATCTCGTGCACTTCCACGCCGCGGCCGACTTCTGCGAGGAGCGTAACGGTCAACTCACCACCGAGATGTTCCCGGAAATCCGCGAGCCCTTTCAGTACCACCGGCAATCCCCGCGAGTCGCACTGCCGCAGCTTGTCATGCCACAAGTCGAAACCAAGCCGTTGAAGAAGACCCACGACACGGTCGTCTTCGCCGGCGGCAAGACGGCCGGACAAGACCGAATAGCGCGTGTCGAGCGCAATGCCGATTGCCACGGCCTCGCCGTGATTGAGTTGATTTTTCGTCAACTGCTCGAGCTTGTGCGCGGACCAATGACCGAAATCCAGCGGACGCGCCGACCCCATTTCGAACGGGTCGCCGCCAAGCCTGATTTGGCGCATGTGAAGCTCGGCGCTGCTCTTGATAAGATGATCAAGATGCGGCCTGGAAAAGCGCGCAAGCGCATCCGAATGAGCTTCGAGCCACTCGAAAAACTTGCCGTCGCGTATCAAGGCAACCTTCACGGCTTCGGCCATGCCTGCTCGCTTCTCGCGCGGCGGCAGCATGTCGACGAATGCGCTGTCGTTGATGATCGCCCAGGGCGGCGCAAAGGTGCCGATCAGGTTCTTGAGACCGAACAGATTGACGGCGTTCTTGACGCCGACGCCGCTGTCATCCTGTGCCAGTACCGTAGTCGGAAAACGAATGTGGCGGACGCCACGATGAAAGATCGTCGACGCATAACCGACCGCGTCAAGGACAGCGCCGCCGCCGACCGCAATTACAAAGGAGTGCCGATCAATCGCGCGTTGCGAAAGGATCTCAAGCAGGTTGGGAATGGTTTTCGGATCGTTCTTGCAGATTTCGCCTCCCGCGACCGGTACAAGTCCGACCAGGTCGATGCTTCCGGCGTGCGCAGCAGCGTAGTTTTCGATCTGCGAAGCAAGATCCGGAAGCGATGCCAGGACACCTTCGTCAACACAAATCAGACATCTGTGCCGCTTGCAGGGTTCTCGCCGGGACAGCGCATCAACCAGGCAACGATTTCCCAGCGCAAACGCATCGCGGGTAAAGACCACCGGATATTCATAGGTGACGCTGAACGACTGCAGTCGAACGTCTTCGGCGCTTTGCGAGGGCGTATCGAGCATGGCATCCTCCCACGCGGCGCCCTTGTTCTTGTGGTGCAGACGGCGCCGGCGAATGGTCACGAAGCGATCCGCGGCTCGCTTGAAAACCCGCCTCTCGCTTACCATTTTATTGGACAGCGTGCCACTATGCTTGCCAGTTTGGCAAGCCGTTTCGCTCGGTCGCTGCAATGCGACCGAAGTGACGGAAATCGTCGCAACTCAGCAGGCGGAGGCAGGCGTTGAAGGCAGTGTTGGCGATGATCGTGGTCGGATTGACGCCACGGCACCTGGGACCTTTGACGCCAAGACTTTCGGCGCTCGCCCGCGAAGGCGGTATGGCCGCGCTTGATACCGTAACTCCCGCCGTCACCTGCAGCGTACAGGCAAGTTTCATGACGGGCCTCTCCCCGCGAGATCACGGCGTCGTGGCCAACGGCTGGTTGTTCCGCGATCAGATGGAAATCCTTCTGTGGCGCCAATCCAATCGACTCGTCGGCGGAGAGAAGATTTGGGAGGCCGGCAAGAAGCGTGATCCCGCTTTCACCTGCGCCAACATGTTCTGGTGGTACAACATGGCGTCGAGCCATGATTTCGGTGCCACCCCGCGCCCTATCTACAAGGCGGATGGTCGCAAGCTGCCCGATTGCTACACCGTGCCAGGTCAATTGCGGGATCAACTGACGGAACGGTTTGGACCATTCCCCTTATTTCAGTTTTGGGGACCAGGAACTTCGATCGTCTCCACGCGCTGGATCGCCGACGCGAGCAAGTTCGTGATGGCCGAGGCCAACCCAACCCTGACCCTCGCCTACCTTCCGCATCTCGACTACGATCTACAGCGCTTCGGCCCCGATGAAACTCATCCAAAAGTCCGGCAATCGCTGACCGAAATTGACGCCGTCGTGGGCGACCTCGTCGACGCGGCACGCGCCAGCGGGCGCTCAGTCATCATTCTGTCGGAATACGGGATCACCCCCGTCAATCGGCCCATCCACATCAACCGGGCGCTTCGCGACGCCGGCCTGTTGTCCGTGCGAGAAGAGGACGGCGGCGAGTTGCTCGATCCCATCTCTTCCAAAGCCTTTGCCGTAGCCGACCACCAGATCGCGCACATCTATCTGTCCGATGTGGGGTTGCAAGCGAAAGTGAAGGATCTTTTGACGGGACTGGATGGCGTAGAACGGGTTTACGACGAAACGGACAAATCCCTTATCCATCTCGATCATCGACGATCCGGTGAACTCGTCGCGATCGCCGACTCTCGGTCGTGGTTCACTTACTATTATTGGAACGACAATGACCGTGCGCCGGACTTTGCCCGCACGGTCGAAATTCACCGCAAGCCCGGATACGATCCAGTCGAGCTTTTCGTCGATCCCGGCATCTCGTCACCGAAGCTCGCTATTGGCAAGCGTCTGCTCATGCGCAAGCTGGGATTCCGCACCCTGATGGATGTCATTCCGCTAGACGCGTCGCTGGTACGGGGATCGCATGGCCGCCTCACCGACAAAACCGAGGACGGCCCACTCGTGATTTCGAGTGAGCCGCTCGGTAAAACGAAATTGGCGGCGACCGACGTCAAGCCGCTCTTGCTTGATCTGATCTTTCGATCTTAGCCGGTTAGATAAACACAAGATAATACAACAGCTTGAGAGGATTTTTGGCTCCAGCCCGGAGAGCCAAACATTCTTGCGAACGCCGCAAGTTGCTTCGCGCGATACGTCGTCGGATGCGGCTGCAATTTCGCGCGTCATGGTGCTTCAGCTCTTCACTGCTCGAACACCGCCCGGCAGGCTTCGCTGAGGCTGGCCTTCTGCCGCCGCAGGCAGGAGGTAATGGCCCGCACATTCGGGATCTCGCCTGGACAAAGGCGATAGACGTCGGGGGTGCAGGCCTTTTTCTGTTCCGGCGTTGCTTGCGCAGCTAACGCGGACCCGGTTGCGAGCACTGTGAGCGCCAAAGCAAGATTGGCGCGGCTTGCGATACCCCAGGATCCGGCAAATCTTGCCTTCATGACAACCCCCTGATGCTACCGGCGGCCGGAGCGGCGCCGTCTTCATCAGGGCGAATACGTCAAAAATTTTTGACCAACTGTGATTTTCCACACATTTGGTCACCATCAGGCTGGCTTACTCTTCCTGCGGAATAAAGACGGCGGTAACCAAGTGCGCCCGGATTGAAAAGTTCGATACAATTTGATCGATCACTTCAATCTGAACACAAAAGTATTTTGTGATGGTGCGCTCTGGTACCCGGAGAGCGTGATGAGTGAAGTTGAGTACGAGTGTTTGCTGGACGCCGTGCGAACGGCCATCGCTCCCGCGCCGGAGGAAGACTGCTTGACCAACCCGTCGACGTTCAATCCGTTGCCGAAAGCCGCCAACGACAACCAGCTTGCCTGGGGATTCGTTCCGTTTCCGGAAGGCTGGAACGCCGTCTGCTGATCGTGGGCAGCTTCTTTTCGCATATTGAATAGTCGCGACACCAAATCGCCGGATTCAACGACCGATATGGTCACCGCAAACCCGCTCGCCGCACGGGAATTGCCAAGGCTATTATCCTGCCAAGACAGGACAACTTGTTTGATAACCTGACCGCCTTTGGGCGGTCTTTTATTTGGTGGCCAGCCCCCTTCCCCGCGGTCAATCCACTATCGTGGGTCGGTGATTCCTAGCTAGCTTTTGAAGGCGAAGGGGGAATGAGATGCGAATCTTCGTGGCCTTGCTCGTCGTTCTGTCCGTCCTCTACTTTTGGGACAGGGAATACAACCACGGCAAATTATTGGATGGGCTGGACAGCATGCGACGCGCCATCGCCCACAGCATGTTTCATTGAACGACCATCGTCAGAACGCCATACGACCGGGTTGCCGCGGCGTGTCCGCGGAGCCATTCCGGGTCTCGAAACCAATGCTGAAACGAGGCCTAAGCCATTGATCTCAAAGGTGGAGGCCACGTCCGGAATTGAACCGGAGTACACGGTTTTGCAGACCGTTGCGTAACCACTCCGCCACGTGGCCCCATGCGGCGAACTCATATACGGCCTCCCCCGGATAGGCAACCAACCGGGCCGGTCAGCGGCGGACCGGCCCTAGAGCGGGATGACTTTTCTTCGAATCGTCATCCCGCTCTATCTTTTTGTTTGAGCATGATCTTTTCGGAAAACCGGTACCCACTTTTCCGGATCATGCCCTAGCC
>Ga0179592_10000701_pt1 | contig 13494 bp, 7 predicted proteins | sample CZODoug2_1_08_16_FD_148623 | JGI IMG/M metagenome (GOLD analysis project Ga0179592, IMG submission 148623) | Vadose zone soil fungal communities from Angelo Coast Range Reserve, California, USA - CZODoug2_1_08_16fungal (Illumina Assembly) | ecosystem: Environmental > Terrestrial > Soil > Vadose...
CGCCATGGCAAGCGAGACCGCGGTGGCAATAGCGGTCAGTTTCGAGGTTTTTCGTCGTAGCGCCATGCAAGGCAACATTCAGCGGTCTTTAATCGTTGGCGGCGGGCCGGATACAAGTTATGCCCTACCAAACCGTGGAATGCGGCTAGTCTGGGGCACCGGGACAAGTAGCAGATATCGATGCTGGATGCGACCTTGAGGGAACGGGCCAGGGGCCTGCTGACGGCGTCGGGGCGCAGCAATGTTCCGCCGTTCATGGTGATGGATGTGATGGCGGCGGCGGCGCGCATCGAAGCGGCCGGCGGCCATGTCATTCACATGGAAGTGGGACAACCGGCGGCTTCGGCGCCGAAAACCGCGATATCGGCCGCTCACACAGCGCTGGATGCCGGGCGGATCGACTACACCTCGGCGCTGGGCATGCCCTCGCTGCGCGAGCGCATCGCCAGGCACTACCGCGAGACTTACGGCTGCGCCGTCGATGCCGAGCGGATCGTCGTCACCACCGGCTCATCGGGCGCATTCATCCTGGGCTTTCTTGCCATGTTCGAGCCGGGCGATCGCGTCGCGGTGACGGTCCCCGGTTATCCGCCGTATCGCCATATCCTCACCGCGCTCGGCTGCGAGCCGGTGCTGATCGAGACGTCGAGCGAAACCCGTCATGCGCTGACCGGCGAAGCCTTGCTCGCCGCCCATCGCAGAACGCCGCTAAAGGGCGTGCTGGTCGGCAGCCCGGCCAATCCCACGGGTACGATGATGTCGCGAGAGGCGCTCGCCAGCCTGATATCGGCGGCGGAAGGCGCGGGAATCCGGTTCATCTCCGACGAAATCTATCATGGCCTCGACTATGCGTTTCCGGCGGCGACGGCGGCGGCGCTTTCTCCGCATGCGCTGGTCATCAATTCGTTCTCGAAATATTTCTGCATGACCGGCTGGCGGGTCGGCTGGATGGTGGTGCCGGAACCGCTGGTGCGGCCGGTCGAACGGCTGCAGCAAAATCTTGCCATTTCGGTGCCGACGCTGTCGCAGATTGCCGCCGAGGCTGCGTTCGAAGGCCGCCTCGAGATGGAGGACGTCAAGCGCGGCTACCAGGAGAATCGACGCATCCTGATTGCAGGCCTGCCGCAAGCCGGGATCGACAAATTCCTGCCCGCCGACGGCGCATTTTACCTCTACGCCGACGTTTCGAAATTCACCTCCGACAGCTTCGAGTTCGCCAAGCAGATGCTGGAACAGGCACACGTCGCGGCAACTCCCGGCATCGACTTCGATCCGGTTCACGGCCATCAATTTATCCGCTTTTCCTATGCGCGTTCGGCTGACGAGATGCGCGAGGCCGTTGCGCGGATCGCGCGGTGGCTCGGATAGTTACGCCAACATCTCGATTCTTTGTAACCACGCCGCTGGCGCCTCGGCAGCGCGACGGTCATTGCCTATCTGGCGGAAGGGGCCATTGGATTGCCGGTGTTCGCGGGTCCCGTGGGCGGTCTTGCGCCGCTCCTGGGTCCGACCGCCGGCTATCTTGCCGGCTTCGTGGCCGCGGCCTTCATCACGGGATGGCTGAGCGAGCGAGGCTGGGATCGCTCGGTGCCGCGGCTTTTTGTGGCGATGGGACTTGGGCACATCGTGATTCCCGCGGCCGGATTTGCATGGCTCGCGTTTGGCATGAAACTCGGCGTCGAGAAGGCCTGGCTGGTCGGAATAGCACCCTTTGTCGCCGCGTCAGTGATCAAGAACGCACTCGGTGCGGCATTTGTACCGGCGATCAGGCATATGCTCGAGCGCCGCGGATAAGCCCGCTGGCGGTCAAAGCAACGCCATTGACTCCGCCGACCCAATGGATTTTGGCTGTATCCGGTGGGTCGGCCGTCGGCGCAAGAACGACGGACCAATCCGCATATCTCACGGGGGAGTGGACGTCATGACGGCAACAACGATCGCAACCGCCGCGCCGGCTCGCGCGGCGAAACCCTGGTACAAGGTTCTCTATGTTCAGGTGCTGATTGCGATCGTGCTCGGCGCGCTTTTCGGCTGGCTTGAGCCGGCCTATGCAACGAACGATTGGATCAAGGCGCTAGGCGATGGCTTCATCAAGCTGATCAAGATGGTGATCGCGCCGATCATCTTCTGCACGGTGGTTTCCGGAATCGCGCATATCCAGGATGCCAAGAAAGTCGGCCGCATCGGCGTCAAAGCCCTGATCTATTTCGAGATCGTCTCTACATTCGCGCTTGTGATCGGGCTGCTCGTCGGAAATCTGGCGCGCCCGGGCGCGGGCTTCGGTGGCGCCATGGCCAATGCTCAGGCGGTGGCCACCTACGCCAAGCAGGCGGAGGCCCAGAGGAGTGTAGATTTCTTCCTGCACATCATTCCTGACACGGTCGTCGGGGCCTTCGCGGCCGGCGAGATCCTGCAGGTTCTGTTGTTCTCAATTCTTTTCGGCTTTGCCCTGATGGGCCTGGGCGAGCGCGGCCACACCCTGCGCGCCTTCATCGACGACGCGGCGCACGGGGTCTTTGGCGTCATCGCCATCGTCATGAAGGCCGCACCGGTCGGCGCTTTCGGAGCCATGGCCTTTACCATCGGCAAGTTCGGCACCGGCGCGATCCTGAACCTGATCGGTCTTATCGCGACGTTCTATCTCACTGCCGCGCTTTTCGTGTTCGTGGTGCTGGGCATCATCGCGCGAATTGTCGGTTTCTCGATCTTCAAGTTCCTTGCCTACATCAAGGACGAGTTGCTGATCGTGCTCGGCACGTCATCTTCGGAAAGCGCGCTTCCGTCCTTGATGGAAAAACTCGAACGGCTCGGCTGTTCCAAGTCGGTCGTCGGTCTGGTGGTGCCGACCGGATATTCGTTCAATCTCGATGGCACGAACATCTATATGACGCTCGCAACCCTGTTCATTGCGCAAGCGCTGGGTTTCGACCTTACCTTCGGCCAGCAACTAACCATCCTGCTGGTGGCGATGCTGACCTCGAAGGGGGCGTCCGGCATTACGGGAGCGGGCTTTATCACGCTCGCCGCGACGCTGGCCGTCGTCGATCCGCGTTTGGTGCCCGGCATGGCCATCGTTCTGGGTATCGACAAGTTCATGAGCGAATGCCGCGCCCTGACCAACCTTTGCGGCAACGGTGTCGCGTGTGTGGTGGTCTCGTGGTGGGAGGGGGAACTCGATCACGACAAGCTGCATGCCAATCTCAATAAACAGATCGATCCGTCCGACATGGAAACGGCGATCACGACGGGGTAGCAGGGCGCGAGCGATGTCATGAAGACCTGTTAAAAAGATCAAAGTCCGGCCGAAGGAGCCACCGATACTCCCATTCAAGGCCTCCGCGCTCAAGGCTAACCACTGCAACGCTGGGATGGCTGAGGCCTGAAGACATCGCTACAATGGTACCGGCAGCCCGGGCGTCCTGGCGCGGGCGGATATCGGCACTCAGGGAGTATTAAGCGTGGACATCACCAACCTCGTCACACCCGGCATCTGGATCGGGTGCCTGGTCGCGATCCTTATTTTGCTGCGCGTGGCCAATATCTTTCGCTACATCTCGAACAACCAGGTCGGGATCGTGGAGAAAATGTGGGCGGTGAAGGGGTCCATCCAATCGGGCTTCATCGCGCTCCACGGCGAGGCCGGGTTCGAGCCCGAGATCCTGCGCGGCGGCGTCCACGTGTTCTTTCCCTTCACCTATCGAATCCACAAATCCGACCTCGTTACCGTCGGACAGGGTAAAATCGCCTACGTGTTCGCGCGCGACGGGGCCTCGCTAGGGGCTTCCCAGGCACTCGCAGCCAACGACACCGAGGACAAGTCCGACTTTCAGGATGCGCGGAAATTTCTCGTGAGCGGTGGCCAGAAAGGCCCGCAGCGCAAGGTTCTGCGCGCGGGAACCTACGCGATCAACACCACGCAATTTGCCGTCATCACCGATGAGCGGGTCTATGGCCACGCCTTGAGTCAACAGGAACAGGGCGTTCTTGACGACATGACGCAGACGATCGCGGATCGCGACGGATTCGCCCCGGTCATCCTTGCCGCCGGTCAGGATCTGGTCGGCATCGTTACAGTGCACGATGGCCCCTCGCTGCCCCCCGGTGAAATCATCGCACCGGAGGTTGGCACCGACCTCAATGAGGCCGCGACGTTTCATAACAACTTTCAAGAGCCGGAGAAATTCTTGAAGGCGGGGGGATTTCGCGGACGTCAATTGCAGGTCGTGGTCGAGGGCACCTGGTACATCAATCGATTATTCGCGACTATCGAAGCCGTCCCCAAGTCCGTGATCCCGGTCGGCAATGTCGGCGTCGTGATCTTCTATACCGGGCCGAAGACCGCCGACGTCTCCGGCGAGCAATATCGTCATGGCGAACTCGTCACGAACGGCAGCCGCGGCGTCTGGAGAGATCCCATGCTGCCCGGCAAATACGCGTTCAATACCTACGCCGGCAAGATCGAGATCATCCCCACCGTCAACTTCATCCTCAAATGGGTTCGCGGCGAAGTCGGCGCGTTGAAGCTCGACGAAAACCTTTCGGAGATTTCGCTCATCACCAGGGACGCGTTCGAGCCGACGCTGCCGCTGTCCGTCGTCATGCATATCGACTATAAAAAGGCGCCGATGATCATTCAGCGCTTTGGCGATGTGAAGAAGCTGGTCGAACAGACGCTCGACCCGATGGTCAGCGCCTTTTTCAAGAACATCGCGCAGAAGATGACGCTCATCGAACTGTTGCAGAACAGGGCCGCGATCCAACAGGAATCGGGGGACGAAATGAAAGCGAGGTTCGAGGCCTACTCGCTCGAATTGCAGGAGGTGCTGATCGGCACGCCGCGCGCCGCAACTGGCGACCAAACCATTGAGAATATCCTTATTCAACTGCGTTCACGCCAAGTTGCACGGGAACAGGTGACGACCTATCAGGAGCAAGAGAAGGCGGCGGTGCAAGAGCGGACTCTGAACGAGGCCAAGGCGACTGCGGCGGCGCAGATCGCACTGACGCAGTCGCTGATTCAGGTCAAGGTGCATGAGAACGAAGGCGCCGCGGCGCTGGCGCGGGCGCTGAAGGATGCCGAGACCGTGAAGGTGACCGCAGCCGCGGTCGGCGAGAGATCGCGGCTCGAGGGGCAAGGCGAGGCGGACCGGGCGCTGGCGATCGGTACGGCGAATGCCCAGGCCACCAAGCTCTCCGTCGATGCTTATGGCGGTCCCGAATATCGGCTGGCCGAGCAGAACTTCTCTCGCTTCGCCGACGCCTTGACCAAGATCAATCAACCGCTTGTACCACAATTTCTGATGTCCGGCGCGCAGGGCCAGGAGAACAATGGCGGCCTCATCCCGACGGCGATGCTGAGCTCCATGTTCGGACGCATGATGCCCGATGCCTTGGAGAAGTTGAAGGAAGAGGCGCCAAAGACCAAGCCTCGCGGCAACGGCCCATAGCGGCAGCAGACGTGGGAACGGCCATCACCACCGGTTAGTTAGCCGCGGCTCAACAAAAAAAACCGCCCGGTTCTACCGGGCGGTTGGTTGTTCAGAGGTCCTTGCTGTTATTCGCCACTGCCGAAACGGCGCGACCACCATCCGGCGCGGCGCGGCTGGCCATCATCTGCTGCCTCAGGCTCAGGAGCGGGCTGTGCCGGGGCAGGGGCCACGGACGGCTGTGGCGGGTTATGATTGACAGGTGCCGGCGCTGGGTCAGGCCGGGCCTCGACCAGGAAGCTCACCTTCTCGCGCACGGTTGAGCGTCGCCGCGCAGCTCTTTCGGCCTCTTGAACTCTTTCGGCCTCTTGAGCGGTGTCCTCCTGCACGAATGGGCGAGATGCTTCCTGCTGATCCTGCTGGCCATGATCCGCGGGTTGTCGTTCGGATGGTGGTGCGATGGCTTCGGGTTGAACGGCCGGCAAAATGGATTCGGGTTGAACAACCGGCAAAGACGGCTCGCCCGAATATCCATCGAAATCGGCAACCGCATCGGTCGCTTCCGAGACCGGGGTCGGCCCGAGTTCGTCCGCAATCGATCCGGCCAGACCATCTTCCGGCCCGCCGCGCCGGCGGCGACCGCCACGACGTCCGCGACGGCGCGGCCTTCGCTCGCCGCCTGGCCCCTGATCGGCGCGAACCACGCCGGGCTGCTCCTCGCCTTCGTCCTCGTCGGATTCGCTCTCATCGCCGGCCGTGCCGGCAATCCCTGCGGTCTCGGACACCACGAGAGGAATTTCGCTCTCGTCGCGCGCGGGCCCGCCGTCACGCGCCTCGCCGGGACGGCCGCGCCGCCGCCGCCGCCGCTTGCGCTTGTGGCCATCCGCATCGGTTTCGCCGTCGCTCGCTTCGATGACCGGCATATCGCCGGCCAGCCCTTCGGTCTCTTCGGTTTCCACTTCCGACTCGGTTTCGATGTCGAACGGCTCTTCGTCGTCGGAGGCTTCTTCGACATAGGTCGGGAAAGCCGCAACCTGCGCCGCCAGCAGCGCCTTGGCGGCCTCCAGCGTATGCACCTGTTCGCCGCGATCGATGATGAACGACTGCTGGCCGCTTACGGTCGGATCGGCGATCACCGCAAGCGTCACCTTGAAGCTGTTTTCGAGATCGCGCAGATGGCCGCGCTTGTGATTGAGGACGTAGAGCGCGACATCGGTCCGGGTGCGCACCACGAGATTGTGGGTCGCGCCCTTCATCAGGATCTCCTCGAGACCGCGCAGCAACTGCAATGCCACCGAAGATACCGAGCGCACGTGGCCGCTTCCGCCGCACTGCGAGCAGGGTTCCGTCGAACTCTCCAGCACGCTGGCGCGAATGCGCTGGCGCGACATTTCGAGCAGGCCGAAATGCGAGATGCGCCCGACCTGGATTCGCGCGCGGTCCTGCCTCAGACAATCGCTGAGTTTGCGTTCAACCGAGCGGTTGTTGCGCTTCTCGTCCATGTCGATGAAGTCGATGACGATCAGGCCGGCGAGATCGCGCAGGCGCAGCTGTCTGGCGACTTCCTCGGAAGCCTCAAGGTTGGTCTTGAGCGCGGTGTCCTCGATGTGATGTTCGCGGGTGGAGCGGCCGGAATTGACGTCGATCGAAACCAGCGCCTCGGTCTGGTTGATCACGATGTAGCCGCCGGACCGCAATTGCACGGTCGGTGAAAACATCGCATCCAGCTGGCTCTCGACGCCCATCCGCGAGAACAGCGGCTGGCCGTCGCGGTATTGTCTGACCGCGCGCACATTGGACGGCATCAGCATCTTCATGAAATCGCGGGCTTCCTGATAGCCGGCTTCGCCGGCGACCTGGATTTCGTCGATTTCCTTGTTGTAGAGGTCGCGCAGCGAACGCTTGATCAGCGAGCCTTCCTCGTAGACGAGGGTCGGCGCCTGCGACTTCAGGGTCATGTCGCGCACGGTTTCCCACATGCGGATCAGATATTCGAAGTCGCGCTTGATTTCAGGCTTGGTGCGCGATGCGCCCGCGGTGCGCAGAATGATGCCCATGCCCTCGGGCACGTCGAGATCCTGCACCACTTCCTTCAGCCGCGAACGATCCTGCGCCGAGGTGATCTTGCGGCTGATGCCGCCGCCACGTGCGGTGTTGGGCATCAATACCGCATAGCGGCCGGCCAGCGAGAGATAGGTGGTCAGCGCGGCGCCCTTGTTGCCACGCTCTTCCTTGACGACCTGCACCAGCATCACCTGGCGGCGCTTGATGACTTCCTGGATCTTGTACTGCCGGCGCGGACGGAAGGCGCGCTCCGGCACCTCTTCCATGACGTCGTCGCCGCCGACGGATTCGACAACTTCCTCCTCGGCGTCGTCGCCGTCATCTTCATCATCGTGGTTGTCGTCGCCATGCGGGGCGGCATGTTCGGCGTGATCCGAGGCGGCGTGCTCGGAACCCGCGTGTTCGGCATGCTCGGCGCCGCCGTCTTCGGTGCGCGGCGCGTCGTCGGCATGGGCTGCGTTTTCCCGCGCGCGCTCGTCGTGGATATGCTCATCAGGCGCGGGATATTCATGAGCCTCGTTGGTGGACGCGGATGCCTCGAGGGCGGCCGTGTCGGGCAGAGTCACCGCCGCCAGCGTCTCGCTGGCGTCGACAAGGCTGTTTTCGTCGTGGGCATGATCGTGCTCGTCGTGAGCATGTTCGTGATCGTGCGAATGCCCGTCATGATCGCGATGCCCGGTATCATCATGATGCTCCGCATCGGCATGATGTTCGGTGTCGTGCGGGTCTTCCGCGTGGTCTTGCTGCGGCTGGGCGGCCTGTGACGGATCGGTGCTGGCGTTCTCGATGACCTCGCTCTGGACGCGCTCGCCATTGCCGCGGCGGCGCGAGTTGCGGTGGCGCGGACGGCGGCGGTTGGAGCGGTTTTCGGTTTCCTCCTCGGCCTCGCGATGGGCGCGTTCGTCCGCCTCGATCAGCGCCTGGCGATCGGCAACCGGAATTTGATAATAGTCCGGATGGATTTCGCTGAAGGCGAGAAAGCCGTGGCGGTTGCCGCCATACTCGATGAAGGCCGCCTGCAGTGACGGCTCTACCCGCGTGACCTTGGCGAGATAGATGTTGCCGCGCAGTTGTTTGCGCTGAGCGGTCTCGAAATCAAATTCTTCGACGCGATTGCCGCGGACCACAACGACCCGGGTCTCTTCCGGATGGGTGGCATCGATCAACATTTTGTTGGGCATTTTGGAACTCATGGCGGCGGCGGACGCGTATGACCGTGAGCGCGTATCGCGCGGCCGGTTGACGCGACGGTCCACCTGATTCGGGGGTGAGGGGAAGGCCAAAACGCAACCCGGGGCGCCGGGCCGAACGGGATCCCGGCGGAGCAAGACGACGCGCGGGGCTTTCGCCCCGCATCGGCGCTATTGTTCCGTGGACCATGGTCGGCAACACTGTTTGGCGCATCAAGCGTCGGCCCGTCTGAACACGTTGGCGGCAAAAGGCGCCGCCTTGTCTGTCGCTGAAAGCCCGGCGCGGCGCCAAAGCGCTCGCCGGCCATCGCATATCGGGCCCGGTTGGGTCCGGATAATCGGTTATGCCGTGTCTAACGCTGTCCCTGGAGCAAGAAGGTAACCTGGGACTGGACGCCGCTCGGGCTCGAAACCGCCGCTCCTTGTCAGCCGCGCGCTGCGCTGGCTGCGGAGGGATCGGAAAGACGCTGGAATCTCCGAAGTTTCGAAGGCTCCGGCGCTGCACCGGGAGGCTGAACGCGACACAACCGGGAGTTTTAGCCGTCAGCCTCCTGTACATACGTTGATTGGCCGCTCCGCGCAAGCGAAGCGTCACGGGGCGGCAACACTTCGCCTTATTTGGGGACGACGCTTAAGCTGCAGTTAACCCTGTGGATCTATTGCGGTAAGAGGGCTGCTCGGAGGCAGGGATTCGTTGGCGAGCTGCGCAAATCACCGTGTTTTGCTGGGAAGTGTGCTGTTGTGCGCTGCAGCATTGCTATGCTCCGGCGCGGCTGACGTCAGCGCGGCCGAGGGGCCATCTTCGGGTTCGATCGCTTCCTCGAACTTTCCGGTCGCCTCGGACGCCCGCCTCGCCGGTGACGGCAAGCGCACGCGATTCGTTCTCGACCTCGACAAGTCCATCCAGTTTCGTGCCTTTGCACTCGCCGATCCGTACCGGGTGGTGGTGGATATTCCTCAAGTCAGTTTTCAGCTCCCTCCCGAAGCCGGCATCACCGGGCGTGGTCTGGTCAAGGCATTCCGCTATGGGCTGGTCATGCCGGGCGGTTCGCGGATCGTGTTCGATCTGACCGGCCCGGCCAGGATCGCCAAATCTTACGTGCTTGATGCGGCCAACGATCAACCGCCGCGGCTGGTGCTTGAGCTGGAAGAGGTAGATCGGACCAATTTCGTCCAGTCGCTCGCCGTCGAAAGCCGGCCCCAGCTGCGGCCCGCAATCGCGGATGCTGCAGACCCCATCGTCGCCATGAAGGCCGCGGCGGAGCCCAGGCCCGCGGATGCCGTGGATCTGCGTCCGGTGGTGGTGATTGATCCGGGCCATGGCGGCGTCGACAATGGCACGCAGGCCGGCGGCGGCGAAAACAACGAAAAGGACCTGGTGCTGGGATTCGGGTTGGCGCTACGCGATCGCATCGAGAAGGGCGGCAAATATCGTGTTGTCATGACCCGTGAGGACGATACTTTCGTTCCACTCGCCGACCGTGTCAGGATCGCGCGCACTCAGTCGGCGGCGCTGTTTGTGTCGATCCATGCCGACGCGCTGCCGCGTGGCGAAGGCGACGCCCAGGGCGCCACGATCTACACGCTGTCCGACCGCGCCTCCGACTCCGAGGCGGAAAGGCTCGCCGAGACGGAAAACAAGGCTGACGCCATCGGCGGGGTCAACCTCACCGAGGAGCCGACCGAGGTTGCCGACATTCTGATCGATCTGGCGCGGCGCGAAACCCGCACATTCTCGAACCGATTCGCGCGCCTGCTGATGGGCGAGATGAAGACGACGGCGCGGATGCACAAGCACCCCCTGAAATCGGCGGGTTTTAAAGTACTGAAAGCTCCCGACGTGCCGTCGGTCCTGGTCGAACTCGGCTACGTCTCGAACAAGGAAGACCTCGAACACCTGCTATCGGAGAGCTGGCGCGCCCGGATCGTCGGATCGATGGGGCAGGCGATTGATGCCTTCTTTGCCAAACGCCTGGCGAAGGCTGGGTCGTCAAACTGAAAACGGGCCCGTCGGATCGTGGAAGCCCTAGTTTGGCCACAGCGACTGCACTATAAAAAAGCTACCGCGAGATCTTTGGAATCGATCGAACTACGCTCACGGCCAATGTATTATGTGCCTGCGTGGACTGGCAAATCGTCCCGCGGCAATTTTTGCGCTGAGGATAGTGCCGGGATATTACGGCAATCGCTGAAACGGAACTTCGATAATGCGCTTTCTGGTGCGGTTCATGGGTTTCTTGTTCGCCGCCGGAACCGTCGTGTTCCTGGTGGGCGTCGCCGCCACGGCGGGACTGATTTGGCATTATTCCAGAGATTTGCCGGACTACTCGCAGCTCCAGGATTATGAGCCGCCGGTGATGACGCGGGTCCATGCGTCTGACGGGGCGTTGCTCGGCGAATACTCCAAGGAGCGCCGGCTGTATCTGCCGATCCAGGCGGTTCCAAAACTGGTGATCAACGCGTTCCTGGCGGCCGAGGACAAGAACTTCTACGAGCACGGCGGCATCGACTTTACCGGCATGGCGCGCGCCGCGGTTCTCTACGCGCAAAATTATGGTTCCAATCGTCGTCCGCAGGGCGCGTCCACGATCACCCAGCAGGTCGCGAAGAACTTTCTTTTAACCAACGAAGTGTCGTTCACCCGCAAGATCAAGGAAGCCTTGCTGGCGATGCGGCTCGAGCGCACCTACTCGAAGGACAAGATTCTCGAGCTCTATCTCAACGAGATTTATCTCGGCCTTGGCGCTTACGGCGTCGCGGCGGCATCGCTGGTCTATTTCGACAAATCGGTGAACGAACTTACCGTCGCCGAAGCCGCCTATCTGGCTGCGCTGCCGAAGGCGCCGGCGGCGCTGCATCCGGTGCGCAACCGCGACCGGGCCATCGAGCGGCGTAACTACGTCGTCGACCGGCTGCTGGAAAATGGCTGGATCAAGCAGGCCGACGCCGACAAGGCCCGCAAGGATGCGCTGGCCGTGACCAGCCGGACCAACGCCGCGCACATTTTCGCCGGCGAGTATTTTGCCGAGGAAGTCCGCCGCGATGTATTCGAGCGATACGGCGAAAAGAAGCTCTACGAAGGCGGTCTCTCGGTACGGACCACGCTTGATCCCAAGCTGCAGGTGATGGCGCGCAAAACGATGACCGCGGGCCTCGTGAACTTTGACGAGACGCAAGGTTGGCGCGGCGCAACATCCAAACTCGACATAACAGGCGATTGGGGCGTCAAGCTTGCCGATGTCAAATCGCTTTCGGATATCTCGCCGTGGCGGCTGGCCGTGGTGCTGGAGACCAGCGACCAGTCCGCACGGATTGGTTTTCAGCCCGGCCGCGAACTGGGCGGCGCCGTCGCTAAGGGACGACAAACCGGAAATATCACGCTTGATGGCGTGCGGTGGGCGAAGGCCGCCAGCGGCCCGGCACGCGGCAGGACGCCGACTTCAGTTTCGCAGGTTTTAAGCCCCGGCGACATCATCTATGCTGACCCGTTGATTGCAAAGGATGGCAGTCTGGTCGAGGGCCAGTTCCGCCTGCGCCAGCTGCCGGAAGTCTCCGGCGCCATGGTGGTGATGGATCCATGGACCGGCCGGGTGCTGGCCATGGTCGGCGGATTCTCGTTCGACCAGAGTCAGTTCAACCGCGCGACACAGGCCTACCGGCAGCCGGGCTCGTCATTCAAGCCGCTGGTGTATTCGGCGGCCATGGATAACGGATATACCCCGTCAACCGTTGTGGTCGACGCGCCGATTGAAATCGATCAGGGGCAGGGCGCCGGCGTCTGGCGTCCGGAGAATTATTCGACCGGCAAATATTACGGGCCGACAACACTGCGCAACGCGCTGCAGCGCTCGCTGAACACCGTGACGGTGCGATTGGCGCAGGATGTCGGCATGCCCTTGATCGGCGAATATGCCAAGCGCTTCGGGGTCTATGATGAATTGCCGAACTATCTGTCATATGCGCTGGGCGCGGGCGAAACCACCGTGATGCGAATGGTGACGGCCTATTCGATGTTCGCCAATGGCGGCCGCCGCGTGAAGTCGACCTTGATCGATCGCATTCAGGACCGTTACGGCCATACCATCTTCAAGCACGACGCCCGCGAGTGCCGCGGCTGCGACGCCGCCGGCGGCTGGAAGAATCAGCCCGAGCCCCAGCTGGTCGATCGCCGCGAGCAGGTGCTGGATTCGATGACGGCCTATCAGATCACTTCCATGATGGAAGGCGTGGTCCAGGCCGGCACGGCGACCGTGGTGAGGGAAGTCGGCAAACCGATCGCCGGCAAGACCGGCACCACCAACGACGAGAAGGACGCCTGGTTCATCGGCTTCTCGCCGGACATCGTGGTTGGCATCTATGTCGGCTACGACAAGCCGCGCAATCTCGGCAAGGGCGCGACCGGCGGCCACCTCGCGGCGCCGATCGCCAAGGATTTTCTGAAACTGGCGCTCGCCGACAAGCCGGCGATTCCGTTCCGGGTGCCCGCCGGAATCAAGCTGATCCGGGTCGATGCCAAGTCCGGCATGCGGGCGGGTCCGGGCGACGGCGGCCGAACCATTCTGGAGGCCTTCAAGCCGGGAACCGCGCCGCCGGATAATTACAGCGTCATCGGGGTTGCCGACGCTGACGGGCGGTCGATGCTGCCGCCTCCCGATGCGGATCGCAGCCTGTTCCGTCCCGGCGGCCTTTACTAGAGCATGTTCCGGAAAAGCATGCCCTCGGGCCACGACCCGATGGGTGGGTACCGGTTTTTCCTAGCGACAAACGCGAAGCTTTTGCGCGGAGATCATGCTCAAACAAAAAGATAGAGCGGG